>Ga0187892_10002746_pt1 | contig 34148 bp, 30 predicted proteins | sample MA1701073metaG_FD_139345 | JGI IMG/M metagenome (GOLD analysis project Ga0187892, IMG submission 139345) | Bio-ooze microbial communities from a basaltic lava cave in the Kipuka Kanohina Cave System on the Island of Hawaii, USA - MA170107-3 metaG ... | reverse complement strand
GCATAGCCGAGGCCGGAGTACATCGTCTCGAGCACGGTCCGGATGACGCTGTTCAGGTCGGCGTCGCGCGCAAGAGCAGCGGTGGCTTCGGTCAGTCCGGCCAGCAGTACTTCGCGCGCGTTGGCCGGGCGTCCCACCGCATCGCGCTCTGCGCTCGGCACAGCGACCGCGGGAGCGAGCTGCGCCTCCGGCGGCAGGACGTCCTCGTCTGCATTCGCGGCGGTTTCATCGGTCGTCTGTTCTTGCTCCACGGAAGCAGTGCGCATTCCGCACGCGGATTCGATCTCGCGCGTGTGCCCATGCGCGGAGGCGATCAGCGTGTCGAGTTGTTCGCGATTGACCTGCAATCCGGCGCCGTAGCGGGCGAGAAGCTTTCTTATCGTGTCGTCGCCCTCGGCGCGACCCTGTCTCAGCGCGGCGGCCACTTCATCGCCAAACTGCGCGGCGGCGCGGATGCGCTCGGTGGAATTCTTCGGAGCATCGAAGCGCGGCGGCAGCGGAGCAACCGCCGCGAGCGTGCGCGCCGGCATGCTCCATTCGCGCAGCACGAGATCGGTCACTTCGTCGAAGGATTTGCCGAGGATGTGGCGCGCCGCCGCCGCTTCGCTGGTTCCCGCGTCGGCCACGTGCACCATCACCTCGGCGAAAGTCGACGGCGCAAACGCCGCAACCAGCAACCGGCCGACGTTGCGAAACATCGCCACGATGCCCGCCTCTTCCGCTTCGACCGCGCCGTGTTGCGCCAGCAGCTCGCGCGCCAGACTGCCCGACAGCAGCGCGTGATGGAGATCGGCATACAGCCGCGCGGCGCCTTCAGTACCGAGCAGTCCGTCGGCGAGCACCAGCGACATCGCCGCCGCGCGCACCTGGTTGAAACCCAGCAACACGATCGCGCGCGTGACGGTCGTCACCGGCTCGCGGCCCGCGCCGGCGCGATACGGAATCGTGTTCGCCACCCGCAGCAGTCGCTGCGTCAGCGACAGATCCTGCAGAATCAGATCGGCAAGGTTGTGAACGCCGTCATCTTCCTTTTCGAGCGTCTGCGCCAGTTGCGCCAGCATGCGGCCGGCCGATGGCAGCCCGCCGTGCTCGCGCAAGGCGGCGAACACCTGTTCAAGCGGCGATTGGTCGAGTGGAAGCGAGTCGTCGGGCACCGGGAGAATTTAGTCGCCGGCCCGTGCCGCTAAGGCAGAGAAAAGCTACGTTCTTGGCAGCGTTACGCCCCTCTGCCCCTGATACTTGCCGCCGCGATCCTTGTACGACGTCTCGCACACCTCGTCGCTTTCGATGAAGATCACCTGCGCACAGCCTTCGCCCGCGTAGATCTTTGCGGGCAGCGGTGTGGTGTTCGAGAACTCCAGCGTCACGTGGCCTTCCCACTCCGGCTCCAGCGGGGTTACGTTCACGATCACACCGCAGCGCGCATACGTCGATTTTCCGAGACAAATCGTCAGCACACTGCGTGGAATGCGGAAGTGCTCCACCGTCCGCGCCAGCGCGAAGCTGTTGGGCGGGATGATGCAGACTGGACCCTTGAAGTCGACGAACGAGTTCGAGTCGAACGCTTTGGGGTCGACGATCGTGCTGTTGATGTTGGTGAAGATCTTGAATTCATCGGCGCAGCGAACGTCGTAGCCGTAACTTGAGGTGCCGTAGCTGACGATGCGGCGGCCATCGACTTCGCGCACCTGCGTTGCCGCGAACGGCTCGATCATTCCCTGCGCGGCCATGCGGCGTATCCACTTGTCGCTCTTGATGGTCATGAAAATTCCCCTTGGGCCGCGATTCTATGGTGGCTAGACTTTGCGCCCATGCGCGCGAACTGGATGCCGGCTGCGGCCGGCGACAAACTGCAGGACATCGATACGCCGGCACTGATCATCGATCTGGATCGCTTCGAGTCCAACCTTACCCGCCTACACGAGGCGGTTGCCCCTTACAAAGTGCGGGTGCGGCCGCACGCCAAAGCGCACAAGTGCGTCGAGATCGCGCGCCGGCAAATCGCCGCCGGAGCGGTCGGCGTGTGCGTGCAGAAAACGGGCGAAGCGGAGATTTTCCTCGCCGGCGGCATCGACAATGTGCTGATCACGAACGAGGTCGTCGGCGAACGCAAGCTGCATCGCCTGGCACAGCTGGCATGGCGCTTTCCGAACGCGCGGCTCGGCGTGTGCATTGACGATGCCGGCACGGCACGCCGGCTCGCAACCCTGTGCGCCGAGCAGGATTCGCGGCTCGACGTGTACGTCGAACTCGACGTCGGCCAGAACCGTTGCGGCGTCGCTTCCGCCGCAGAGGCGGTTGCGCTGGCGCGCGTGATGGTGTCCTGCCCGCGCTTCACCTTCATGGGACTGCACGCGTACGCGGGCTCGGCGCAGCACCGGCGCGGCGTTGCGGAGCGGCGCGCCGCGATCGAGGTCGCGACGTTCAAGGCGTCGGAAGCGCGCAATGCGCTGCGCGCCGCCGACCTGCCGTGCGAGGTCATCACGGGCGGCGGCACCGGCACGTTCATGTACGAGGCGGCGAGCCAGCTCTATCGCGAAATCCAGCCCGGGTCGTATGCGTTGATGGACGTCGACTACGCGCGGAACGAGCAGGACGTCGCTGCGCCGAAATTCGACAACGCGCTCTTCGTGCTCTCCACCGTGATGAGCCTGCGGACCACAATCGGCAGCGAGCGCGCCACTCTCGACGCGGGGCTGAAGGCGTTTGCGATGGACAGCGGCGCGCCGGTGCCGACCTTTAAGGGCTGGCAGGTCTGGCATGTATCCGACGAGCACACGGTGCTCACCCGCATCGGCGACGGCCCGGCGATCAAACTCGGCGACAAGGCGCTTCTGATTCCCGGACACTGCGATCCGACTGTCAACCTGCACGACTGGATCGTCGCGGTGCGCAAGAATCGCGTCGAAACGGTGTGGCCGGTGGACGCGCGCGGAGCGATGTTCTGATGCGCGCGACGCGCTGACCGGGCCCATTGCTGTGAGCCTTTTTGACCGCGATCGTTCGGCCGCGCGGATGCCGGTGTCGCTTCTGACCGGTTTCCTCGGCAGCGGCAAGACGACGTTGCTCAATCGCCTGCTCACCTCGCCCGGCATGAACCGATCGCTGGTGCTGATCAACGAGTTCGGCGAGGTCGGACTCGATCATCTGTTCGTCGAGTCCCTGTCCGGCGACATGGTGTTGATGCAATCGGGCTGCGTGTGCTGCACGATCAAGGGCGAACTTGAAAGTACCTTGCGCACCAGCGCCGCACGCCGGCAAAGCGGTGACTTGCCGCCGTTCGATCGCGTATTGCTGGAGACGACCGGACTTGCCGATCCCGGACCGATCCTGCAGCTGTTGCTCAACTGGCCTACCGTGTCTCACGACTTCCGTCTCGACGCCGTGTTGTGCACGGTCGATGCGCTGCACGGCGAGCAGCAGCTCGATGAACGCGCCGAAGCCGTTCGCCAGGCAGCCGTTGCGGATTTTCTTCTGGTCACCAAGACCGATCTCGCGCAAGCCGCCGGCTCCGCATCATTGCGCGCGCGCCTTGCGCGTTTGAATCCGATTGCCGCGCGGCATGACGTCGTGAATGGCGAAATCGATCCCGCGCTGCTGTTCGGCGCGGCGCCGACCGATCGCGCGAACGGTGCAACGCTCGAACGCTGGCTGGGCGTCGCGACGACATCGGTCGAACATCACCATCACCACGACGGCGACATTCAGAGTTTTGCGCTGGCGTTCGACATACCCCTCGATTGGGACACGTTCAATCGATGGCTTGCTTGTGTGCGCGCGACGTGGGGCGAACAGTTGTTGCGCGTGAAGGGCGTGTTGAACGTCGCCGGCGAAGACGCGCCGCTCGTCGTACACGGCGTGCACCGCACGTTTCATCCGCCGACGCTGCTCGCGCGCTGGCCGGACGGAGAGCGTCAATCGCGGCTGGTATTCATCACACGCGGGTTGACGAAGCAGGAGGTGGAGACAAGCTGGCGGGAATTCGCACCCCTCTCTCCAGCCCTCTCCCGCAAGGGGAGAGGGTGAAGTTGCCGCCGCGATTTACGTGATGGCTACCGGACAGCCGTGCGAACCGGTTGCGCCCTTGATCGGGCTGGGCGTGTAGCTGTAGACGAACTGCGTCTTCTTGTCCGCGAGAAGTTCGTCGAAGACCATGTTCTCGTGAATGAAGATGCCGTTTCTCGCGATCAGTTCGCCGTGCAGGGGAAAGGCCAAATTTTTGTCGGGGTTTGGCACGCATTCCATGCCCCACGAATCGGCGCCGACCACGCACACGCCCTTGTCGATCAGCCACTTTCCGGCCTCGACTCCCGGGCCGGGTTCGCCGGCGCCGTAGCGATCATTGTTTTTCATCCACAGGCTGCCCCAGCCGGTGTGGAAGAAAACCGCGTCGCCCTGCTTGATGTCGGCCTCATTTATTTTCTGGCGCGTCAACGCGGCGCGAATGTCGGCGACCTTGATCTCCTGACCGGCGTCCCACATCGATCCGCGCACTCCCATCACGTCGATCAGGTGACCGCGCGTGAAAATCGGTTTCAGCTTTTCGGCGCCGAGTTTCTTCAGGCCGTACGCGTCGCCGATCTCCTGCAAAGAAAGCCCGTTGTAAAAGCGCATTTCGTTCTTGTCGCCATCCTTTCCTAGCTGGATGCCGACGTGTCCCAGACCATCGAACTGCGTGCCGACCTGGCCAATCTCGGTCGCAAGAAACTCGTCGTTGTAGACGATCTTGTTCGCACCGAACGGTCCGCCGGTCGGGCTGCCCGGAATGCGCAGCGTGAACGCGCGCGGCCCGAACTTCGGCATATCGGTTTCGTACACGCGGCCGAGCTTGTAGATCTTCCCGTCGCGGATCCACTTGGCCGCGTCGAGGACTTTGGCAGGGGTGATGTGATTCGATGCGCCGGCCTCATCGGCCGCGCCCCAGCGTGATGGCCACCACTTCTCTCCGGACGGTGCGGCCTGCGCATGCGCCGGCGCCATCGCGTACTTGCCGACGGCACCGATCGCAACCGCTGCGGCGCTGACCGTGGCGGCGGTGCGGAAAAAGTCGCGCCGATCTGAGCTGTCGTCTTGTGTTGCGCGTGGATCGCTTGCGGGTTCTTCGTGCTGACTCATTTTTTCTCCTCTGTGGTTGTGACAGCGCAAATGCGCGCTCGCCTACGCGCTCGCAAACAGCCGCTTCAGAAACGCCTTCAACAGACTCCAGAAACCAAATGACGCGGTCGGCCGGGCGGTCGAAGCAGCCGCGCCGCCCGACGAACGCGCGGCAAGTTGCATGCTGAACGCTTCGAAAAACTTGTCGGCGGTAGCTCCGGCGGCTGCGTCGATCAGTCGCGAACCGACTTGCGCCAGCTTGCCGCCGATCTGCGCGTTGGCCACGTAGTCGAGTTGCGTTTCGCTCGGCGACACCTCGTTCAGCCTGACCTTCGCATCGCCGCGCGCAAACCCCGCGGCGCCGCCCGAGCCGTCGAATTTCAGCGTGTATCCGTTCGGAGGATCGATGTCGGCGAGCGCCATTTTTCCTTTGAAGCGCGCCTTGACCGGACCGATGGCGGAGGTCATCGCGATCTCGTATTCGTTGTCGCCGATGGGGGTGATGCTTTCGCAACCCGGCACGCAGGCTTTCAGCACATCCACGTCGTTGAGTGCAGCCCACGCGGTAGCGCGATCGGCGGGCAGCAGTCTTTGTCCTTTCAGTTCCATTCGATTCTCCTGCCGGCAACGCCGGCACCGAACTCACGCTCCCCCTAAAACCATGACCGTATGCGTTTACCTTGGCTGGGGGTGCACGAGGGGGCCGCCGAGCCCCCTCGTTCCGATCCTCGCACTTCCAGTGTGACCGGCGCGCACCGACACCAGCGTCGGTACGTCGTCGAAGCCGAGCTTCATGGGTGGGGAAGAATCGTTCGCCAACACCCGCGCAAGCTGCTGCAGGCTGTCAATGCTATGCACCGGCAGGAACAGGTCCACATGCGGCAACATCGCGCGGATGCCGCGTGCCTTCGGCTCGAACGCGTCGTAGCGCAACAGGGGATTGAGCCAGACGAGCCGCCGGCACGACTTGGAAAGCCGCTCCATTTGCGCAGCAAGCAGGGGCACGTCGCCATGTTCTAGGCCGTCGGTCATCAGCAGCACGGTCGGTCGTCCGGCCAGCACGCGACGCGCCCATTTGACGTTGAACTCTTTCAGGCAGCTTGCGATCCGCGTGCCGCCCGACCAGTCGTCGACGGCGCCCACGACGCTCGCCACCGCGACATCCGGGTCGCGCGACTTCAATTGCCGCGTGATCGGCGTTAGCCGCGTGCCGAACACGAACGAGTACACGCGATGATTGGCGGCATCGACTCCGCCGGTGACAGCGTGCAGGAAGTGCAGGAACATCCGCGAATAGCGGCTCATCGAGCCGGAGATATCGACCAGTACGACCAGCGGTTCGTCGCGCGTGCGACGGCGGCGGTACGGCAGCTCGGCAATGTCGCCGCCATGGCGCGCCGCTTTGCGCAGCAAGGCGCGCAGGTCCAGGCGCAAGCCTTTCGCCGCAGTACGCTCGCGACGGGTGGGCAGCTTCACGAAAAACGCTTCGAGTTCAGCGACCGTCTTCTGGGCAGCGTTCCATTCGGCAATCGTCATCGTGTCGAAGTCGGCTTTGCGCAACTGTTCGCGATCCGACCACGACGCCTGCGCGTCGACATCAACGCGCTTCGTATCGTCAGGCCTCGCTGGTTGCGGGACCTGAGCCGTGTACAGCGCTTCACCGAGGCGCCGATTTTCCGGTCTCGGTGCGGAGCCGGCCTTTTGCGCGCTGACCTGCGGCAGCAGGAGCTTCATCATCTGGCCCAGTAGGTCTGGATCCTTCCAGAACACATGAAACGCCTGATCGAACAGCAGCCGGTGCTCGGCGCGTGCGATCAGGCAGGCCGCAAGCGTCGCGTAGAAATCGCGGCGCGACGCGATGCCGGCTTCGCGCAAAGCAGCGAGCGCGAGCAGCACACGGTCGGTCCCCACCGGAATTCCCGCGGTGCGCAGCACGCGCGCAAAGTGCACGACGTTGTCCGCCAGCAGGCCGGGAAGATGTTCGAGCGCGGATGCGGGAAGCATTTCAGAAGCGATGACGAATGATGCGGCTGCGCCGCGATGATGCTCGCTGCGCGGCGATGACTAATTCGTCATTCAGATCGTCATTCTTCATTCGTCATTGCCGTTTCAGCGCGAATGCGCTCGAGGAGCCGCACGGCTTCCGCCCCCTGCACCTTCGCAATGTCGTCCTGATATTTCAACAGCACGCCCAGCGTGTTGTTGACAATCTCCGGATCGAGGGCTACCGAATCGAGCGCCAGCAGCGCGCGCGACCATTCGATTGTCTCGGCCACACCGGGCAGCTTGTACAAATCCATTTGCCGCAGGCTCTGGACGAACGACACGATCTGCCGCGACAGCGCCGCTTTCGCGTCGGGCACCTTGCGGCGAACGATTTCAAACTCGCGTGCCGCGTTGGGGTAGTCGACCCAGTGATAGATGCAGCGGCGCTTGACCGCGTCGTGGATTTCGCGCGTGCGGTTGGATGTGATGATGACCGTCGGCGGTCGCTGCGCAACCACGGTCTTCCACTCCGGAATGCTGATCTGGAAATCCGACAGCACCTCGAGCAGGTACGCTTCGAACGGCTCATCGGTGCGATCGAGTTCGTCGATCAGCAGCACCGGCGGCACGGCATGCGGCTGCAATGCGCGCAGCAGCGGCCGCGCGGTAAGAAACCTTTCCGAGAACAAATCCGCGGCAAGCTGATCGCGCGCCAGATGGGCGGCTTCGCCCAGACGTATTTCGAGCAACTGCCGCGCGTAGTTCCACTCGTACGCGGCCGAGTTCACATCGAGTCCTTCGTAGCACTGCAAGCGGATCAGTTCGGCCCCGAGCCCGGCCGCCAGCACCTTGGCGATTTCGGTCTTGCCGGTACCCGGTTCGCCTTCTAGAAAGAGCGGGCGCTGCAGGCGCAGCGCGAGAAACGCCGCCGTCGCGAGCTGCCGATCGGCGACGTAGTCGTTCTGCGCCAGCAGTTCGGCGGTGGCGTCGATCGACGCCGGCGCGCGGTTGCTCATTCCTGGATATCGCTACTTAGCCACGACGTCGGCGCCCGCCTTTGCAATCTGGCCGTCCTGCGCGGCGGTGACGCCCGACACACCGATGCCACCGACAAGCTGGCCGTTGACGACGATCGGCACTCCGCCTTCCAGCGGCATCACACCGGGCAGCAATGTAAGTTGCGCATCGCCGGCCTTGATGCGATCTTCGAACACTTTCGTCGGGCGCCGATACGCAGTCGCCGTTTGCGCCTTTTTGATCGCAATGTCGACGCTTCCGTACTGCGTGCCATCGAGCCGCTGCACCAGGACCACATGGCCACCCGTATCGACGATGGAGATGACGACGTTCCAGTTGTTTTTGCGCGCCTCTGCTTCGGCCGCGGCAACGACTTTGCGCGCGGTATCGAGATTGAGACTTGGTCCATACGGAGGCACTTGGCCGAAGGCGGTTGCCGCGACAAACAGCGGGCAGCAAACAGCGGCAGCTTCATTGTTTTCCTTTCCAAAAAATCGGCGCGTTCGCCGGATAGCGAACGCGCCGGAGGATAGGCCAAGCCTGTGACGCTCAGGCGAGCGCCGCCGCCACCGCGCGCTTGGTGATCACGGGAATCAGACTCGCGCGATATTCAGCGCTGCCGTGAATGTCGCTGTTCAGTCCGGCCGATGCGACGCTGGCGCCATCGCACGCCCCCGGCGAAAAGTTCTTGCCGAGTGCATCCTCAAGTGCCTTCGAGCGAAAGACGCACGCTCCGGCACCGGTCACCGCAACGCGCACGCCGGCACCGGTCTTCGCGACAAACACGCCGACGATGGAGAAACGCGATGCCGGTTGCTTGAACTTGACCCAGCCTGCCTTGTCGACCACCGGAAAACTCACCGACGTGATGATTTCGCCGTCTTTCAAAGCGGTCTGGAAAAGCCCCTTGAAGAAATCATCGGCGGCTATGGTGCGGGTGTTGGTCTGGATCGTCGCGCCAAGACCAAGTGCGGCGGCCGGATAGTCCGCGGCCGGATCGCTGTTGGCGAGCGCTCCGCCGATGGTTCCGCGATTGCGCACCTGGCGATCGCCGATACCGGAAGCCAATGCAGCAAGCGCTGGAATCTTCGATTGCACGTCTTTCGACGCGGCCACCGCGGCATGGGTCGTCATGCTACCTACGGTGATCTTGTTGCCATCGGCTTTGATGCCTTGCAGTTCGCCGATCGCGGAAAGATCGATAAAGCCTTCGGTCAACAGCAGACCAAGTTTCAGCGACGGCAAAATCGACTGGCCGCCGGCCAGCAGCTTGTCGCCACTACGCGAGGACGCGATCTTCGCCGCATCGGCGACAGAGCCTGGACGGTTGTATTGAAGTTGCATCGTTGTCTCCTCAGTTCTTGCGGGCCGATTGGATCGACTTCCACACGTTGTAGGGCGAAGCCGGCATCGGCACATCGCGCACTCCGAGGTGCGCCAGCGCATCGACGATCGCGTTGATCACCGCCGGTGGCGACCCGATGGCGCCCGCTTCCCCGCAACCCTTGACGCCTAGCGGGTTATGCGTGCATGGCGTTCCCTTCGCGGTTTCGACCTTGAAGCTGGGCAGGTCATCGGCGCGCGGCAGCGCGTAGTCCATGAAGGTGCCGGTCACCAGTTGGCCGTCGTCGTTGTAAACAACGCCTTCGAGCAGCGCCTGTCCGACACCCTGCGCCAGCCCGCCGTGCACCTGCCCTTCGACGATCATCGGATTGATGACGTTGCCGAAGTCATCGCACGCGGCGAGGCGATCAACGCGCACCGCACCGGTGGCTGGATCGACTTCGACTTCGCACACATACGAACCGGCCGGATACGTGAAGTTCGTCGGGTCGTAGAACGCGTTTTCGTTCAGGCCCGGCTCAAGCTTGTCGAGCGGGTAGTTGTGCGGCACGTAAGCCGCCAGCGACACCTCGGCGAACGCCTTCTTGCGATCGGTGCCGGCTACCTGGAATGCGCCGTTCTTGAACTCGATGTCGGCATCGGACGCTTCGAGCAGATGCGCGGCGATCTTCTTGCCCTTGGCGATGATCTTGTCCACTGCCTTGACGATGGCGGTGCCGCCGACCGCAAGCGAACGCGAGCCGTAGGTGCCCATGCCGAACAGGATCTTGCCGGTGTCGCCGTGCTGGATGTCGACGTCGTCCAGGCCGATACCGAGCTTGTCGGCGACCACCTGTGCGAACGTCGTCTCGTGCCCCTGGCCGTGGCTGTGACTGCCGGTGAAAACCGTCACTTTGCCGGTCGGATGCACGCGCACTTCGCCCGATTCGAACAATCCCGCACGCGCCCCCAGCGCGCCGGCGACGTTCGACGGCGCAAGGCCGCACGCCTCGATGTAGCAGGAGTAGCCGATTCCACGCAGCAGTCCTTTCTGCGCCGACGCGCTCTTCCGCGCAGCGAAGCCCTTGACGTCCGCCAGGTTCAGCACCTGGCTCAGCGTCGCTTCGTAATCGCCAGTGTCGTAGGTCAGTCCGACTGGTGTCGCGTACGGGAACGTGCGAATGAAATTCTTCCGGCGCAGTTCAGATGGATCGATTTTGAGCTCGCGCGCCGCGGTGTCGACCAGGCGCTCGATCAAGTATGTCGCTTCGGGACGACCGGCACCGCGATACGCATCGACCGGCGCGGTGTTGGTGAATACCGCTTGCACTTCGGCATAGATGAGCGGCGTCGTGTATTGACCCGCCAGCAAGGTCGCGTACAGGATGGTCGGGATCGCCGACGCGAACGTCGACAGGTAGGCGCCCATGTTGGCGGTGGTATGCACGCGCAACGCGGTGAACTTGCCGTCCCTATCGAGCCCTAGTTCGGCGGTCGTCACATGGTCGCGGCCGTGCGCGTCGGTGAGAAACGCCTCGCTGCGATCGGACGTCCACTTGATCGGGCGGCCGACGCGCTTGCTGGCCCACACCAGCGCGGTCTCCTCGGCATACAGATAGATTTTCGAGCCGAACCCGCCGCCCACATCGGGCGCGATCACGCGCACCTTGTGCTCGGGCAAGCCCAGCACGAAGGCCGTCATCAGCAGCCGCTCGACGTGCGGGTTCTGGTTGGCGACGTACAGGGTGTACGAATCGTCGCCACGCGAATAGCTGGCGTTAGCCGCACGCGGCTCGATCGCATTGGGTGCAAGCCGGTTATTGACGAACGTGAGCTTCGTCACGTGCGCAGCCTTTGCAAGAGCGGCATCGACGCCGGCCTTGTTGCCGTGGCCCCAAGTGAAGCAGATGTTGTTGGGCGCTATCTCGTGCACAGCGGTTTTGTTCTTGGCCGCCGTGCCGGTGTCGACGACCGCCGGCAGCACGTCGTAGCCGACTTCGATCAGCTCGGCCGCGGCTTTCGCCTGCGCGATTGATTCCGCAACGACCAGCGCCACCTGATCACCGACGTGCTGCACTTTGGTCTCGGCCAGGATCGGGTGCTTGGGCTCCTTCATCGGCGTGCTGTCGATGTTGTTGATCTGCCAGCCGCACGGCAGACCGCCTACGGCGGCGGTGTCCTTACCGGTGAAAATGGCGAGCACGCCCGGTGCCTTCATCGCCGCATTCGTATTGACCGACTTGATCTTCGCGTGCGCATGCGGGCTGCGCAGAAAACAGGCGTAACTCTGGTTGGGCAGCGTCAGGTCGTCCGTGTACTGCCCCTGGCCGGTCAGGAAGCGGTAGTCTTCTTTCCGCTCAACCGCGCGGCCGATCAATCCTGTTTGTGGTGCGTTCATGAATCTGTCTCCTGCTCTGTCGTCCCCGCGAAGGCGGGGACCCAGTGTCCTTGTTCAGCGATTCCTGGACTCCCGCCGCAGCCTGCCCCAGCGGGGTTCAAGCCGGGGCGGGAATGACAGGCGTTAGACCCCCATTGCCTTGGCGCCCTGCGCCACGGCTTTCACGATGTTGTGATAACCGGTGCAGCGGCAGAAGTTGCCGTCCAGGCCCTCGCGGATCTGCTGCTCGGTCGCGTGCGGGTGATGCTGCACCAGATCGATCGCGCTCATCACCATCCCGGGTGTGCAGAAACCGCATTGCAGCCCGTGACAAGACTTGAACGCCTGCTGCATCGGATGCATGCCTTCGGCCGGCGTGATGCCTTCGATCGTCGTTACCTCGGTGCCCTGCAATTGCGCGGCGAGCGTGCTGCAACTCTTGATCGCACGGCCGTTGACGTGCACGGTGCACGCACCGCATTGCGTGGTGTCGCAACCGATATGCGTACCCGTCAGACGCAGGTGCTCGCGGATGAAAGTGGATAGCAGCGTTGTGGGCTCAACGTTGGCCGTGACCGGCTTGCCGTTGACCCGCAATGAAAGCGCAACTGACATGTGTGTCTCCCTTGAAAAACGAGTTTTGCCGCCACCCGTCCGCGCAGCGGTGCTTTGGGATTTGTCTTGCTGAAACGACCTGCTTGAAACGACCTGCGACGCCGCGCAAACGCACCGTGCATTCCGCGGTTGTCACGTAACGAGCGTGCCACAAACGCGCTTCAGGCGCGATGCCACGTGCGCGCTGCTGCCGTGCGCTGACGTGACCGCTCAGCACTTCTTTCCGCAATGCTCCAGAAGGTGCTGTTCACTTCTGGTACACCCGACTCGGCCCGGGGCCTCCTAGAATCGGCTCAGTTACAAGAAGAGCCCGCACAAAAAAACCGGGCCACACCGGAGACATCTGATGCACTCTGCGCCCCGCGCCGAGCGTGGCACCGTGCGGTTTCGCAGCACGGTCAATGGCCCGCCGGCAGGATCGAGCACTCCTGGCAGCGTTGCCGTTCGCACGGGCTCAACCAGTCGCAACTGCCGAGTTCGATCCGCTGTCGGCGGGCCGGCTGGCAGAAACGCGTGATAGCAACCGCATCCTGACCGCGCACGCGCTTCCAGTGATGAAAAGCCTTTACGACCAGATCGTCGCCACGGAAAGCGTGAGCCCGCTATGAAGTCCCCCGAGGCCGGCCCGCGCTATACGAAAGTTGCCGTGACGCTGCACTGGCTGATCGCTGCGCTCGTGATCGCGCAGTTGATCCTGGGCTGGTCGATGATCGAAATTCCGAAGCAGCCGGTCGGTGTGCGCGCCTTCTGGTTCAACCTGCACAAGTCGATCGGCATGTCGATCGCGCTGCTCGTTCTCGTGCGCATCGCGTGGCGCCTACGGCATCCGGCGCCGCCGCTGCCGGCGAGCGTTCCGGCCTGGCAACGGCGCGCCGCCGCCGCGAGTCACGCGTTGCTGTATGCGTGTCTGCTTGGCATGCCGCTGGCCGGGCTTCTCGGGTCGACGTTCTCCGGATATCCGATCAAGTATTTCGGCATCGCGCTGCAGCAATGGGGATTCAAGTCCGATCCGTTGAAGGATTTCTTCAGCACGGTCCATCTGGGTTTTGCGTGGGTCTTCATGACCTTGATCGCGCTGCATACGGGCGCCGCGCTGAAACATCTGCTGATCAACCGCGATGGGGTGTTCTGGCGCATGTGGCCCCTCGCATCGAAGGCGAGCGTGAACCCTCGAATGCAGACCGGCGAGCTTTGAATTTTTGAGACGCGGTCACCAGTCACGGCCTCCACCCATCCGTCAGCGTTTTCAGGAACACGACGATGTCGTCGATCTCTTCATCGTTCAGCGCCGGGCGTTTGCCGGGTTCGCGGTGATAGGGCGGGGTTTCGCGATCGACGTTGGCGTGCAGTTCAGCCGGCAGATCGTCGAACTTGCCGGCGGGAAACCAGCGCTCGGGATGGGTGTCGCGCGTTGCATAGAACGCCACCGCGTCGCGCAGGCTGTCGAAGCGGCCGTTGTGCATGTAAGGCGCGGTGAGCTCGACATTGCGCAGCGTGGGCGTCTTGAAGAAGCCGCACCACTTCTTCCCATCGGGCGCATCGGTCCGATGCGGGCCGCAGATCCCCATGTCGATGAAACTCCTGTCGCCGTTGCGCGGAACGCGCACTTCACGTGTCAGACCGAGTGCGTGATAGCCGAAGTTGGTGAAGAGCGAATCGCGCGGGTCCTTGCTTTCGCGGTCGATCGAATGGCACTCGGCACAGTTGCCTTTCTGGCGGATGGTGAAAAGGCTGAAGCCGCGTTCTTCCTGCTCGCCGAATTTCGTCTGCCCGCGCACCACCGCGTCGAACTTCGACGTGAACGGCGCGAACGGCGCGCTGCTCTGGAACGCGGCGAGCGAAGTCGCGATCGCATCGAACGCACGTTCCGGGTCGGAAAACACGTTCGCGCCGAACGCGCGCCGGACGAGCGGCGCGTAGTCGGCGGCGGCGACCTTGACGACCAGCGTCTTCGCATCGCCGTTGTTCATCTCAAGAGGGTTGAGAAACGGGCCCTTCGCTTGCGCCTCCAGCGTCGCTGCGCGTCCGTCCCAGAAAAACCCGCCCACCGGAACGCGTTTGCCGCCGCGCTCAACGAACTTGAACTCGGGCGCGGTAGCGAGATACATCAGGGTTGGCGTATTGCGCGTGCCCAGCGACTCGGGCTTGCTACCGCGCGCGACAACGAGTTTGCTGCCGTTGTCGCCGGAGAACGCGCGCTCCGGGTCGTGGCACGACGCACACGACACGCCCGCCGGCTCCGACAGGCGCGTATCGAAGAAAATACGCTGGCCGATCCACTCGCGCAGCACTTCGGTTTTTACATCGGTGGCCGCAGGAGCGGGCACGGTCTGCGCGGACGGCCCCTCATGCGTTATCGAAGTGGACGCAAGCACGACAAACCCGACGCACGCGACCGTGCGCGCTACGCGGGAAGCGTCCCGGCGGCATCGCGGTCGTTGCACGAAGTTCATGACCAATACTCGTTTACCCTGGCTGGGGGTGCACGAGGGGGCCGCCGAGCCCCCTCGTTCCGAATCCTCTGGCCGCGCTGCGATTCGACAGGTACACCCGCTTCGCTGCGCGGTGTTTGTTGAACGTCGCTGCGACACTCCATGGAAAGCGGCAGGAAAAAATCCCGAGGCCCATCCTGTAGGCTAGTTTTTGATGAGAGTTCAACTCACAAAATGATTCTGTTTCGACTGCTGATCGCGACATTGGTTGCCGCCGCGTCGATGGCGGCCGCTGCGCAGGACCTGGACGCCGCGCGCGCCGCCTATGAGCGCGAAGACTACGACACCGCGTTCAAGCTTTATTCCCCCGCCGCGGACAAAGCCAATGCAGAAGCGCAGTACCGGCTCGGCCTGATGCACAAGTTTGGGTGGGGCGCCGATCGGGATCCCAAAGCGGCGGCCAACTGGCTGCGGCGCGCTGCCGATCAGCAGCATCCCGAGGCGCAAGCCGAACTGGGCGTTCTTTACAAACTCGGTCGCGGCGTGAAGGAAGACGCGGCCGAGGCGGCACGCTGGTTTCGCCGCGCGGCCGATTCCGGTGTCGGTATCGCCCAGTTGAATCTCGCCCGCGCGTACAAGGACGGCGCCGGCGTGAAGAAGGATCTCACCGAGGCGTACGCGTGGTTCACCCTCGCCGCCGGCAATGGCTATGTCGACGGCATGTCGTACCGCGCCCGCATTGCCGAAAACATGAGCGACGATGACATCAAGAACGGCGAGCGGCTCGCCGCCGAACGCCGCAAGACCCTTCCGAGCAAGGAGAGCAAATGAAAGTCTTGAACCCCCGTTTTGCCGTTGTCGCCGCGCTGGCCGCGTTCAGCGGCACCGCCACCGCGCAGTTTGCGTACGTGCCGAACGAGAAAACCGGCACGCTGTCGATCATCGATCTGGCCAAGGATGAGGTGATCGGTTCGATCCCGGCAGGGAAAAAGCCGCGCGGTCTCGTCGCGTCGCTCGATCGAAAGACCATTTACGTCAGCGACCAGCCGAACAACGCGCTGCTGATTGTCGACGCCGCCGCCCGCAAAGTCACGAGCACGCTCGATCTCGGCGAATCGCCCGAAGGCGTGGGCCGCTCCGCCGACGGCAAATGGATCGTCACCGCGATCGAGGAAGACAACGCCGTGTTCTTCATCGACTCGGCCAGCGGCAAGATCGCATTCAAGGTGAAGACCGAAGGCGAAAACCCCGAGCATGCGGTTTTCAGCCCGGATGGTAAGTGGGTCTATGTCAGTGCCGAGGAGTCGCAGGTGGTCGACGTGATCGATGTGGCCTCGCGCAAGCTCGCGGGAACGATCCGCGTCGGCAAACGTCCGCGCGGCATCGGCTTTACGCCGGATGGCGCGCGCGCGTACGTGGCGTGCGAGCTCGCCAATACCGTCTACGCGATCGATGTGGCGGCTAAGAAAGTGATCGCGTCGATTCCGGCCGGCGTCAAGAGCAACGGCGTCAAGGTGCACCCGAGCGGCAAGGAGGTCTACATCACCAACGGCACCGACGGCACGGTCAACGTGATCGACACCGCCACCAACAAGGTCACCCACACGATCAAGGTGGGGCAGCGGCCTTGGAATATGGCGCTGACGCAGGATGGCGGAAAGCTGTATGTCGCCAACGGCCGTTCGAACAACGTTTCGGTCATCGACACCGCCTCGAAGAAAAAAGTGAAGGACATCGCGGTGGGCGAGATGCCGTGGGGCGTGCTGATTCCGGAAGGCCACTAGCCCTCGCGGCGAAGCCGCGCCGAGTTCGCCCTCTCCCTCGACGGGAGAGGGCCGGGGAGAGGGTGCCCGTGCTCCGAACAACCTGCGTTTCACGCTAGCATCCGCACGTTTGATTCACCCCTCTCCCCGACCCTCTCCCGCGAGTAGAGAGGGCGAGGACGGTGCGGCTGCGCCGCGGAAGGACGTATGGACAGCGTCGACACTCAAGTTTTGAAGAAAGCGAACGAGTGGATGCGCGGCGGCGAACGCGCGGTGATGGGAACCATCGTCCGCACATGGGGATCGGCGCCGCGGCCGGTCGGTTCACTCGTGGTGATTCGCGGCGACGGGCTCGTGGTTGGTTCCGTCTCGGGCGGCTGCATCGAAGACGACCTCGTCGATCGGGTGCGAACCAACGCGCTCGCGGCCGGCAAGCCGCAACGTGTGAAGTACGGCGTGACCGACGAGGACGCGTTCAGATTCGGATTGCCGTGCGGCGGCACGCTTGAGCTGATTCTTGAACCGGTAACACGAGCATCGCGCGTAGGCGAACTGCTTGCCCGTGTCAGCGGCGGCCGGCAGACGGTGCGCACGCTCGACATGAAAACGGGCGAGGTGCGTCTTGACGAGGGCAGCGGCGCCGACGTGCTCGCCTTCGATGACGAGCGGCTCATCACCGTGCACGGCCCGCGCTTGCGCCTTCTCGTGATCGGCGCCGGACAGTTGACGCACTACCTGGCAACGATGGCCCTCGCACTCGACTACCAGGTCACGATCTGCGACCCGCGCGAGGAATACGCCGACGGGTGGCTGGTGCCGGGTACGCAGCTTGTTCGCACGATGCCGGATGACACAGTGGTCGAGTTCAGCTCCGACAAGAACACCGCAGTGATCGCCTTGACACACGATCCGAAGCTCGACGACCTTGCCTTGATGGAAGCGCTGAAGACGTCCGCCTTTTACATCGGCGCCATCGGCTCGAAGAAAAATCAGGCCAAGCGTCGCGAACGCCTGCTGGAATTCGGTGTAACGGCTCAGGAGCTGGATCGCCTGCACGGCCCGGTCGGGCTGAAGAACGGCGCGCGCACGCCGCCGGAAATCGCGGTGGCCATCCTCGCCGAAATGACCGCAGTCAAGTACGGGTATCACATTGCCGCGCCGGTGGCGCTGGGCACCGCCGCAGCGATTGAAGCGGGGTGTGTCGTCGAGTGATCCGGGTTGACCAGTGACCGGTGACCGGGCGACCGTGCCCGCAGGCACGACCAATTCGCGGGAGGCGACCAGCGCGCAGACGGCGTTCAGAATCTGCGCGCCATGCCGGTATCCAATGACGCCAGCGAAACGCTGAACACCCGCGATCGCGAACGCAGCGATCAGCGACTGCGCGACGCAGAAAGTCGCATTCGCGCCATCGTCGATGCAGTTCCTGCGCTGATCTCGTACGTTGATCGCGATTGCCGCTACGTCTTTGTCAACCGCGCGTACGAAGTCTGGTTCGGCCACAGTGCCGAGGAAATCGCCGGCCGACACGTGCGCGACGTGCTGGGAGAAGCGGCGTGGGAAGTCGTGCGGGCGCACGTGGAAACCGTGCTCGCCGGCAAGCCAGTCCGCTTTGAAGCGCTTGTGCCCTACAAGGACGGCGGTGCGCGCTGGGTCGACGTGAGCTACGCGCCCGACCACGACACGTCGGGAGCAGTACGCGGTTACGTTGCCAACATATTCGACGTCAGCGAGCGCAAACACGCCGAGCTCGAGCGCGAGCGGCTTGCCGCCATTGTCGAAAACAGCAACGAATTCGTTGCCACGACGACAACGGAGGGCGACGTCCTCTACATCAACGAGGCAGGTCGCGACCTCGTTGGGCTGGACCACACCGGGCAAGCGCGTCGCTTGATCTCTGCGGACTTTCTTCCGCTCGAATGGCAGAAGCGTTTTCGCGACAACATCCTGCCCGGCGTGCTCGCGACCGGCTACTGGGAAGGCGAGGTTCAGTTCCGGCACTTCAAATCCGGCCGCGTGATCGATGTGTGGCAGACGATCATTGCGGTGACCGATCCGCACACCGGCAACCGAAATTTCGTCTTCATTGCGCGCGACGAGACGGAGCGCAAGCGTGCCGAACGCGACCTGCGCAGCGCGGGTGAAGAGCTGGCCGCGGTCGTGCGCCAGGCTCCGATCCCGATCTTCGTCGCGCACGACGCGCAGTGCCGCCGCATCACCGCCAACCCAGCCGCACTGGCGCTGGTTGGAGAAACCGGAGACAGCAACATCGCGAACCGAGTCGATATCGTTTACCGGCGCTACGGCAAAGCTCTGTCAGCGGACGAGCTGCCGATGCGCAAAGCGATCGCCGGTGCCGAGTTGGTACGCGAGCCTGAACTTGAACTGCAGCTGCCGGGTCGCAGCGTCTTCGTGGTCGGTAACGCGATGCCGCTGTTCGACTCCGAAGGGAGGGTGCGCGGCGCCATCGCTGCATTCGCCGACATCACTGAGCGGCGGCACGCCGAGCAGGCATTGCAGACCGCCGATCGTCGCAAGGACGAGTTCCTCGCTACGCTGGCGCACGAATTGCGCAATCCGCTGGCACCGTTGCGCAACGGCTTGCAGCTCTTGCAGCGGACCAATGGTGATCTGACCTTGCGTGATCGCACGCGCGAGATGATGGAGCGCCAGCTGACGCATCTGGTGCGACTGGTTGACGATCTGCTCGACGTTTCGCGCATCAGTCACGGCAGGCTCGAGTTGCGGCGCGAGCGCGTCGCGCTTGCCACCGTGCTGCGCAACGCGGTTGAACAGTGCCAGTTTGTGATCGACGAGGCGCGTCGCGAATTCGAGCTCGTTGTGCCGGACGAAACCATGACGATCGACGCCGATCCGGTGCGCGTGGCGCAGGTCATCTGCAATCTGATCCATAACGCCATCAAGTACACGGATGCCGGAGGCGCCATCGTCGTGGTGGCGCTGCGCGAAGGCGCGCAGGCCGTCATACGCGTGCGCGACGACGGCGTCGGCATCGCGGCCCACCTGCTGCCGCATGTCTTCGACATGTTTTCGCACGGCAGTCGGACGCCGGACCCGGCGCGCGGTGGATTGGGGATCGGGCTTTCGATCGTCAAACAGCTGGTGCAGATGCACGGCGGGACGGTGGTGGCCGCCAGCAACGGCCCTGGTCAAGGGTCGGAGTTCATCGTGCGTCTGCCACTGGCTGGCGCACCGGTCGTTGCGAAGCCGCCCCCGCAAGCGCGGGCCGCGCCGGCCAAAGCCGACGGCGAGCCCGCCAAATCGCGTCGCATCCTCGTCGTGGACGATAACGCCGACGCCGCCGAGAGCCTTGCGATGCTGCTCGAATTGATGGGGCACGAAGTCAGCGTTGCCTACAACGGCCGCGATGCAGTAGACGCCGCGGCTGCACTGCGACCAGACATGATCCTGCTCGACATCGGCATGCCAGAACTTAACGGCTACGACGCCTGCGAGCGCATACGCAGCCAGCCCTGGGGCCGTGACATCGCGATCGTTGCGCTCACGGGCTGGGGACAGGAAGCCGACCGCCGCCGTTCACAGCAGGCGGGCTTCGATCGGCACCTTGTGAAGCCGCTCGATCCGGCAGCGCTGGGGAGTCTCGTTGCCGAGCTGGTGCCGAAGCAGGGGCGGCGCTTGCACTGACACCTTCGCGGCAAAGCCGCGCTGACCTCGCCCTCTCCCCTCGTGGGAGAGGGTCGGGGAGAGGGGTCGAGCAGGATCCTTAGTTTTTCACCTCGCTCTTGCTGACGGACTTGTCGCTCGGCGTCTCGTCGAGGCTGCCGGCGTAGCCCTGCTCGACCGCCTCGCGCCGCGCGGCGACCTGCGACTCGAGGCGCAACGCGTTCGAATAAATTGGTCCGACGAAACTCGCTCCCTGCGGCAGGCACTTGCCGGCATGACCCCAGTCGAACGAGCAGTCATCGATGCGCGCGTAGTGGTCGCGCATGTAGGAAGCCGCTTTCGGAAGCGATAGCGGCTTCGTCGCTGGCCCGACAGCAACCGGAGCGGCAGCCTTCGTCGGCTTGTCCGCCGGTCGTTCGCAAGCGCTGATCGCCAGAACGGCGAGGCAGATAAAAACAGGATTTGTGTTCATCGTGTGCGTCGGTAGTTCGTGCATCGACACACTAGCGGCGCCAGCCACCAGGCGCGTGGCCCAGCTTTGGTAAGCCGTGAGAATGACAGGTCCGCTGCTCGACGCAACCTCGGGCCGCTCGCTACGTTTTTCAGAGCTTCCTTCTAGGTGTTCACCACCTTGATCGCCGGCATCTTCAGCGACATGTCCTTCGCTTTCTCGGCGATGCGGATCGCCACCTTGCGTGCGATCGATTTGTAGGTCGTTGCAACGGCGCCGTCGGGATCGGCGATCACGGTGGGGCGGCCCGAGTCGGCCTGCTCGCGAATCCTGATATCGAGTGGCAGCGAGCCCAGCACTTCGACGCCGTACTCGTTCGCCATGCGCGCGGCGCCGCCTTCACCGAAGATGTGCGAAACATGGCCGCAGTTCGGGCAGGCGTGAACGGCCATGTTCTCCACCAGACCCAGAATCGGGACACCCACCTTGTCGAACATCTTCAGGCCCTTGCGCGCATCGAGCAGCGCAATGTCCTGCGGCGTGGTGACGATCACCGCACCGGTGACCGGCACCTGCTGCGACAGCGTGAGCTGGATATCGCCGGTGCCGGGCGGCATATCGACGACGAGGTAGTCCACGTCTTTCCAGTTGGTCTGCATCAGCAACTGCTGCAGCGCCTGCGTGACCATCGGGCCACGCCACACCATCGGCTGATCGGTATCGATCAGAAACCCGATCGAGATCGCCTGTAGTCCGTGGTTTTCGAGCGGCTCCATCGTCTTGCCGTCGGTGCTCTCGGGCCGTCCCTGGATGCCGAGCATGGTCGGTTGGCTGGGTCCGTAGATATCGGCGTCCAGCACACCGACGCGCGCGCCTTCGGCGGCAAGCGCCAGCGCGAGATTGGCCGCGACGGTGCTCTTGCCGACACCACCCTTGCCGGAAGCCACCGCGACGATGTTCTTCACGTTGGGCAGCACCTTCAGGCCTCGCTGCACCGTATGCGCAACGATCTTCATCGTCACGCGCGCATCCGCCTCGAGCGCGCCGGCGCCGCGCAGCGCGGTGGTCGCCAGGCTGCGGATCAACTCGAGCTGGCTGGCGGCCGGATATCCGAGTTCGATATCAACGCTCGCGCGCTCGCCTTCGACCTTGATATTTCGAGCGGCGCGCGAGCTGACCAGGTCTTTGCCCGTGTTGGGATCGATGACGGTGCGCAGCGCTTCGGTGGCGCGTTCGATGGTGACAGACATGCAAAGTGCAAATCAGGTCGTGTTCGCCGCGGCAGTCTAGCGCGCTAGACTCGCCGCGCTTCGTGTCTCGCCATGTCCTGTCCTTCCTGTCGCCTGCCTGAAATCGCATTGCCGCGTAAGGCGGCCGCGCGCGGGCGAATGTGCCGGCAATCGTTCTGACGTACGCCGCGCAGTTTGGCTGCGCGCCCGCCCTGCACATCCGCCAATCCACTGTCATGAGTCAGCGCCGCTTGTTCGTCACCACCGCCCTGCCCTACGCCAACGGAGCGTTTCATATCGGGCACATCATGGAGTACATCCAGGCTGACATCTGGGTGCGCTTCCAGCGCATGCAAGGCCACGCCGTGCACTTCGTCGGCGCTGAAGACGCACACGGTGCGCCGATCATGATTGCGGCCGAGAAGGCAGGCAAGACGCCGCAGCAGTTCATCGCAGAGATTCAACGCGGGCGCAAGCCGTATCTGGACGGCTTTCACCTATCGTTCGATCACTGGCATTCGACCGACTCGCCCGAGAACGTCGAGCTGTCGCAATCGATTTACCGCGCCTTGCGCGCGCAGGAGCTGGTCGCTACGCGCACGATCGAACAGTTCTTCGATCCGGTGAAGAACATGTTTCTGCCGGACCGCTACATCAAGGGCGAGTGTCCGCGCTGCGGCGCCAAGGATCAGAACGGCGATGCGTGCGAAGTGTGCGGCGCGGTGTACGCCGCCACGGAGTTGAAGAATCCGTACTCTGTCTTGAGCGGCGTGCGGCCCGAGTTGCGCACCTCGGAGCACTACTTCTTCAAACTTTCCGATACCCGCTGCGTTGATTTCCTGCGCGAATGGACGACGAGCCGCAACCGCCACGGCGAACCGCGCCTGCAGGCGGAGGTGCTCGCCAAGGCGCAGGAGTGGCTGGGCGAGGGCGGCAAGGGGCTGGCCGACTGGGACATCTCACGCGACGCGCCGTACTTCGGCATTCCGATTCCCGATGCACCGGGCAAATACTTCTACGTCTGGCTCGACGCACCAATCGGCTACCTGGCCTCTCTGAAGAGCTACTTCGATATCGGCAAAGCGCGCGTCTCAGGCGAGCCGCGCAGCTATGAGGAGTTCATCGCTGACGACGATGTTGAGCAGATTCACTTCATTGGCAAGGACATCATCTATTTCCACTCGCTGTTCTGGCCGGCGATGTTGAGATTTTCGGGGCGCAAGACACCCGACAATCTTTTCGTCCACGGCTTCCTCACCGTCGGCGGCGGCGGCAAGATGAGCAAGAGCCGCGGCACCGGCATCGATCCGCTGAAATACCTCGCGCTCGACATGAACGCCGAGTGGTTGCGCTACTACGTCGCGGCCAAGCTCAATGGCCGCGTCGAGGACATCGAGTTCAACCCGGACGATTTCGTCGCCCGCGTGAACAGCGATCTGGTGGGCAAATACGTCAACATCGCGAGCCGGGTGGCGGGGTTCATTACCAGTCGATTCGAAGGCAAGCTCGGCGGCCACGATGCCGGCGGCCAGCTGCTAATTAGAAAAATGCACAGCGACGACGCCTGCTGGAGTCGCATCGGCCGCATGTATGCGGACCGCGACACCAGCCGGGCTATTCGCGAGATCGGCGCATTGCTCGACGAGATCAACCTTTACATCGACACGGTCAAACCGTGGGAGCTTGCCAAGGTCGAAGTCGATCACCTGCGCCTGCACGAGGCGTGTTCGGCGGCGATCCATCTGTTCTGGTATGCGACCGTGCTGTTGCGTCCGATCCTGCCCGTGACAGCCGAACGCGTACGCGAATTTCTGAATCTGTCCCACGCGCAGATGACATGGGGTCAGTATGCGGTTCTTCCGCGGGGGCATTCGATCCGCAAGTACACGCACTTGATGTCGCGCGTCGATCCCGCGCAACTCGATGCGCTACTCGAGCCGGCGATGCCCGCTGCCGACCTCGCACCGGAAAGCGACGGCGGGATCGAATCGATCGCGCCCGAAATCAGTATCGAAGATTTCGCGAAACTCGATCTGCGTATCGCGCGCATCGTCGATGCTGCGCAAGTCGACGGTTCCGACAAGTTGTTGCGCCTGACACTTGATGTCGGCGACGGTCGGCCACGCAACGTCTTCGCCGGCATAAAGTCCGCCTACGCGCCGCAGGATCTGATTGGAAAGCTCACGGTGATGGTGGCCAACCTGGCGCCACGCAAGATGAAATTCGGCGTGAGCGAGGGCATGGTGCTGGCGGCCAGCCACGCGGACAAAAAGACAAACCCGGGCCTGTACCTGCTCAACCCCCACGCGGGCGCGATACCCGGCATGCGCGTGATGTGACGGGTTGTCACGCAGCTCGAACAGTGTTCGGGCAACTACTTGCCGGGAAGGCGGGAGCGCGTCGATACCGCATTCAGACGGTCGATGCCGCCGCGCGCGTTGACCCTGGCCGCGTGCGCGCGAATACTCGCCGCGGCCGCGCTCCGCTGATATCACACGGAAGAGCGCGCATCGCGCCGTCTTGGCAGCAACGCGGTTCGCCCGGCCGGTGAATCGCGTTCGACTTCGATGGACGTGCACTCAAGGAGGAGACCATGTCTCAACTTTCTGCGTTGTCATTGAGCATCGGCGTGCTGGGCGCCGTCGCGACCTGGCTGTTTCTGACCGTCGGTGGGATTTTGATCTGGGCCGGCTTCATCGGTTGGGCGTGCTATTTCCACAACGGCGGCACCAACGAGGCGCTGAAGACCACCATCATCTGCAACATCTTCGGCAGTCTGTGCGCGTGGGCAGCTGCGATGCTGATCCTCGGCATCCCGCTCGCCAACACGCTGACGTTGCCGGTATGGGCTGGGATCTGCGTCGGTGTACTGGTATGGGCGCTGTGTATGGCGGCCAACATCAAGGCGCTGTCGTCGATTCCGTCGAGCGTTTACGGCTTCGCGGCGACCTTCGCGTTCTTGCTGCAAACGCCCGAGATGCTTTCGCTGGCGAATCTGACGTCGCTGACGCTGAAAAACGCCTTCATCGTAGTTTCGCTGTCCATGGTGATCGGCGCGCTGTTCGGCTACGCGTCGGGCAAGGTCGGCGCGATGTTGACGAGCCCGAAGACGAGTGCGGCTTAGCTATTTAGAAAGTTGGTTAGATTTGGTTGGGGACAGAGCGCGCTTTGCGCGGTCTGTCCCCAAGAGATCAGCTTCGCGTCTCAGGTACACCCGCTGCGCGTTTTGCGCATGCTGAACGTCATAGTTGTCCCACGCCGCAAACTGCGGCAGCGCGTTCTTTGACGACAGCTCGGCGAGACCAACCCCTGCTTTCAGCAGCGCACCGACGTGCGCATCCAGCGCCAGCAGATAGCCAGCGAAGGAGTCAATACCCGCGCAGCTTCCCGCGCGGCCGTGGCCCGGGATCACGTGTTTGCAGCGCGTGCGCTTGAGGAGATCCAGCGCCGTGAGCCAGCCTTTGTGATCGGCGTCGCGCACATCCGGAACCCGCTCCACCAACGCCATGTCGCCCGCAATCAGCGTGCTGCTGGTTTCGTCGAACACCGCCAGTGCGCCGGGCGCGCTGGACCACGCCGTAGCGATCAGTCGCAGCTTGCGTCCAGTCAACGTCAACGTCTCTCCGCGCTCAATCAAACGATCAGGCTTCACGATCCGCGTTCCCGCCATCGCGTCTTCGCCGAGCAGTCGAATCAGATTGCGCCGGCAGATTTCGCAGCGCGATGCCATCAACTCCGCCGCCCGGCGATGCATCAGCACCGGAATTCCGCGCGCCTGAAACGCGGCGGCGCCGAACAGAAACTCCTGCACCGGATGCGTGATGATCGCGAGCTTGATCGGGCGATCGGTCACGTTCGCTACGGCGGCGATGATCTCTTCGCCGTGCTTGTACGACACGCCGGTCTCGACGACGACCACTCCGACCCGGCCGACGATGAACGCAACATTGCCGGTGCGCGCCCCGTTTTCGATTGTCGGCTCGCCGCTTGCACCGAACAGCACGTAGACTCGATCCGCCACTTCAACCGGCGTCAAGCGACCCGCATCGGCGCCTGGCGCAGCACACAGGACGACGATGAAACACAGCAGACGCCATCGCGCGGGGCGCATCACGCGCGTCTTGGTCGCCGCGTTGCTCGCCATCGCGGCGTCTGCAGTGGCCGCGCAGCAGCCTCTAAAAAAACTACTGATGCTGGAATTCGAGTTGATCGACGAACAAAAGGACATCGTGCCTTTCCCTGAAAAGGAGGCGCGCCTTGCGATGGTGTCGCAGCGGTTGCGCGAGACGCTGATCAAGGAAAAGCTCTACAACGTGATCGACAGCGCGCCGGTGGCGCAGTTGATCCGCGCCGAAGCGGAGCGCCAGAGCCTGCTCGGATGCAACGGCTGCGAATTGGACATTGCGCGCAAAGCCGGGGCCGACCGCATCTTGCTGGCGTGGGTGCAGAAGGTCAGCAACCTGATCCTCAACATCAACATTGAAATTCGCGACGCCACGACGGGTAATGCGGTGTTGGCGAAATCGGTCGATATACGCGGCAACACCGATCAGTCATGGCAACGCGGCATCGACTTCATGGTCCGCGATATGGTGGAGAAGAAACAGGGCAACCGCTAGAACCCTCCACCGTTTTCTAGCGTGCCGGCGCGGCAGCCACCCGGCCCGCATCAAGCTTCAGCGCGGTGTTGAACTTCAGATCCTGGTTATCGACCACCCTCGCCTGCAGCTGCCCGCCGTTTTGCGGCGTGAAGTAGAAGCGGAAGTTCGGGTTCTCGCTGATGGAGAAATCCACGTCCGCGATCATCACGGGCTTGCCTTCGTAGCTCACTTCGACGCGGCGGACGAAGTGCGGCGGCGCGAAAGTGCGGGTCAACTGATCCATCGCCAACCCGGAATCGTTCGGGTGACTCACCATCAATTGCGCGAGCGCCGGTTGTCCGGCGACGAGCTTGTCGTCCACGCGAAGCCGCATCTTGCCGAGGGTGGCTCTTGCCGCAACCGCGTCCTTGCCGGCGGGAGCGGAACAACCTCCGGATGCTTTGACGTAGTTGGCCACCATGTAGTGCTTGCCGTCGTTGGTGCGCGCCACCGCGCGCACGTGCGTGTATTCCTCGATGCGGATGCGCGTTTCGATATCAGCGCGTCCGCTGGCGGGCGTGAATTGGAACTCTGCCGCCACGGGTGACGGATTCCTATCCACCAGCAGCCATACGCGGTCGATATAGCGATCCTTGCTCTGCGCAAGCTTCGCGCGAATTGCCACCGGCACGATGGCCGCGTCCTCGGCGCGCTTCGGCGTTTCAAGCGCGATCACCGGGTCCGCCGCCTCCATCTTTGCGCCCGCGAATAGGCTCGCATGTACCTTCTGCCAGATTTCGCTCGACGCCTGGTCGGGGTCCTGCGCGAGCAGTGAGCCCGCGGGAACCAGCCACGCGGCGAGGAGACTCAAAGCGACGCGAACTCTCATGACGGTGCTCCAAGGCAAGCTTGCGCGCAGTCTAGAACCTATCTCAGAATCCCCGCTGACCGCGTTGCGAACAGAAGGCGGTGGATGCGAGGCGGCTGGCGACGGACAGTAGCCGAGCTACGGCCGAGCCAGCCAACGACGCAGACGCCGCCTTCTGTTCGCAACCCTCCGGGGCGGGGTCGCATTGGGCGCATGGCGGCGTTGCGGCTCGGGTCCTTGCATCAGCAATGGTCCCTCGCCGCGCCTGGCCCTGCGCCCAATGCGACCCCGCCGCGGTCAGCGCGGATTCTGAGATAGGTTCTAGCCCTCGCGATCATTCATCCCATTCCAGTTCCGCGTATGCGGCACTGACGTTTCGCTTGTGAAATAAATCGAACAACAGCCACTCGCCGCGTTCGGTGCGCTCCGCCGCGTCGAGCGTCTCGGCAAGCGTCTTGCGGGCCTTGAGCGCGCTCGTCACGTCGGCAAGCAGGCGGCGCAAATAGCGCTCCTGCGCGTCGAGCACCCCGGGCCAAGCCGCCGCCCTCCCATGCCCAGGGACAGCCTGATTCACGCGCAAGGCTCGCAGCTCGGCGATCACTGCAAGGTAGCCGCGCAGATTGCCATCGAGCACCGGCACGTGACCTTCGAAGGCGAGATCGCCGAGCCAGAGCGTGCCGCTCTTCTCGTCGAGCACAGTGAGATCACAATCGGTGTGCGCGGTGCGCCACGCGCGCAGTACCAGCGTGCGGCCCCCGAGATCGACGCGATCGATGCCCGCCACCGTGCGCGTCGGCAGTACAAGCGTCGTTCCCTGCGCGGCGTTGCCGAGTGTGCGATGGAGCGCATTGAGGTAGTTGGGTCCGCGCCGGCGTATCGCTTCGGGCAGTCGCGCGTGACCGATGAATTGCGGCTTGTCGTCTGCGAACGCGGCGTTGCCGAAGACGTGATCAGGATGCGCGTGCGTGTTGATGACGAAACACACCGGACGATCCGTCACGCGACGAATCGACTCGCGAAGCCGCGCACCGACGCCGAAACTGCCGCCGGTGTCGATGACCGCCACGCACTTGTCGCCGACGACGAAGCCCGAATTCGAAATGTCGCCGCGATTGGCCGCGCTGATGTCTTCCTGCCGGCCGTAGTGGACGTAGACGCCGGAGGCGGGGTTTTCGAGCGCGAGCGCGGCCGCGTCAGAGGCGCCGGCGATCAGCGCTGCAAGACAGCTCCATCGTGAGATTGCCCGACGAATGTTCACGGCAACCGCCGCACGACGATCACTCGTCGATAAAGCAGGCTTTCTTCGCCTTGGCCTGCAGTTCGCGGTACGACGCGATCTGCTGGCGACCGTCCTTGATGTCGCGAATCACACCGCCGCGCTCACCCGCGATCGATGTGCCGAGTGCGATCGTCGAAAGATCGACCCATTTGTTGTACTTCACCTGTTTGGCGATCTGGTCGATCGTGCAGGAACACTTGTAAAGCATCTCCTGGCGCGTCGCCTTGCTTTCCTGCATGCAGTTGATTACGTACTCCGCGCGCGCCACGGTCGGAAAGTCATTAGAAAGAGCAAGCGGCGGCGCGGCAAGCAGTGCGGCCGCCATCACGGCCCGATGGAGGTTCATGTCATGTCCTCATCCCAACTCTGGGGACAGACCTCGTACGCGCGCAGCGCGCGCAGAGCTCTGTCCTCATCCCAATTCTGGGGACAGACCTCGTACGCGCGCAGCGCGGGAGAGCTCTGTCCTCATCCCAACTCTGGGGACAGACCTCGTACGCGCGCAGCGCGGGAGAGCTCTGTCCTCACCAACTTCGAACAAAGCGCACCGACTCCGCAATCACGATCCGCGATTCTCCGCCATCGCGCGTAACAAGTTCGCTGCGCAGTTCGACCACGCCGCCGGGTACCTCCGGCGAAAAGGTCAGCACATAGATCTTGTCGGCGAACTTTTCGTAACGCGGCCGCGCCGGATCATCCCGATACGGCGCGAGGCGAACTTCCGTCGCGGCAACTTCGCGCGATCCGACCTTTATCTTCACGGGCTTCGATTGCGCACTCTGGGCAAGCGCCATGCGAATGCGCTTCTGGTAATACCGTGCGGCGCCGCCGGTGAGCCGGTTCATCTCGCGCACGTCGCGCTCAAGAAAGAAAAGGATCACCGGATTGCTCTCGGCGTCCTGCACGTCGGGCAACTCGAAACGGCGTTGGCCGCTCAGGTATTCGACCTTCACACTGCGGCCGCCGGATTGTTTCGCGACGCCGATCATCACCACAATCTTGTCGTCGGCGACTGCCTCGAGCGATCCACTTTTCTGATAGCTGTACTCGATCGTCGTCGCATCCTTCAGCCCCGCGAGATGCTTGTCGGTGAACACGCGCCGCTCGGCTTCCGAAAACTGGCTGGATTCGGCACTGAATGCTGCCGGCGCACCCGCCAGAGCGAGTACGACGACGCACGTGCGCAGTACAGTGGTCAAAGTCTTCATCGCTTCTTTCGCGCCGTCGCGGCACGCAGTCGCTGCGCGAGTTGCTCATCCAGATCGTTCAGCGCGGCCTGTGCGCGCGCGAGCCCATTGGTGTCGCCCGCGGACGCGCTGGCACGGCCGAAGCCGTACCACGCCAACGCGTGTCGCGGTGCCAGCTTGACCGCGCGGTCGAACGATTCGATCGCCTGTGAAAATCGAGCGAGCTGCTGATACGCATTGCCGCGCGCCAGGTCGGGCTCCGCGCTCGAGGGATCGAACGCTGCCCAGCGCTCGGCGATTTCGATGATCTCGTCCCAACGCTGCTGCGCGTGCAGGCTCGCCACCCGCATGAAGTACGGCAGACGGTCAGCGTCGCCTTGCCAGAACGGCTGCGCGCCGGCGAGCGGTTGCACCGCGACCCAGGTGGGAGGCGTGGTCGACGCAGGCAAACCATCGCGGATCCAGCGCAACGGCACCGAGTAATAGTTCGACGCCACGCCGCGCAAGCGGAACGTCAGCAGCCCGATCAGGGCGCCGTATTCGTCGAACAGCCCTCCTCCGCTTGCGCCGGACGTGAACGCTGTATCGGTTTCGATGATGTTGCTGCCGTCGTACCGGTGCAATGCGGTGATCGCGCCGAACTGGACGGTCGCGCCGACACCTCCGGTGAAACCGAGAGCAGCAACCTGCTGCCCCGTGCGCAGATGGTCGCTGTCGGCGAGTCGCACCGGTGGCGCGGGCCAGTCGGGTACGCGCAGAAAACAAAGATCGTGGACCGCGTCTGCCGCCTGCTCGGCGACCGTCCATGGACGCCCATGACTGATCACGCGAATCGCGACGGCGTCGCGCGTGACGTGGCAGTTGGTCACCGCCACGCCGGGCGCGACCGTGACCGCGGTGCCGACGCCGAGGCCGCCGCTCGCCTGGCGCGCCTCGACGCGAACCACACTTTGCGTCAGCGGCAGGAACGCGGCGCGATCGAGATTGTTGGCGGCCGCCGCCGAAGCCAGCACCAGCAGAGCGAGGAGCGCGGGCGCACGCATCGACTACTTCAGCAGTTCCCCGCGCTCATCGATCAGTGGGACGTTGTAGTCGCGCAAAATGGCGCTGATTTGCGTCTGACTCTCGGCGAGCAGCTTGTCGATCGTGTTTTTCCACGCGGGCTCGCCGTGCCGCACACCCATCGCGATCTCGTAGTCGAACTTGACGCCGGGCTCCGACTTCAGCGGCACGACCACCAGTTCGACATTCTTGACACGCGCGGCGTAGTAACCGGCAACCGGTCCCCACACGATGGCGGCATCGATCGCTCCCTGCACCAGATCGCGCTCGATGATCTCGCCCGGATACTGTTCGGGGTTTGGCGAGAGGATCGCGTAGACCTTAGCCTGCGCTTCCCAGCCGTGTTTCGCGAGCCAGGTCGCGCCCGGAGATTTGTCGTAGACACCGATCTGAAGCTTGCTCTGTCGTTCCGGCGGCAGTGAAAAGAGGTCCGGCCCGCTCCTGATCTCGTCTAAACCTTTGCCCTTCGGATACACCAGCGCCCACGTGGAACGGTAATACGGCTTCGTCGCTGACACTTGGTCGTAGCCCGCGGGCACCGAGAGCACGATGTCGCATCGATAGTCTTGTCCCGGCAACCGGTAGCGCAGCGTGTTACGCACGAAACCCATGCGCTGCGGGAACGGGAAATATTCCACCTTCAGGCCGAGCTTCTGCGCGAACAGTTCGGCGATCTTGTTTTCGATGCCCTCGCCTTTCGTGTTGGCGAACGGCAGGTTGCTGGGATCGATGCAGGCGCGAAACGCGGCACGCTCATCCTTCGCTTGCGCGAACGCGGCGATCGCGGTCAACGCAGTGATAAACGCAACGAGCGCACGCATGAGTTAACTCGCAATGGCCTACTTGATCTCCTCAACCTTCGCGCGGGTGATCGCGCCGTCGGCACGCCCTTTCAGATAGGCGTACAGGTTGTCCATGTTCTTCATCACCATTTCACTGTTGCCGAAGCTTTGCATGCCTTTTTCAAGCCGGCCGTCGCGAATGACTTTGACGAATTCTTCCTTACTCAAGGTTTTCATGCTTTCGGTCAGCGGCGGGCCGACGAGTCCTTCCTGGTTTGCGCCATGACAGCGGTCGCACGCGGCAGCGCGCCAGGCACGAAAGCCGTTCATCGTGTTGGCGTCGACCTTGTAGCCATCAACGACGGTGTAGAGCTGCTTGCCGCCGGACTTGGGCTTTTCCTGCGCGGACACAGGCAGGCCGAACAGGAAGGGAAGACAAACAGCGAGTGCGGACAGCTTCAATTTCATCGTGGTCCTGTCATCGAACAACTACAAAAAAATGCACCGGGACTCTCATCCCGGTGCAGATTCCAACGCTGGCTTGCAGAGCCGGTTGACCGCGCCTGCTCTAGAGTCAGTTAGAGTCAGTTGAGGACAGAGCATTCGCGCGCTGCGCGCGCTCATGGTCTGTCCCCAAGTCATTAGTTTTTCGGCAATGCAAACACGGTGAGCGAGCCGCCCAGATCCGTGTAGTCCTTCAACTCCTTGTAGCCGCCCACTGCGCCAAGGCCATCGGTGTCTTTCTCGAGACCCGCCGCCATGCCGATGCCGGCCCAGCCGCCGATTCCCGAGAACACGCCCAGGTACTGCTGGCCCTTGTGCTCGTAGCTAAAGACGTTGCCGATAATGCCCGACGGCGTCTTGAACTTGTAGAGCTCCTTGGACAGATCGTTCGCGTCGACGCACTTGAAGTAGCCCTCCAGCGTGCCGTAGCAGGCCAAGCCTCCGGCCGTCGTCAGCACGCCGCTCCATACCGAGAACTTCTCGGGCTTGCTTTGCACGATCTTGCCCGTGCCAGCGTCCCACGCGATCAGGTTGCCCATCCCGCCATGGCTGCCCGGCGCCGGGAACATCGACAGCGTTGCGCCGACATATGGTTGACCGGCAACGTAGTCCACCTTGAACGGCTCGTAGTCCATGCAGACGTGATTCGTCGGCACGATGAACCGGTTGTTCTTCGGATAGAACGCTGCAGGCTGCTGGTCCTTGGTGCCAAGCGCCGCGGGGCAAACGCCCTTGGTGTTGACATCCGGACCGTTTTTCGCCGTCGAGTACTTGGCAACGACCTGCGGCCGGCCGGTCTTCATGTCGACGTGGGTCGCCCAATTCACCTTCGGGTCGAACTTCTCGGCCACGAGGAGCGCGCCGGAGATGCGATCCAGCGTGTAGCCGAAGCCATTGCGGTCGAAGTGCACCAGCGCCTTGGTCGGTTTGCCCTTGACGTTGATGTCGGCGAGGATCATTTCATTGACGCCGTCGAAATCCCACTCGTCGAACGGAGTCATCTGATAGGCCCACTTCGCCACGCCGGTGTCCACGTCACGCGCGAAAATGGTCATCGACCACTTGTTGTCGCCCGGACGCTGCGACGGATTCCACGTGGATGGGTTGCCGGTGCCGTAGTACATCAGGTTGGCGGCCTTGTCGTAGCTATACCAGCCCCAGGTCGTGCCGCCACCGATCTTCCACTGATCGCCCTTCCAGGTTTTCAGCGACGAGTCCTTGCCCACCGGCTTCAACGCACCGTCGGCCCAGGCCATCGTCTTGTCGGGATCGATCAGCATTTCGGCGTCGGGACCGACGCTATAGGCTTTCCACGCCTGCTTGCCGTCCTTGATGTTGTAGGCCGCGATGAAACCGCGCACGCCCCACTCGCCGCCGGAAATTCCGGTGATCACCTTGTCCTTGAACACGTGCGGCGCATTGGTGTTGACCGCGCCGAGTTTGGGATCGCCGTTCTTTACCGACCAGACCACCTTGCCGGTGGCCGCATCAAGCGCAACCAGCTGGCTGTCGGCCTGCTGCAGGAAGATCTTGTTCTCGGCATACGCCAAGCCGCGATAAACGGTGTCGCAACACATCTGCGGGATGACCGCCGGGTCCTGCTTCGGACGGTACGCCCACTTGATCTTTTGGGTGTCGACATCGATCGCGAACACGTTGTTCGGAAATGGCGTGTGCACGTACATCATGCCGTCGACCACCAGCGGCGAGCCTTCGTGACCGCGCAGTACGCCGGTCGAGAAGGTCCACGCAACCTGCAGCTTGCCGACGTTCTTCGTGTTGATCTTGTCGAGCTTGCTGTAGCGCTGGTTGTACATATCGCCGGCCTGCATGGCCCAGTTCTTCGGGTCGGCTAACGCCTTCTCGAGGTCGGCGTTCGCCATCGCGAACGAAGGCGCCGCCAAAGCCACGGCCAGACCGACGTGGGTCCACCGTATCCTGGTTTTCAACATTG
>Ga0187892_10002745_pt1 | contig 34152 bp, 34 predicted proteins | sample MA1701073metaG_FD_139345 | JGI IMG/M metagenome (GOLD analysis project Ga0187892, IMG submission 139345) | Bio-ooze microbial communities from a basaltic lava cave in the Kipuka Kanohina Cave System on the Island of Hawaii, USA - MA170107-3 metaG ... | reverse complement strand
GCGCCGGCGATGAGCCCGTCGCTGGCCTGGCTCGAGACCAGGACCGGGAAGCCCGTGACGAGCCCGCCGACGGAGGCGCCGGCCACGCCCCAGAAGAACAGCTTCTGCAAGAGGTTCGCCATCGGCGAGTCGTACGTGTTGTACCCGGTCTGGTCCCGCACCTGCTCGCGACACTCCCACTGGTCCCACTTCAACTCGGCGTCGCTCTGCTGGCGTATCGGCGTCGGGACGGGCAGCGGTCTCACCGAGGTGACCTGTCGCACCGACGTGCCCGCGCACCCTGCCAGCAGCAGCGCGAGCGCGAGAGCGAGCGAGCCGCCGCGCCTCAATGAAGCGGCAGCCAGTCGCGGAGCGGCTTGACCTCGCAGCCGGCCTTCTCGAGCGCCTCCCGCACGGCGCGGACGTTCGTCTCCGCGCCCGGCGTGTCGCCGTGGCAGCAGATTGTCTGCACGGTGATGTCGATCTCGACGCCGTCGATCGTGGTGACCTTCCCCTCCATCGCCATCTTCACCGCCTGCGCGGCGGCCCGGGTCGGGTCGGTGATCACCGAGCCGGCGGTCTTGCGCGAGGTGAGCGTGCCGTCCACATTGTACGTGCGGTCGGCGAAGCCTTCCGAGGCCACGCGCGCTCCCATCTTGCGGCAGGTGGCATCGTACTTCCCCGAGGCGAGCGTCATCACGATCACGTCGGCGGCCATGGCCACGTCCGCCGCCGACGCCGCGAGCTCCTCGTCGGCCTCCATCATGCTGTAGAGGATGCCGTGCGGCTTCACGTGCTGGAGCTCGGTGCCGGCCGCGCGGCAGAACTCGCGGAGCGCGCCGACCTGGTAGCACATGATCTCCCGGAGCTCGGCGCGGTTGACGTCCATCTTGCGGCGGCCGAAGCCCATCAGATCCGGGAGCGCCGGATGCGCGCCGATGGCGACCCGATGCTTCAACGCCAGATCCACCGTCTTGTTCATCACGTGAGGATCGCCGCCGTGGTAGCCGCAGGCGACGTTCGCGGACGTGATCCACGGCATCACCGCCTCGTCGGCGCCGAGGGTCCAGCGCCCGTACGATTCGCCCATGTCGCAATTGAGATCGATCAGCTTCGGCATGTCACGCCTCCTCCGCCAATCCTATCATCCGATTCCAGGGTCGTCGTGCCGCCCGAAGTGTCACGAGGTCTTCGGTCTGACCGCATCGCCCGGATGGATCACGCCGTCGCTCAGGATGTTGGCGCGGAGTCCTCCGCGATGGATGAGCCCGCCCATCACGCCCGGCTGGGTGAGCTCGTCCAGATGCTGGCACGGCTCGCAGAGTCGCGCCCCCCGCATCAGCACCGACCCGACCCAGAACTCGCGCCCGACGAGGTGATTCAGGGGCACGCCGGTGGTGACGATGTTCCGTCTCGAGTCGGCGGCCGCCAGCTTGATCCCGAGGGTGTCGCTGGCGGAGCTCACGACATCTCCATCGAGCGCCGCCACGCTCTCGATCTCGATCAACGTCACCTCGCGGCCGCCGGGACTCGGGCGCCGGGAGTAGAAGCCCCTCCCGGTGAAGTAGCGGTCGCCCTCGAGCCCGCGGCCGGGCACGGCGTGGACCTCGGTCACGGTCTCCATCTTGGCCGAGGCTTCCCGCGCGATGTGAAGCGAGACGACGTGTCCCTGCCACATGGTTATGCCCTCCTCGTGTTCGCCCCTCACCCGTGCTTCTGAGTGGCGGAGAGGGTCACTTGCTCAGCCACACCTCGTCGAAGCTCGAGTACATCGCGATCGGCCCTCGGAACAGGTTCTCGATCCGGCGATTGAAGACGCTCACCGTCCCCATCTCCATGAGCCAGATCACCGGGAGATCGTTCACCAAGAGTTCCTGCACGCGCTTGTAGGCCTGGGCGCGAGCGGCCGGACTCATCTCGCGCCCGGCCTGCGCGAAGAGCTTGTCCACCTCCGGGTTCGCGTACCCCATCGAGTTGGTGAACGGCACGCCTTTCAGGATGTTGCCCGAGACGTAGGCTCGCTCGACGCCGATCGCCGGGTCCGCGTAGTTGTGCGTGAAGGTCGACGTGAACTGGTAGTCCCAGTCGGTGTAGATGCGCTTGAGCCAGCCCGGCAGATCGGAGGCGCGGGTCGTGACCTTGATGCCGACCTTGCCCAGCTGCTGCTTGATGTACTCGGCCAGCCGCACCCAGTTCTCGCCGTACGGCAGGAAATCCTGGGTGAGCTCGAAGCGCACGCCGCCGGCGCCCCGCTTGTAGCCCGCCTCCTCGAGGAGCCGCTCCGCGACGGCGAGATCGTACGGGTACTTGGTGACGTTGGGGTTGTACATCGCCTGATTGCTGCTCACGATGGGTCCGGTCGCCGGCCAGCCCACGCCGAACCAGATCGTCTCCACGACGATCTTCTTGTCGATGGCGTGGGCGATGGCACGCCGGACGCGCACGTCGTTCAGCGGTTTGTCCCGCAGATTGAGCTCGAGCCAGAGGATGGGCCCGAGCGCCTCGTAGCCCTTCTCCGTCGACGTCAGGTGCGCCAGCTTGATCAGGCGCGGGATCTCGGGCTCGGGCACCGCGCCGGCCGGCGCCAGGTCCACCTCGCCGGTCTCGAGGGCGGCCACGCGGGCCCCGCCGTCGGGGATGACCTTGTAGACGATGCGGTCGAGGTATGGTCGCCCCGCCTTCCAGTACTCCGCGTTTTTCGAGAGCACGAGATGACTGCCGCGGGCCCACTCGGTGAGCTTGAAGGGGCCGGTGCCGACCGGCTTGCTGTGAAATGCGCTCTTCTTGATGTCCGGCTCGTGCTCCAGCAGGTGCTTCGGAAAGATCGGCACCTCGGTCGGCTGGAACACCGAGAGGAAGTAGCCCTGCGGCGCGCTCAGGTGGAACACCACCGTGGACTCGTCCGGCGTGTCGATCGACTTGAGGTCGCGGAAGTTGGTCCGTCCGCGCGAGTGCAGCGGCCGGATCACCTTCTCCACGGAGAACTTCACATCGGCGCTGGTGAACGGCTTGCCGTCGTGGAACTTGACCCCCTTGCGGAGCTTGAACGTCCACGTGAGCCCGTCGGGGCTCAGCGTCCAGGACTCGGCCAGTGACGGCACCGGTTTCATGCCCCACTCGTACGCCAGCAGGCTCTCGAAGATCTTGCTCGACACGAGCGCGGTCGGGACCGCGGTGGTCGCGATCGTGGTGAGCGCCACCGGCTCGGGGTGGAACGACAGCGTGAGCGTGCCGCCGGACTTCGGCGTCACCTGAGCCGGCGCCGGAGCCGGCAAGGCCGACAGCAGCGAGACGAGGACCGCGATGCTGACCGCGAGGAATCTCATGGCCTCTCCTCTTGTCCCTGGTGAGTGGCCGCGCTCGGCGGCTCAGGCCTGCGACTGCAGCACGCGGCCGAGCGCCTCGACGAAGCGGTCGACCTCGGCGTCGCCCATCGCCAGCGAGCACGCGCCGAGGCCCCGCTGGGAGAGCAGGATGCCCTCGTTGAGCAGTCCCATGAACACGTGCTGCGGCGCCCCCGCGTCCGTCGGGCGGCTCGAGCGGTAGTCGGTGAGGCGCGTCTTGGTCCAGTGCAGGCAGAACAGCGAGCCCACGCCCGTGACCTGCCCGGGGTGCTTGAGCCGGCGGAGCAGCTTGGTCACTCCCGTCCGCAAGCGCTCGCCGAGCGCATCGAGGCGCGCGTACGCGTCCGGAGTGAGCTGCTGCATGGTGGCGACCCCGCCGGCCATCGTCAGCGGGTTGGCGTTGAAGGTGCCGCCGTGGTTGATCCGCCCCCGGCCGCCGCGCGGGTCGTAGTAGTTCATCACGTCGGCGCGTCCGCCGAAGGCGCCGACGGCGAGGCCGCCGCCGATGATCTTGCCGAGCGTGGTGAGATCTGGCCGGATGCCGAAGCGCTCCTGCGCGCCGCCGGGCGCCACGCGGAACGAGATCACCTCGTCGAACAGCAGCAGAATGCCAAGGCGGGCGGTCACCTCGCGCAGTCGCTCGAGGAATCCCTCGCGCGGCGGCAGGATGCCTCCGATGCCGAGGAGCGGGTCCACGAGGAGCGCCGCGATATCGCGGCCGTGTTTGTCCAGGATCTTCTCGCACGCGTCGGGGTCGTTCCACGGCAGCACCACGACGTGCTTCAGTACCGCAGCGGGAACGCCGGCCGACCAGGCCACCGGCTTCGGGCGCTTGCGCGAGCCGGCCTGCGCGGGATCGGGCGAGACGCTCACCAGCACCCAGTCATGCGTGCCGTGATACGCGCCCTCGAACTTCGCGTCTTGTCGCGGCCGGTGAACGCGCGGGCCACCCTGACGGCGTTCATGGTGGCTTCGGTGCCGGAGTTGGTGAAGCGGATCGTCTCCATGGACGGGATGCGCGCCGTCAGGAGCTCGGCCAGGCGAATCTCGTGCTCGCTCGGCCCGGGAAAGGACATGCCGTGGGCCGCCGCGTCCCGGATCGCCGCGACCACGCGGGCATTCGCGTGCCCGAGGATGAGGCTCGTGTAGTTGCCGTTGAAGTCGAGCCGCTCCACGCCGTCCGCGTCCGTGATGCGGGGCCCCTCGCCGCGGACGATGTAGAAGGGATACGGATCGAAGAAGGTCGTGCTCCGGCTGTTGCCGCCGGGCATCACCCGCAGGGCTTCCTCGAACAGCTGGCGCGACCGGGACGTCTTCGCCCGGTAGTCGTCGATGGTCGTCTCCATCGTCATGATCTCTCCATTTCGCCCTCTCCCCTCCGGGGAGAGGGCAGGGTGAGGGGCTATTCGACGAACTCAACTGCCGACTCCATCTCCGCGCGCCGCGCGCTCAGCAGCCCATGGGCCTCGGGGACGCTCACGCGCCGGAACCGCAGCCGGCGACCCGGCCTCAGCTGGCCGAGACACCCGATGTCGAACGAGCACACCGTCGCGACCTTGGTATACCCGCCCGTCGACTGTCTGTCCACCAGCAACACGATCGGCTGCCCATCGCCCACCACCTGGATCCCGCCGAGCGGAACGCCGTCGGAGATGATGTCGTGCCCGCGGCTGTGCTCGACCACCGGGCCCTTGAGGCGGCCGCCCATGCGGTCGCTCTGGGGCAGGAGCTCGTACGGCCCTTCCAGGAACGCGGTCAGGCCGGCGTGAGTGAAGCGATCGTCTTGCGGCCCCAGCACCACGCGGATCTCCGGCTCGCCGGAGTAGTCCGGCCGCCGGCCGGCGGCTACGCGCGCCAGGCGCGACGGGGGCGATGCGCCCAGCGGGAGCCGGTCGCCTTTCCTCAGCGCGCGCCCCTCGAGGCCGCCGAGCTGGCCGCGCAGATAGGTCGCGCGCGAGCCGAGCGCGGGCGGCGTGTCGATGCCGCCGGAGATCGCGACGTAGCCCCGGACGCCGACCCCGGCCGCGCCGAGCTTGAGCACATCGCCGGCCTTCACGTGGAACGACTGCCAGCCCGGCGCCTCGGCCCCGTTCAGCGTCGCGCCCATGTCGGCGCCCGTGAGCGCGACGACGCGATCGTCGGTGAACTCGAGGCGTGGCCCGAGCAACGTGCACTCGAGACCGGCGGCGCCGTCCGGATTGTTCACCAGGCGATTGGCGATGACGAACGCGTCTCGATCCATTGGACCCGAGGCGGGAATGCCGACGCGGAGGTAGCCGGGGCGGCCGAGGTCCTGGATGGTGGTGAGCGGTCCCGCGTCGTGGACGAGGACGTGGCTCATGTCGTCAGGGTTGCCCCTCACCCTGTTGCCCCTCACCCTGTTGCCCCTCACCCTGTTGCCGCTCACCCTGTTGCCGCTCACCCTGTTGCCCCTCACCCTTCCCTCTCCCCGGAGGGGAGAGGGAATAGAACGAGGGGAGAGGGAATAGAACGAGGTGAGAGGGAATGGCGGCGCGGATCGCCACTACATCACGGCGAGCGCGTGGTTGGGGAGGTCGGTGATGAACATGTGGCCGGGGCTGTGCGTGATCATGAACGAGGGCTTGGACGCGAGGGCGACCGCCTGAGGCGTGACGCCGCACGCCCAGAAGACCGGCACCTCGTTCGGACGGATGCCCACGAAGTCGCCCCAGTCCGGCTTCGTCACGTCCGCGATGCCGAGGGCGCCGGGGTCGCCCACGTGGACGGGTGCGCCGTGGGCGTTGGGGAACCGCGCCGACGCGGTCACCGCCCGCGACAGCATCGTCGTGGGGATCGGCCGCATCGACACCACCATCGGGCCGTGGAACCGTCCGGCCGGACGGCAGGTGACGTTGGTCTTCCACATGGCGACATTCTTGCCCTCGTCGATGTGGCGCATCGGGATGCCGGCGTCGAGCAGCGCCCACTCGAAGGTGAACGAGCAGCCGAGCAGGAACGACACCAGGTCGTCGCGCCAGAACGGCGTCACGTCCGTGACCTCATCGGCCAGCACGCCGTCCTTGTAGATGCGGTACTTCGGCAGATCGGTCCTCAGATCGGCTCCCGGCGCCACTCCGACCGGCTCCGGCGAGCCCACATCGGTCACCTCGATCAAAGGGCACGGCCGCGGGTTGCGCTGGCAGAACAGCAGGAAGTCGTACGCGGCGTCCTTCGGCAGGATCGCCAGATTCGCCTGGACGAAGCCGGGCGCGAGGCCGGCGGTGACGCCGGTCATCTTGCCGTTGCGGATATCGGCGCGGATCTGTTTCGGGTGGCGCGTGTCGATCGGCATCGGGGCCTCCGGTGCGTTCGAGTGCTCTCGGTCTCGAGTGCTCTCAGTCTACCTGAGATGCGCGAGCTTGGGCCAGAGATCGGGGTTGCCGAGCACCTGCGGCTTCTCGCCGCGGAGCACCCGGAGCATCTCCGCGGTCACCTGCATCGCCATCCCGCGCACGGTCTCCTCGGTGACGCCGGCGATGTGCGAGCTCACGACGACGTTCGGCAGGTTCAGCAGCGGATTGTCCGCCGACACCGGCTCCTGCTCGAACACGTCGAGGCCGGCCGCCTGGATCCTCCCGCGCGTCAGCGCCTCGAACAGCGCGTGCTCTTCCTGCGTCTTGCCGCGGGAGGTGTTGATGAAGATCACGCCCGGTTTCATCTGGGCGATGGCCGCGGCGTCGATCATGTGATCGGTCTCGCGCGTGTGCGGGGTGTGGCAGGTCACCACGTCGGCCTCGCGCAGCAGGGACTGGAGGTCGGGCATCGGCTCGGCCCCCCGCCCGCGCATCTCGTGATCCGGCACGTACTTGTCGTAGCCGATCACGCGCATGCCGAGCGCGCCGCCGATCCGCGCCACGCGCCGGCCGATGTTGCCCACACCGACGATGCCGAGCGTCTTACCGGCCAGCTCGATCCCGCCCTTCCAGCGCTGGGGCCCCCAGTCCGCCCGGCGGGTGATCCGATCCACTTCGAGCGTCCGCTTGGCGCACACGAGCATCATCATGATCGCGTGCTCGGCCACCGAGTCCGAGTTCGACCCGGGCGCGTGCACGACGGCGATGCCGAGCTCGGTCGCGGCCGGCAGATCCACGGTGTCGAGCCCGGCGCCGTGCCGCCCCACCACCTTCAGCTGCTTGCAGGCCGCCATCAGCGAGCGCGTGCAGTCCGGCCTGATCCGGAACAGGATGCCCTCGGCCTCGCGCGCCACGCGCAAGACGCCCTCCTCCGTGACCTCCTCGGTCACGATCAGGCGCGCTTCCGTCTCGAGCTGCCTGATGCCATCCGGATGGATGGCGCCCCCCACCACGACGAGAGGTTTCATGGTCGTCCCTTTCGAGCTGATCGATGTAGACCGCATTCCAGCCAACCTAGCCTGGAGTGTTCATGTGCCGCGCTGAGCGAAACCGGCCGGGTGGCGTCGGCCAGGGGGTGCGCACGCCGAGCCGGGGGAGCCCACAGCGGGCGGTCAGCGCGGCACGAAGCGCGTCGTGAACGCCTCGGGCGGGATGGTGTCGAGGAAGCCTTTGCCCATCACCTCGTTGGACATTTTCCCGAAGATCGCGAGCGAGTCGATGAACTTCTGGTCCCAGCGCAGGATGTAGTCCTTGAGGACGCGCTCGCGGAGCAGCGCGATGCCCTCCGGGGTGTCGAAGCCGAGCGTCTTGCCGAACGTCTCGAACACCTGGGGATGGCTCTGGACGTACTTCACCGAGTCGATCCACGCCCGGTTGAAGTTGGTCAGCGCATCGGGGGCGCGCTTGATCACGTCGTCGTTGGTGCCGTACACGATCCAGAGGAAGTCCTCGCCCACGTGCTGCTTGTAGACGTCGCCCAGGTTGGAGATCGAGCGAAACTTGCCCGAGGCCACCGCCTTGGCCGCCAGCGGGTCGAAGAGCAGGGCGGCGTCGAGCTCGCCCTTGTCGATGAGGCTGGTCAGGAGCCCGGGCGCCGCGTACTGCATGTGCCCGGTCTTGCCCGGATCGAAGCCGTAGTACTTGGCCGTGATCACGCGGAAGAGGACGGTGGCCGTCCCGGCCGCGCCCGCGTACGAGCCGACCTTCTTGCCCTTGAGGTCAGCCAGGGTCTTGACCGGCGAGTTCTGCGGCACGAGCACGTCGAGCGTGGCGCCGCGGCCCACCGAGTAGATCGCGGTCACCGGCACGCCCTGACCGCGAAACTGGGCGAACGCGGTCCAGCCGCCGAAGCCGACGTCGACGTCCTTGCCGCGGATCGCGGTGAAGAGCCCGTCGAGCGTCGGGTACGGGACGTACTGCACGTCGAGACCGTACTTCTGGTCGAGCTTCTGCTCCTTCATGACCTGGACGGCGATGCCGTTCAGCGACTGGGCGAGATCGCCCAGCTTGAGCTTGACGGGCGCCTGGGCCGCGGCGGGCACGGCGCCGAGCCCGAGGACGAGAACGAGCGCACCGACCACCACCGGGACCAGTCGTCGCATGGCGAGAGCTCCTCTCCGAGAGGGGGATTGGATCATTGACATCGCGGCCTCAGTCGCGGAACGCCGGCATGACGTGACGGGCGAACAGCTCCAGCGACCGGAGCACCTTGGGATGCTCGATCGCTCCGTAGTTGCTGAGCCCCATGAAGTATGTCATCCCGTAGGTCTTCTGCGCCCAGCGGATCGTCTCGATGCACTGATCCGGCGTGCCGAACACGATTACGTGATCGTTGGCCAGGCGCTCGTAGCTGAGCGCCGAGCGGTGTTCCTTGGCCCGCTCGTACTGCGCGTATGCCTTCGACGACCACGTCTGCTGCGAGGCGAGCCCGCGGATCTGCCCGAGGTAGCCGAGGAGCGCCTGCTCCGCGTCGCGCCGCGCCGCCTCCTCCGACTCCGCGACGTACAGGTGATACAGCAGCGCGATCTCCTGGCCGGCGTGCCCGTGCTCGGCCAGCGTCCTCCGATACAGCCCGATGTTCTCCCCGAGCATCGAGCCCGCGGGCAACACGTAGGGTACGGCCTGCAAGTGATAGCCGTTCCTCCCGATCCATTCGAAGGTGTCGGCCGTGCGCAGGCCGGCGACCCAGATGGGAGGATGCGGGGACTGCAGTGGCTTGGGTAGCACCTCGATGTCCGAGACCCGCGTGAAGCGGCCCTCGTACGAGAACCGCTCGACCGTCCATGCCCGGCGGATGACCTCGACGCCCTCTTCCAGGCGGCCCCGCGTCTCGTCCATCGACACGCCGAAGTGCGCGAACTCGTGCGGGAGCCACCCGCGCCCGACCCCGAGCTCCACGCGTCCCTCGGACAGGAGGTCCAGCATCGCGAACTCCTCGGCCACCGTGATCGGGCGATGGAACGGGAGCAGCACGATGCCGGTGCCCAGGCGGATCCGGGAGGTGCGCTGGGCGACGGCGGCCAGGTAGACCTGCGGCGAGGGGCAGATGCCGCCGTAGGGCGAGAAGTGGTGCTCCGAGACCCAGATCGAGTCGAAGCCGAGCTCTTCGGCGCGGACGCACTCGCGCATGAACTCGTCGTAGAAGCGCTTGGCGGATCGGACGCCGGGGTGGTGGTCGAACAGCGTCATGATCCCGAACTTCATCGGTCGCTCCTTTGCGGGACGGGATAGCGCCGCTCCAGGTAGTCGTCGATCTCGGCGGCCACGCCGGCCGGCGTGATGTCGACGGGCCGCACGAGGTCGATGTTCACGCGGGTCGCCTCGATCCGCATCGGCGGCAGCGTCTTGCTGGCCTCGAGCTCGCGCCGGCTCGGCCCATGATGGATGCCCTGCGGCTGGTGCACGAGCGCGCCCGGCGCGAGGCCCATGTGACCGAAGTCGCCCTCGTGGAAGAAGAACAGCTCATCGTAGTCGATGTTGTTGTGGTAGAACGGCACGCGCAGGACGTTCGGGTCCTCCAGCGGACGCGGCACGAACGTGTTGACCATGACCCCGGGCGCCACCCAGGTGCAGTTGGCGCTCGGCGGCACGTGCGCGCGATCGGAGAAGACTCCCCGCAGGTCGCGCACGTTGAGCTTCACGACGCTGAGATCGCCCTTCCATCCCACGACGTCGATCGGGTTGTAGTCGTAAAACACGGACGTGAAGCCGCCGCGCGCCTTGATCCGGACCTCCCACTCGCGGTCGCCGTCCGGCAACGGCTCGGGCTCGGGCGTGACGAGCAGGCCGGGATCGAAGGGCACGTGCCGGCCGAGCAGGCCGCGGTCGGGAATGGTGACTTCCCCCCGGCACTCGAGGATCAGCGTGACCTGCTCACCGCCGTCGGGCACGACCCGGTACGTCGTACCCTTGGGGACGACGACGTAGTCGCCGGGCTCATAGCGGAGCGCACCGTAGTCGGTCTCGAGCCGCCCGCGCCCGCGGTGCACGAACCGAAGCTCGTCGCCCTCGGCGTTGCGGAAGTAGAACGGCATCGCGTCGGCGCGCCGTGACACCCAGAGCGAGGCGTCCTCGTTGCCGGCGACGCGGACGGCGCCGCCGCGCGCGTCGTCCCGGTCCGTCGCCGGCGCCTGGCCCAGCCGGAAGGCCCGCGGGCGCAGCGGGCCTTCGATCCGCGAGATCTCCACCGGCGGATGCAGGCGGTACAAGTGCGAGACCCGGCCGAAGAATCCTTGCCGCCCGTGCTCGTCCTCGTACGTCCCCTCGGGCACATCGACGTGCGCCTGGCGGGTGACTCGTCCTTTGCGCCATCCGAACATGGCCCCTCCTAGCCCTCGGCGATGTCGAGGTAGGTGCGCACGACGCGACGGCTGACCTCGAACACGGCGGGGTCGTCGTAGTCGCGCGGGCGCGGGATCTTGACCTCGACCTCGTCCTGGATGCGCGCGGGCGCGGGCGTCACGATCACGATCCGATCCGCGAGGTACGTCGCCTCGTACGCGTTGTGGGTGACGAACAAGATCGTCTTGCGCGCCGAGCGCCAGATGGCCAGCAGGTCCATTCGCATCCGGCGCGCCGTCAGCTCGTCGAGACCGCTGAACGGCTCGTCCATGAGGAGGATCTCGGGCTCGACGGCGAGGGCCCGGGCCAGGGCCAGGCGCTGGCGCATGCCGCCCGAGAGCTGGTGCGGGTAGTAGCGGCAGAATGCCGCGAGCCCGGTCATCTCCAGATACCGGTCCGTGATCTCACCCCAGCGGGCCCGGGGCACCTGGCGCGAGCCGAGCGCGAACGCGATGTTGCGCTCGGCGTCGAGCCAGGGCAGCAGGCGGGGCTCCTGGAAGAGGTAGCCGACGCGGCCGCGCGGGGCGTCGGCCAGCGGCGCGCCGTCCACCAGGATGTGGCCGCGGTAGTCGCGGTCGAGGCCGGCCAGGATGTTCAGGAGCGTCGACTTGCCGCAGCCCGAGGGGCCCAGCATGCAGACGAGCTCCCGGTCCGCGACCGTGAGGTCGAGGCCGTCGAGCACGCGGAGCGGAGCGGCGCCGCCGTGAGCCGGGAACTCCTTCTGGAGCCCGGTGATGGCGATGCGGGCCGGCGCCTCCCGCACGGGGTCAGACCCGGACACGCGGCCTCCAGGCGAAGAGCCAGTCGTCGAGCCGCTTGAAGATCACCATCTCGATGAAGAGCATCAGCAGCGTGAACAGCAGCGTCCAGGCCAGCACCTGGCCCATGTTGGCGAGCTGATACCAGTAGAAGAGCTTGAAGCCCACGCCGCTCGGCCGGCCCAGCAGCTCCACCAGCACGGTGATCTTCCAGATGATGCCGAGCCCGAAGCGGGAGGCGGCCATGATGTAGGGCATGACCTGGGGCAGGATCACGCGGCGGAACACCCGGAGGCGCGAGCTCCCGAACACGCGCGCCATCTCGGTGAGCTTGCCGTCGATGTCCTTGACGCCTTCCCACAGGTTGATGGCGATCGAAGGCGCGGTGGTGATCGCGATGGCCACCACCGTCGCGACCTCGTTCAGGCCGAACCAGATGAAGCAGATGATCGTGTAACAGAGGCTCGGGATCGTCAGCCCGACCATCACCCACAGATCCAGCACGCGCTCGGCCCGGCGGTAGAGCCCCATCACCACGCCCACCGGGATCCCGATCAGCATGGCCAGCGCGAAACCGCCCGCCACGCGCAGGAGCGTGATCGAGAGGTGCGCGCCGATCTCCCCGTCCACGAGGTTGGCCCACAGCACGGCCGAGGTCTCCAGCGGTCCCGGGAAGAGGTTCTTCGGCATGAGCAGCGAGACCACCCACCACGCGAGCACGATGAGGGCGGCCGACGCCAGCTTCAGCATCGCCCCGTCACGCCCCGGGCAGCGTCATGTCGAGACCGGCGCCGCGCGCGGCGCGCCGGGCGGCCGCTCGGGCCTCCATCAGCAGCGCCTTCTCGTCCACGGTCCGTAGCGTACGATCGCGCATCACGAGCCGGCCGTCGACCATGACGTCGCGCACGTCGGCCCCGCGGGCGCTGTAGACGAGCGCCGCCTCGAGGTCGAAGGCCGGCGTGAGATGCGGCTGGTCGAGGTCGACGGTGATGATGTCGGCGCGCTTGCCGACCTCCAGCGAGCCGGTGACGTCGCCGAGCCCGATGGCTCGCGCGCCCTCGATGGTCGCCATCGCCAGCGCCCGGTGGCGGGTGAGCGCCTTCGGGTTGCCTGTCGCCGTCTTCGCGGTCGCGCACGCGTACTTCATGCTCTCGAAGATATCCTGGCCGCAGTTCGCTGCCGGCCCATTGGTCGCGAGCCCGCACACCAGCCCGGCCTCGAGGAAAGGCGTGAGCCGCGGATAGCCGGAGCCCCAGAAGAGCCGCGTCGGGGGGTCGAAGACGACCGGTGTCTGCGTCTCGGCGAGCAGCTCGATCTCGCGCTCGTTGAGGTCGGCGACGCCGACCGCCTGCACGCCCGGCCCCAGGCAGCCGACCTCGTGCAGGAGCTCGACGTTGCGAATGGGTCGGCCGTAGTGCCGGGCGATCAGCGTGTTGAACTCGCGCGTCTCGGCCACGTGCATGTGCAGACCGAGCCCGAAGGCGTCGACCAAGCGCCACGTCTCGCGGTAGAGCGGCTCGGACATCACCCATGGCAACAGCGGACCGACGGAGATGCCGAGCCGGCCGTCGGCGGCGCCGTGCCAGTCCTTCACCAGCGCCTCCACGCGCGTGGCCTGCTCCTCGGCCGTCTCGAGGAAATCGGCGACGAAATTCCGGCCGTGGAAGCCGCGGGCCAGGATGGCCCGGATGCCGCTCGCCTCCATGGCGCGCAGCGCCGCGTGCTCCGGCACGACGTCGGGCGGATGCGGCGTGAAGATGTTGTCCACGAGGGTGGTGGTACCGTTCTTAAGATTCTCCACGCACCCGAGCAGCTCGGCCAGGTAGAGCGCCTCGTCGTCGAGCGCGCGGATCAGCGGCACCTCGAGGTCGAGCCAGGCCAGGAGGTCCCGCTCGGTCCCGAGCGTCCGGCCGAAGATCATGCAGAGATGGGTATGGCAGTTCACGAGCCCGGGCATCACGACCGTGCCCGTCGCGTCGATCGTCTCGTGGACCGGGCCGGGCGGGCGCTGGGCGCGAGGCCCGACGAAGGCGATGCGGGCATCCTCCACCAGCATCGCGCCGTCGACGAGAATCTCCCGCGCCGAGTTCATCGTCAGCACCGTGCCTCCGGAGATCAGCGTGCGTCGCATACAGAGTCTCGCCTCGGGAGCGGTCGGCTCAGCGGGCGGCCGCGCCGGCCCGCGTCTCTCTCAGAGATCACGCGCCATGTGCACGACCGGGAGCGCTGGGTTCGACGGGAGCACGTCCCGCCGGCCCGTCTCCTGAAAGCCCCCATGCCGGTACAGCCGGACCGCGGCGGCGTTCGCTTCCGTCACCCACAATTCCAGCCGTCGACACCCCCGTGCCTTCGCCCACGCGACGACGGCCTCGAGGAGCGCGCGATCGGCGCCGCGACCCCGAGCCGCGGGATCCATCCACATGCCGCCCACGTGCGCGCAATCCGCGGCCTCCGCGTCGAGCAATCCGAAGGCGAGCCCCACGGGCTGGCCGGCTTCCTCGACGACGAACATGACCTGGCCGCCGGGCTCGGTGACGGACCGCGTGAGCGCCATCCAGTACTCGTCGCCGCGGGCGCGTCCGTCAGCGAGCGACTGAGCGAACGAATCGGGCGAGTCGGCGAGAGCGCGGAGGCGTAGATCCCGGAACACGGTCCACTCATCCAGCTGCAGCGGTCGAATCTGCATGGCCGCTGCGCACCGCCGCCGACTACTTGGTCGCGACGACGACGAGCCGTGGGGAGCCGAGGTCGAATGGACGGCCGTCGAGGCCGCCGAACAGCTCGACGACGGACCAGCGCTCGGGGCGCAGCATCCGATACAGTTCGTGCGCCGAGTAGAGCCGGATCTCGAGCTCGTCCAGCGCGCGGGCGTGGCCTTCGAGGTACCAGGCCTGGCGGAGCCGGCTGCTCGTGTAGTCGAACGTGTTCTTGATCCGGACGGTGCTGTCCGGCATGGTCAGCGTCTCTTCCGCCGGGTAGTGGCGGATGAAGTGGTCCCGGTTGCGCGTGTCGAGCACGAAGACGCCGCCGGGCCGCAAGGCCGTGCAGAATCGGTCCAGCAGCAGCCGGTCCTCGTCGTCGGAGAAGTAGCCGATGCTCGAGAAGAGGTTCAGCGCCAAATCGAACTCACCGGCGAACTCCATGTCGCGCATGTCCTGCCGGACGAGCTCCAGCGAGAGCCGGGCCGCCTCCGCGCGCTCCTGAGCCCGGCCGAGCTCCGTCTCGGACAGGTCCACGCCGGTCACGACGAACCCCCGTCGCGCGAGGGCCAGCGAGTGGCGCCCGAACCCGCAGGGCGCGTCCAGCACGCGCGCCCCGGCGCGCGGCCGGGCATGCCCGACGATCCAGCTGATCTCGCTCTCGGCGTCGGCCTCGGACTCGAAGCCCTGGGAGATCTTCGGCCACGACTCCTCGAAGAAGCGCTTGCTGTCGAACACGGCCCGCATTATACCGGAACAGACTCGAACACGAACCTGCACCGCGAAAGGAGCAACGAGGGCGCGATGGCGACGCTGGTCACGGGCGCATTCGGCTGTATCGGAGCCTGGGTGGTCAAGCAGCTGCTCGACGCCGGCGAGCGGCCGGTCGTCTACGACCTCGGAGACGACCCGTGGCGCATGCGGATGATCGTCGGACCCGAGCGCCTGAAGGACGTCACCATGATCCGCGGCGACATCGCGGACCGGGAGGCGGTCGCGCGCGTCGTGGGCGAGCGCGACGTCACGCGCATCATCCACCTCGCCGCCTGGCAGGTGCCGCTCTGCCGTCAGGATCCCTCGCGCGGCGCGCTGGTCAACGTCGTGGGCACCGCGAACGTGTTCGAGGCGGCCAAGGCGCACCGCGACCGCGTGGCGCGGGTCGTCTACTTCTCCTCCGCCGCGGTGTTCGGGCCGCCGCCGCTCTACGGGCCGGGGCCGGTCACCGACGACGCGCCGCCGAAGCCGGCGACGCACTACGGCGTGTACAAGGTCGCCAACGAGGAGACCGCGCGCATCTACTGGGAGGAGCACCAAATCCCGTCCATGGGATTCCGCCCGCTCAGTGTCTACGGCCCCGGCCGCGACTTCGGGCTCACCGCGGATCCGACGCTCGCCATGAAGGCCGCGGTGCTCGGGCGTGCGTTCAAGATCCGCTGGGGCGGCGCGACCGATCTGATCTACACGGACGACGTGGCCCGCGCCTGCATCGCCGCCGCGGACTCGCGCCTGGACGGAGCCCGCGTATACAACCTGCACGGGGAGTCGGCCCGCATCCAGGATCTCGCCCGCATGATCGAGGAAGCCTGGCCGGGGGCGCGTGGGAGCATCACGCACGTCGAGCAGCCCATTCCGTTCCCGGCCGAGCTGGCCGATCACGCCTATCAGCGGGACCTCGGCCCGCAACCGCGGACCTCGCTCCGGGACGGCATCAGGAAAACGCTGGACGCGTTCGCCGCGCTCCAGAAGGCCGGCCGGCTGGACGCGCGCGAGCTGGAGACGGTGGCATGAAAGACCGGATCACGGTCCGCCCCGCCGTGGAGCGCGACGCCGCCGCGATCTGCACGATCTACAACCAGGGCATCGAGGACCGCATCGCGACGCTCGAGACCGAGCTCAGGACGCCCGACGAGCGCCGGCAGTGGCTCGCGGCGCGGGGCCGGCGCCATCCCGTCGTCGTCGCCGAGGCGGACGGCGGCATGGTCGGCTGGGGCAGCCTGAACCCGTTCAACCCGCGCGAAGCGTACCAGTACGTCGCCGACTTCTCCGTCTACGTGGAGCGCGGCTGGCGCGGCAAGGGCGTGGGACGGCGCCTGCTCGAGCACCTGATCGAGCTGGCGCGCACGATCGGTTACCACAAGATGGCGCTCTCCGCCTTCCCGTTCAACCCCGGCGGCATGGCCCTCTACGAGCGCCTCGGCTTCCGCCGCGTCGGCATCTACGAGCAGCAAGGCCTCCTCGACGGCGAGTGGGTCGACACCATCATCATGGAAAAACTCCTGTAACGGGTCAGACCGGGGTCAGGCTTTGACTTTGACAGTTCAGGCCCGGGAACCAGCGATGTCAAAAAGTCAAAGCCTGACCCCGGGACTTACTTGGGTTGGGGGGTCAGCCTCAGGTAGGGTTTCAGGGCGCGCCAGCCCTTCGGGAACTTGGCCTTGGCCTCCTCGTCGGTCACCGCGGGAACGATGATGACGTCCTCGCCCTGCCTCCAGTTCACCGGCGTGGCGACCCGGTGCGCGTCGGTGAGCTGCAGCGAGTCGATCACGCGCAGGATCTCGTCGAAGTCCCGTCCGGTGGTCTGCGGATAGGTGATCATCAGGCGGATCTTCTTCTTGGGGTCGATCACGAAGACCGTCCGCACCGTGAAGACCTCGTCGTGGGCCGGGTGCATCATGCCGTACTGTTCGGCCACCTGGCGCTCCGGGTCGGCGATGATCGGGAAGTTGACGGCGTGGCCCTGCGTCTCCTTGATGTCCTGCGACCAGCCTTTGTGCGAGTCGACCGGATCGATCGACAGGCCGATGACCTTCACGCCGCGCTTCTCGAATTCCGGCTTGATGCGAGCCACGTAGCCCAGCTCGGTCGTGCACACGGGCGTGAAGTCGCGCGGGTGTGAGAACAGGACCGCCCAGCCGCCGCCGATCCATTCATGGAAGCGGATCGGGCCCTCCGTGCTCTGCGCGGTGAAGTCGGGCGCGGTGTCGCCAAGTCTCAATGACATTGGATCGCTCCTTTCTGCGCGCAGGCGGATAAACACGAGAAGCCGAGCAGGGCGCCGCGAACAGTCACGGCGGCCCCTCGGCTTGTTTGTCTGCTGGTGCCGACTCTCGCCTCTCGCCTACCGCGCGTTAACGCCCTGTCATTCTACCCGCTCCTGTCAAGGGCGTGAAGCCCGTCGTGTTCGACCCACGCGCGGATGGCGACCACCTCGCCGATCACGACCACCGCGGGAGCGGCCACGCGCGCGGCCCACCTGTCGAGCTCACCGAGCGCTCCGGTCACGACCTCCTGCGCTTCGGTGGTTGCGTGGTGGATCACGGCCGCGGGTGTCGCGGGGTCACGACCAGCCGCGATGAGCCGCGCGCGGATCAGGGGCAGCGTGGCCACGCCCATCAGGACGACCAGCGTGTCGACGGCGGTCAGCAGCCGCTCCCAGTCGATGCCGCCTGCCGGCTTGTCTGACGGTGGGCTGCGTGCGGATTGAGCGAGCGGTGCTCGAGTGATGATTGCCGAGGCAGCGTGCTGCCTGGATTGCGATCAGGGTAGCGCCGGAGACGCTACAATGAGGGGGTTCGGCTGCCGCTCGACGGCCCAACCACTAGGAGGACTATGGAGCTCGTCTCGACCCTGCTGGACTACCTGATCCATCTGGACCGGCATCTCAGCATGATCATCCAGAACTACGGCGTCTGGACGTACCTGCTCCTGTTCCTGATCGTCTTCTGCGAGACCGGGCTGGTGGTGACCCCGTTCCTGCCGGGCGACTCGCTCCTGTTCGCGGTCGGTACCTTCTGCGCGCTCGGCGCGCTGGATCTCGGCCTGGTGATCGTCCTCCTGAGCGTCGCGGCCATTGCCGGCGACAGCGTCAACTACGCGACCGGCGTTCGCGTGGGACCCCAGATCTTCCGGAAGAAGGACAGCCGCTTTCTCAACCACGAGTACCTCGAGCGCGCCCACCGCTTCTACGAGAAGTACGGCGCGAAGACGATCGTGATCGCTCGGTTCGTGCCGATCATCCGGACCTTCGCCCCGTTCGTGGCCGGAATCGGCCGGATGACCTACTCGAAGTTCGTCCTCTACAACGTCGCCGGGGGAATCCTCTGGGTCGCGAGCCTGACGCTCGCCGGCCATCTGTTCGGCAACATTCCCGTGGTGCGGCAAAACTTCACGCTGGTCATCTTCGCGATCATCATCATCTCCATCCTGCCCGCCATCATCGAGGTGCTGCGTCAGCGGCGCCAGCCGTCGTGAACAGCAGCGACACCACCCCTTCCTCGAGCTTCCGCTCCTGCACCTGCACGCGGCTCGTCAACAGCTTGAGCATCCGGTGGTTGTCGGCCATGACGTAGGCGCGGAACCGCTCGATCCCGCGGGCGCGGGCCGCGGCCAGCAGATCGTGTAGCAGTACCGCCCCGAGTCCCTGGCCCTGCCACCCGTCCTCGACCACGAACGCCACCTCCGCGGTGTCCGCCTCGTCGGCAGGCTCGTACCGCGCGACGGCGACCACCGCGGCGCCGTGCGGGGTATCGCGCTCCGCGACGAGCGCCAAACGCCGGACGTAGTCCACGTTCGCGAAGTAACGGAACCAGTCCGGCGGCAGGCGCCGCATGACCGTGAAGAAGCGCTGGTACGCGGTATGACGACTCAGTCGGGAGTAGAGCTCGGCCAGGCGCGACTCATCGTCGGGCCGGATGGGGCGGATGCGCAAATGCGCGCCACTGTCCAGAGTGACGGCATGCACGAGATCGCGCGGATACGCCGATGTCGAAGGCGAAACTGCGATGTGTTCTGGATCGCGGGCTGGTTGTGGTCCCATACACTTGGGACGCTGCGCTGCTCGACAGGGATGCGCCTAGTAGAGCCTGAGGACCCCGTAGACGAAGGTGCCGATCAGCAGGGCGGCACAGATCAGGGTGAGCGCAATCTGCGCGGCGCGGCTCACGAGTAGCGCGGGTCGGCCAGGATCACCGGCGGCCGCATCCGCTGCAGACCCAGCCCGAGGGCGAGCAGCGCGAGACCGACGAGATCGGTGAAGAGCCGAGGATCGATCAACAAGAGCGCGGCGACGACGAACAGACCGCGCTCCCATACCGTGGCCTTCCGGATGAAGTAGCCCTCCAGTCCAGCGGCCAGCGCGACCACGCCGATGCCGCCGGTGATCGCGGCTTGCCCGACCTCTCCCCAGCTACCCTGGAACAGGAGCGCCGGGTAATAGATGAAGAAGAACGGGACGACGAATCCCGCCGCGGCGAACTTCACCGCCTGCCAGCCGGCGGCCCAGACCCCGCACCGGCTGATCGAGGCGGCGGCGTACACGGCCAGGCACTCGGGTGGCGTCACCGCGGAGAGACAGCCGAAGTAGAACGCGAACATGTGGGCCGCGAGCGGCGGCACGCCCAGCTTGATCAGGGCGGGAATCAACAGCGCGGCCAGCATGATGTAGGCCGGGGTCGTGGGGAGCGCCGTGCCCAGGATGATCGCGGCCATCATCGTGATCAACAGCGCCAGCATCAGATGGCCGCCGGCGAAGTCCACCAGGAAGCTCGTGAACCGGATCGCCATCCCGGTCTGCAGGATGATGCCGATCATGATGCCGGCGGTGGCGGTGGCCATCGCCACCGGCACCGTCTGCACGGCGGCGGAGCGCAGGGCCTGCGGCCCGTCACGCACGATCAGGCGCCCGAGATGCTGGAGCCCGCCCGGGAGCAACGCCACCGCCCCCAGCGCGGCCACCGCGAGGAGCGCGAATAGCCACGCGGGCGCGGCGATCCACCACAGGATGCCGCCCACGATCACGGCCGGCCACACGAAGCGGCCCAGGAGCCAGGCGTAGATCACGACCACCGTGGAGACGATCGCGGCATACGTCGCCGTGAAGCCTTCGAGCAGCAGGAGGAAGATCACGAGGACCGGCGCCAGCAGATGCCCCTGCCGCCACAGGATCTGCCTCAGATTGGGCAGCTCTTCCTTCGGCAGTCCTCGGAGCCCGTGCTGTTTCGCATTGAAGTGGATGGCGGCGAACAACGCCCCGTAGTAGAAGAGCGCGGGAATGGCGGCGGCCAGCATGATGTGCGAGTACGGCACGCCGAGGAACTCGGCCATCACGAAGGAGGCGGCGCCCATCACCGGCGGCATGATCTGCCCCCCGGTGGAGGCCACCGCCTCGATGGCCGCGGCCGCTTCCGGCTTGAAGCCGGTCCGCTTCATCAGCGGGATGGTCAGCCAGCCGTCCACCATCACGTTGGCGACGGCAGAGCCCGAAATGGTCCCGAAGAGGCTCGACGAGACCACCGACACCTTCCCGGGCCCACCCGCCTGGCCGCCGGCGATGCCGTTCGCGAAGTTCATGAAGAACTGGCCCGCGCCCGACTTCTCGAGGAAGGCGCCGAAGATGATGAAGAGGATCACGTAGGAGGCGGCGACACCCAGGGGGATGCCGAACAGGCCTTCCGTCGTGAAGAACGTCTGATCGATCAGGATCTCGTAGGTCAGCCCCTTGTGCCGCAGCATGCCCGGCAGCCAGGGGCCGATCAGGCCATAGAGGATGAAGCAGAGCGCCAGGATCGGCAGCGCCGCCCCCAGCGTCCGCCGCGTCGCTTCGAGCACCAGCAGCACGACCATGGTGCCGATCGCGATGTCGACCGCGCTCAGCGGGTGTGCCGTCGGGAAGCGCGTGGTCACGTAGTCGTAGTTGACGAACAGGTAGCCGAGGCCGACCAGGGACAGCGCGGCCAGCGCGAGATCGCTCCACGGAATCCGGTTCGTCGGCTGGCCCGGCTCGATTTCCTCCAGCCGGGTGCCATCCTCGTCGAGCGGCGCCGAGGTGTTCCGCGGGAAGAGGAGGAACGACAGAACCAGGCAGAACGCCAACGCGATGATGCGGAGGACGAAGCCGTCCGGCGCGGCCGGCGTGAGACGGGCGTAGACGTGGTAGACGGACATGACGCCGCCCACCACGCCGACGACCAGCGCCGCGTAGCCGGTGAGTTTTCGCACCAGCGCGGGCTACTTCTTCAGCAGCCCCGCTTCCTTGTAGTACTTCTCGGCGCCGGGATGATACGGCTGGCCGAAGCTCTGGGCCATGTCCTGGCTGGTCACGCCTTTCATGGCCGCCGTGACCCGCGCAAAATCCTCTCGCCCCTCGACCACCGCCTTGGCGATCTTGTACACGACGTCGGGCGGGGTCTTCGCGTGGGCGATGAGGATCGTGGGCGCCTGGAAGGTCACCACGTCCTCGTCGACGCCGTATTGCGCGTAGGTCGCCTTGGGAATGACGTGGCGCGCGTAGCCCGGATGGATCTGCCGCACCTTCTCGATGATGTCATCCGGAAACGAGAGCATCCGCAGCTTCATCGAGGTGCCGAGGTCGAGCATGAACGCCGCGGGCACGGTGGTCGTCCAGCCCATGGCGAAGGCCTGGCGGTTGCGGATGGCCTCGGCGTTCTCGGTGAGCGACCCATAGCTCTTGGTCCCGAGGTCGTCGAGCTTCATGCCGTACACGCGGAGCAGCAATTCCCAGCCTTCGGAGAGGCTCGTATTCCCGCGTGGCGGCAGCGCCACCGCCTTGCCCTTCAGGTCGCTGAACTTGCGGACGTCCGCGGACACGGGAACCACCAGTTGCCAGACGTTCGGGTAGTAGTTGGCCACGAACAGCGGCTTGTCGGTCTGCTTGCCCTTCCAGGTATTGGTCCCGGCCCGCGCGTCGGCGAGCACCGTGGTCATGGACCAGCCGAGGTCGGCCTTGTCGTTCCGGATCTTCTCCATGTTGACGAGCGCGGCGCCGGGCTCGACCTGCACGTCCAGCTCCGGGAACTTCTTCTTGATCACCTCCGCCGTGGCCGCCGCCATCGGCGTCCAGGTGCCGCCGGTGGGCCCGGCCGAGAAGACCAGGTTCACCTTCTGCTGGGCGGGTGCGGGAGCGACGAGCGTCAGGCCGAGCAGCAGCGTGCCGACCACGATCGAAAGAGCCCGAATGGCCACAGACGTCATCGATGGACCTCCTTGTCCGGCTGAGTGATTGAGCGGAACCGGGCCGCCGCGCGTGAGCCAGACTCAGTGCGGCAGCGGGATGATCTGCCCGGCGGCGTCGAAGTCGAGCGGACGGCCTTCGCCCACCACCGTCAGGTCCGAACGTTCCGCGATCTGCGGCAGGAACGCCTCGGAGCACTCGATCTCGGCGAGCATCAACGTGTTCTTGATGCGGATGACGCGGGCCGCGTCGGGGCGGGTCAACCCGATGCAGCTCAGCGCGTTTTCGACCGCCTCGCGATCCGACTCGAACACCAGCGGCAGCTTGGCGCCGTTCGGCGAGCAGGCAGTCAGGCAGTTGATGGCGGTCACCTTCCAGTCGATCTTCTCGGCGAGGCGCCGCGTGGTGAAATCCGCGTTGCCGATCCCGGTGGCGTTCCCCCCGCTCTCGTCCGTCAGGTCCAGGGCGGCGATCCACAGGATCTTCGGCTCGGCCGGGAACGGCTCGTGCGGATTGGACGGACGCCCGATCACGTTGGTGTCCATGCCCGCGCCGGAGATGTTCTTGCCGATCTCCTCCACCACCAGCACGTCGATCGGAGAGAACGGCAGGCGGGCCATCCACTCGCGCGCATCCTTCAGGAGGCGCCGCTCGCCCGCTTCGAGCTCGGCCGGATTGAAGGCCTCGATGCGCGCCGTCTCGTCGTACCCGTTCTCCACGATGCCGAGACCGAAGCCGATGCGCGCCTTGGCCAGCATCTCCCGCCCCACCGCCGTGATCACGGTCTCGTAGCCGTGGTTCACGTTGGCGCGATGGTACTGGGTGGCGCCGCGATACTTGCCGAGGCCGATCGTCATCATCTTGAAGAGGCCGGACTCGATCGAGCCCTTGAAATCGGTGTGCGGCTTGACGCGGTTGACGAGCCCGATCCAGTCCGCCTCGGCGGCGATGCGGTCGAGCCACACCGGCAGGCCGATCGCCTCGCCCACCTGGATCACCTCCATGGTGGCGCGGATCTGGCAGCCCATGGTCGCCTCGGTGATGCCGTAATGGGCCAGCACGCTCCGCTGTCCCTCGACGGTGGCGCCGCCGTGGCTGCCCATCGCGGGAAACACGAATGGCCGGGCGCCGATGCCCTTCAGCCAGCCGACGGTCGCCTTGACGATCACGTCGATGTTCGCGATGCCGCGGCTGCCCGCGCCGACGGCGACGGTGTCGCCGGGGCGGATCGACAGCTGCGCCGCGCCAAGGCTATCGCGCACGATGGCCGGGACATCGAGCACGCGTGGACGGGGGAACGACTGTCTGACGCGGAACATCCTGGGCACGCTCGGGACGTCCGGGGCCGCCATGGCCGGATGATACGGGCCACCCCGATACCTGTCAATTGCAGCAGGACGACGCCCCGGACGGCGATTGAACGGCTAGGACCAGCCGGCGGCCCGGAGCAATGCGCTCCGCCCGGGCCCTGCGCCATCCCCGGGGCGGCCCGAACGAGCGCGATGAGGGGTCCGGCCGGGGCGGTTCGGTCCAATGTCTCCCTTGACTTTCTCGGGCTGTGCCCGTACAAATGACTCCGACTGGAACCTAACTCCTTGCCGATGCGCCCCAATTTCCTCCCTGCGCTGCTCGCGCTGCTGCTCCTCCTCGGGGGGTGCTCGAGCCTCTTCGACTTCTTCAAGCAGCGGCCCCAGCCCCTGCTTCCGGCCGGCGATCTCTACACCCGAGGCGAGAACGAGCTCAACAAGAGCCGCTACGAGGAGTCCCGCACGGCGTTCCGGAAGGTCGTCGAGCGGCATCCCCAGTCCACGTACGCCCCGCGCGCCCGGTTCTTGATCGGCGAGAGCTACTACCGTGAGGGACAGTTCGACAAGGCCATCAAGGAGTTCGAGGCCTTTCTGGCCTTCTACCCGCGCCACCAGATCGCCGACCTCGTCCAGTTCCGGCTCGCCATGAGCTACTACGATCAGATGAAGAACGTGGAGCAGGACCAGGGCATCACGGTCAAGGCGATGGACGCCTTCAAGACGCTCGTGCGCGAGTATCCGGAGAGCCGCTATGCGGCCGACGCGCTGGCCAAGACGGAGATCTGCCGCGGCCGGCTCGCCCAGAAGGAGTTGTGGGTCGCCGCCTACTACCTGAACCAGGGAAATGCCGCCGCGGCCCGGCAGCGTCTCGAGCGCGTGATCAAGGATTATCCGCGCACGCTGGTGATTCCCGAAGCGCTCTTCCGTCTCGGCGAGGTGTACGCCGGCGAGGGCCGGGCCCAGGAGGCTCAGGAGAGCTTCCAGCGCCTGGCCGACGAGTACTCCTTCACCGAGTGGGGCCGCCGCGCCGCCCAGCGGCTGAGGGCGGCGACGAGGTAAGCCATGCACGACGTGGTCGATTTCCGCTCCGATACGCTGACGCTCCCCACTCCGGCCATGCGCGAGGCGATGGCGCGCGCGGACGTCGGCGACGACGTGTGGGAAGAGGATCCGACGGTCAAGCGGCTCGAGGAGCAGGCCGCTCGCCGGCTCGGCAAGGAGGCGGCCCTCTTCGTCTCCTCGGGCACGCAGGGCAATCTGATCTCGGTGATGGCCCTCACGCGACCGGGCCAGGAGATCATCGTCGACGCCGATTCGCACGTGTTCAACTACGAGGTCGCGGGGGCGGCGCGGCTCGGCGGCGTGCAGACCCTCCCCCTCAAGACCGAGCGCGGTTTCCTCGGCCCCGAGCAGGTGCGGGCGCACATCCGGCCGAGCAACGTGCACCTGGCGGTCACCGGGCTGGTGTGCGTCGAGAACACCCACAACCGGCACGGGGGCACCTGCTGCACGCCCGCGGAGATCGAGGCGGTGGCCGCCGTCGCTCACGAGGCTCACATCCCCGTCCATCTGGATGGCGCGCGCATCTTCAACGCCGCGGTGGCGCTCGGCCGCCCGGCCGCCGAGTTCGCGCGGCACGTGGACTCGGTCACCTTCTGCCTGTCCAAGGGGCTCGGGGCGCCGGTCGGCTCGCTGATCTGCGGCTCGCCGGAGCTCATCGCGCGCGCGCGCGGTATCCGCAAGATGCTGGGCGGCGGCATGCGCCAGGTCGGCGTGCTGGCCGCCGCGGGGCTGGTGGCGCTCGACACCATGGTCGACCGGCTCGCCGAGGACCATACGAATTGCCGGCGCCTCGCCGAGGGCCTGGCCAAGCTGCCCCGAATCCGGCTCGACCTCGCCATCGTGCAGACGAACATCGTGATCTTCCACGTCGACCGGGCCGGCGGCGCGGCCGAGCTCGTGAGCGGTTGCCTGGCCCGCAAGGTGAAGATCCACGCGATCGGCCCCAGCTCGATCCGTTGCGTGACTCACAAGGACGTGGACGGCGACGACATCGATCGCGCGCTGGAGGCGTTTCGAGAGATCACCGCGGCCTGGTAGCCGCGCGAATCATGGAGCAAGGAGAGCTCACGTATGGCTGAGCGCCTGCTGGAAGTCAAGAACCTGAAGACCTACTTCTTCACCGACGAGGGCACGGTGCGTGCCGTCGACGGCGTGGACCTCCACATCGACAAGGCCGAGACCCTCGGAGTGGTGGGGGAGTCCGGCTGCGGCAAGTCGGTCACGGCGCTCAGTGTCATGAAGCTGATCCCGCAGCCACCCGGGAAGATCGTGGATGGCGAGATCCTGTACAACGGGGTCAACCTCGTCGACCTGCCGGCGAACAAGATGCGGAAGATCCGCGGCAAGGAAATCTCCATGGTCTTCCAGGAGCCCATGACCTCGCTGAATCCCGTGTTCACCTGCGGGGAGCAGATCGCCGAGGCGATCCGGCTGCACGAGGGACTGGGACGGCGCGAGGCCATGGACAAGACGATCGACATGCTGAAGCTGGTGCACATCCCGAACGCCGAGCGCCGGGTGAAGGAATACCCGCACCAGCTGTCGGGCGGCATGCGCCAGCGCATCATGATCGCGATGGCGCTGTCCTGCAATCCCAAGCTGCTGATCGCCGACGAGCCGACCACGGCGCTGGACGTGACCATCCAGGCGCAGATCCTCGAGCTGCTGAACGAGCTCAAGGCCAAGCTCAGGATGGCCGTCATGCTGATCACTCACGACATGGGCGTGATCGCCGAGACGGCGCAGCGCGTCGTCGTCATGTACGCGGCCAAGGTGGCAGAGGAAGCGCCGGTGGCGCAGCTGTTCAAGGAGCCGCTCCATCCCTACACGCAGGGACTGCTCCGCTCCATCCCCCGCATCGATCTGGCCGCGACGGAACGGCGCCGGCTGGAGACCATCCCCGGCACGGTCCCGACGCTCAGGGGGGACATCGCGCCGGGCTGCCGCTTCGCCCCGCGCTGCCCGTTCGTGAAGTCCGTGTGCACCGAGAAAGACCCGGTCCTCAAGGAAGTCAAGCCCGGCCACAAGGTGGCCTGCTGGCTCTACTGAGGCTCTACTGAGGGGTCAGGCTTTTACTTCTTAACAATTGGCGTACCGTACCGTCCCGCCGAACTCGCAAGCGCAATTGTTAAGAAGTAAAAGCCTGACCCCAACGAGGTGACCCATGGCCGAGACGCCGCTCCTTCGAGTGAAGAACCTGAAGAAGTACTTTCCGATCCGAGGTGGACTGTTCTCGCGGGAAGTGGCGCGCGTGCACGCCGTGGACGATGTGTCGTTCGACATCCTCAAGGGCGAGACGCTGGGGCTGGTCGGCGAGTCTGGGTGCGGCAAGTCTACGACGGGACGCTGCATCCTGCGGCTGATCGAGCCGACCGCCGGCGAGGTGATGTTCGGCGAGCAGAACGTCACGACGCTCGACAAGCGCTCGCTGCGTCACCTGCGGCGCGACATGCAGATCATCTTCCAGGATCCGTACGCGTCGTTGAACCCGCGCATGACGGTCGGCTCGATCATCGGCGAGGCGCTGGTGATTCACAAGCTGGCCAAGACGAAGCGCGAGCGCGAAGAACGGGTCGTGCATCTGCTGGAGACCGTGGGGCTCAGCGCCGACCATCTGCGGCGCTATCCGCATGAGTTCTCCGGCGGTCAGCGCCAGCGCATCGGCATCGCGCGCGCGCTCGCGGTCAGTCCGAAGCTGATCGTGGCCGACGAGCCGGTCTCGGCGCTCGACGTGTCGATCCAGGCCCAGGTGATCAACCTGCTGGAAGACCTGCAGCGGCAGTTCAACCTCACGTACCTGTTCATCGCGCACGATCTGTCGGTCGTCGAGCACATCTCGACGCGCGTGGCCGTCATGTACCTCGGCAAGATCGTCGAGATCGCCCCCGCCAAGGAGCTCTACAACAACCCCAAGCACCCCTACACCGAGGCGCTGCTCTCGGCCGTGCCGATCCCGGATCCGGCCGTGAAGCGGAAGCGGATCATCCTGGAAGGCGACGTGCCGAGCCCGATCAAGCCGCCGTCAGGGTGCCGCTTCCACACGCGCTGTTCCATCCGGGTGCCCTCGTGCTCGGAGAACGAGCAGGTGCTCAAGCAGATCTCACCCGGCCACTGGGTCGCCTGCCAGGTCCGCGCGTGACGACGTGTCAAGAAGTAAAAGCCTGACCCCGTAACCGCAGCATGCCGCAGGTCGCTGTCGACGGCGTCCAGCTCTTCTGCCAGACGCTCGGGCCGGACGGGGCCGAGCCGGTGGTGCTGATCATGGGCTGGGGGGGCGATCACACGGCCTGGGCCTTCCAGCTGCCGGCGTTCTCGGCCGAGTTCCGCGTGATCGCGCTGGACAACCGCGGCGCCGGGCAGAGCGATGCCCCGGACGTCCCGTTCACCATCGCCGACATGGCCGCCGATACCCTCGGCGTGCTCGATCAGTTCGGCATCGCGCGGGCGCACATCTGCGGCGCCTCGATGGGCGGCATGATCGCGCAGGAGATCGCGCTCGAGCATCCCGAGCGCGTGCTGACGCTTCAGCTCCACTGCACGCTGGCCCGCACCGACGCCTATGCGGACTTTTCGGGGCGGAACCTGCTACGCGTGAAGGAACGCGGCGACCGGGAGGAGTTCGCCCGAACCACCCTGCCGTGGCTGCTCTGCCGGAAGACGATGGCCGAGCGCCCCGAGTTCGTCGAGCTGTTCATCGAGCGCGCGGTGGGCTATCCTTACCCGACGAGCTTCGTGGGCTTGAACCGCCAGGCGGAGGCGATCCGCGCTCACGACACCCGCGAGCGGCTGGCGAACATCCGGATGCCGACGTTGATCACCGTGGGCGCCGACGACATCCTCGTGCCGCCGTCGTTCTCCCGCGAGCTCCACGCCCGCATCGCCGGTTCCGAGCTCGTGGTGCTGCCGGACGCCGGGCACCTGCACTTCATGGAGCAGTTCGACCGCTTCAACGAGGTGTGCCTGGAGTTCTTGCGGAAGCACCGCGGCGGCTGAGCACCCCTCACCGCCGCCCTCTCGCCAGAGGGGAGAGGGTGTCGAGAACCTGTCCTCTGCCGTGACCAGCGAGGCGCGGAGCGCTTACTCCCAGATGTAGCTGTTGGGATTGACCGACTGGCCCTTCACCTGGATCTCGTAGTGCAGGTGGGGTCCGGACGAGCGTCCCGTGTTGCCGCTGAGCGCCACCACCTCGCCGCGCTGAACCGGGTGGTTCGGCGCCACCGTGACTTTCGAGAGATGACCGTAGAGCGACTTCGTCTCGTTCCCGTGGTCGATGACGAGCGCGACGCCATACTCGGGGTGGGGCCCGGCGAAGATCACCGTCCCCGGGGCCGGGGCCTTGACCGGCGTGCCGATCGGCACGCCGATGTCCATGCCGCTGTGGAACTCGGCGCCCGTCGACCAGGGGGAGAGTCGCCGGCCGAAATCGGAGTTGATCGGCCCGCGCAGGGGCCAGCGCGACGGCAATGACGCCAGCACCTTGCCGGCCCGGGTGAAGAACCCCTCGAGCGAGCGCAGCGCTTCGCCCTCTTCCTTCACCAGGCTCACCACGCGCGCGAGCTCGTCGCTGACGCCCTCGGGCTCGGTCGCCGTCTCGGGCGGGGTCGGCCCCGTGCCGCCTCCGATGCCGGCGCCGCGATTGACGGGACCGGCCTCGGGACCAAATGGCTCCCAGATCCTGGCATGGACATCGCGCCAGCTGTCGATCTCGACGCGCATCTCGCGCAGTCGCGACTGGTAGACCTCGATCAGGCGCTGCTGCTCCTCGGCGCGGGGCAGGAGACCCGAGAGGCTCGCGCGTTGCTGTCGCAAGGCGAGATAGTCGCTGTACACCACGCCGAGCGAGGCGGCGGCCGCGGCGCCGACAGCCATCAGCGCCGCGAGCGTCCAGTAGGGCACGCGCTGCCGAAGGAGCCGCCTGCCGTCGCTTCCGACCAGCAGGAGCTTGAAGGCTCGTCTACGCATCGAGTCTAGCGATCGAAGGGAATGAGCGACGGAACACCCGTCGCCAGGGGCGGCTGGGTAGTCGTGTTCCTGTGATCAAGCATCACGGTTCCAGACGGGGTCTACCGGCCGTCAAGCTCCGAGCGGTCGTCCGCGCACGACCGGGTTCCGGCCGACGGACCAGCCGCGCTCTCGTCCCTATCGCAAGAGCTCTCAAGGTCATTGCGCCGGCTACTTCGCTGCAACAGCAAGGGGGGATCACGTACCGGCCACGCCGGTCACCCGGGGTTTGTAGCATGGGCTCGTCGAGGGTGTCAACCGCGAATTCACCGGCGGTCGGTGCGTGCTATGTGCGCGCCACAGCCTCGTTTTCTTGACACTGTCGGACGGGCCGCAGTATCATCGCACTACTCGGAAACTGCCGAAATGGATGAGTTCTACCGGATCAAGCGTCTCCCCCCTTACGTCTTCGCCATCGTCAACGATCTGAAGACGAAGGCGCGCGCCCGCGGGGAGGACATCATCGACCTGGGGATGGGCAATCCGGACATGCCGACCCCGAAGCACATCGTCGACAAGCTCGTCGAGGCCGCGAGCAACCCTCGTAACCACCGCTACTCGGCGTCGAAGGGCATCACGCGGCTGCGCAAGGCGATCTGCACCTGGTATCGCGATCGGTACGGCGTGGAGCTGGACCCCGACACCGAGGCGATCGCGACGATCGGCGCCAAGGAGGGCCTCGCGCATCTCACGCTGGCCGTGCTTCAGCCCGGCGACGGCGCGCTGGTGCCGAACCCGACGTACCCGATCCACTCCTACTCCGTGGTGATCGCCGACGGCGATCTCCGTTCCGTGCCGCTGATTCCCGGGGACGACTTCTTCGCGCGCTTGCAGGAGACGACCCGGCTCGCGTGGCCCAAGGCCAAGCTCCTGATCCTCTCCTTCCCGCACAACCCGACGACGCTCTGCGTGGATCGTGAGTTCTTCGTGAAGGTGGTGGATTTCGCGAAAGAGCACCGGCTGATGGTGGTGCACGACTTCGCGTATGCGGACTTCGCGTACGACGGCTACCAGCCGCCGTCCTTCCTGGCCGTGCCCGGGGCCAAGGAGGTCGGCGTCGAGATCTTCTCCGCGTCGAAGTCGTACAACATGCCCGGCTGGCGGCTCGGCTTCGTGTGCGGCAATGCGCGGATGATCCACGCGCTGGCTCGGATCAAGTCCTATCTCGACTATGGGGCGTTCCAGCCCATCCAGATCGCGGGGATCATCGCGCTCGAGAGCGACCCGACCATCGTGCACGACATCGTCGAGCTCCATCGCCGGCGGCGCGACGTGCTCGTCGAGGGCCTCAACAAGATCGGCTGGTCGGTGGCAAAGCCTCGAGGGACGATGTTCGTCTGGGCCCCGATCCCCGAGACGTTCCGCGCGATGGGCTCGCTCGAATTCGCCAAGCTCCTGATCGAGGACTGCAAGGTGGCGGTCTCGCCCGGAATCGGCTTCGGCGAGTACGGAGAGGGCTTCGTCCGATTCGCCCTCGTCGAGAACGAGCAGCGCATCAGGCAGGCCCTGCGCGGCCTGAAGGGTCTCGTCACCCGATAGCCGCCGCCCGGAGCGGGCCCTGGTACCCGCGCCGCGCGCCGGCAGCAAACCTTCCATGAAACAGATCAAGATCGCCCTCCTGGGACTCGGTACCGTCGGCAGCGGCGTCGTGAAGGTGCTCATGACCCACGGGGCCGAGATGCAGGAGCGCGCCGGGTGCCGGCTCAGCCTCCATCGCATCGCCGAGCCCGATCTCACCCGGCCCCGCCAGGGGCTCGACCTCGAACAGCTGCCGCTCGTCCCCGACGCCAACCAGGTCCTGAACGATCCCGAGGTGCAGATCGTCGTCGAGCTGGTGGGCGGACTCGAGCCCGCGCGGACCTTCATCCTGAAGGCGCTGCAGTCCGGCAAGCACGTCGTCACCGCGAACAAGGCGCTCCTTGCCCATCACGGCGCCGAGCTGTTCGCGGAGGCGCGCCGCCATGGCGTGATGCTGGCGTTCGAGGCGGCGGTGGCCGGTGGTATCCCGCTGATCCGCGCCGTCAAGGAAGGGCTGGCGGCCAATCGGATCCTGTCGGTGTTCGGCATCGTGAATGGCACCTGCAACTACATCCTGTCGAAGATGACGGACGAGGAGCGTGACCTCTCCGAGGTGCTGAAGGAGGCGCAGGCGCGCGGCTACGCCGAGGCGGACCCCACGCTGGACATCGAGGGGCTCGACTCGGCGCACAAGCTGCAGATCCTCGCCTCGCTCGCCTTCCGCACGCCGGTGGACCTGAAGGACATCTACACGGAGGGCATCACCGGCGTCACGCCGCAGGACGTCGTCAATGCTCGTGAGCTCGGATACCGGATCAAGCTTCTCGCCATCGCCAAGGCCTCGAACGGCGCGCTCGAGGCGCGCGTGCATCCCACCATGATTCCCGCGAGCTCGCCGATGGCCGCGGTGTCGGGCGTGTTCAACGCCGTGTTCATCACCGGCGACAACGTGGGCCATCTGATGTTCTACGGCCGGGGGGCGGGTCAGCTGCCGACGGCGTCGGCGGTCTGGTCGGACATCCTGGACATCGCCCGGCGCGTCGCGCACGACATCCCGGCGCTCGAGGTCGAGCTCCCCTCGGTCGGACAGCGCCCGTTGCCGCTCCGTGCGATCGACGACATCCAGTCGGCCTATTACCTGCGCGTGATGGCGATGGACCGCCCGGGCGTGCTGGCCCAGGTGGCCGGCATACTCGGCCGCCACGACATCTCGCTGCTGTCGGTGCTGCAGAAGGCGCGCGCACAGGGCGAGGCGGTGCCGGTGGTGATGATGACGCACGAGGCGCGCGAGCGCGACATGCGCGCGGCGCTTGCCGCGATCGACAAGCTGCCGGTGGTGGCCGCCGGCACCACCATGATCCGCGTCGAGACGGAATGAGGGGAATGAGCGCCTCCTCCGCCTGGCCCGGCGTCATCGAGCGATACCGGACGTTCCTGCCGGTCACGGCGCAGACGCCGATCGTGACGCTGCACGAAGGCAACACGCCGCTGGTGCCGGCCCCGCGCCTGGCCGAGGCGATCGATCCATCCTTGCGGATCTTCCTCAAGTGCGAGGGCTTCAATCCGACCGGGTCGTTCAAGGACCGGGGCATGACGATGGCCATCTCGAAAGCCGTCGAGTCCGGCTCCCGGGCCGTCATCTGCGCCTCGACCGGCAATACCTCGGCCTCCGCCGCCGCGTATGCCGCGCGCGCCGGCGTGCGCGCGTTCGTGATGGTGCCCAAGGGCGCGGTGGCCATCGGCAAGCTGTCCCAGGCGGCGATCCACGGCGCGACGGTCCTGGTCGTCGAGGGCAACTTCGACCAGGCCCTCAGCATCGTCACTCAGATCGCCGAGCGCTACCCGGTCACGCTGGTGAACAGCCTCAATCCGTTCCGCCTCGAGGGACAGAAGACCGGCGCGTTCGAGGTCGTGGATCAGCTCGGCCGCGCCCCCGACTACCATCTGATCCCCGTCGGCAACGCCGGCAACATCTCCGCCTACTGGCGCGGCTACAAGGAGTACCACCGCGCCGGCGTCGCCGAGGAGCTGCCGCGGATGGTCGGGTTCCAGGCGGCCGGCGCGGCGCCGATCGTCGAGGACCGGGTGATTGCCGAGCCCAAGACCCTGGCCACGGCCATCCGGATCGGCAACCCGGCGTCGTGGGGGCTGGCCAAGGAAGCCCTGCACGACTCCAAGGGCTGGATCGAGTCGGTGACGGACGAGGAGATCATCCGCGGCTATCGGATGCTGGCGCGCGAGGAAGGCATCTTCATGGAGCCCGCCTCCTGCGCGACCGTGGCGGGACTCGCCAAGATGGCGAAGGCGGGCCGCTTCGAGCCGGGCTCCACCCTGGTCCTGACGCTCACCGGTCATGGCCTCAAGGATCCCGACACCGCGCTCGAGTCGGCCTCGCGGCCGGTGACGGTGCCGGCGCGCGTCGAGGCCGTCCTCGCGCAGCTCGGGCTCTGAGCGCGGCGGCCCCCGTGCGCGGGCGGCTGCTGAAGATCCTGCTGGGCCTCGCCGTCAGTGTCACGCTCCTCTGGTGGGCATCCAGGAATGTCAATCCGCACGAGCTGGTCGGTCACCTGGCGAAAACGCGCTGGGGACTCCTGGCCGCGAGCGTCGCCCTCAACCTCCTCTCGGTCAAGTGCCGCGCCTGGCGCTGGTACTACCTGTTCCCACCCGGCGCGAGACCGTCCCATCTGTTCAATGCCCTCATCATCGGCTACATGGGCAACAACATCCTGCCCCTGCGGGCGGGCGAGATCGTGCGGGTGTACGTGGCGTCGCGCCATGGGCCTCGCTTCTGGACCACGCT
>Ga0187892_10002744_pt1 | contig 34191 bp, 32 predicted proteins | sample MA1701073metaG_FD_139345 | JGI IMG/M metagenome (GOLD analysis project Ga0187892, IMG submission 139345) | Bio-ooze microbial communities from a basaltic lava cave in the Kipuka Kanohina Cave System on the Island of Hawaii, USA - MA170107-3 metaG ... | reverse complement strand
TCCCACGCGCAGCCGCTCGTCGCAGCCGTCACACCGAAAACTCGCCCAAACAACATGTCGAACGGTTCAACCACCCCGACCGGTCCTCGCCACGTGGGGGCCGTGAGAAAAGCGGGCTAGAGCGCGCGCACGTCCCCGGTCAGTCGGCGATCGGGTCGACGTCGAGCCGCGCGATGATCCCGGCGAGCTCCGGGCGCGGGGCCGGATAGCGCTTCAGCACGAGCGGGTCGTGGCCCGGAATCACGTGGCGCGGCGAGCTCGCGAGCGCGTAGGCCTTCTTGTGCCCGGCCAGCATGTCGGCGACGTTGTAGACGATCGGGAACGGCCGCGCCTGCTCCATGTTGGCGTAGTAGTGGCTCGCGTCGGAGGCGAGCACGACCCACCCGCGCTTGGTCCACACGCGCACCACTTGCAGGCCCATGGTGTGGCCGCCGACGAAATGGACGCTGATCCCCGGCGCAAGCTCCTCGTCGCCGTCGTGGAAGACGACCCGACCGTCGTAGACCCGCCGCACCATCTTGACCACGTCGTCCACGTCGAACGCGTGGCGCAGCGTCCCGTGATTCATGCAGCGCCCGGTCGAGTAGAACATCTCCTTGTCCTGCAGGTGGAACCGCGCGCGCTCGAAGAGATGGTGGTTCCCGCAGTGGTCGTAGTGCATATGGGTGACGATGACGTCCTCGATCCTGCCGGCATCGATCTCGAGCGCCTTCAGCCCCTCGCTCGGGCAGCGGATGACGTTGCGGGCGCGGCGCTTGCCGACCTCGAAGTCGAAGCCGGTGTCGACCGCCCAGGTCTTGTCCGGGCCCCGGATCACCCAGGTGAAATAGTCGATCGGCATCGGGCCGTTGTGCGGGTCGCCGCCGATGAAGTTCTCGGCGGCGAGCCGGTCGTGATCGCCGTACTTGATCGCGTAGATCTCGTAGGGACGCAATTCCGCCATGGCTTAGTCTCCTAACGCGCGCTGCCCTTGACCTCCACGCCCGCCCAGCGCTCCAGCATCTGCACGATCGTCGTGAAGTCCTTGTCCGCACCGATCTCCTCGTGGGCCTGGAACCACAGCTGGCGCACGGCGGCGGCGATCCACATCGGCACGCCCGCCGCCTCGGCCTCCGCGAGGCAGAGCTTCAGGTCCTTGTACATCAGGCCGGTGGTGAAGCCGAAGTCGAACGTGCGCGGCAGGATCGAGCGCGGGAACTTGTCCTGCGAGGCGCTGTTGCGCCCGCTGCCGGCGTTGATCACGTCGACCATGGTCGCCGGATCGAGCCCCGACTTGACGCCGAAGACGATCGCCTCCGAGGTCGCCGCGAGCGCGGTCGCGGACAGCAGGTTGTTCGCGAGCTTCATGGTCTGGCCCATGCCCGGCCGCTCGCCGATGAAGAACACCTTGCCGATGTGCTTGAGCATCGGCTCGAGGTCCGCGAAGAGCGGCCGCGGGCACGCCACCATGACGGCGAGCGTACCTTTGATCGCGCCCGAGACCCCGCCGCTCACCGGCGCGTCCACCGCCGTGATGCCCCGCTCGGCGAGCGCGGCGGCGACCTCCCGCGCGACGGTCGAGCCGGTCGTCGAGAGGTCGATCATCGTCTTGATCGACTTGCCGGCGCCGACGCCGTTCGCGCCGAGCGCGACGTCGCGGACGATCGCCGGCGTCGGCAGGCTGAGCAGCACCGTCGCGGCCGCCGACGCGACCTCCGCCGGCGAGGCGGCGGACTGCGCGCCCTTGGCGCGGAGCGCGTCGAGCGCTTCGCGGCGCAGGTCGAAGACCGTCAGCCGATAGCCGGCGTCGGCGAGCCGCGACGCCATCGGCAAGCCCATGTTGCCGAGCCCGATGAAGCCGAGGTGCTTGTCCATCACGACCTCCTCCCGGCGGCGCTGGCGCGACTACTTCTTGCCGTCCACCTCGGCGAACACCTCGCGCGCGCAGCGGAACGACTCGACCGCGGCCGGGACCCCGCAGTAGATCGCCACCTGCATGAACACCTCGCGGATCTCCTCGCGCGTCACGCCGTTGTTCAGCGCGCCGCGGACGTGGAGCTTCAGCTCGTGGGGGCGGTTCAGCGCCGAGAGCATGCCGAGGTTCAGCAGGCTCCGCGTCTTGCGCGACAGGCCGTCGCGCGTCCAGACCGCGCCCCAGCAGTATTCGGTGACGAACTCCTGAAACGGCATGTTGAAGTCGTCGGCGGTCTTGAACGAGCGCTCGACGTGCTCGGCGCCGAGCACGGCCTTGCGCACGGCGAGGCCCTTGTCGCGCAGTTCCTTGTCCATGGCTCCTCCTGAGGGGTTGGTGGGATCGGGCGAGGAGCGGCGGCGCCCCGCCGCGGTGGTCGCGGCATTCTATTCGATCTCAACCGGCGAAGCCCATGCAGCGAGACGGCTAACATACGCGGCAACGGCGGCCGCAACTCCGCCGTCTGGAGACTGTCACCCATGAGCACGATTCGCCTGACGCTCGCCTGCTGGGACTACGACCGCACGCGCGCGCTCGCCGACGGCAGCGTCCGGCCGGAGGGCATCGACCTCGTCTACCTCGCGCTCCCGGTCGAGGAGACGTTCTTCCGCATGCTCCGCGGCCGCGAGTTCGACTGCTCCGAGATGTCGCTGTCGTCGTACGTGATGTCGCTCGGTCGCGACGACCGGCCGTTCGTGGCGATCCCGGTGTTTCCCTCGCGCGTGTTCCGGCACGCCTCGATCTTCGTCTCGACGAAGAGCGGGATCGACCGCCCCGAGGCGCTCGCCGGGCGGCGCGTCGGCAGCCCCGAGTACCAGATGACCGCGCCGGTCTGGATCCGCGGCATCCTCGCCGATGACTACGGCGTGCCCGTCACGGCCGTCCAGCACTTCACCGGCGGCGAGGAGGAGCCCGGCCGGACCGAGAAGCTCAAGCTCGACCTGCCGCCGGCGATCCGCGTCACGCCGATCGGTCCCACGCAAACCCTCGCGCAGATGCTCGCCGACGGCGAGCTCGACGCGCTTTACACCGCCCGCGCGCCGTCAACCTTCCATTCGCGGCCGGGCACGGTTCGGCGGCTGTTCGAGGACTACGTGGCGGTCGAGCGCGAGCACTTCCGCCGCACCCGGATCTTCCCGATCATGCACACCGTCGTGATCCGCCGTGACGTCTACGAGCGGCATCGCTGGTGCGCGCAGAGCTTGTACAAGGCGTTCGTCCAGGCGCAGCGCAAGACCTACAGCGACCTGGCGGAAACCGCGGCGCTGAAGGCGATGTTGCCCTGGCTGACGGCGCACGTCGCCGAGGCGCGGCGCGAGTTCGGCCCCGACTGGTGGGCGTACGGGCTCGAGCCGAATCGCCACGTGCTGGACACGTTCCTGCGCTATCACCACGAGCAGGGTCTCTCGAAGCGGCGGCTCGCGCCGGAGGAACTGTTCGCCCCGGAGACGCTTGAAGCGTTCAAGATCTAGCCTCCCGTCGCCGGGTGTCGCGGGGCGCCCGGAGGGTCGCGCGCCGTGCCGCTAGAATACGCATGGCGGCCACCGCCGGCCCGGCGCGCGGAAATTGAGGCAATGCCAGTCACCTTCGACGGCAAGCTCGTTGTCGCGATCTCCTCGCGCGCGCTGTTCGACCTCGAGGAGTCGAACCGCGTCTTCGAGCAGGAAGGGATCGAGGCGTATTCCGAGTACCAGCTCGAGCACGAGGACGAGGTGCTCGCGCCCGGCATCGCGTTCGAGCTGGTGAAGAAGCTCCTCGCGCTGAACGTGCTGGCGCCGGCCCGGCCGCGCGTCGAAGTGATTCTGCTCTCCCGCAACACGGCCGACACCGGCCTGAGGATCATGCACTCGATCGCGCACTACCGGCTCGACATCACGCGGGCGGCGTTCACCGGAGGCGAGAGCACCTACCCGTACGTCCCGGCGTTCGACGCGCATCTGTTCCTGTCGGCGAACGGCGAGGACGTGCGCAAGGCGCTCGACGCGGGGCACGCGGCGGCGCAGATCCTGCCGACGAACGTCGGGCAGAACGTCGCGCGGACCGCGGAGCTCCGCATCGCCTTCGACGGCGACGCGGTGCTGTTCTCGGACGAGGCGGAGCGCGTCTACAAGCGCGACGGCCTCGACGCCTTCAGCGCGTCGGAAGCGAGCGCGGCCAGGGCGCCGCTCTCGGGCGGGCCGTTCAAGAACTTCCTCGCCGCCCTTCACCGGATCCAGTCGGAGCATCCGGCGGACCGCTCGCCGCTGCGCACCGCGCTCGTCACCGCGCGCAGCGCGCCGGCCCACGAGCGGGTCGTGCGGACGCTCCGCGCCTGGGACATCCGCATCGACGAGGCGCTGTTCCTGGGCGGGCTCGACAAGGGGCCGTTCCTGAAGGCCTTCGGGGCCGACATCTTCTTCGACGACCAGCGCGGTCACGTCGAGTCCGCGCGCAAATTCGTCGCCGCCGGCCACGTGCCGTTCGGCGTGGCGAACGAGTGAGGTGAGATGAAAGCGCTCAAGTGGATTGTCGGGATCGTCGGCGGAGTGATCCTCCTCGCGATCATCGCGGCCGCGATCGTCGCGGCGACGTTCGACCCCAACCAGTACAAGCCGCAGATCATCGCGCTCGTCAAGGAGCGGACCGGTCGCACGCTGACCATGGACGGCAAGATCGGGCTCACGTTCTTCCCGAAGATCGGCGCCGAGGTCGAGCGGGTCGCGCTCTCCGACCCGCAGGGCACGAAGCCGTTTGCAAAGATCGACGAGGCGCGGGTCGCGCTGGCGCTGCTGCCGCTCCTGTCGCGGCAGGTGATCGTCGACCGGGTGACGCTCGCCGGCCTCGCCGTCGACCTCGTGCGCTACAAGGACGGCCGGACCAACTTCGACGACCTGACGGGGCAGGCGGCGAAACCCGAGAAGTCCGTGGAGAAACCCGTCGAGACGCCCCCCGGCCCGCCGCTCGCGATCGACGTCGGCGGGATCGAGCTCAAGGGCGCGGCGGTCGGCTGGCGCGACGAGCGCGAGGGCACCGACGTGCGGCTCTCGAACGTCAACCTGCGCACCGGCCGCATCGCGAGCGGCGTGCCGAGCCGGCTCGAGCTCGCCGCGCGCATCGACGGCACGCAGCCGAAGGTGGGTCTGCAGGTCGACCTGGAGACCGGCTATCGGCTGAACTTCGAGACCCAGGCGCTCGCGCTGTCGGCGTTCGATCTCAAGGCGGCCGGCGACGCGCCGGGATTCGCCGGCTTCGACGCGCGCCTCAAGGGCGAGATGGTCGACTTCGACCCGGCGGCGAAGCGGGTCAATCTCTCCGGCATCGAGCTCGCGGCCAAATCGAAGGACGGGCTCGACGCGAAGTTCGCGATCCCGCGACTGCAGCTCGCCCCCGAGCGCGCGGAGAGCAAGGCGATCACGGGCGAGATCAGGCTCGCGCGGCCGCAGCAGTCGATCGCCGCCAGGCTCGCCCTCTCGGCGCTGGAGGCGAAGGGCCCCGAGATCCGATTCGCGCGCTTCGACGTCGATCTCGACGCCAAGCAGGCGGACCTCGCGATCCAGGGCAAGCTCGGCACGCCGGTGATGCTGAACCTCGACGGCCAGCACGTCCAGCTCCCGGGCATCGCCGGCGATCTGACCCTCAGCGGGCCCGACATTCCCGGGAAGTCGCTGAAGGCGGCGGTCAAGGGCGGCGCGCGCGCGGACTGGGGGAAACGGAACGCGAACGCCGAGCTCGCCCTGAAGGTCGACGAGTCCAACCTCCAGACGAAGGTCGCGGTCGCGAACTGGTCGCAGCCCGCGATCCAGTTCGATGTGGTCGCCGATCGCCTGAACGTCGATCGCTACTTCCCGCCCGGGAAGCCGGAGGCCGCTGCGAGCGGCGGCAAGAGCGCCGGGGGCGGGCCCGCGGCGGCGGAGAAGCCGATCGACCTGTCGGCGCTCAAGACGCTGAATGCGGCCGGGAGCGTGCGGATCGGCGCGTTGCAGGTCCAGAACATCAAGGCCGAGCAGGTGAACGTGACCCTCAAGGCCGCCGGCGGCCGGCTCGACGTCAGCCCGATGACGGCGCGCCTCTACGACGGGTCGCTCGCGGGCAGCGCGGCGGTGAACGCCAACGGCAACGCGTTCGCCGTCAAGCAGAGCCTGACCGGCGTCAACGTGGGCCCGCTGCTCCGCGACGCGGCCAACAAGGACATCCTCGAGGGTCGGGGGAACGTCGTGCTCGACGTCACGATGGCCGGCGCCACGGTCGACGCGCTCAAGAAGGCGCTCGGCGGCACCGCGAGCCTCGCGCTCAAGGACGGCGCCGTCAAAGGCATCGACGTCGCCGGCACCATCCGCAAGGCCCAGGCGCTGCTCGGGTCGAAGAGCGCGCTCGAGCAGCAGGCAAAGGGCGGCGAGAAGACCGACTTCACCGAGCTCACGGCGAGCTTCGTCATCAAGAACGGCGTCGCCCACAACGAGGACCTTCAGGGCAAGTCGCCGCTGCTGCGCCTCGGCGGCGCGGGCGACATCGACATCGGCGCGGGCGCGATGGACTACACGGCGAAAGCGTCGGTCGTCGCGACCACGACCGGCCAGGGTGGGAAGGATCTCGCGCGGGTCGCCGGCGTCACCGTGCCGGTGCGCATCACCGGGCCGTTCGAGAACCTGAAGTACACCGTGGACGTCGGCGCGCTCGCCTCGGCCGCGGCCAAGGACGCGCTCACGCGCGAGCTCGAGCGCCGGCTCGGCGCGGGGAAGAGCGGGGCCGGCGGCGCGCAGGCGAGCCCGAAGCCGGGGGGCGACCCGGTCGGCGACGCGCTGCGCGGGATCTTCGGCCGGCCGAAGTGAGCGCGTTCGCGCGCGCGATCATCCGCTGGCAGCGGCGCCACGGCCGCCGCGATCTGCCCTGGCAGGGGACGACGGACCCGTACGCCGTCTGGCTCGCCGAGATCATGCTCCAGCAGACGCAGGTCGCGGCCGTCGTGCCCTACTACCGGCGCTTCCGCGACCGCTTCCCCGACATCGCGAGCCTCGCGGCGGCGCCGGAGGACGAGGTCCTCCGGCTCTGGAGCGGCCTCGGCTACTACTCCCGGGCGCGCAACCTCCATCGCGCCGCCGCCCTCGTCGCCGAGCGGCACGGCGGCGCCTTTCCGCGCACGCTCGTCGAGATCGAGAGGCTGCCGGGGATCGGGCGGTCCACGGCCGCGGCGATCGCCGGATTCGCGTTCGGCGCGCGCGCCGCGATCCTCGACGGCAACGTGAAGCGCGTGCTCGCGCGCCACTTCGTCGTCGAGGGCTTTCCGGGTGCGCCCCCGGTCGAGCGGCGGCTGTGGGGCCTCGCCGAATCGCTCGTCCCGGCGCGCGACAACGCCGCCTACATCCAGGGGCTCATGGATCTCGGCGCCACGGTCTGCACGCTGCGCAATCCGCAGTGCGCGCGCTGTCCGGTGCGAAGGACGTGCGGGGCGCACGCCGCGAACCGGGTCGCCGAGCTGCCGGCGCCGCGCCCGCGCCGCCGGGTGCCGACGCGCCGGACGACCATGCTCGTCCTCAGTCGCGCGGGCGAGGTGCTGCTGGAGAAGCGCCCGTCGGTCGGCGTGTGGGGCGGCCTCTGGAGCCTGCCCGAAGTCGGCCGCGGCGACGACCCGGTCGCGGCGAGCGCGCGGCGCTACGGGTGCGAGGTGTCGAGCCTCGAGCGCCTCGGCCGCCTGCGCCACGGATTCACCCACTTCACCCTGGAGATCACGCCGCTCCTCGCGGCGGTCCGGCGCGTGCAGCCGCGCGCCGCGCAGCCGGGCGTCGTCTGGTTGCCGATCGAAGAGGCGCCCGAGGCCGCGGTGCCGGTGCCCGTGCGCAAGCTCCTGCGCGCGCTCGGCCGGTCAGGCGCGGCCGCCCACCAGCCCGCGCTGTTCGAGGAAGCGGTAGAGGATCTCTAACCGGGCGAGCGCGCCGTCGAGCTCGAGCAGCTTCTGCTTGGCGGCGAGCGGCACCGGCAGGATCTCCGAGAGGCGGTAGCCGACCCACGAGGCGCTGCCGAACGCGTGCGGCTCGGCGAACACCGCCTCGCTCTTGTCCGCGACCACGAGCCGCAGCAGGTCGGGCAGGGCGGTGAACTGCGCCGGCACGTCGGCGTCCTCCTCGTCGGGCAGGAGCTCGACGCGCGCGCGCAGCAGCCCCTGCGCCGCGACGCTCGACCCGAGCACGCGGAAGCGCTGGCCCCCGCGCGTGCGCAGCTGCAGCAGCCCGAGCTGCTGCATGTCCCAGTGCGTGATGTAGGCGAGCGACCCCACGCGCTCCGGCTTCGCCGGCGTGCCGACCTCGGCGCCCTCGCGGATCAGGCAGACGCCGAACGGCTGGTCGTTTTTCAGGCACTCGCGCGTCATGTCCATGTAGCGCGGCTCGAAGACGCGCAGCGGCAGCATGCCCCCCGGGAAGAGCACCGTGTTCAGCGGGAACAGCGGCAGATCGTCGAGCGCGGGCTCGGCCATGGGCGGATTCTAGGCCCGGGCATCCCGGTGCCGGCGTGCGGAAGTCACGCTCCGGCGGGCCGCCGGCGGCCGGCCCCGGCTCATTTCCCCGCCGGCAGCTGACGGTGCCGCACCAGCACCGGCGAGCGCTCCTGGAAGCGGCGCGCGAGCCGCTCCGCGAACCACACCGAGCGATGCTGGCCGCCGGTGCAGCCGAGCGCGACCGTGAGGTAGGCGCGGTTGTCGCGCACGAACGCCGGCAGCCAGCGCTCGATGAAATCGCCGATGTCGGCGAGCATGGCTTGCGCCTCCGGCAACGCGTCGAGGAACCGCACGACCGCCTCGTCGAGGCCGGTGAGCGGGCGGAGCTTCGGGTCGTAGAACGGGTTCGGCAGGCAGCGCACGTCGAACACCAGGTCGGCGTCGAGCGGAATCCCCTGCTTGAAGCCGAACGACTCGAACGCGAGCGTCATGCCCGAGCGGTCGACGGCGAGGACGTCCCGGATCCAGACCCGCAGCGCGTTCGGCGCGAGGTCGCTCGTGTCGATGCGCTGGCCGAGCGCGCCGACCTCCTCCAGCGCCTCGCGCTCGCGCGCGATCGCCTCGTCGAGGGTCGCGTTGCCGTCGCCGAGCGGATGCCGGCGGCGGGTCTCGGAGAAGCGCTTGATGAGGGTCTCGTTCTTGGCGTCGAGAAACAGCAGCCGGACGTCGACGCCGCGGGACTTGAGCGCGCGCACCGAAGCGGGCAGCTCGGCGAGTGCCGCGCCGCTGCGGGCGTCGACCGTCACCGCGACGCGGTCGTAGCCCGCCTGGGCGAGGAAGTCGATCGTCTCCGCGAGCAGCGTCGCCGGCAGGTTGTCGACGCAGTAGAAGCTCGCGTCCTCGAGGACGTTCAGCGCGACGCTCTTGCCGGAGCCGGAGAGGCCGCTGATGATGACGAGTTGCATGCCCGGGTCAGCATAGCGCGACCGCGGGGCGCCAGCAAACGACCGCACCCCGCGCGCGGAGCGCGCAGGCGGCGCCGACCGCTTCCCTCAACGCGCGCCGTCGGTCCCGGTGGACGAAGACGCGGTGGCCGCGGCGTCCTTCTCCATCTCGGCCCTTTGGCGCCGGACGAACTCCTCGGTCGAGTTGTAGCCGCGGAGCTGCAGGATGTGATTGCGGACCGCCGCCTCGATCAGCACCGCGAGGTTGCGACCGACCGCGACCGGAATGACGACCTTGGGCACGGTGACGCCGAGGACGTCCTCGGACAGCGCGTGCAGCGGTAGCCGCTCCGCGGGCGGGGCCGCGGTCGGCGCCGGCCGCTCGAGGTGGACGACCAGGCGTACGTTCATCTTCGGGCGCACCGCGGTCTCGCCGAAGATCGTGCGGATGTTGAGCACGCCGAGGCCCCGCACCTCGAGGAAATCCTTCAGCAGCGGCGGGCACCGTCCTTCGAGCGTCTCCGAGCCGATGTGCGAGATCTCGACCACGTCGTCGGCGACGAGCCCGTGGCCGCGGCTGATCAGCTCCAGCCCGAGCTCGCTCTTGCCGACGCCGGAGTCGCCGGTGATGAGCACGCCGAGCCCCAGCACGTCCATGAACACGCCGTGCCGCGTCGTGGTGTCGGCGAGCTTCTTCGCGAGATGGCGGCGGAGCTTGTCGATCAGCAGCGCGGCCGGCAGCGGGGACGAGAACACTGCGATGCCGCGCGCCTCGGCGACCTCCAGCAGCCGCGGATGCCCCGGCACGCCGTCGGCCAGGATCACGGCGGCGGGCGAGGCCGCAAGGCCGCGCTCGATCAGCCGCTCGAGCCGCGGTCCCTCGAGCGCAGTGACGTGCGCCTGCTCGTGACGCCCGACGACCTGGATGCGGTTCGGGTGGATGAGGTTCAGATGGCCGACGAACGCGGCCGATTCCGTGGCGTCCTGCCGGATGACGGCCTCGCCGCCCGCCTTGCCACAGATCCAGGAGAGCTGGAGCCTCTCGCGGTTCGCCTCATACAGCCGCGCGACGCTGGTCTGCAACATAGGGCTGCCACGCCGTGATGAGCTGGTGGAGCGCGGCTGCGTCGGCCGCCGTGCCGAGCGTCTGGCGGAACTCCCGATCGCTCAGCATTTGCGCGAGCTCGGACAGGATCTCGAGATGCTGCTCGGTCGCCTGCTCGGGCACGAGCAGCACGAAGATCAGGTTGACCGGGCGGCCGTCCGGCGCGTCGAAGGGCACCGGGCTCTTGAGCCGCAGGAACGCGCCGACGGGTTCGCGCAGGCCCTTGATCCGGCCGTGCGGGATCGCGACGCCCTGTCCGAGCCCGGTCGAGCCGAGCCGCTCGCGGGCGAAGAGGCTGTCGAAGACGAGGCTGCGCGCGATCGCCTGGTGGTTCTCGAAGAGCAGCCCGACCTGCTCGAACATCCGCTTCTTGCTGCTCACCTCCACGTCGAGGACGATGTTCGATGGCGGCAGCAGCTTGGCGATCAGGTTCATGCAGCGGCTCGAGGAGTTCGACGGTACCCCGGTCCCGGCCCCGAAACGGGCCGCGACCGAGGGAGCGCGGGCGCTATCTTACTGCAGCGCGGCACCGCTGTAATACGGCTGTAAGCATGTTTTACAAACGCGGCAGCCGGCGCCCGGTTTACGTCCGCTACACTTGGTAACAGGTGCCGGCCCGCGGGGCGCACCGGTTCGCGCCGTGTCGCTTACTGCCTCGGCCCGGCGCGCTGCATCGCGTTGGGCTCGCGCGGGGTTTCGTGGAACTCGACTGCTCGAGTTCGACGCCGCGTGAGCCGGTTCGCCCTGCAGGGCGAACCGTGGACCGTTCGCCGGCTCGGACGTGCGCAGGCACGTCCTTCGAAACCCCGGCTCACCTCAAGCAGTTGAGCTCGACGAAACACCGCGCTCACCCCTCCTCGGGCTGGTGCTTGAGCGCGTCGTGGGGCTTCGCGTACGCCCGGTCCTTGTACTTGATCAGCTTGCGGTCGAGCTTGTCGGCGAGGACGTCGATCGCAGCGTACAGGTCCGCGTCCGCGTGCTCGACGTAGATGTCCTGTCCGCGTACGTGGACGTTGGCTTCGGCCTTCTGGCGCAGCTTCTCGACCGACAGGATCACGCTCGCCGCCGTCACGTGGTCGCAGTGCCGCATCACGCGCTCGATCTTCGCTTCGACGTAGCTCCGGATCGCAGGCGTGACGACGACATGATGGCCGGTGACGGTCAGATTCATCGCGTCCTCCTTGATGGCGGATGGGCGGTAGCGCAGCGCCGCGGGGCCGGGCCCCTCGGTTAGACGGCGGGCGGGCGGGAGAGGTTGCAACTTTCGCGTCGAGCGGGCGAGACTCTAGCGGCCCGTCACAGCGACTTCCTCAGGTTGACGGCCGGGATGTGCAGCGACTCGCGGTACTTGGCGATCGTGCGCCGCGCGACGACGATCCCCTGCTGACCGAGGATCTGCGAGATCTTCGAATCGGACAGCGGCTTCTTCGCGTCCTCGGCCGCGACGAGCTGCTTGATGAGCGCGCGGATCGCGGTGGCCGAGCAGGCGCCGCCGGTCTCGGTCGCGACGTGGCTGCCGAAGAAGTACTTCAGCTCGAAGATCCCGCGCGGCGTCGCCATGAACTTCTGCGTGGTGACGCGCGACACCGTCGACTCGTGCAGGCCGAGCGCGTCGGCGATCTCGCGCAGCACGAGCGGCCGCATCGCGACCTCGCCGTGGTCGAAGAAGTGCCGCTGGCGGTCGACGATCGCCTGCGAGACCCGTTGGATGGTCTCGAAGCGCTGCTGGACGTTCTTGATGAGCCAGCGCGCCTCCTGGAGCTGCGAGGTGAGCTGACCGCCGTGGCCGCGGTTCGACTGCAGGATGTCGGCGTAGACGCGGTTGATGCGGAGCCTGGGCATCGCATCCGGATTCAGGCTGGCGGTCCAGACGCCCTTCAGCTTGCGGACCACCACGTCGGCCACGACGTAGCGCGTCTCGAGCGGCGCGTACGCGGCGCCCGGCCGCGGGTTGAGGGTCTGGATGAGCCGGTGCGCCGCCCGGAGCGTCGCCTCGTCCGAGCCGACGAGCTTCTTCAGCTTCGCGAAGTCGCGGGCGGCGAGCAGCGGCAGGTGCTCGCGCACGATCCGGAGCGCGGTCGGCAGCGCCGGCGTCGACTCGGTCAGCGCGACGAGCTGGAGCTCGAGGCACTCGGCGGGCGAGCGCGCGCCCACGCCGGTCGGATCGAGGTTCTGCAGGTGCTTGAGCGCGATCGCGAGCTCATCGGGCTCGATCGCGAGCTCGGCCGGGAGCATCGCCGCGATCTCCTCGAGCGGCTGCGTGAGGTAGCCGTCTTCGTCGAGCGCGTCGACGAGGAGCGCGACCAGGCTGCGGTCGCGGTCCGGCAGCGCCATGAGCGAGAGCTGCTGCAGCAGATGCTCGCGCAGGCTCGGCGACTCGGCGGCGAGCTGCGGGTAGTCGGCCTCGTCGGCGTCGTCGCGCGCCGGGCTCGAGGCGCCGGCCTCGAGGTACCAGTCCTCGGCCGTGGGCCGCGCATCATCCTCGGGGGCCGGCGCCTGCTCGGCCGGGGCGGTGTCGACCGAGACCGTCGACACCGTGGCGGCGCCGTTCAGCCGGGCCGCCGGCGCGCCTTCCTCCTCGCCCTCGTCGCGCTCGAGCAGCGGGTTCTCGGCGAGGAAGCGCTCGAGCTCCTGGTTGAGCTCCAGCGTCGAGAGCTGCAGGAGCCGGATCGATTGCTGCAGCTGCGGCGTCAGCGTGAGGTGCTGCGTCAGCTTGAGCTGCAGCGTCTGCTTCATGCGGGGCGGTCAGGGGTCGTGGGCTCGGGCGCGTCCCGGGGTTCGCATCGTCAGGCTGCGGCCCGCGGGCCGCGTCTACAGGCGGAAATGCTCTCCCAGGTAAACACGCCTAACGTTTTCATTATAAACAATCTCTTCCGGCCTGCCGGCGGCCAGCACCGAGCCTTCGTTAATTATGTACGCTTGGTCGCAAATTCCCAGCGTTTCCCGGACATTATGGTCGGTGATCAGGACCCCGATCCCGCGCTCCTTGAGAAACCGGATGATGCGCTGGATGTCGAGGACGGCGATCGGATCGACCCCGGCGAACGGTTCGTCGAGGAGAATGAACGCCGGGCGGGTCGCGAGCGCCCGCGCGATCTCGACCCGCCGCCGCTCGCCGCCCGAGAGCGACAGCGCGGTCGCATCGCGCAGGTGCGCGACGTGCAGCTCCTCGAGCAGCTCCTCGAGCCGGCGCGCGATCTCGTCTTCGGACAGGTTCATCAGCTCGAGCACCGCGCGCACGTTCTCCTGCACGGTCAGCCGGCGGAACACCGAAGCCTCCTGCGGCAGGTACGACAGCCCGAGCCGCGCGCGGCGGTGGATCGGCAGCCGGGTGATGTCGCGCTCGTCGATGAAGATCCGGCCGCCGTCGACGGCGACCAGCCCGACGATCATGTAGAAGCAGGTGGTCTTGCCGGCGCCGTTGGGCCCGAGCAGCCCCACGACCTCGCCGCTCGCGACGTCGAGCGAGACGTCGCGCACCACCGTGCGCTTCTTGTAGCGCTTGTTGAGGGCCGCGGTGCGCAGCCGGCTCGTCTTGGCGCCGGCGCCCGGCGCGACGAGCGTCCCGCGGAGCACGGGCTCGTTCATTGACGGCCGCCCTCGAGGACGGGCGCGCCCTTGAGCTCGAGCGGCGGTTCGCGGGGCGCGGTCGCGTCGTCGCGCTTCTTCGGCTGGATGACCGCGCGCACGCGCTCGTCGCGGGGCGGCGACGGCTGGTAGTCCTTCGCTCCCTGCACGCGATACACCTCGGCCCGCTGGTCGTAGGAGATGTAGTTCCCCCGCACTTCGTCCTTGTCGCGCGCGACGCGGGCGCGGTCGAAGAGCTCGACCCGCTGCGCTCGGCCGTCGTACTCGATCCGCATCGCCTGGCCCTCGATCCACTCGTCGGCGCCGTCGCGCTTCTCGCGGAAGGTCGCGGGGCTTCCGACGGCCACGCCGAACTGGAAGCCGTCCTTGTCCTGGCGGACCGTGATCCGGTCCGCGCGCAGGGTGAACGTCCCCTGCGTCATCACCACTCGCCCCTCGAACTCCACCGTCTGCCGCGCGTCGTCCGCCAGCATCCGGTCGGCCTCGATGTTGACGGGCTTGTCGCGGTCCGCGCGCTCGGCGTGCGCGGCCCCGACGAGCGCGGCGGCGAGGGCGAGGACGAGGGCGCGCCGCATCGGTCTCATCCGGGGGCGGCGCGGTCGAGCGTGGCGGTGACGCGCGCCTTGAGCGTGAACTTGCGGGTCTTGTTGTTGTACTCCATCCCGACGCCGGTGAGGCGCGAGCGGCCCTCGGTGATCAGGACCGCCTCGGGCGTGACGGCGCGCTCCTCCTTCGGGAAGACCTGGAGGTACGTCGTCTCCATCCGGAGCTCCGCCCGCGCGCCTTCGGCCTCGCGGATCACGACGACGTTGCCGTAGAGACGCACCTCGTCGCCGTCCTTCGTCACCGTGCCCCGCTCGGCGGTGACGCGGACCGGCGGCCCTTCGCCCGGGAGCTGCAGGAGCCGCGGCTCCTCGAGCTCGGTGGTGTCGTCGTCCGGGAAATGGGCCATCCGGCGCGCGATCAGCTTCCACTCGGGGCGCCCCGCCCGGTCAAGGGTCGTCGCCGTGAACCGCTCGACGATGAAATCCGGACTGTGGAGCGACGGGTCGGGCCGGCTCGCGCCGGGCGCGTTCACCGCGCGCTCGAGCCACAGCGTGAGCATCGCGAGCCCCGCCGCAAGCCCGAGCGTGAAAAGCGTGTTCGCGCGCGCCCTCACCCGAGGTACCTCCCGACAGCGGCGTCGAGCCTCCCCTGTGCGGCGAGGATCAGCTCGCAGAGCTCGCGCACCGCGCCGCGCCCACCGGACCGGCGGCTGACGTAATGGACGCGCTCGCGCACGGCCTCGGGCGCGTCGGGCACCGTCGCCGCGAGGCCGCAGCGCGTGAGAAGCGGCAGGTCGGGGAGATCGTCGCCCATGTAGCCGCACGCGCTCATCGCGATCCCGAGCCGCGCGCGCAAGTCCTCCAGAACGGCGAGCTTGTCCTCGACCCCCTGGAAGAGATGCTGGACCCCGAGCTCCGCGGCGCGCTTCGCGACGAGCCGGGACTGCCGCCCGGTGATCAGCGCGATCGCCACGCCGGTCGACTGCAGGAGCTTGAGCCCGAGCCCGTCGAGCGTGTGGAACGCCTTGATCTCCTCGCCGCCGTCGGTGACGTACAGCGCCCCGTCGGTGAGCACCCCATCGACGTCGAACGCCATCAGTCGCACCGCCCGCGCGCGTTCGAGCACGGTCTCCATCCGGCCTAGAGCACCTTCGCGCGGAAGAGGTCGTGGATGTTGAGCGCGCCGACCAGCCGCTCGTCGCCGTCCACGACCGGGAGCTGCGTGGTCTTGTACTTCTCCATCAGCTCGACGGCCTCGGCCGCGAGCGCCTCCGGCTGGATGCTGCGCGGGTTGCGGGTCATCACCGTGGTGATGGGCGTCGCGTGGATGTCGGCGCCGCGCTCGAGGCTGCGCCGCAGGTCGCCGTCGGTGAAGATGCCGACGAGGCGCCGCGTCGCGTCGACGACCGCGGTCATGCCCATGCGCTTGCGCGAGATCTCGAGCACCGCCTCGACGAGCGCCGCGCCTTCGGCGACCGCCGGCACGTCGTCCCCGGTGCGCATCACGTCGCGCACGTGGGTCAGCAGGCGCCGGCCGAGCGAGCCGGCCGGGTGTGAGCGGGCGAAGTCCTCGTGGCCGAAGCCGCGCGCGTCGAGCGCGGCGATCGCGAGCGCGTCGCCGAGCGCGAGCGCGGCCGTCGTGCTCGCGGTCGGCGCGAGGTTGAGCGGGCACGCCTCCTTCTCGACGCCGGCGTCGAGCACGACATCGGCGAGGCTCGCGAGCGTCGAGGCCGGGTTGCCGGTGAGCGCGATCAGGCGCGCGCCGAGGCGCTTCACGAGCGGCAGGACGGTGGACAGCTCGTCGCTCTCGCCCGAATAGGAGATCGCGACGACCACGTCGTCGTGTGTGATCATCCCGAGGTCGCCGTGGCTCGCCTCGCCCGGATGCACGAAGAACGCCGGCGTCCCGGTGCTCGCGAAGGTCGAGGCGATCTTGCGGCCGATCTGTCCCGACTTGCCGACGCCGGTGACGACGACCCGCCCGCGGCAGTCGAGGACCATGCGCACCGCGGCGAGGAAGCGCTCGTCGAGACGCGAGGCGAGCGCCGCGACCGCCGCCGCCTCGATCTCGAGGACCGCGCGCGCTAGGGCGAGGGCGCCGTCCGACACGATTGGATGGTTCGCCGTCGAGGCTGTCGCTATCATTCGGAAAAGTATAGGAGTTATCGCCTGGGAGCGCCACCAGCTTGCGGCCGCCATGAGCCACGCGCTTGAACTCGTCCTCGTCCTCCTCGCGAGCGCGGTGCTCGTGGTGGTGGTGTTCCGCACCCTCAACCTGCCGTCGCTCCTCGGGTACCTGATCGTCGGCGTCGCGATCGGGCCGTACGCGCTCGGCTGGATCGCGGAGGACCGCGCCACGGCCTATCTCGGCGAGTTCGGGGTGGTGTTCCTGATGTTCACCATCGGCCTCGAATTCAGCCTGCCGCGGCTGATGCAGATGCGGCGGCTCGTCCTCGGGCTCGGCGGGCTGCAGGTCCTCGCGACGACCGCGCTTTTCATGGGCCTGCTCGTCCTCGCCGGCGCGGCCTGGCCGGCGGCGTTCGCGCTCGGCGCCGCGCTCGCCATGTCCTCGACGGCGATCGTCGTGCGGATGCTCGCGGAGCGGATGCAGACCGAGACCCCGCACGGGCGCGAGAGCATCGGCGTGCTGCTCGCCCAGGACCTCGCGGTCGTGCCGCTGCTCGTCGCCGTGCCGGCGCTCGTGCGGCCCGCGGGCGAGCTCGCCTGGGCGCTCGCGTTCGCCGCGGTCAAGGCGGCCGTCATCCTCGCGATCGTGCTCTGGCTCGGCCAGAAGCTGATGCGGCCCTGGTTCAACGTGGTGGCGCGGCGGCGCTCCCACGAGCTCTTCATCATCAACGTGCTCTTCGTCACCCTCGGCCTCGCCTATCTCACCGAGCTCGCGGGGCTGTCGCTCGCGCTCGGCGCGTTCGTCGCCGGGATGCTGATCTCGGAGACGCAGTACCGGCACCAGGTGGAGGAGGACATCAAGCCGTTTCGCGAGGTCCTCCTCGGCCTGTTCTTCATCACCGTCGGCGCGCAGCTCGACCTGCGGGTGGTGACGGCGCACCTATGGTGGGTGGCCGCCATGTTTCTCGTGCCGCTCGGGACGAAGTTCGCCATCGTCGCCGGCCTGTCGCGCCTCTTCGGCTCGATGCCGGGCACGGCGCTGCGCAGCGGGCTCGCGCTCGCGCAAGCCGGGGAGTTCGGCCTGGTGTTGATCGCGCGCGGCGCGGAGCTCTCGCTCTTCGATCCGACGCTCGTCCAGGCCGCGATCGCGGGCATCCTGCTGTCGATGCTCGCATCGCCGTTCCTGATCCACCACAGCGACCGCATCGTCCTGCGGCTGTCCGGCTCGGAATGGATGTTGCGCTCGCTCCAGCTCCATCAGGTCGCGGTGCGCTCGATCGCCACCGAGCGCCATGTCGTGCTCTGCGGCTACGGGCGCACCGGACAGAGTCTCGCGCGCTTCCTCGAGCAGGCGGAGATCGGCTACGTCGCGCTCGACCTCGACCCGGAGCGCGTGCGGGAGGCGGCAGCGGCCGGCGACACGGTGGTCTTCGGCGATGCGTCGCGCCGCGAAACGCTGATCGCGGCGGGCGTGAACCGCGCGGCGGCCCTGGTCGTGACCTACGTCGACGTTCCGTCGGCGCTCAAGGTGCTCGCCCACGCGCACGAGGTCAACCCGGCGCTGCCCGTGATCGTGCGCACCCGGGACGACAGCGGCCTCGAGCGGTTGGAGGAGGCAGGCGCGGCCGAGGTCGTCCCCGACAGCTTCGAGTCGAGCCTGATGCTGGCGTCGCACGCAATGCTGATGGTGGGCGTGCCGGTGCGGCGTGTCGTCGCGCTGATCCGCAACGTTCGCGAGCAACGGTACCGGCTGTTGCGCGGCTTCTACCGCGGCGCGTCCGACGAGGCGGCGGACCTCGACGAGGCGAACCAGCCGCGGCTCCACAACGTGAGCCTCGAGGCCGGCGCGTACGCCGTGGGCCGGACGCTCGCGGACCTCGGCCTCGGCCGCTTCGGCGCGGAAGTCACCGCGGTCCGGCGGCGCGGCATCCGCGCGGACGAGCCCGGCCCGGAGACGCGCTTCGAGGCGGGCGACGTGGTCGTGCTGCTCGGGCGCCCCAACGCGCTCGACGCCGCGGAAGCGCGGTTGCTGCAGGGCTAGCGGCGCGCTCGCGGTCCTCGCGCCGCGCCTAGTCGAGCCGCCGGCAGAGGATGTATGCGTCGGTGTCGCCGGTCGTGAACGCCGTCACCGTGGCGTCGGCGGCCGCGATCGGCTGGTTGTCGGCGCTCTGCTTCGCGGCGCGAATCAGTCCGCGGCGCGGATCGCCGTCGTCGAGCATGTTCTCCACCCCGATCGCGATCTCGCCCGGCAGATTCGCCGCGCACACCGCAAGGCGCGGGAAGCCGAGCGGCGCCCACTGGACCCCGATCACGCCCGAGTAGTGGTTCAGCGGCTGCGCCACCGGCGTGATCGGCGTGGGCGGCGCGATGATGAGCTCCGCGAGCCGCAGGTGCCACCAGAAGTTCAGCGACTCGCCGTCGCCGGTCACCGGGTCGATCGTCAAGGTCACGAGCGGGTTGCCCCCCGGCGGCGGCGCCTGGTACGAGCCGCCGATGCGGCCGTCGCCGGTGCCGGCCTTCGCGCCGGCCGGCCAGCGACCCGCCGCGCGGATGTCGTCGCCGGGCAGCGCAGCGTAGCGATCCTGATACGTGAGGACCGCGACCTTGAGCCCTTCGAACTGGTTGGCGACGAATTTGATCCGCGACTGCGCGAGGATGCCGTCGCCGAGGAGGATCAGCCCGATGAGGAGCCCGATGACGACGAGCACGATCGCGACCTCCGCCAGCGTGAAGCCACGCTGCAGGCCGCCGGGCCCGCCCGGCCGCCGGCCGGGGAACGCGGTAGGTGCTGCCATCTCCCCTCTTTGCCCAGGAAGTAACCGCTGCCGCCGAGGGCGCTTGTGATGATTTTTGAACCCTGCCGGCAAACGCCGGCGCTCCCGCGGCGCGCGAAAAAGTAACGCGCCGCGCGGGCACGAGCCACCGATCAGTACGCGAGGGTGTTGGCTAATTCACGAATCCGTCACGCGCGCGCGGAGCGAGCGCACGCGCGTCGGATTCGCAACGCAGCGCCGACGTCGACGCGCTCGCGCCTGACGGAACGGCGACAGGCAAGGGAAAAAGAAAAAGCCCGCTGGCGAGCGCCAGCGGGCTTGCGAGGCCGTCAGGACGTTTTCAGACGCCCTTGCAGAGCAGGTACTGGTTCGCGCCGGTCTCTTGATAGGCGGCGTACGGCGCGGCCGGGAAGCCGGCCGCGATGGCCGGATTCGATGCGGCCTGCTGCATCGCACGGAGCGAGCCGGTGAGCGCGCTCTGGTCGTCGGTCTGCGTGTCGACCGCGATCGCGATCTTGTCCGGGATGTTGGCCGAGCAGACGATCAGGCCGGAGAGCCCCATCGTGCCGGCCCCGGTGCCGTTCTGGACGCCAATCATCCCGCTCACCGCGTTGGTCGGCTGGGCCGCGGCGACGTTCGCCGGCGCCGTCGCGCCCGGGATGAAGCCCGCCTGCCGCAGGTGCCACCAGAAGAGCCGCGACTCGGGCTCGACGCCAGCAGTCGGCGCGTTGTAGGTACCGTCCACGGTACCGTTGCCGGGCGTGGACGGCACGGCCGGGGCACCGAGTCCCCACCGCGCCTGAGCGCCGGCATCGTCTCCGGGGATCGCGCGATAGCGGTCCTGATACGACGCGTACGCCGCGGTGATGCCGTTGAAGTCGTTGATGACGTTCTTGATCCGGGCCTGGGTGATCATCTCCTGGCCCTTCAGGATGCCGCCCAGCAGCAGGCCGATGATCACGAGCACGATCGCGATCTCGACCAGGGTGAAGCCCGCCTGACGATTCATGGTCCGCATGGTGTGTTCCTCGATGCCAGTAACAGCCGGCCGCCGTGCCGCTTAGACGCCTCTGCAAAGCAGGTATTGGTTGGCTCCCGTTTCCGCGTAGGGCGACGGGAACGTCGCCGCGCCGATGGCCTGGTTCGACGCCGTCTGCAGGGCGGCACGCAGCGATCCGGTGTTCGACGCCTGATCGTCGGTCTGGGTATCCACCGCGATCGCGATCTTGTCGGGCATGTTCGCCGAGCAGACGATCAGGCCTGCGAGACCCATCGTCGCGGCGCCGGCGCCGGTCTGCACGCCGATCATCCCGCTCACCGCGTTCGTCGGCTGGTTGGACGCCACGGCCGGCGGGGCGGTCGCGCCGGGGATGAACCCGGCCTGCCGCAAGTGCCACCAGAAGAGCCGGGTCTCGGGTTCGGCCGCCGCGGTCGGGTCGTTGTAGTTGCCGGCCAGCCCGCCGTCCCCGTTCGCGTTCCCGGAGTTCGCCGGCGGCAGGGTCCATCGGGCCTGCGCGCCCGGGTCGTCCCCTGGGATCGCGCGATAGCGGTCCTGGTACGAGGCGTACGCCGCGGTGATGCCGTTGAAGTCGTTGATGACGTTCTTGATCCGGGCCTGGGTGATCATCTCCTGGCCCTTCAGGATGCCACCCAGCAGCAGGCCGATGATCACGAGCACGATCGCGATCTCGACCAGGGTGAAGCCCGCCTGCCGCACCGTTCTTTGCATGACCTGTTCCCCAATAGACGTGGCCCGGACGCGCCGGGCGAGGTCCCCTGACAAGAGCAAGGTCGGTGCCACCCCGATTTAACGGTTTGTGACAGAAATCACGCGTTTTCCAGGGGGGGGCCAGGGGTGTCACGTCGGGAAAGTGCCAAATCCGTCACGCCCCCGACAACGAACCCCCGGATCTTCGGGCGCGACGCCCGCTCGACCTCCCTGGGCCTGCGCCCGTCACGGCCGTTTGTGCCGCTTTTCGGCCTCGATGCGCTCCTCCAGGAGCTGGAGCCGCCGTTCGAGGAGCCGGAGATCGCGCTCGTCCTTGACCTGCCCGCTCGCGATCAATCCCCCGATCAGGACGCGTGCCGCCTCCAACTCGTTCATGTCCTCGAGAATGAAGGGCTCCATCTGCCTGACCCAGGCCGGCGCATCGGAGGTGGTCGTGTGTTGTTGCAGCGCAACAGCATACTTTCGGGCAAGGGGGAGGTCCTTGAGCCCGTGCTTGGCGATCACCGTCGCGTGGGCCAGCCAGGGCCAGCGTCGGTTGGGGTCCTTCAGGTACTCGGCGAAGACGAATTCCAGCATCCGGCGCCGCTTGGCGGGATCGGGGACTTCGGCGTACAGCCGGCTCGCCGACATGAGCGGGTACTGCCCCCCCGGGTCGAGCTCGAGAATCCGGCGCAGCCAGCCCTCCAGGTGTTCGTAGTCCAGGTCCCGGTACGGGATGCGGGTGCCCGCCTGGTAGTCGAACGCCTGCAGGTGGAGCATCAGCAGCTTGGCGAGCGCGACCGGGTCGCCCATCGCGGCGAGCCGCAGCGCGTTGGCGCTCGGCGGCCGACCGAGATCCTCGGCCTTTGCGGCCGGGGGCGGTCGCCAGGAGGCGAGTGCCACCTGCAGCGCGAGCGCGCACGCGAGGAGCCCGATGATCCACCGCGGGACGTCGCCGAGCGGGCGCTCGCGCATAATCAAAGATTCTGCCGGTGGAGGTCGAACTGCGCCGCGGCCACGAGCAGCGTCGTGTACACCGCCGTCTGGACGAGCACGCGCGTGAGCGCGCCCGCGTCTGGCGGCGCCGCGACGAGCCAGCTCGCCTGCGTCATCTCGTCGAGCCGCGGCAGGACGAGCGCGATCGCCTGCACGATCCAGTTCGCCGCCCGATCGGTCCAAGCGGCCGACGCCTCGGCGGCGGTGGCGATGACCTGCAGCGCGGCGATCGAGCGGGCGAGCACGTAGAAGCCGAGCACCGCGGCGAGCGCGGGCACGACGTGGCTCAGGGTGATCACGCAGAACAGGCTCATCGCCGTGACGATGACCAGCTCGCAGGCGAGCGATAGCCCCCAGAGCAGGGTGCCGAGCGTGGGCGCGAGCAGGGCCACGGGCAGCGTGAGAACGACCGCGAGGAGCGCGGCGGCCGTCGAGAAGCCGACGAACTTACCGAACAGGTAGGCGGCGCGCGGCCAGGGCTGGGCGAGCATCAGCTCGAGCACCTTGTCGTTCGCCTCCCGCACCATGCTCATGACCACGAACGCCGCCGTCAGGAAGGCGCCGGCGGCGCGCAGCAGCGCCGCGATGATCGTGACCTGGATCTCGCCCGCCTCGATGATCGCGACCTGCCCGAGGAAGCCGGCGACCCCGAGGCTCAGCGCGAGCAGCACGACCACCAGCCACAGCATCCGGCTGCGGGCGGCCTCGAGCAGGGTGGCCCGCGCGATCGGGGCGATGATTCTTGTCATGTCCGGCGTCGTTTCCCGCTTGCCACTGGTACGAATCCTGCCGTTAAATCAAGCCTAATGTCCGCGGTTCCTCAAGGCAAGGATCAGGCCGCCCGGGCGGGGCTCGCGCCGAAGGCGGCGGGCCGCATCCTGCGCCTTCTCGTCATCGCGATGCTCGGCTGTCTGCACGTCGCCGCGATGGTCGGCGTCGAGGACATCTGGGCGCGCGGCCTCATGATGGCCCACCTCGGCCTGTTCCTGGTCTGGCAGCCGTTCATGCAGGGCGGGCAGCGGCTGAAGGTGAGCGAGGTCGTCCTCGTCGCCCTGATCACGGTCGCGATCCTCGGCTTCCTCAACTGGTGGATGCTCGGCCTGTGGGTCGCGATCCTCTCCGGGATCGTCGGCGGCAAGGTCTTCCTGTTCCAGGCGCGCTGGCTGCGGGTCTTCTACCTGACGGTGTTCTCCTACCTGGTCGCGCTCCTGCTGTTGTGGATCGTCCCGAACGGGTTCCCGAACGCCCCGCTGCAGGCGGAGATCACGCTGCTCGCGCAGTACGGCCTGCCGGTCGCGTTCGCGGTCATGCTCGCGATGCCGGTGGAATCGGACACCGCGGAGCCGCAGATCGTGGATTTCTTCTACGCGAGCATGATCTTCCTGCTGCTCGCCGCGCTGGTGCTGGGAAGCTTCGCGTTCATGACCACCGCGAAGATGAACTACGCGCTGTCGCTCACCTACAGCCTGCTCGTCATCGCAGCGGTGCTGATGTTCATGAGCCTCGCGTGGAACCCGCGGGCGGGGTTCTCCGGGCTGCAGATGGTGTTCTCGCGCTATCTGCTCTCGATCGGGCTGCCGTTCGAGCAGTGGCTGCACTTCCTCGCCGAGCTCTCGCGCAGCGAGTCGCGCCCCGAGCAGTTCATCAAGGAGGCCTGCGGCGGGCTCGCGCGCCTGCCGTGGGTGACGGGCGGAACCTGGACGACCGGCGCCGGGACCGGGGAGTTCGGCGCGGCGTCGAAGCACACCGTCGATTACATCGGGCGCGAGGTGAGCATCCGGCTCTTCAGCCGGCACCGCGCGAGCCCGTCGCTCGTCTGGCACTTCAATCTGCTCGGCCAGCTGCTCGGCCAGTTCTACGTCGCCAAGCAGCGCGAGCTGAAGCTGCAGCAGCAGACCTACGTCCAGGCGCTGCACGAGACGGGCGCGCGCATGACCCACGACGTCAAGAACCTGCTGCAGACGCTGAACGTGCTGTGCGCGGCGGCCGAGCGCGACCCGGAGGGCGATCCGACGACCCTGCAGGCGATGATGCGGCGCCACCTGCCGACGGTGCTGCAGCGGCTGCAGCACACCCTCGACAAGCTGCAGCGCCCGCAGATCGACAGCGGCCGGTTCATCCAGGCCGACGCCTGGTGGGAGTCGCTGCAGAAGACCAACCAGCCGCGCGCGGTGCAGTTCACCGGGCAAGGCGTCGACGGCGGCGTGCTGCTGCCGAAGGATCTCTTCGACAGCGCCGCCGACAACATGCTGCAGAACGCGCTCGAGAAGCGCAAGCTCGACCCGGGCGTGGCGGTGAGCGTGCGGCTCGAGTGCGGCGACCACGTCGTCCTCAGCGTGCGCGACACCGGCCGCGCGGTGCCGCGCGCGGCGCTGGTCGGCCTGCTCAAGGGACCGGTCCAGTCCGAGACCGGGTACGGCATCGGGCTGTACCAGGTGGCGCGTCAGGCCGAGCTCTCGGGCTTCAGCTTCCGCCTGGTGCACAACGAGCCCGGCGACGTCTGCTTCGAGCTGCGCGGCGAGATCCGCCGCGGCGGCCCGGCGCTGCGCGACCAGCGGCGCGCGGCGGCGTCGGCGGGTTGAGATCGGGGGTCGGGAACGGGAAAGGCGGGCGAGCGTCAGCGGCGATGATCTAGCTCACCGGCGCCTCTCCCATCCCTCATCCCCGGTTCTCACGCCGCCGCTTCCTGGGCCGCGGGGGCGGCCTTGCGGCCCTTCAACGCGTACACGGTGGTGTCGCCCTTGCCCTTGAGATAGATCGTCTTGGGCGGGTCGAAGTCGAACTTGTTCCGCAGGCGCCGGTAGGTCGTCACGTCGACCTGGATCGAGCCCGGCACGCTCTCGGCGGTGATCCGGCTGGCGATGTTGACGGTGTCGCCCCACAGGTCGTAGATGAACTTCTTCTTGCCGACGACCCCGGCCACCACCGGCCCGGTCCCGATGCCCATCCGGATCTCGAGGCGGTGGTCGTTGATCGCGAGGTCCTTCGCGAGCAGCGCGCGCATCTCGAGCGCCATGTTCGCGAGCGCCTCGGAGTAGTTGATCGTCGATTCGTCGTTCAGGCCGCCGGCGACCATGTAGGCGTCGCCGATGGTCTTGATCTTCTCCAGCCCGTGCTTCTCGGCGAGCGCGTCGAACGACGAGAACACCTTGTTGAGCATCGCGAAGATCTGGCTGGGCGAGAGCCCCTCGGCGAGGGTGGTGAAGTTCACGATGTCGGCGAACATGACGGTCACGTCGGCGAAGCCGTCGGCGATCGTGCCGTCCTCCATCTTCAGCCGCTCGGCGACCGGCCCCGGCAGGATGTTGAGCAGCAGCCGCTCCGAGCGCTCCTGCTCGGCCTGCAGGAGGCGGTGCGCCTCCTCGATGCGGGCCTTCGACTTCTCGCGCTCGGCCGCGGCGTAGCGCAGCAGGAAGTAGACGATGCTCGAGATCGCGATGAAGTTGAGCGCGAAGAACACGACGATCGTCTTCGGCGGGACCGGGGGCGGCGCGACCCCCTCCGAGAACAGGTAGTAGTCCGCCCCGGCCGCGGCGGCAATCAGCGTGATGTACGCGACGAACCAGGGAATCGACTCGCGCGGGCTGTAGAGGAGGATCGCGCCGACCGGCGCGAGCAGCCCCCACAGCACGAAGCCGCTCGCGGTGATGAAGTCGCCGAGCGTCCACTGCAGCACGAACGGGAAGAAGAGATAGAGGCACAGCTGCAGCACGCGAAACCAGTCGAAGTTCCGGCTGACGAGATAGAGCACCAGCGTGCCGAGCGAGACGAGCTGGTAGCCGACCGGCACCGAGGTGTTGAGCTTGAGGCCCAGCCACTGATACAGGGCGAGCCACAGGACCGGGGCCGCGGTCGTCAGCCCCATGGCGAACATGAGCAGCGACTTCTTGAGCTTGACGTCGTCCGAGTCGTCGGGCTCGATGCCCGCGGTCCGCAGACGCCTCCACAGTTCCGTCACCTGGCTCATCGAAGCTCGTTGTTGTCGTCGATGCTGTTCGCGCCGCCGCGGACTTCATTCCGGCGGCATAAAACGCCATTCTACGATGCCCCGCCCGCGCGAATCGGGCGGGGCGCCGCCCGGATGCGAACGACTTGGCGTCGCGGGGATCGCGGCCGCGCCTCGGGCGTGGAACTATTCCTCAGAGCGCGCCGGCGGCGATCAGGCGGTTGTAGAGGATGTTCGGCGAGACCCAGATCACGAGGTCGTCGAAACCGGCCGCCGGCGCCGCCTCGAACGGGGTCGGGCTCCGGGCGACGAAGATCCGGTCGCCGTTGCCGTTCTCCATCTCGTCCGTGCCGACGCCGGCCACGGACGCGTTCTTGCCGGTCGAGAACACCACCGCGGGCGTCTGGAAGCCCGGCCCGGCGCCGCAGGCGGGCGGTCCCGGCGGCCAGGCCGGACCGGCGCCGGCGTTCGTCGTGCACACCAGCAGGTCGGGGACGACGGGCGGCGTCGTGAGCAGATGGCGCCGCATCTCCCCGGTCGCGGTGAAGAGCTTCGTGTTCGCCGGGCTCGGGGCCGGAGCGTCCACCTCGGTGACGCGGTAGCGGATCGGCTGCAGCCAGGCGTCGATCAGCAGCCCGTTGACGTTGGTCGGGCCGATCCCGAGCGTCGCCGCGGGGACGACGCCGTCCGGGTTCGAGCAGCGACCGTGCGCCGGGACGGCGAAGGTGAAGGTGCACGCGGGCGGCGGCGGCGCGCCGTTCGCCGCCGGTTCCACGCAGAACCGCTCGACGGCGATCGCGCCGCCGAGCGGTGCCGGGCAGGGCAGGCGGCCGTTGCGCAGCGCGAAGCCGATGATCGCCTCGCGCGCCTGGTCGAGCGTCCGCTGCGTATCGGCGATCTCGCGCGCCTCGGTTTGCGCCGTGAACGTCAGGACCGCGCCGCCGATCAGCAGCGCGACGATCATGAACACGATCGCGATCTCGGTAAGCGTGAAGCCGCGCTCGCGCGCGCCGCGGGAGATCGGGCTCATGGCGCGAGCACCGCGACCTTGTCGTTGAAGAGCGGCGAGCGCAGCGCCCGCGCGAACGTGGAGAACGACGGCGGCAGGGGATCCGGCTCGGTGAACATCGGCGACGAGGCGTTCTCGGCCTCGAAATAGCTCGCGATCGCCCAGGGCCGCGCGCCGCCGGCGAGATTGCGGCCGGCGAGCACGAGCACCGACCGCGCGGCCAGCGGGCCGCCCGGATCCTGGACGGTGACCGCGGCCGTGCAACCTCCGGGCCCCCCCAGCCGGCAGCCGTCCGCGACCGAGTAGTAGGCGAGCCGATACCACTGGTTGTTCGGGAACCACGCGACCGAGCCGGCGGGATCCACCGCAGGGCTGAAGCGGGGCGCCGCGAAAGTCATCGTGACGGGGACCGGCCCCCCCGGAGGCGGCGCGAGCGTCGCGGGGTCGGGCAGCGCGAGATCGAATTGCACGGTGGCGTGGCCGGTCGCCTGCAGCGTGGTCAAAGGCGAGGGAAGCGCGGCTGCGGCGCCGTTGACCGTGGCGGCGAAGTCGGTGGCCGACCGGAACTTCAGCGCGAGGCTCCGCGCCACGTTGCTCAACGTTCCGACGATGGAGACGTTCATCGCGCCGCCGTCGTAGGTGAACGAGCAGACCCAGCGCCGGTCGTCGAGCTCGTCATCCGGATCGAGGTCGTTGATCAGCTGCCATGCGCAGGTCGCGGGCGTGAGCGGCGTCACGAAGTCGCCGCTTCCGCCGGTCTTGGCGGCCGAGAACGCGGTCGAATCCCAGCCGACCCAGCCGGTCGAGAGGCCCTTGGTCCAGCGCACGTCGTAGGCCACCGGGAGGAGGCCGTTGATCTGCCCGTTGCGGCCCCAGTACATGTTCTGCGGCCGATCCGGCGTCGTCGGCGGACCCACCGGCGGCGCGGCCGTCTGGTCGTCGAACGGCGCGGCGAAAGGATGGATACCCCAATCCGCGACGTACTCCTGGATCCGCGGCGCGATCTCGGTCTCGAACCGCCGCGCGACGACGTTCTCGACCGCGTCGAAGAGCTCCTGATGCGTGACGATCAGGAACTTGTCGTTGAACGGCCCGAGCGGGCAGGCCGGCGCGGCCTGCTCGCAGCGCTGCGCGGCGACGAAATTGAAACCCAAGCCCGCATTCCCGCCTTCGAGGTACTGCACGACGTCGTTGACCCCGGCGCCGCTCCGGTTCTGGCCGGCGAGCCCCTGGCCGGGCGCGAAGATGATGGCGACCACGCCGGTCGCGGGCGTGAGGCCGGTCACCGTCAGCAGGCCCAGGGTGTTGCTGTTCACGACCTGCGATCCGTCGTTGCGGAGATTGGGCGAGATCACGTACCAGAGCCGCTCGCCGCTCGCATCGCGAAGATCGGGAAGCCCGAGCGTGACCCAGGGCAGGCGGCCGATCTGGCGTTGCGGGTCGGGGCAGGTGAAGCCCCCGTGAATGCCGCCGGGGATCGCTTCGGAGTTGTTGCCGTAAAAGCCCGCGCCGCCCGCGATCCCGTTGTCGTCAAGGTCGGGGCAGGGCAGCGCGCCCGGCCGCGTCGGACGGGTGGCGGCGTACGCGATCAGCGCTTCCTTGGCCTGGCGGAGCGCCGCCGTCGTCGCGTCGTCGCGCTTCTGCTGCAGGTCGGCCGTCGCCGTGTTCACGCCGGAGAGCAGCGCGTACAGCGAGCCGAGCACCACGATGACGAGCAGCAGGACGGCCACGATCCCCGTCTGGGCCGTCCGACCGACTGTACGCCCAATCGCTCGCATGCGCGCTCGCCGTTTCCTAGCGCGCCGGCGCGCCGTGGATCCGGATCTCCCCGCCCGCGAGCTCGTCCTGCACGACGCCCCGCGATCGATCGAGCGTCTGCCCGACCTTGACCGGCACGCGCGTGCCGCCGCGCTGGACGGGGACCCGGGTCGGGTCGCGACCCCGATAGGTGTCGTCGTGCGCGACGCCGTTGATCCAGGTGGTCGTCTTGCCGCTCGAACGCGTGACCTGACCGTTCACGGTGACGAGGCTTTCGACCACCGGCGCGTCGGTCTCCACGGCGACTTTGCTCGCCCGCCGGCGGTCGAGCGCCTCGCGCTCCTGGGGCGTGAAGAACAGCCGGCCGAGATCGTCGGCGGCGACCGGCACCGGGAGCGCGATCGACCCCGCCGCGCACAGGGCGGCGAGCGCGAGCCGGGCGGCGGGGACGAACCGATCGTAGACGCGGACCTTGTTCATGCTTTGCTCGCTCGCTTGTCGCGGATCGTGACGAGGTCCAGCTCGCAGCGGGCACGCAGGCGCGGCGCGAGCCCGCGCGCCTTCGCCGACTCGCCGGTGCGCTCCAGGCTGCAAGTCCTCACGACGACGACCGCGCTGAGCGCGCTCCGCAGGTCGCCGATGAAGCGGAACAGGTCTTCCTCGTGCAGGAGCCCCAGGTCGAGCTGCATCGGGCTCGCCAGGAATTCCACCTCCCCCCCGCCGGTGATCCCCGGATACTCGGCCGGGCGCTGCGGGCTGATGGAGTATTTCACCTCGGGGAGCTTGCGCGCGGCCTTGATGGCGTTGATCCGATCGACCCAGTCGAGGCGGCGCTCCTCGCCGACGATGCCGCGATCCACGAGCTTCTTGTAGTCGAGCAGCCGCTCGCGGATCTCGCGCGCTTCGTCGGTGACGCCGACGAGCAGCGCCTGCTCCATCTCGCGCTGCGCGCGCGCGGTTTGCTGCTCGGCGCGCGCGGCGGTCAACAGCTGGCTCGTCACCGCGACCGCCGCAGCGCCGGCGCCGATCAGGGCCACCGCCACGATCGCCGGGCCGGCGAGGCGTTGCGCGGTCTTCGGGGGCAGCTTCATAGGCCGAGCTTTCGCGCCACGGTGACGGAGAACTGCGGGATCTTGTCGGGGTCGGTGCCGATGTCGCCGCTCAAGCTCGACTTGGAGCTGGTGTCGAAGGGGAGCTTCGCCTGGATCACCTCGACGCCGGGGCGCGTCCGGAGATTCGCCACGAACGCGTCGACGGCGCCGTTGATCCGGCGGTAGTCGGAAGCGCGGACGGCCACGACCTTCCCGGTGACCTCGGCCACCTCGTAGAGCTCCTTGGCCTGGGGCGCGGCGGCCGGCTGTTGCGGCGCCGGCGCGCGGGCCACCGGGGCGGCGGCGCCATCGCGCAGCCGCTCCCGCGGGTTCGCGGTGAGCTCCCAGCGGATGCGGTCGACCTCGATGTTCGGCGAGGCGTCGAGGGTGCTCGACAGCGCGGCGGCGAGCCGCTCGGGCGCGGCGGTCTGCTTGGTCAGGTTCTCGTAGCGCTGCATCGCCGCCCGCAGGTTGTCGGTTGTCGTCGGCAGCGTCGGTAGCCCCGCCTTCACGCGCGCCGCCTCGGCCGCGGCGGCCGTCGCGCGCTGCCGGTCGGCGTTGATCTGGTCCTCCAGCCCGTAGCGCTGCCCGAGCAGGATCCCCGCGTAACCCAGCGCGAGCAGGCAGACGAACGCTCCGCCCGCGACCAGCCCGACCCGCAGCTGATGCAGCCGGAAGTACTGCCGGAGCGTGTCGCCCGCGTACTGGTGGGCGGGCGGGCGCTGGGCGAGGAGGTGCAGGAAGAGCACCTCCGCGCCGGCGCCTTCGGGAAATTCCTTCAGCCCGATCGCGCGCGCCGCTTCGCCGAGCTCGACCACGGTCGCCCGCACCTGCGGCATGTTGGGCCCGGCCGCCTGGACGCGGCGCTTCTCGCGGGGCGGCGCGATCAGCACCGCGTCGATCGCCGCGCCGTCCCGGGCGACGACGCGCATCGCCATCAGGTACTGATAGACGCGCGTCGTCTCGCGATCGAACGCGTCCGCGACCCGGACCGGATCCCCGATGTCGGCCGACTCGAGCGGGCCGAGGCGGCTGAACCGGATCTTGCCTTTCTCGACGTAGCTTTGCCGCAGGCCCGCCTGCTGCAGGGAAACGAGCAGCAGCGGCGCCTTCTTCGACCCGAGCTTGGTCGCGAGCTGCGGCGCGAGCAGCGCCACCGAGTAGACGCCGGCGACCGCGGCCTCCTGCTCGCGGAGCGCGCCGAGCCAGGGCTGGAACTGCGCGTTGTTCGTGAACGAGCTGAACAGGATCCGCTCGTCGCGGCGCTGCGTCTTCTCGTAGCCGAGCGAGAGCGCGAGCGACAGGCTGGTGTCGCGGTAGCGCTGCGCGAGCTTGCGGCCGAGGAGCGCGCGGCGGTCGCTGCCGCGGACGAACGGCACGTTCTCCTGGTGGAAGTCCTCCTCGACGATGTCGACCAGAACGTAGAACAGGCTCGCGGGCGCGCCGCGCAGCTGCGCGGCGAACGCCTGCGCGCCGTCCTCGTTATTGGCGAACGACGACTCGACGGCGAGGTGGCCGTGCCGCCAGCGATACAACAGCACGCGCGTGGCCGTGAAATAGAGGAGGCGCCGGTCCATGTCAGAACTTGAGCTTGCTGATCGTGTCGTAGATCGGCCCCAGCACCGAGAGCATCACCCAGCCGAGGAGGATGCCCATCACCACGGTCAGCGTCGGCTCGATCATCACCTGGATCTTCGCGATGCCTTCGCGGACCTCGCGGTTGAAGAAGTAGCTCACGTTCAGGAGCGCGGTGTCGAGCGCGCCGGTGCTCTCGCCGACGCGCAGCATCCGCACCACGAGCGGGGGGAAAAGCCCGACGTCGTGGAACGCGGCGGTGACGTTCTTCCCGTCCGCGATCTCCTGCCCGACCGCGCGCAGGCCCTCCTGGATGACCTGGTTGCCGGCGATCTCCTCCGAGCTGCGGATGGCGTCGAGGATCGTGATCCCCGACGAGTACATCAGCGCGAAGACGCTGGCGAACCGCGAGAGGATGATCTTGCGCAGGATCGGACCGACCACCGGCAGGCCGAGCTTGAAGGCGTCGATCCGGTAGCGCAGCACCGGGTTCGTCTGCGCGGCGAACTTCAGGCCGAAGAAGGCGGCGATCGGCGCGAGGATCACGAACCACCAGTAGCTCACGAGGAAGTTCGACACCGCGATCAGGACCCGGGTGTGCGCGGGCAACGTCTGCCCCATGTTCTTGATCAGCGAGACCATCTGCGGCACGAGGTAAATCATCAGGAACAGCGTCACCGCGAGCACCACCCCGCCGACGAAGGCCGGGTACATCAGGAGCTTCTTGGTCTGCGCCGCGAGCTCGTCCTCCCACTTCAGGTTCTCGGTGAGGCTGCGCAGCACTTCCGGGAGCCGTCCGGTGTCCTCGCCCGCTTTGACCAGGCTCCGGAAGACCGGGTTGAAGACCTCCGGGTAGTTCGCCAGCGCCCCGGAGAGGTTCTGGCCGCCGCCGATCCCCTCGATCAGCCCCGAGATGACTTCCCGGAAGCGCGGGTTCTCGACGCTGTCGCGGAGATCGGTGAGCCCCTCGACGAGCGGCACCCCGGAGGAGGTGAGCTGCTCGAGGTGGAAGCAGAAATTGATCAGGTCGGGGCGCTTGATCGTACGGCCGAACGCGACCGCCCGCTTCGTCGGACCGCCGACGATGAGGTCGAGCCCCATGCGCTTCAGGCGCAGCTCGAGGTCGACCACGTTCAGCGCGTCGATCTGGCCGAGGATGGCCTTCCCGTTCGCGTCGACCGCCTTGTAATTGAAGAGCGCCATGGGGCTGGCCGGATGGCCGGACCGCAAGCATAACGCTTTGTGCCGGCGCGGAAAACTCGACACTTCGCGGGGCCCGTGACGAACATCACCTGCCCCCCCGTCAAGGGGGCGGCGAGCGGGGTCGAGCGGGGGGTCGCCCGGGCGGCGCGGCCCCGCGACCGGGGCGCGGGCGGCCTGGGGCTACATGCGGTCGGTGAGGTCGACGACCCGCATCAGCTCGTCCACCGACGTCGAACCGTCGAGGACCCGGCGCGCGCCGTCGTCGGCGAGGGTGCGGAAGCCCTTGGCGAGGGCGGCCTTGAGCAGCTCGCGGGCGGTGGCGCGGCTCGCCATCAGCTCGTCGATCTCGCCGTCGACCTTGAGCAGCTCCATGATCGCGAGCCGGCCGCGGTAGCCCTGGTAGTCGCAGTGGTCGCAGCCGACCGCCCGGTAGAGCGTCGGCGGCTTCGCGTCGGGCTTGACGCCGAGCAGCTTGCAGTCGGCGCCATTCGCGACGTACGGCTGCCGGCAGTGCCGGCAGACGCGACGCACCAGGCGCTGCGCCACCACGCCGATGATGTTGCCGGCCATGATCTCCGGCGACAGGCCGATGTCGACGAGGCGCGGGATTGCGCCGAGCGCGGAGTTGGTGTGGAGCGTCGAGTAGACCTGGTGGCCGGTCATCGCGGCGCGGAACGCCATCTGCGCGGTGTCCTCGTCGCGGATCTCGCCGACCAGGATCACGTCGGGGTCCTGGCGCATGAGCGAGCGGATGCCGTTCGCGAAGTCGAGCTTGGCCGCCTCGTTCACCGAGGTCTGGCGGATCAGCGTCATCGGATACTCGACGGGATCCTCGAGCGTCATGACGTTGATCCCGTCGTGGTTGATGTGGTTGAGGATCGAGTAGAGCGAGGTCGTCTTGCCGCTGCCGGTCGGCCCGGTGACGAGGATGATCCCCTCGGGACGCTGGATCATCTTCTTCAGCATCGTGAGCGCCTCGGGCTGCAGCCCGAGCTGGTCGAGCGGCACGATGCCCTTCTGCCGGTCGAGGATCCGGAGCACGATGTTCTCGCCGTGCGTCGTGATCTGCGAGGCGACGCGGAAGTCGACCTGCCGGCCGGTGAGCGAGAGCGAGATGCGGCCGTCCTGCGGCGCGCGCGTCTCGGCGATGTTCATCTTCGCCATGACCTTGATGCGCACCGCCATCGCCGGCCAGTAGGTCTTGTGCAGGCTCCTTATTTGCCGCAGCACGCCGTCGATCCGGTAGCGGATCCGCAGGAAGTTCTGCTCGGGCTCGAAGTGGATGTCCGAGGCCGCGCGCTCCACCGCGTCGGCGAGCAGGGCCGAGATCAGCCGGACCACCGGCTGCGAGTACTCGTCGCCGCTCGCCTGCAGGCTCTGGTAGTCGATCTCGCCGGTCTCGATCTCGTGCAGGATGCCGTCGATCGAGAGCTCGTGGCCGTAGAACTGCTCGATCGCGCGG
>Ga0187892_10002742_pt1 | contig 34198 bp, 27 predicted proteins | sample MA1701073metaG_FD_139345 | JGI IMG/M metagenome (GOLD analysis project Ga0187892, IMG submission 139345) | Bio-ooze microbial communities from a basaltic lava cave in the Kipuka Kanohina Cave System on the Island of Hawaii, USA - MA170107-3 metaG ... | reverse complement strand
GTCATGACACGACCCGAGAGGCTGCCGGTAAGCCGTGTGCGGGAAAACCGCACGCACGGTTTGAAAGGGGGTCTCACGGAAACCCGCCCGCAAGGCGGGAGAAAGTAGATCTACCAATGCGAAGAATCGCCCTGATCGCGCTCACGACGATGGCATCGGCCGACACGCTGCTGCTCAAGGACGGGACGGTGGTCGAGGGGACCGTCGTCGCGGTCGTCGTCGAGACGGCGTCGGGCCGCCGCGCGCTCGAGGGCGCCGAGATCGACTGGGACCGCGCGCGCACCGACGCGGCATGGATCGAGGCGAACCTGCGCTTCGCGCTCGCTCGTGACGCGAAGTCGAAGGGCTCGACCGCCGTGTACCTCGGGCGCGGCGTCTTCCCGCCGTCGGCGAAGGCCGTCGTGCGTCGGCTCGACGGCATGGGCCTCGCGCCGCGGCTGCTGTTCGAGGAGCAGCTGACCGCGGCCGGGCTCGCCGGCCTGCGCGTGCTCGTGGTCCCGGGCGGCTGGGCGCCGACGCAGCACGAGGCGATGGGGGACGGGGGGCGCGGCCGGCTGCGCACCTTCGTCGAGGCGGGCGGCGCCTACCTCGGCATCTGCGCGGGTGCGTACGTCGCGTGTTCCGCGGTCTCGTGGGAGGACCGCGAGTACCCCTACGCGCTGGGCCTCGCCCGCGGCCGCGCGATCGGCCCGGTGAAGGGGCTCGCGCCGTGGCCGACGACGGGGTCCGTCGAGATCCGCGCGGGCGGGCACGCCGTCCCCGCGCTCTACGCAGGCGGCTGCTCCCTCGCGATCGACGGCGCCGCCGTCCTCGCGACCTACCCCGACGGCTCGGCCGCCGCCATCGAAGTGCGGCTCGGCAAGGGGCGGGTCTTCCTCTGCGGCGTGCACCCCGAGTTCGTCGCTGCCGACCGGGACCTCCTCGCGGGCTGGGCCGACGGCTCGCCTCCGGGCGACGGCGACTGGCTCGAAGGCCTGCTGCGCGACGCCTCCCGCTGACGGGGTCGCGGCCCCCCAAGCCCCCCCTTGTCGCCGCTGCAGCCTCGCCTATACTCCGTGGATCATGCTCCGGCGGATGACGTACCCCTTCCTCGCGGACCGCGCGTGCGCGGCTTCGTCGAGTCGCAGGCGCGGTACGCCCGCGCCGACAGGGCGATGACGCCCGTCGTCCGCCATTCCTGATCCCTCTACCGTCCGAGAGAACCGAGGAGCATGAGCCATGCCCGCCCAGGAGCCCTACCGTTTCCCCAAGAGAGTGCTCAAGCGCTACGCCGAGCTTCTCCTCCGCCACGTCTACCAGAGCGGAGGCAGGGAGCGGTACGTCTCGATCGCCGAGATCGAGGATGCGCTCGGTCTCGAGCCGCAGCTCATCCTCGAGATCTGCCGGATCCGGCTTCGCGGCGAGATCCACGTCGCCGAGCGGCTCCACGAGGACCTCGAGGACTGCGCGGAGGCGCGCACGGCGATCGAGCGCCACTGGCTGCGCGCCTGCCTCGCGGAGCCGCACGTCCGCATCCGGCCGCCGCATGTCCGGCTGACCGAGGACGAGCTGCTGAGCCTCGGGAAGAAGCGGGGCGGGAGGAAGCGGAGGGAGCGCAAGTCGCGCCGCTGACCTCGCCCGATCGCGGGGGCTACGGCGCCGGGTCCGGCGTGAACAGCTCCTGCGCGCGCCGGACGCCGCGCAGCGCGTAGCGGCCGACCGAAACGAGCCGCGAGCGCTCGGGCTCCGGCGTCGCGTCCCGGAATCCGGACGAGAGAAGCGCGGCGCGGTCGGCCGAGCGGCACATTGCGGCGATGCGGCTGACCTCGTTGACCGCAGGGCCGACGACCGTGAAGTCGAGGCGATCGACGCTGCCGATGTTGCCGTAGAAGACGTCACCCACATGGAGGCCCAGGTAGACCGACGTGACCGGGCGCCCCTCCGCCGCGCGGCGCGCGTTGAGCGCTTGGACGCCATGGCGCACGTGATCCTCGGCCCGCAGCGCGGCCCTGCACGCCTCGGCAGGGTCCTCGGCGCGGAAGATCGCCAGCACCCCGTCGCCGATCAGCTTCAGCACGTCGCCGCGTTCCTTGCGGATGGCGGACACCACGACGTCGGCGTAGTCGTTGAGCAGCGGGATGATCTCGTCGGGCGCGGCGGCATCGGCGATGGCCGCAAAGCCGCGCAGGTCGGAGAACCACAGCGCCGCGCGGATCCGCTCCGTCACCCCGCGCGAGATGCGGCCGCTCAGCACGCGCCGGCCCGCGTCCTCGCCGAGATAGACCTCGACCAGCGTTCGCGCGATGCGCCCGAGCGACGTGCACTTGAGCGCGAGCGCGAGCTGCGGCGAGAGCCTGCGCAACGCGGCGAGCTCCCCCTCGCCGAAGCCGCCCTCGCGCCGCGTGAACCAGTCCGTGTAGATGCGATCCATGCCGCCGATCGTGCCCTCGCCGGCGAACCGGTGCATGAGCAAGAGGTAGTCCGTGTGGCCCTTCCCGCGCAGCTTGTCGAGCGCAGGGAACCCCGTCGGGACGCCCGCGAGAAGCCGGCATCGGAGCTCCGCGTCGCCCGTGGACCAGAGCCGATGGAACGGGCTCTGCCGCCAGCCCTCCCCGACCTCGCCCGCGTCGCTCGAACCGTACTCGACGACGTTCTCGATCGAGCCGTCCTCGCGCCAGCGGAAGGCGCGGCCCTCGTAGACGGGGTGCAGCGTGTCGATCAGCGCCATCGCGCCCGAGAGGCGGAGCCCGGCCTCGCGGCACCGTTCGCAGGTCCCGTGCAGGAGTTCGGTCTCGGAGGCGCCCGCGAGGCCCCGCTCGACGAGCCACGCGGCGATGGCGTCGACGCCGGAATCCGTCATGCCCGCATTCTGCGCGAAGGGCGGCGGCTCCACCACCCCGGACGGGGTGCCCAGGCGATCGGGGGGGGTCGGGGGGGCGCGGCCTACTACTACGGCGCTACGAATCATGGCCGCGTAGGGCATCTGCGGGCGACAGTGATGTCGACTCCCGCTTCCCGGAGGCGCCGGAGGCGCGTTTTGGCGTGGGCGCGCCGCGCGGAAGCGTTGCGACGCTGCCAGTAGCGGATCTTGCCGAGCACCCGGATCAGCCGCCGGCGGCGCTCGCGACGAGGGATGTCTCGGTCGAGCTGAACCTCGACGGCGACGCGAAGCTGTTCGACGGTCCACTCTCGGGAGCCCCTTTTTTGAGGCGCTGCCGCTGCTTCGCGAGGCAGAGGAGACTCACCGCGGTCAGCACGATGTGGCGGAGGAGGCCTACAAGGTCGCCGCGCTCGACGGGCTGAACAAGCTGTAGCAGCAACAGGGTCAGCGGTAGGCGGCCGCCTGGATGCCGTAGAGCTCGGCGTACTGCCCGCCCTTCGCCATCAGCTCGTCGTGCGTGCCCATCTCGACGAGGCGCGCGCCGTCCATGACGACGATGAGATCGGCCATGCGCACCGTGGAGAAGCGGTGCGAGACGAGAACCGTGATCCGGCCGTCGCCGCGCTCGCCGCGGGCGGCGGCGGAGTAGCGCTCGAAGAGCGCGTGCTCGGTCTCGGCGTCGAGCGCGGCCGTGGGCTCGTCGAGCAACAGGAGCAGCGGTCCGTCGCGCATGAAGCCGCGCGCGAGGGCGAGCTTCTGCCACTGCCCGAACGAAACCTCGACGCCGTCCGGCCACGTCGGCCCGAGCTGCGTCTCGAGCCCCGCCCTCAGGCGCGCGACGACGTCGTCGGCGCCAGCGCGGCCGACGGCGGTGAGCACGGCTGGCTCGTCGTCGAGGCGCGGCACGTCTCCCAGGCCGACCGTGTGGCGCGCGCGGAACTCGAAGCGGAAGAAGTCCTGGAACGAGCCCGCCAGGCGCGAGCGCCACTCGTCGGCCGGCATCCGGGCGAGCGGCGTGTCGTCCACCAGGATCGAGCCCGAGGTCGGCTCGTACATCTTCGCCAGCAGCTTGACCAGCGTGGTCTTGCCCGCGCCGTTCTCGCCGACGATGGCGACCACCGAGCCCGCCGGCAGCGACAGCGAGACGTCCTCCAGGACGAGGCGCGAGGTGCCGGGGTAGGCGAACGACACGCGCTCCAGGCCGATGCCCCGGCGCAGCACGGCCGGCACGGCCCGGTCCGCCGCGGCCGTGAGCGACGCGGCGTAGTCCTCGAGCCAGGCGAGCCGGATCGAGCCGTACATCCAGAAGCCGCGCAGGAAGCCGAGCTCGCCCACGGTCGCGCCGACGTACGCGGACAGGCGCGAGCCCGCGGCGAGCACGAGGAGCACGTCGCCCGCCGGCGCGCCGAGGCCCGCCGACACGAACACCACCGCTCCGACGTAGGCCGCGCCGAACACGGCCCAGGCGAGCGCGTGCCACCCGGCCGTCCTCCATCGGACCGCCGCGACCGGCGCGTATCCGCGCTCCCACGCCGCGCGCCGCTCCGCGACGATGCGCTCGCCGATGCCGGTCACGCGGAGCTCCTTGCCCGGCGAGGCCGTGGTCGCGAGCGTGAACAGGTGACGGGCCAGGCGGTTCGGCTGGGCAGCGCGCTCCTCCGCACGGCGCTGGACGGCGGGCCGCAGGGTCGAGGTCAGCACGGTCGGCAGCGCGAAGACGGCGAGCCCCGCGAGCGCGGGATGGATCGACGCGAGCATCGCGACCGTCACGGCCAGGCGCAGGATCCACCCCAGGGTCGCGAACAGCGACATGTACATGTGATCGAGCACGAAGACCTGGCTGCGCAGCATCGCCAGCCGGTCGAGGTACTCGGGGCGCTCGTGGTGGGCGATGGTTGCGACCGTGGCCTGCAGCCGGGCGACGTGCGCCTCGAGCGCGATCGTGACCTTGTCGCGGAAGCGCCGCTGCACGCGCGTGCTGACGGTGATCAGGAACCATGTGGCCGCGGTCGACACGCCGAGGCCGATGGTGGCGGCCAGGACCAGCGCGGGCCTCCCCCCGAGCAGGCCCTTGCCGAGGAGCATGAGCCACAGCGCGAGAAGCGCGTCGGGCAGCGCCGCGACCTGCGACAGCGCGAACGCGGCCAGCATCAGCCGCGGCTCGTGTCGGTAGCCGAGCTTGCACAGCCGCCACATCGACGGCAGCGCGGGCGGCAGCGGATCGAGCGCCGGCTTCCCGATCCGCGCTGCGTCGCGCCCGGTCTCAGACGAGGACGTCATACTTCTTCCCTTCCTCGTCCTCGCCGGCGGTGAAGCGCTGCGCCTGGAGGTCGAACATCGTGCGATAGCGGCCGCCCGCGGCCATCAGCTCGTCGTGCGTGCCGAGCTCCACCACGCGGCCCTTCTCGAGCACGCAGATGCGGTCTGCGTGCCGGACCGTGGAGAAGCGGTGCGAGACGAGGATCGTCGTGCAGTGCCTCGTCGCGGCGATGATCCGCTCGAAGATCTCCGCCTCGCCGCGTACGTCCAGCTGCGCGGTCGGCTCGTCGAGCAGGACGATGCCGGCGCCGAGACGAACGGCGCACAGCGCGCGCGCGAGAGCCACGCGCTGCCACTGGCCGCCCGAGAGGTCGGTGCCGCCCTCGTAGCCGCGTGCCAGCACGGTATCGAGACCGGCCAGGTCGGCCGCGCCCGCGGAAGCCAGAGCCGCGCGCACGACCTCGTCCGGCGCCCCCGCGGGGGCCACGTTGTCGCGCAGCGAGAGCTCGAAGCGCGTGAAGTCCTGGAAGACGGCGGTCACGCGGCTGCGCCAGGACTCGAGCGAGAGCTCGCGGAGATCGACGCCGTCGATCTCGATCGCGCCCTTCATCGGGTCGTACAGCCGGCACAGGAGCTTGGCGAGCGTGGTCTTGCCGGCTCCGTTCTGTCCGACGATGGCGAGCGAGGACCCGGCGGGGATGGTGAGGTGGAACCCCTCCAGGACTGGCGCGCCGCCGGGGTACGCGAATGTGAGGTCGCGGAAGCGGACCTCGCGCGCGGGCATCCCCGCGGCCGGAAGCCGGCCGGGGGGCATGGCTCCGGCCCGGGCCATCGCCCCCTCGAGCCGCAGCACGGCGCCGGCGGGCGCGACCGCTCCGTCGAGCGCCCAGTTGAGCCCCCCGAACGCGATCAGCGAGACGCCCATGGCGCTCTGGGCGAACACCACGACCTGCGCAAGGTCGATCCTCCCGTCGCGGGCCGCGCTCGCGAGCGACCAGAAGAGCCACACGTTCGCGCCGACGACCAGGAGCAGGCTCCACAGCACGGGCCGCTCGCGCAGCCGGGTCGCCTCGTACTGCAGCGCGTGCAGGCGGGTGCGACGCGCGACGAAGCGCTCGATCGTCCAGGGCGCGAGGCCGAAGAGGCGCAGCTCCTTCGCCGGGGCCGGGTCCACCGCGAGGCGATAAGCGTAGTCGGCGTCGCGCTGCGCGGCGCGCACCTCCTCGGTATTGCGGTCGCGCCAGACCGCGCTCTCGCGCAGCAACCAGTGCGTGGCCGCCCAGGCGCCTCCCAGGACGAGCGGCGCCCACCAGGCGTAGGCGAAGAGGACCACCGCGGATGCGATCCCGGAGATCATCTGGACCAGCCCGCCGGCGATGAAGTCCACCGAGATCGAGAGCGGCGGACCGGTCATGCCGAGGTCGAAGTCGCGCGCGACGACCAGATCGCCGGTGAGCTTCGGGTCCTCGAGGTGTCCCATGCCCGGGGGGCGCACGCACGCCTCGGACAATCGGTCGTAGAGCCACGCCGCGGTGCGCTCGCCGAGGTTCGCGCTCACCGCCTGGTGGACCGGCGTGAGGACCTGGAGCAGGACGAACACCCCGCCGGCGAGGGCCAGCGGGCCGGTCAGGTCGTTGCCGCGCTGCACGGCGCCCACGAGCACGCCCATGGCGATCGCGAACACCGCGGGCAGGACTCCGCGCAGGACGAGCACGACCCACCAGGCGATGGCGAGCGCGCGGTCGGCTCTGGGCAGGACGCCGAAGAACCTCCATTCCTTGCTCTCGGTCAGTCGCCGCAGCACCGAGTCGCCCCTCCGCCGCGGATCGCCCACCAGCCGTTCACTCCGGGCGGGATCCTACCCTGCTTCGACGGCTTGAACATGTGGGTCTCGAACTCGGGCAGCGACGACGTGACGCTGCTGAACGGAGATGGAGCCACCCTCGGCACCTTCTCCGTCGGAGCCTCGCCCCAGGACATCGCCTTCGAGGGCGCGAACGTGTGGATCGCGAACCACGACAGCAACACGCTCCGGAGGCTCTGAGCGACCGATTCACCGGCCTCGAGCACCTCTCCCCGACCCCTCGCGTTTCGTCGAGACCTGGATCGAGGCGACGGCCGCCCGGAGCATCCGGCGAGACGGCTACTTGTACGCGATCGCGGCGCTCGACGGGCCGGCGAGGGGCAGCACCTCGAAGCGCTTGAAGCCGGCCTCGCGGCACCACTTCTCGAAGTCGAAGTCGGCGCCGGAGTAGACTACCCCGGCGAGAGCCCGCGCTGGAGTTCCGACACCCGCTGGGCCTGCTCCTTGCGCACCGAGTCGAGGATGAACCGGGGCACGCGGAACTCCGCGTCGTCCTCACCCACGCGCTGGCAGTGCTCGCGGATCACCGAGTAGAGCAGCTTGAAGGCATCGCGGGGCTGCGCCATCTGGCCGAGCGCGTCCACGAGCGCCTCGCGCTTCACGTCCTCGGCGAAGAGGTCCGTGAGCGCGATCCGCGACTCCCGGTCCTTGTGGCACGCCCGGATGCGCGCGGTGCAGAGGTCGTAGAGCGTCGAGCCCGACCAGGCGAGGCGGTCCACCACGCTCTGCTTGTCGAGCCGCGCCTCCTGGAAGAACTCCGCGCCCTCCCGGTGCACGAGGTACCGGAGCTCGATCGGCAGGAGCATCTTGATGCCCACGCCGTCCTGCTGGAGGAACTTGCTCTCGAAGAGCGGCCACACGAGCGCGCGCATCCGCTCGGGCTTCCCGGCCACGAGCGTCGGCTCGTCCACCCGGTCGATGAGGACGATCGTCCCCGCGTGGTCGAACGCCCGGAGCAGCTCCACGAGCTTCTGGGTCAGCTCGTAGCGCGCGTTCGTGCCGTCGCCGCCGGGCTGCGGCCACGGCTGGTTCGCGCGGTCGCGCGGCCGCATCATCCGGAGCATCGCCCGGAGCTGCGGCGCCGTCCGGTCGATCGCCGGCGCCTCCGCGCGGATCCTCCGCACGAGGTTCCAGAGTCGCGTGTGCCGCCACAGCCAGAGGATCCAGAGGAGCCCGGCCGTCGCCGCGGCGACCCCCGCCATCGGGAACGTCCACTTCGGCAGGTTGTCCAGCGCCTTGAACCACTTCGCGCCGAGCGGCGCGAGGAAGAGCCCGAGCGCGACCACGGTCGCGAGCGTCGCTCCGACCCTCGAGGCCGAGAACGGGAGCCGCCATCCCAGCCGGAGCCGCTTGCGGATCTCGTTCCACCGCCCGACCACGTTCCCGCCGCGCGGGCGGTCGTAGAGCGCCGCGAGCACGGCCGCCTCCACGCGCCGCTCGCGCGACAGCCGCTTGAGCCGGTCGCGCGCGTCCGGGGGAAGCGCCGCGCCCTCCTCGTCCCCCGATGCCCCCCCGAGCAGCGAATCGAAGAGCTTCGTGACCGCGAGGCCGAGCATCGCGTCCTGGTGGTCCGGCAGCCGGAACCCCTTCATCAGCGCGTCGGCCCCCGGGCCCCCGCGATGTCGTGCCACGAGATCGAGCACCGGGTTCATGTCGTCGTACGGCACGAGCAGCACGCGCCGCTTCGGCTTCTCCTGGTTGTGCTGCGCGATCCGCTTCCCGATCAGGAGCCGCAGCGCCGTCTTCCCCGCGCCCTTCTCGCCGAACACGATCGCCGCGTGCGGGTGGTCGAGCGTCCCGATCACCTTGTCGAACTCCGGGTGCGCGCACTCGGGCCGAAAGACGAGCCGCTGGAAGACCGGGTCATGCCGCGCTTCCTCCGCCCCGAAGGGGTTCTCCACGATCCCGTGGTGCGCGAAGAAGGAGGTCGGGTTCATCAGCGGGTCCTTATCATGCGCCGCGTGCGCAAGGTAACGATCGGCCGGCCGGGAGGATACGACCGCCTCGAAATCCTAGACGCGCCCGACCCCACGCCCGGCCCGGACGAGGTCGCGATCGACGTCGAGGCCGCGGGTGTCAATTTCGCCGACTGCGTGATCCGGATGGGCCTCTACGAGTCGCAGAAGAGTCTCGTGGGGTGGCCGGTCACGCCGGGGTTCGAGGTCGCGGGCCGAGTATCGGGAGGGGGTCCGGAGGCCGTCCTCGCGGTCACGCGGTTCGGCGGGTACTCGAGCCGCGTCGTCGTGCCCAGGTCGCAGGTCTTCCCGATCCCGAAGGGCCTCGACGTCCACGAGGCGGCCGGGTTCCCGGTGGTCTTTCTCACCGCGTACTACGCGCTCGTTGAGCTCGCGCACCCGCGGCCGGGGAGCACGATCCTCATCCACTCGGTGGCGGGGGGCGTCGGGGGCGCGGCCGCGCAGATCGCGAGGATCCTCGGAGCCCGGGTCATCGGCGTCGTGGGCTCGACGCACAAGGTCGCGGCGGCGCAAGCGGATGTGGTCATCGACAAGTCGCGGGAGGACCTCTGGGCGGCGGCGGGGCGCGCGGCGCCCGAGGGCTTCGACGTGATCCTCGACGCGAACGGCGCCGAGACGCTCTGGGGAAGCTACCGCCACCTCGCGCCGACCGGCCGGCTCGTCGCCTACGGCTTCCACTCGATGCTTCGTACGCGCCGCGGCCGCGTGCGCTGGCTCCCGCTCCTCCGGTCGTACCTGAAGACGCCGCGGTTCCATCCGATCCGCATGGTCAACGAGAACCGGAGCGTCCTCGCCTTCAACCTCTCCTACCTCTTCGCGAAAAGGGACCTGCTCAAGGAGGCCATGGGACGGCTCCTCGGCTGGTTCGCCGAAGGGAGGCTCAAGGCGCCTCCGGTAACGCGCTATCCGCTCAAGGACGTCGCACGCGCCCACCGCGACCTCGAATCCGGCCGCACCGTGGGCAAGCTCGTGCTCACGTTTCCGTGAAGGGCTACTTCCCGAGGACCTTCAGGAACTGGTCGACCGCGGCGCCCTTGGCCGCGTGATCCGGGGCGGCCTTGATCTTGGCCAGGTGGTCGTTCGCCTTGGCCTTCTCGACGCACGGCTCGCACAGGTTCACCTTGTGTGGCGTCGTCCCCTTGAACAAGGTGTGAGTGAAAGTCGCGTGGGCGCCGCACAGGATGCACCGCATTCGGGGGTCCCTCCGTTACACGGCCCATCCTACCAATTTCCGGACGGCCAAACCCCCCCTCCCGCGGCCCTCCCCCCTCAGAGGCAGTAGAATCAACACGCGGTGCGGTTGGGACAGGCAACCTCCCTCGTGGGCCGCACGCTCGGCGGCTACGAGATCGGCCCCCCCTTGGGCGAGGGGGGGATGGGGACGGTCTACCGCGCCCGGACCGTCATGGAGGGGGCCGCGGGGGCCAAGGGGTCCATCGTCGCGCTCAAGGTCTTCCACCCGGACCTCGTGTCGGACGAGACCATCTTCCGCCGGTTCCAGCGCGAGGCGGATCTGGGGATGCGAATCCGCCACGGCAACGTGGTCCGGACCTACGAGACGGGACAAGAGACCCTGGACGGCGTGACCTACCACTTCATGGCCATGGAGCTCGTGGAGGGGCAGACCGCGCGCGGGCTGATTCATGAGATGGGCACGGTGCCCGAGCACCTGATCTACATGCTCATCGACCAGGCGCTCGACGGGCTCGGTGCGGTGCACGCGCAGGGCATGATCCACCGCGACCTCAAGCCCGAGAACCTCGTGCTCACGCCGGAGCATCGGCTGCTGCTCATGGACCTGGGCGTCGCGCGCCTCCAGCAGGAAGGGCGCGACCTGACGCGCGCCGGCGAGTTCGTCGGCTCGCTCGCCTACGCGGCGCCCGAGCAGTTCCTCGACCAGGACCGCGTGGGGCCGCTGGCCGACATCTATGCGCTCGGCGTCGTGATGTACGAGATGGCGACCGGGAAGAACCCGTTCGCCGCGGCGGAGCTGTCCACGGTCCTCACGCAGAAGGTCAAGGGGCTGGTGCGGCGGCCGCGCCTCGTCCAGCGCGACCTCGAGCCCTTCCTCGAGGAGGTGATCCTGACCTGCCTCCGCCAGGACCCGGCGGAGCGGTTCAAGTCGTGCGAGGAGATGCGGGAGGTGCTGCGCTCCGGCGAGGTCGGGGAGTGGTGGAAGAAACGGACCGCGGGCGGCTCGTTCCCGGCCGCGGCGAAGGCGCTGAAGCGGCTGAGGCCGCCGCGCGAGGCGCCGCTCGTCGGCCGCGGCACGGACCTCGACGCGCTCCACCAGGCCTACGAGGTGGCCCGCGGCGGCGCCGCGCGCGTCCTCCTCCTCGCGGGCACGCGCGGCGTCGGCAAGTCGCGGCTCGTGCACGACTTCCTCGAGGAGCTCCTTGCGCCGGACGGCCCGGTCTTCCTCGCGGGCCGGTGTGTCGAGCAGGGCGGGCCGTGCCATGCGTTCGTCGACGCGCTGAAGGACGTCCTCGACGGGGACGAGGGGAAGCTCTCGTCCCTCCTTCCCGACGCCGACGCCGCGGTCCCCGCGGTCGCGCGCTTGCTCGCCGGCGGCGATGGCGCGGGGCCGTTCGCCTCGGCATTCCCCGCGCTTCTGCGGAACCTCGCGACCGCGCGACCCGTGGTCCTCGTGATCGAGGACCTCCAGCGCGCGGGACCCGAGACGCTTGATCTCCTGGGTGTCCTCGCGCGGACGCTCCGCGACGATGCGGTCCTTCTCCTGGCCACCCTCCGGCCCGAGGAGGTCCAGGAGGGTTCGCCGCTCCACGCGCTCCTCGCCGGGGTGGCGCAGCAGCCGGGGGCGATGACCCTCCAGGTGGCGCCGCTCGGGCGCGACGCGGCGGAGGAGCTGCTGCGCGCGGTCGTCAGGCAGGGCCGCACGGTGCGCGCGCTGGGCCGCGTCCTCCACGAGCGCACGGACGGGAACCCCCTTCTGCTGCTCGAGATGCTCGCCCACCTGCGCGCGGACGGCGCGCTGGTCCCGTGCGAGGAGGGGTTCCAGCTCACCCGCACGGTGGACAAGGAGGCCTTGCCCAAGGGAGCGCGCGACCTCCTGCTCGCGGCGCTTGCCGGGCTCGACGAGGCGCAGCGCGAGCTGCTCGAGGCGGCGGCCGTGCAGGGCTCGGAGTTCGAGCCCTCGCTGCTCGCGGTCGTGAGCGGGCAGCGCCGCATCCAGCTCCTGAAGTCGCTCGCGGTCCTCGAGCGGAAGCACCGCGTGATCGCGAGCGCGGGAAGGGACTCGTTCCGCTTCTCGAGCCGCAGCCTGCGCCACGCGGTCTATGACGCGCTCCCGCCGGCGCGCCGCGCGGAGCTGCACGGGAAGTGCGCCGACGGCCTCGCGGCCCCCGATACCCCCTCCCATCCCTTCGCGCGCGTGCGGCACCTGCTCCTCGCGAACCGCCTCGCCGAGGCGACGCCGGAGATGCTGTCCGCGGCCTTCGACCACGCGGCCCACCACCTGCACCCCGGTCTCGCGGCGGAGTTCCTCGAGGGGGTCGTCGCCGCGCTCGGCGACGCCGCGGCGTCCGCGCACTTCGACGCGCTCATGCAGCTCGCGTCGCTTCACGAGGCGCTCGGCCGCCGCGAGGCGCGGATGGCGGCGCTCGAGCGCGCGCGCAGCGAGGCGGAGCGGCTCGGCGGCCCCGGCCCGCGCGGCCGCGTCCACCTGGGGCTCGCCGCCGCGTTCCTCCGCGCGGGCGCCTTCGACCGCGCGCGCGAGGACGCCGAGAAAGGGCTCGCGCTCGCGCGGGAGGCGGGCGACCGCGAGGGCGAGGCCGGATGCCTCCACATGCTCGGGAGCATCTTCCATCGCCGCGGCGAACACGCGGATGCGGCGGAGCGTTTCGAGGAGGCGCTCGCCGCGAGGCGCGCTGCGGGGGACCGGCGCGGGGAGGCGCACACGCTCCAGGCGCTCGGCGCGGTGCGCGGGGAGCTTGGGGACGCCGCGGGCTCCGCGCCGGCCAAGGAGGAGGCGCTCCGGATCTTCCGTGAGCTGGGCGACCGGCGCGGCGAGTCGGCGGCGCTCAACAACCTCGGGAACTCGCGCGTCGAGGGGCAGCAGCTCGAAGAAGCGCTCCTCTGCTACGAGCAGGCCGCGCGCATCGCGCGCGAGGTCGGGGACCTCCCCGGCGAGGCGGTGGCCCTCTACAACGAGGGGCGCGTGCTCGGCGCGCTCGCGAGGGTAGACGAGGCGAAGGAGTGCTTCGCGCGCGCTCTCGACATCTACCGCGAGATCGGCGACCCGGTCGGCGAGGCGGAGGTGCTCGACGACCTCGGCGTCGCGATCGCGCCCTACGGCGAGGCGGACGAGGCGCTGCGGTACCTCGAGACGGCGCGGGAGACGGCCGCGCGGACCGGGCAGCGGCTGCTGCACGCGCGCACGCTGCGCCACCTCGCGAACCTCCTCCACTCGCGCGGGGAACGGAAGCGCGCGTGGCGCCACTACGAGGAGGCGCTCGCGCTGGCCGGGCCCCACGGGCGCAGCCTCACCCGCGCCGACATGGGCAACGCGGCCTTGAACGAGGACAATCACGACCGGGCGGTGCGGCTCCTCGAGGAGGCGCTCGCCGAGGGGCCGTCGGGGACCCGCGCCCTCCTCGCGCTCTGCCGCCTCTCGCGGGCGCACAAGGCGGCGGGGCATGCGGGCGAGGCGCAGTCGTGCGCGCGCCGTGCGGAGAAGATGATCGCCGATCTGGGGGCGGTGCCGCCGCAGTACGGGCCCGAGATCTACTACAGCCTCGGCACGACGTTCGAGGCGGGCGAGGGCGCCCGGCAGTACCTCGCGAAGGCGAACGAGCTGCTCGGGGCGCGGTCACGCTCGATCCGAAGCATGGTCAGGAGGCACCACTACCTGACGATGACCTGGCCGAACCGCGAGATCCTCGAGGAGGCGCGCCGCCTCTTCGAGAGCAACTGACCCGCGCGCGCGTGCCTTGTGCAGCGGAGAGCGCCGCGCGGACGTCCGATCAGTCGCGGTCGCGGCCGTACCAGCCGCCCCATGCGGTCCAGCGGCTCCAGTCGTGCGACTTCGGCTTCGTGCCGAGGCACGCGCGGAACTCCTGCGCGAGGTCGAGGATCGCCTGGGCCTCCTCCTCGGAGACGACGCCGCAGCGCCAGAGGATGCGCACCTGGCACTCGAGGGCGTGCACCAGCGCGCTCGCGGTCTTCGGCTTCTCCTGCTCGAACGCGCGCTCCGCGCCGTCGAGCAGCCGCGTCATCACGCAGCGCTTGTACTTGCTCAGCTCGAGGTCGGCCACCGCCGCGCGAAGGTCGTCGAGCAGATCCGAGCACGTCCGCGGCTCTTCAGCCGGCGGCTCCTCAGCGGGCGGTTCCTCGGCGGTCGGCTCCTCGGCCGGGGGCGCGGGGGGCGACTCCTCCACCGGGGGGGGCGTTGCATAGTAGGTGAGGAAGTTGAAGTCCGTCCCGGCCACCGGCCACGGGTTGCCGCTGCAGCTGTACGCCGTGCCCGCCGGGTAGAGATCCCCGCCCTTGCCCACCCACGTGAGGGTCGTGGTCGGCGGCGTCACCCACTCGATCAGGTACGTGCTGCCGGCCGTGAGCGAGATCTGCGCGAAGTCGAAGCGGACGAGAACCTGCGTGTTCTGCGAGAGCGGCCCCGCCACGGACGCCGTCGTCTCGCCGAGCACCGTGCCCGACGAGGTGCCCGCGCGGATGCGGGCGGTCACGGTGGTCCCCCCCGTGGGGAACGCCGAACCGGCCTGGAGCCGCAGCTCCACCGCGATCAGGTTGTCTACGGAGGGCACGAAGCCCTGGTGGATCGAGCCGTTCAGGATCGGCGGCGATCCGCAGCCGAAGCCGCTGCCTCCTGAAGGGTCATTCTGCTGGTCCACGACGCCCTGTGCGAGGGCGGCCGAGGCCAGCGCCAGGAGCGCGGCTGCTCGAGGCAAAAGGGAACGCATTGTCCATCTCCTTTCGCCGTCTACCCTTCCGGGGCTAGCAAACCACCCGGGCAGGATTGCACAAGCCTAGTCGCGCACAGTGTCCCGGCTCCGGACGGCACGGCACGCCGTCTCAGAACGCGCCGCTCCGTGTCACGCCGCGAGGGGGCCTCGGGGGCTGGCACAGGCTGGGAGGACCGAGGGAACGACCTGCACCCTGCTGCGAATCGTCCCGGCGCTACTGGATCCGGGTGATGCAGAGGACCGTGTCGAGGAGATCCGCGTCGCCATTCAGGTCCGCGCCCGCCATGGACTCCGACGTCGGGAAGACGAACGTGCCGTCGCCGGTCCGGAGCGGCTGGGCGACGCCCGCGGAGCACTCGCCCGCGAAGAACGGCGTGGGCGAGATGAAGGGCGGCGGAGAGAGGCTCGGGTCGAGCGCGAACAGCTCGAGGCCGGAGTCGTTCGTGTCGCCGTCGCCGTTCAGGTCCCCGTAGATCGCCGACTGCCCTTCCGGCAGGATGGCCGCGACCCTGACCTCGTCCGGCGTGAGCCGGAAGAACGTGCCGGCGGTCGCGATGATGCCGAGGCCGCGCGGGGCGGGCGTGGGGTCGCCGAGGTCGATGTAGAACTGCACGACGTCCGTCGCGATGCCGTTCCCGTTCAGGTCGCCGCCGGCCTGCGCCGCCTCGTCGACGCCGACGAACGCGTCCACGCCGACCAGCGCGTAGGTCTGGATCGCGCGCGCGAAGTTCGTGGTCGTGCCGGCGACCGTGTCCACGAGGAACAGGACCATGTCGGCTTTGTCGCCGTCGAGGTTCAGGTCGGTGCCCTGGAACCCCGAGGCCCCTTCCGATACCGCGACGAGCCCGCGCGTCCCGTCGATCACGGGCGTCTGCGCGGCCAGCGCGATCGACGCGAGCACGTGGAGCGTTGCGGGCGTGTTCGTGTCGATCCACGCAAGGATCAGGTCGACCTGATCGAAGTCGTTGTTGAGATCGCGCTTCTGGCCCGCCTCGCTCACCGCCACGATCACCCGCCCGCTCCCGGCGCCGATGCCGACCGTCGTCGCGCCGGCGACCGCCAAGGAGGGGATCAGCGGCGAGCTGGGCAGCGTCTCCCCGACACCCAGCGTGAGGTCGAAGACCGCGATCACCGCGTCGTTCATGTCCGCGTCGTTGTTCAGGTCGATCGCGTTCTCCTGCGCCTCGTCGATGTAGTAGACGGCGGCGCCGTCCGAGAGCGCGTAGGGGTGGTTCCCGACCGCGCGCGCCGCGACCGCGCCAACCGGCCGGAGCGTCGGCGTTCCGAGCTTGAAGTCGATCGCGAAGAGCACGAAGTCGGCCTGGTCGCCGTCGCCGTTGAGCCCCGCGCCCTGCGCCGGCTCGCTCGCGGCATAGAGCACCCGTCCGTTGCGCCCGACGAGCGCGGCGCCGGGCGCCTGCGCGGGCGCGGCCAGCGGCGAGACGGCGAAGGCCGCGCCGTCGAAGGCGCGCGGGACGATGTCGATCCGGTCGCCGTCCCCGTTCCGGTCGGCGCGCGCCGAGGCCTCCGACTCGAGGAGGACGAAGCCGCCGGCGACGCCCGCGCCGCCGCCGGTCACGGGCGCCGCGAGCGCGGTGTTCACCGGGTTCGTGCCGGGCGCGAAGGGACGCGCGGGATCGTAGACGAACCAGACGAGGTCGGCGCTGTCGCCGTCGCCGTTGAAGTCGCTCCCCGCCTGTCCCGACTCGCTGACGAGGAAGGCGACGTGGACGTCGGACGCGACGATCTTCCCGGCGACCGCGAGACCCGTGTTCCGGACGGCGTCGGCCGCGGTCTCGATCTCGTGGAGCACGTCGTCGAGCTGGTCCCCGTCCCCGTTCAGGTCGGCGCCCATCTCGGACTCGGAGACGGCGATGAAGGCGTAGGGCGCGATGGTCGCGGCGTTCGGGTACGCAAGGCCGACCGCGAGGCCGGTCGAAACGGTCTCGGCATACGGAGGCGGAGGGGGCGGGGGGGGATCGTTGTCACCCCCGCCGCCGCCGCCGCAGGCCGAGAGGAGGAGGATCCCGAGTAGGCGCCGCACGGTGTTGACGAAAAAAGGCGCCGCTGGGCGCCCTTTCTTCCTACCAGAGCATAGCCCCGCGGACCTCCCTTTGCAACGCGTGGAACCCCCGTTTCGCACCCGATCCCCCGCGGAGGCCCTTAGAATCCGGGCCGAGGTGTCCATGCCCCGACTGGAAAACCGGACCGCCCTCGTCACCGGCGCGAGCAGCGGGATCGGCCTCGCGACCGCGAAGCTCCTTTCGAGCCACGGCGCCCGCCTCGTCCTCAACGCGCGGCGGAAGGACCGCCTCGAGGAGGCCGCCCGGGAGACGAAGGGGGTTGCGGTCCCCGGCGACATCACGGACCCGGCGGTGCGCGCGCGCCTGCTCGAGGCGTGCGGCGCGCGCGTCGACATCCTCGTGAACAACGCGGGCTACGGCGAGGCCGGCCCGGTCGAGACGCTCGCGGAAGCCGAGGCCCGGCGCCAGCTCGAGGTGAACTTCTTCGCGGCGGCCGCTCTGATGCAGGCCGTGCTGCCGCTCATGCGGAAGCAGCGCTCCGGCCGGATCGTGAACATCTCCTCCGTGGCCGGGAGGTTCGGCTACCCGCTCTTCGGCTGGTACTGCGCGAGCAAGCATGCGCTCGAGGGGCTCTCCGACGCGCTCCGGCTCGAGGCGCGGCCGTGGGGAGTCCACGTCGTCCTCGTCGAGCCCGGGCCGGTCGAGACGGAGTTCTTCGACGTGACGAAGTCGCGCGCCGAGGGCCAGCTCGGCGACGCCCGATCCCCCTATGCCCCCTTCTTCCGCCACGTGGAGGAGATCGAGCGCGGCCTGATGCGCCGCGCGGCGACGGCCGGGCGCGTCGCTGAGATCGTCCTCAAGGCCTGTCTCGCGCGACGCCCGCGCGACCGGTACGCGGTCACGTCGATGGCCAAGGGCACCGTCCTCGCGCTGCGTTTTCTGCCGCGCTCCTGGGTGGACGGCCTCGCGGCGCGCCAGTTCAGGATCCCGCGGCCGGAGGAGCTCACCTAGGTGCGGCGCGCACTCCTCCTCGCGCTCGCGGCCGCGGCCTCCGCGGAGGGTCGGCCCGTCGAGCGGATCCTCGCCGACCACGCGCGCGCGCTCGGCGCCGCGGAACAGGTGAGGACGCTCGTGGCGGTGACGGACACGGGCCGCGCGTGCTTCCGGCTCCCCGGCACGTGCCGCCGCGACCTCGGCGACGAGTGGACCGAGTGGTTCTCCGCGGACGGCGCCTTCGTCCGGAGGCGCGGCGTCTTCGAGCGGTTCCGGCCGAACCAGCGCACGACGCGGGGCGGCTACTACCTGATGAAGGCGCTCGCCGAGCCCTTCCCGCTCCTCGCGTACCTGAAGGACCCGCGCCTCCTCTCGGTCGGCCGCGCCGACGGGTACGAGGCGGTCTTCACCGCGCCCGACGACTTCGGCGTGCGGACGTTCTACCTGCTCGACCCGACGACACACCTGCTCGCGCACGTGCGGTTCGACGTGGACGACCGCCCGTTCGCGGGCGTCGCCTTCTCGGCGCACCGCGAGACGAAGGGGGTGATGCTCCCGCACGTCGTTTCCGCGCATGCCCTGAACTTCTCGGAGGACGTCGCGAAGTCGGCCTTCAAGCCGGAGCCGATGGCGCGGGACGAGCACATCCGCGGCTGGGAGGTGGACCCGAAGCTCGAGCAGATCGATTTCGTGCCGGGGGGGTTGGGGGCCGGGGGGGGGAAGGGGTTCGAGCGGGTCGTCGTGCGGACGGGCCCCGACCCGCACGAGCTCGCCGCGGGCGACCTCGACGGGGACGGGCGCACGGACTTCGCCGTCGCCTGCGAGGGGGGCGTGTGGGTGCATTTCGGCGGGCGCGAGGACGCCCCCGTGTTCGTGGAACTCGGCAAGGGGCACCACCACGGCCTCGCGATCGACGACTTCGACGGCGACGGGCGGGCGGAGGCGCTCACGACGTCCGCCGTGGAGCCCGACCGCACATTCTGGTTCGTGAGCTTCGACGCGGCGCGCAAGCCGACGGTCAGGGACCAGTACGGCGCGCCGCACTTCACCCACGCGCTCGCGACGGATGACTTCGACTACGACGGGCTGCCGGACGTCGCCGCCACCGGCTTCGGCACGCGCGATCTCGCGATCCGTCTCTGCAACGGGTGCATGGGCTTCCGGCTCGTGGGCTCGCAGTGGCCGCTCGCGTTGGCGGGCGGCAAGGAGCGCGGCCTCGGCATCGCGACGGGCGACATCGACGGGGACCGCATGCGCGACATCGCCGTGGCCACCGGGCAGCGCGTCATCGTCTTCCGCGGCCAGTTCAACCTCGCCTTCCAGCCGCAGATCGCGATCCCGGAGGAGATCGACCCGAAGGCGCCGCGGCCGCTCGTCGCCGTTGCCTTCTCCGACCTCGACGGCGACGGGCGCGACGATCTGCTCCTCGTGAGCGAGCACCCGCTCCACGAGGTGCGGGACGACGTCGTCGTGATGATGAATCGCGCGACCTCGGCCCCCGCGGAGGAGCCGACCTTCGGCTTCGTCGCCGCCGAGGTGCTGGACATGGGCGAGCGCGTGCAGGCGGTGGCCGCCGGCGCCCTCGATGCGGGCGCGGGGCTCGACCTCGCCGCGACCTCGTTCCTCACGGGCGAGCTCGTCCTGCGCTCCGGCGACGGGAAGGGCGGGTTCGGCCCGATGGAGCGGTTCGCGAGCGGCCGCGGCGCCTGCCGCCTCGCGCTTGTCGACTACGATCGCGACGGGCGGCTCGACGTCCTCGTCTCGAACCGCCTCGACGACTCGGTGGCGATCTTCCTCAACCGTCGCGACGGCGTGCCTCGCCCGCCGCCTGCGCCGCCGCGTGCCGTTCCTGCCGCCGGCCCGGTGGAGGAGAAGTTCGAGCTGGTCGGGCTCTCCGAGCCGTACGAGTTCGCAGGCGAGTTCCGGCTGCCTGCGGAGATCCAGGACCCGTCGGGGATCGCGTGCCTCGCGAGCACGCCGATCTCGGACCAGTTCGTGATCGTGTCGGACAAGAGGTCCGCGCTCTTCCGCCTGACGCTCGACCGCATGGGTAAGCGGCTGCTCGTGGGGCCGGCCGTCACGCTCATCGGACTCGAACGCGAGCGGCTCGACCTCGAGGCGATCGCGTGGGACTCGCGGAGCGGGAACCTCTTCCTCGCCTGCGAGCGGGACTCGTCGGTCGTGCGCGCGGACCTCTTCGGCCACGTCCTCGGCCGCGTGAGGACAAGGATCGAGTCGGACGGGAACGACGGCCTCGAGGCCCTCGCCTTCCGGCGGCTCAAGGATGGGACGCCGCTCCTCTACGCGTTCCGCGAGCGGATGGGGACGAGCGGGCGAATGGCCCCGTTCGACGTCTACGGGTTCGAGGAGGACCCGTTCGGGCTTGAGTGTCGCCAGCAGGGTGCGAAGCTCCCCGTGCCCCTCCTCGATCAGGCCGACGCGGTCGCGGTCGGCGAGCGGATGTTCGTCGTGAGCCGGTTCACGCGCGAGATCGTCGAGCTGCGCTTCGAGGGCGACCTCTTCGCGAAGGAGGTGCGGCGCGCGTCGTATCTGAGGCTCACGGACGAGCTCCTGGGCCTCCGGAACAGGCAGTACCCGCTCTTCGGCAACGTCGAGGGCATCGCGCTCGACTGGAACAACGACCTCTTCCTGCTCGTGGACAACAACCGAGAGACGCTCGGTGTCCCGGCGCGGAACGAGGGCCCTGAGGGACGGCTCCTCTGGTTCCGCTGCGGCGGCACGGCCCCGCCGCGCACGCGGCCCGAGCGGGTGCGCGCGCACTGGATCCGCGTCCCGGGGGGGAAGGAGGCGGGGGAGAAGGCGCGGGCGCTCCTCGCGCGGGCCCTCAAGGGCGAGCCGGCCGAGCGGCTCGCGGCGGATTCGGGGCTCGACGTCGTGCCGGCCACGGTCGTCGACAACCGGATCCGCCCCCAGCCGGGGGAAGTGACCTTCTCGAAGCTTCCGATCGCGCTCGCGCAGCTGCTCGAGAACATGGAGGTCGGCGAGACCGCGCTCTGCGAGTACGATCCGGAGGAGTCGCCCGACGGCTGGTGTCTCGTCTGGAGGACCGAGTAGCGCATGCGCGCCCGGTATCTCGTGCTCGCGCTCGCGGCCGCGTGCGGCGACGGCGGGTCCGAGGCGCCGCCCCCGGAGCCCCCGAAGACGGCGCCCCGCGTGTCCCCCGGGCTCCCGGACCGGGTGACGTACGACCAGATCCTGATCGTGTTCAAGGGGTCGTACGAGCGGATGGAGAGCGGCCGCACGCGCGAGGAGGCGCGCACGCTCGCCTACAGCATCCTCGAGCGGGTGCAGTCGGGAGTCGACTTCGAGACGCTGAAGCAGGAGTTCAGCGACGACCGGAACGTGCGGTCCGGGGTCGCGCTCGGTCCCTACGAGTCGGTGAAGGACGGGCTGCGGCGGGAAGGGGGGGAGATCCCGCTGGGCAATCTCCACAAGGGGCTCGCAGAGCTCGTCTACAGGTTGAAGGTCGGCGAGATCGGCATCGTGGACTTCGACGAGGTGCGATTCCCCATCGGCTGGATGGTCGCGAAGCGGCTGAAGTAGAGCCCGTGCCGCGCGTGCCCGCGGCGTTCACCGGAGGCCGCTCGCCCGGTCGGCGAGTTGGCGGCGGAGGGACTCGAGCAGGGGCCCCGAGCCCTCGCCCGGCGGGATGGCCGCGTGGATCAGGAGTTCGACCTCCGCGAGGCGCCGCTCGTAGCGGGCGCGGATGCCGGCGCGCGGGGCGCCCTCCGCGGCGGTGGCGTACTCGATCCGGTCCTCGTCGAAGGCGCCCGAGCCGACCGCCCGGTAGGCGAGCGTCACCCGGAGATCGCGGTCCATGAACCCCTCGTTCGCCACGTCGCGCAGGCTGGCGAAGAGCTCCGGCTCGCCGCGGTCGCAGAGTCCCTCCAGGTAGCGCGCCTTCGCCCGCCGCGTCACCTGCGGGTCGGCGAGCAGCCCCTTCCCCGTCCCGAGCGCGTGCTCGAGCGGAAGCCGTTCGAGCGCCTGCGCGAGCAGCGTCGGGTCCGTCCCGTCCTCCCCGCGCGGGCTCCGGGCGACGATCTCCGCCGCCGTCCCCTCCGGGTCGGCGCGCGCGACGAGCGTCACGATCTCCTGCGCCACTTCGACATGGCCGGGGCCGGCCTTCAGCGCCCGTTCGAGCGCCCCCGGGGTGAACCCGCCCTCGCCACGCCGCTCGAGCCCCGCGGCGATCTGGTAGGCCTCGTCCACGGACCCGGTCAGCGCGAGCGCCTCGATCAGCGCGTCGTGCGCCTCGGGGCCCGTGATGCCGAGGAGGGCGGCGAGGTAGGCCGAGCGGAGCGTCGCGAAGCGGCGCGGTCGGCCGTCCTCGAAGATCCAACGCGGCTCGAACACGACGTCGGGCTGGTCGCGCAGCCGCGAGCGGAGGTCCTCGACCGCCGCCGGGCCGAGCCGGGCCGCGGCCTTCACGAGATCGAGGAGGACCTCCTGCACTTCGGGCGCGTGCCGGAGGGTCCGGACGCGCCGGGCCACGTCGGGCAGCCGGTCCGGCGCAGGGTCGGAAGGGGCGTCGGGGACCGTGCGCGCGACCGGCCGACGGGCGCGGTCGCGGAGCGCGCCGCGGAAGGTGAAGAGGACCGCGACGACGACGATGAACGCGACGAACGAGAAGATCAGGAAGGACCGCATGCCCCGGCCCCCCCGGGCCCCCTCTATCGCGCCTTGGCGGCCTTCCGCTTCCGCCCCTCGGCGATCTTCCGTTCGGCGAGCAGGATCGCGGCGCGGTTGCTGGCGATCTTCTCGCGGTCGGCCGTCTCGAGGATGTCCTTGACCGCGTTGTAGATGTTGTTGACCTTCTGGAACGAGCGCTCCTCGTTGTAGCCCTTCGGCTCGAGCTCGACCGACACGTTGATGATGCCGCCCGCGTTGATGACGAAGTCGGGTGCGTAGATGATGCCGCGCTCGCGGAGGCGGTCGCCGTGCTGCTCGGAGAGGAGCACGTTGTTCGCCCCGCCGGCGACGATCCGGCACTTGAGGCGCGGGATCGTGTCGTCGTTGATCACCGCGCCGAGCGCGCAGGGCGCGAAGACGTCGCACGGGAGGTCGTAGATCTCCTCCGCCGGCACGAACTGTGCCCGGTGCTTGTCGACCATCATCTGCGCCTTTTCGGCGACGATGTCGGTGACGAAGAGCTTCGCGCCCGTCTTGGAGAGGTGCTCGCAGAGGTACCGGGCCACGTTGCCGCAGCCCTGGATCGCGATGCGGACGCCCTTCAGGTCCTTCCCGCCGTTCTTCTCCACGCAGGCCTTGATCCCGAGGAAGACGCCGAGCCCGGTGAAGGGCGACGGGTCGCCGCTCGAGTTCATCTCCCTGGGGAGGCCGGTGACGTGCTTCGTCTCCTTGCGGACGATCACCATGTCCTGGACGTTCGTGCCCACGTCCTCGGCGGTCGTGTAGAGGCCGTTGAGGCTTTGCACGAACTGCCCCATGGCGCGGAAGAGGGGCTCCGACTTGTCCGTCTTGGGGTTGCCGATGATGACCGACTTCCCGCCGCCGAGACCCGTCTCCGCGACCGCCGACTTGTAGGTCATCCCCTGGGAGAGGCGGTTGACGTCGGTGAGAGCCTCCTGTTCCGAGAGGTACGGCCACATCCGGAGCCCGCCGAGCGCGGGGCCCAGCGTGGAGTCATGGACCGAGATGAGGGCCCGGAGGCCGCTCTTTTGATCCTCGCACCGGACGACCTTCTCGTATCCCGGGCACGGGATCTCCGTGATCTTCATTCCGTCTCCTGAAGGGCTTCTGGCCGGCCCGGGGGGCATCCCGCCAAAGGCTAATGGAGGCGCGGTCTTGGGTCAATTCCGCTGGACGGGGAGCGCCTCGCGCCGCGCGTCCGTTGCCGGCGGTCGTCCCCGACGCGGGGAGGAGCGGCGGGACGTCGGCCTATTCCACCGCGAGCCGTACGAGAGGATCGAGGAACGGATCGCCGTAGACCGCGCGCGCGAGCTCGTCGCGGGTGGGCTCGTACGGGACGTCGGGCGTGACGCCGATCCCTTCGACCGGGCGGCCGTCGGCGCGCCGGAACTCCGCGCGGCCCGCGTAGTGGAGGAGGACCCCGCCCGGCAGCGCCAGCGTCAACCGCGAGCGCGCCGAGCCGGCGGTGCAGCTGCCGTACACCGTGGCGCGCTTGAGATCGGCGAGAGCCGCCGCGAGCAGTTCCGCCGCGCTGCCCGTGCGTCCGTCCACGAGGATGCGGAGGCTCCCGCGGTACCGCACCTCCCCCGGGCTGGCGCGCAGGGTCTCCGTGCGGTTGCCCTCCGCGAGCTGAAGCAGGTCCTCCGGGCGGTCCAGGAAGAGGCCCGCGATCCGCTGGAGCGTCCGGATCCTGCCTCCCGGGTTCCCGCGGAGGTCGAGCACGAGGCGGGGGGTGGTGCCGATCGCACGCAACGCGTCCTCGAGTTCGCGCTGCCGCTCCGGACTGAAGTCGGGGAGCGCGACGTAGGCGGTCGCAGGCCCGAGCTGGAGCGCGGTCACGCGCTCCTCGAGGAACCCGAAACGGAACCGGTCCATCCCCTCGTCATCGAGGAGGAACCGCAGCGGGAAGCAGTCCCGCGTGCGCCCGTCGGTCCCTCGCACCCTGACGTGCGCGGGCGCGCCGGTGGGTCCCGCGAGCAGGTTCGCGACCGCGCGGGCGCGGCGGCCATGCTGCGTGGAGCCCGGCGTCACCGCGATCCGGCGCCCGAGCGCCCGGTCCCACGGGGCCCCGTCGACCTCCAGCACCACGTCGCCCGGCCGGAGCCCGCCCCCCTCGACCCCGGGCGCGACGCCGGCGATCACCGGCCAGCCGCCCGCCTCGAGGATCGCGACCGGCGGGATCGTGCTCGCGAACGGCACCTCGGGCGAGCCCGCGAGGCTCGTGTGCCCCTCGTCGAACGCCGCGAGCGCGTCCGCCACCGCCGCGTAGTAGGACTCGGCATCCACCGACTCGTCGGCGATCCGGCCGAGCTGCAGCTCGAAGGCGCGGCGCTCTCCGACGCTCCGGAAGTAGTGGTCCTGGCGGTCGAGCGCGGCCACGACGCCCGCGCTCACGCCGGCGCGGGCGCTCGAGTCGCGGAGGGATGCCGCACTCTTGCCGGCGCAGGCGAGAGGCAGAAGGAGCAGCGGCAGCACGCGGCGCACGGCAGAATGCTACACGGGATTACGCCCCCGTGACGGGACAGGCGAGAATGGAGGGGAATGGCACACGGCCACTGGCACGTTGCGACCGAAGGCCTGCGGCGCGAGCTCGCCGAGCTGCTCGACGCCGAGCGGCTGAAGGAGCTGCACCGCACTTCCGGCGTCCGCCATGCCGCGGTCGCGGTCCGGCAGTTCCTGCTCGGCGCGGCCGCCGCGTGGGCGATCGTCCGTTTCGCGGACCGCGCCTACGTCTGGGTGCCCGCAGCGGTGTTCCTGGGCTTCGTGATCTTCTCGTTCACGGTGCTCCTGCACGAGGTCGTCCACAGGGCCGTCTTCCGCCGCCGCGAGACGGGCTGGAACCGCGCGCTCGCGTGGCTCTACGCGCTCCCCTCGGGCCTCGCGCCTGGCCAGTTCGAGCGCTGGCACCTCGACCACCACGAGGAGCTCGGGGACCTCGAGGCGGACCCGAAGCGCGCCCACCTCTCGCCGAAGCGCGTGAAGCGCTGGTTCAAGCTGCTCTACTTCACGCCCGCGCTCTTTCCGCTCTACTTCCGCGCCGCGGCCCGCGCCGCCGCCGGCTATCCCGAGGCGCTCAGGGCGCGGCTCCGGCGGGAGCGGGCGGCGGTGACCGCCGCGCACCTCGCCCTCATGGCGGGGATCTGGGGGGGCTTCGGGGGCCTCGTGCTCCTCAAGGTCTACGCGATCCCGGTCTTCCTCGTTTTCCCCGTCGCGTTCACGATCAATCGGGTGGGCCAGCACTACGACATCACGCCCGAGGACCCGGCCGCGTGGGGGACCGTGATCCGTCCGAGCCCGATCTGGGACTTCCTCTTCCTCTGGTCCAGCTACCACATCGAGCACCACTACTTCCCGCGGGTCCCCTTCTACAACCTGCGGGCGCTCCACCACGAGCTTGAGCCGGTCTTCGCCCGCCACCCGATGCGCCTGCGCTCGTACGGCGGCCTCCTCTACGACTGGCTCATCCGCAACAAAGCCCCCCACGTCAGCTGGCACTAGGATGTACCCCTTGCGCCATTGGATTGTCCTAAACCATTGTCGTACAAGCGGTTATGGCGACCTGATGCGGCAAGACAGTCCGCACCGTGAGGAGAACGTCTCTCCCTGACAGCGAGGCCGCCGCCCACGGCAAGGGCACGAGTGCGCCGCATCTTCTCAAGGCATCCTGCGGCGTTTCCGATACCCATCCGGATTGTCAGCGACCGGGGACGAGGCGCTCTTCCGCGAACTGTTCGACCAGGCGGGTCTCGGCATGGCCGTCGTGAGCCTCTCCGGCCGCATCGAACGCTGCAACCCGGCCTTCTGCCGCCAGGTCGGCTACGAGGAGGACGAACTGCGGGCGCTCGCGCCCCTCTCGCTCGTCCACCCGGACGACCGGGTGCGCACGCGCGACGTGTTCCGCGATTTCGCGTCGGGTTCGCGCGAGCGGCACCGGTTCGAGCGGCGTTTCGTCCGCAAGGACGGCGTGGTCCGGTGGGGACGCGCGACCCTCACGCTCGTGCAGGACGCCGGCGGCAAGCCCGAGTGCGTCCTGGCCCTTCTTGAGGATGTGACCGAGCGCCACGAGGCCGACGGGGCGATGCGGCACGCCGAGGAGATCTGCCGCTCGATCACGGCGAGCTCGCCCGACTTCATCATGATCCTCGACCTCGACGGGCGGATCCGATTCATCAACCGCACCGTGCCCGACCTGACCGTGGAACGCGTGGTGGGCACGAAGGTCTTCGACTACGTGGCAGAGCGGTACCACGCGGCCATGCGCGCCTGCTTCGAGCGTGTGGCCCAGACGGGGCTGGAGGGCAGCTACGAGGTCGACTACACGGTCGCGGACGGCAAGGTCCTCAACTTCGTCTCCCGGGTCTGGCCTGTCCTCGGCGACGGCGTGGTCACCGCCCTCACCGTGTGCGCCACCGACGTGACCGGCCGCCGTCTTCTCGAGACGCAGCTCCAGCACGCGCAGAAGATGGAGTCGGTCGGGCGGCTCGCCGGTGGCGTCGCGCACGATCTCAACAACCAGCTCTCCGTCATCATCGGCTCCGTGGAGCTCGCCCGCAGGAACCTCGACGCGAACGCCACCGTCGAGGCGGAGCTGCGGCGGATCCAGGGGGCGGGGGAACGCGCGGCGGCGCTGACGCAGCAGCTGCTGGCCTTCGGCCGCAAGCAGGTCCTGAACCCGCGCCTCCTCGGTTTGAACACGCTCGTCGCGAACGTGCGCGACATGGTCGGACGCGTCCTCGGCGACGACATCCGGCTCAGCGTGAAGCTCGGGCGAATCGGCCAGGTGCGTGTGGACCCGCTCCAGCTCGAGCAGGTCCTCCTGAACCTCGTCATCAACGCGCGCGACGCGATGCCCAGCGGCGGCAGCCTCGTCCTCGCCACCGAGGAGGTGGCGCTCGCGGACGGCCCCGCGGGCCTGCCGCCGGGCCGCTACGCGCTGCTGCGAGTGACCGACACCGGCATCGGCATGGACCGCGAGACCCTCTCCCGCGCCTTCGAGCCGTTCTTCACGACGAAGGAGGTCGGGAAGGGGACCGGGCTCGGTCTCGCCGTCGCCCACGGCATCGTGACGCAGAGCGGCGGCCACATCGAGGCGGAGAGCGCTCCCGGCGCGGGGGCGACGTTCCGCATCTACCTCCCGGTGGATCCCGTGGCCGACGCCCCTGCGGACGGACCCGCCGACCGTCCCGCCGCGGTCGCGACGCGCCACGTGCCCGCCGCGATGCGGGGAAACGAGACCGTCCTCCTCGTCGAGGACGAGCCGCACGTGCTCGACGTGACCCGGCGCGTCCTCGAGGAACTGGGCTACCGCGTGCTCGCCGCCACGAACGGCGCGCACGCGCTCGAGCGGCTCGCGGATCCGGGACCGGTCGACCTCCTCCTCACGGACGTGGTGATGCCGGGAATGGACGGGCCGGAGCTCGCGCGCCGCGCCCTCGAGGAGCGTCCGCTCCTTCGCGTCATCTTCCTGTCCGGCTATCCCGCCGACGTCGTGCGCCGTCCCGGCGACGCCCCGCACGCGTTCCTGAAGAAACCCGTCCCGCCCGCGGTCCTCGCCCACGCGCTGCGCGGGGCGCTCGACGCGCCCGTCGCGTCGCGCGTCTGACAGGGTGGTTCAACCTCCAGTCTGGAGTCTCCAGGCTCCAGCCTGCGAATGAGGGGGCCTCGGGGGCCGGGCGCCTCCGGGGCCTACCGCAGCTCGTCGCGGCGGAGCACCACGCTCGCGGCGAGCAGGAACACGTACGGGTGGTACGGCGCGCGGTAGCGCGGGATCGCGAGGAAGACCGCGCCGATGAGCGTCATCACGAGGAGCATCGGCCCCACGAGCGCGGGGCGGAACCGCACGCGGCGCCAGAGCGCCCACCACGCGAGCACGACGCCCAGAGCGTAGACGGCCGATGTGCCCTTCCGCTGGAGCGGTGTCCAGAGCCGTACGAGCTTCGTCGCGAGGAGGCCGAGCGCGGCGCCCGGGCGCTCCCGCAGAAACGCGATCGCCTCGTCCCGCATCTGCCGGTCGTACGCGACCTCGATCCCCGACCCGGCGAGGTCGCGTGCGTGGCGGTACTTCGCGGCGCGCCCCTGGCCGCGGTTCTTCCACGGCACCTCGAGTTCCTTCGCGTTCATCCCGGCGTGCAGCGCGATCCCCGACGTCGTGGTGAACGGGACGAACGCCTGGAACTCCCGCTCGTTGCGGCGCGCCCACGGCACCAGCGCGACCGCGATCGCGAGGACGAGCACGAGCGGGCGCCGCCACTCCCGGCCGAGGAGCGCGAGTGCCACCGGCACGAGCGCGCCCTCGGGCCTCGTGAGCGTCGCCAGCGCGAGCGCCGCGGCGGCCGGGAGCAGCCGCCCGTGGGCCCAGGCGAGCGCGAAGAGGCAGAGGAGCAGCGTGAAGAGCGGCTCCGTGAGGAGCGATCCGCCGAGCTTCGCGCTGTCGAGGTCGATCGCGAAGAGCGCGAGCGCGAGGAGCGCCACGCGCGACCCCCCGAGCTTCCGCGCGACGAGCCACGCCACCGGCAGCGCGAGCGAGGCGAAGAGCGCGGCGAGCCACCGCCCTTGCGTCGGTTCCGGCAGGAGCGAGAGGGCGCACGGCCAGAGCGGCATCGACTGGGCGGTCGGCCTCCCGGCGATCGAGAACCCCTCGCCGTCGCGCACGCTCCGCGCGATCTCGACGTACCGGTGCCGCTCGTCCTCCCCGAGCTTGTCCGTCGTCGCCGCGAACCAGAACCGCAGCGCGGCGCCCAGGAAGAGCAGCGGCAGGGCCCACCTCACCGCGACTGCTCCAGCCGTCGCACGAGGACGTCCACGTCCGCGTCGGGGTCGAGTCGCACGATCCGCTTCGCGATCTCGTCGGCGAGCCGGTCGAGGTCCGCGCGCTCACGGTCCGCGACCGCGCCCTCCTCGTCTGCGATCGCCTTCCGCCGCGCGAGGACCTCGTCGAGCTGGGCGTGGAGCGCGCGCGTCACGTCTTCGCGGTCGGCGGCGACCCGCTCCTCGCGGTCCGGGGGGGTCGAGCACGAGGCCAAGAGGAGGAGGGCGAGCCTCCGCGCCGGGAAGACGACGAGGAGCGACCTCACACGACCCTCGCGCGCAGGTCCACGGCGACCACGCCGTCCGGGAACGCGAGCAGCGGATTGAACTCGAGCTCCGCGATCTCCGGATGGTCGAGCGCCATCCGCGAGACGCGTTCGATCGCGTCCACGAGCGCGTCCTCGTCGACGCCCTTCTGCCCCCGAAGCCCCCTCAGGATCGGGTAGCCGCGGATGCCCCGGACCAGCTCGCGCGCCCGCACGTCGCTGACGGGGCAGACCGCGAACGAGACGTCCTTCAGCACCTCGACGTAGATCCCGCCGAGGCCGAACATGAGGATGGGCCCGAACGCGGGGTCGCTCGCGACGCCGAGGACCACCTCGCGACCGCCCCTGAGCATCTTCTGGATGTTGACGCCCTCGGCGCCCTTGCGCATGAGCCTCGTGAACGCCTCCGCTACCGCGCTTGCGTCGGGAAGGTCGAGGATCACGCCGCCCACGTCGGTCTTGTGGACGAGCCCCGGCGAGGAGATCTTCGCGACGACCGGATAGCCGACGCGCTTCGAGATCGCGACCGCCTCCTTCGCCGTGCGCGCGAGGCCACCCGCGACCGCCGGGATCCCGTACGCCTTCGCGAGCGCGCGCCGCGCCTCGACGCCGAGCCAGCCCTTCCCGAGCTTCAGCCGCCGCGGCCTCAAGCGGAGGATCCTGCCTTCGGGGCGCGCGAGGATCCTCCGCCGCTCGTCGAGCGACGCGAGCGCGCGCACCGCGGACTCCGGGTAGAGGTAGACGGGGACCCAGTCCTGCACCGCGGCCGTCGCGATGCCGGAGAGGACCTCGTCGCGCGACATGAAGCAGCAGACGACGGGCTTGCGCGTGCCCTTCGCCGCCTCGAAGACCGCGCGGGCGACCGCGATCGGGTCGCGCGTGAGCGGCGGCACGAAGGTCACGAGGACCATGTCCACGGTCGCGTCCTTGAGGAGCAGGCGCAGGGAGCGGTCGTAGTCTTCCGCGGTCGCCCCCGCGACCATGTCCACGGGGTTGAGGACCGAGGCCTCGGGCACGAGGTTCTTCCGGAACGCCGCGCGGGTCCCGGCCTCGAGCGGCGCCATCGCGAGCCCGCTCGCGACCGCGGCGTCGGTCGCGAGGATCGCGGGGCCGCCGGCGTTGGTGAGCACGGCGACCCGGTTCCCCGCGGGCAGCGGGCACTTGGCGAGCGCGAGCGCGACGTCGAAGAGCTCCTCGACCGACACGACGCGCTGCACGCCGCAGTCCTTGAGGACCGCGTCCGCGGCGACGTCCGCGCCCGCGAGAGCGCCCGTGTGGCTCGACGCGGCGAGCGCGCCCCGCTCCGACCGCCCCGCCTTGACGGCGACGATCGCCTTCTCGCGGCTCACGCGCCGCACGATCGGCACGAAGTTGCGCGGGTTGCCGAACGACTCGAGGTAGAGGAGGATGCAGCGGATCCCCTCCTCGCGCGCCCAGTACTCGATCAGGTCGTTCGGGCTCACGTCGCCGCGGTTGCCGAGCGAGACGAACATCGTGACGCCCAGGTGGATGTGGTCCGCGTGCGCGAGGATCGCCTCGCCCATCGCGCCCGACTGCGACGCGACCGCGACCGGGCCGGGGCGGGGGAAGCTGCGGCCGAACGTGGCGTTCAGCCTCGTGCCCTCGCTCGCGTTCTGCACGCCCATGCAGTTCGGCCCGACGAGGCGCATCCCGTGCCGGCGCGCGGTCGCGAGGATCCTGGCCTCCCTCTCGGCCCCCCGGGCCCCCGTCTCCCGGAAGCCCGCGGTGATGACCACGCACGCGCCGACGCCCTTGCGCGCGCAGTCCGCGATCGCTTTGGGCACGAGCTCCTTCTTCACGGCCACGACCGCGAGGTCCACCGGGTCGGGGATCGCGCTCACGGAGCGGAAGCACTTGATCGAGTGGACGACCTCCGCGTGCGGGTTCACGGGGAAGACCTTGCCCGAGAACCCGCCCTCCACGAGATTCCGCAGGATCTCCCGGCCGATCGACCCGTCGCGCCGCGACGCGCCGATCACGGCGACCGCGCGCGGCCGGAAGAGGCGGTCGAGCCCGCCCCCGCCCCGCGCCCTAGCGCCCGTCGCTCGGCGGCGCCTCGGGGGCACGATAGACCTTGCGGACCTCGAAGCGGTCGCGAAGCCCCGCGAGGGCCCCGTCGAGCGCGGCCTCGGTGATCCCCTCGCCGTTCGAGAGGATGAGCGTGTGTCGCGCGTCGCCGAGCTGCTCGATGAGCTCCTCGACCGACGAGAACGAATCCCCGTGCCTGACGTCGAGGAACGTGCCGTCCGCCTGGAGCTCGAGCTCGAAGGTCTCCCGTTCCGCCTCCGCCGCCTCCTTGCGGACGTCGAAGCCCTTCCGCAGCTCCTCGACGACCGCATCGAGGGCCTCGGCCGGCACACCTTCGCCCGCCGAGAGGACGACCGCATGGCGCGCGTCGCCCCGCCGTTCGGCGAAGGCCGCGGGCGACTTGAACACGTCCTGCTCCTCGAGGTCGAGGAGCGTGCCGTCGGCCTGGAGCTCGAGCTTGAACGTCCGCGTTTGCGGGGGCTCCTCGTGGACGGGCTCCTCGGGTTCCGGCGCGTCCGGGATCTCGAAAGGAGGGGGCTTGGGGGCCGGGCCGCGCGGCGCGTGTGCCCAGAGGACCACGACGAGCGCCGCGACCGTCCCCGCGACCGGGATCATCAGCCGGCGGATCATCCCTGCTCCTTCTCCTCCGCGTCGCGCCGCCGGCGTTCCCACTCGGCGTAGAGTTCCGGGTGCTTCCTCCGGAAGTGGAAGTAGCCGATGACGTAGCCCGTCGCGAAGAGCAGCGGGATCGTCCACGCGTGGATCTCCAGCAGGAAGCGCGCGAGCATCGCGCCGATTCTAGGGTCCCGTTCAAAATCGCGTCGCGCATCGCGTCGCCGCGCGCGGCCTTCGGCCCCCGATGCCCCCTCCTCATCTTGCGCCGCGCGGCGAGGTAACTTGGTGCGGCTGCGACCTTTAGGGCGGTTTCCCTAGATTCTTGCTGACGCGCGTCTTCCCTTCCCTTAGACTCGCTTTTGCGGAGGGCCGGGAGGTTGAAGACAGAACCTGGGCAGCCGGATCCGACGCTCTACATCGACCGGCTGCTGGATGATGATGCGTTCTGCCGCGAGGCCGCGGCGTGGTCGCTGGGCGAGATCGGCGACGCGCGTGCGGGGCGGCCGCTCGCAGGGCTGATCCTGCGCGAAGTCCAGGCGGAGGCGCACGAGGAGGTCGTGCGCGCAGCCGCGGGCGCGATCGCGCGGCTCGGCGCGACGGATGCGCTCTACGCGCTGGTGCGGGCGCTCTGCGCGTTCGGGCGGTCCGAGGACGTCGAGGAGGAGACGGTCGTCGAGGTCGTCGAGGCGCTCGGCGAGGTCGGCGGCCCGAACGCCGTGCGCGAGGCGACCGAGCGCCTCGTGCGCGAGACGGCGGGGCGCACGCACGCGCGGGGCCTCGCGGTCGTGTGCCGCGTCCTCCTCAACCGGCTGAGCCTCTGCGGCGACGCCGCGGTCGCCACGCTCAAGCGCCTCGCGCGCGTCGGCCCGGGGGAGATCCGCCCGATCGCGCAGCGCGTCTACACGACGCTCTGATGCGCACGACGGCGATCGCGGTCCTCTTGGCCGCGATCGTGCTCGCCGGCGAGGGGGGCGTCGAGCTCGTCTGCGAGTTCGGCGAGGGCGAGGCCGAGGCGGCTGCGAAGGTGCTCGCCCGGCGGCTTGAGCTGCTCGAGATCGAGGGTGCCACGACCAAGGCCCTCGAGGACGGGAAGCGGGTCGTTCTCCGGCTCGACACGCGCCACCTGCTCGACGAAGTCCGCGTCATGGCGCAACGCCTCGGGCATCTCGAATTGCGACGCGTCGTGAATCCCGGGACGCCCGGCTACGAGGAGCGCCGGCAGGCGCTCGCCGACGCGCTTGGCCGCGGGGACGAGGCCCCGGGAGCCTGCGCGATCCCGCCGGAGTCGTTGACGGAAGCGGAGCGCAAGCGCTGGCCCGGCGGCCTGCGCTGGTGCCGGAACCCGAATCCCACGGAATGGTCGGAGGACTGGGTTCTCTGCGAGATCGACGGCTGGGGGATCACGGAGGAGGCCTTTGACCGCGTCCGCGTCGAGCGGAGCATCGACGACACGGGATGGGCTCTCCACTTCGACGTGAAGGAGGGGTTTCGCAAGAACATGGCCGAGCTGTCACGCATCGCCGAGGGGGAGGAGGATGCGCGTCTCGCCGTCATCGTCGATGGCGAAGTGATGGCGGCCCCGGTGCTGCGGGCGCCCCTGAGCCGCAACGGGCAGATCTCGATGCGGGACGAGGCGGACGCGCTCGCGCTCGCCGTGGCTTTCGGCGGCAGGCTGCCGAGCAAGCCGAAGCTCATCGAGGAGCGGGCGATCGATCGCTGAGCTGAGAGGCTGTGAAAAAATCGTCGGACGCAGGCGGTAGACCGCTTGCATGTCGACGCACGAATCGCCGCAGGCGGCTCCGAGTTTCCAGCGGCCGGACCGCAGGCAGTTCACGTGGCGGCCGGCGAGCCTCGAGTCCCTGATCCCGGAGGACC
>Ga0187892_10002741_pt1 | contig 34201 bp, 24 predicted proteins | sample MA1701073metaG_FD_139345 | JGI IMG/M metagenome (GOLD analysis project Ga0187892, IMG submission 139345) | Bio-ooze microbial communities from a basaltic lava cave in the Kipuka Kanohina Cave System on the Island of Hawaii, USA - MA170107-3 metaG ... | reverse complement strand
GGTTCGAATCCCACCGCCGCCTGTTTCCGGCACGTCCCAAACGCGCTTGCCGCGACGCATGCTGAGTCATTCGCCTAACCTGGATGTCTTGCGCCGCGGCGTTCGCAGGTTCGTTTGGCGTCCGGGCCGGAGCGAAGTCAATCACCCGGCGTGGGGAGGCGTAGATTGGGGGTGCCGCGCATTGGGAATTGAGGCTTGTCGAGAGTCATCGGGGCGGCTTAGGTTGACCGGGATCCGCCTCATTCGGCGCGGACTGTGAGCCGTACCAGGCAGAGAGGCGCTCGGCGAGCCGGTCGAGCGCCCGGGCCTTGGCCGTAAGCGTCCAGTCGCCTTCGGTGTGCAGGCGGATGCGGCGCTGCACCGCGTCGGGGCCGACGAGCGTGATGACGACATGTACGGCGCCGAAGAGCGCAGACACGGCCGCCCGGTCGACGATGCGCTCGACTTTCAACAACTGTCCGGGAGCGAGCGAGAACTGGTCGGTGTCACCCTGATAGACAACGTGGCCGGGTTCGACCCAGAGCACGCCGACGTCTTCCTCGATCAGTCCGAACTTCGTGGCGCTGCTGCGGGCGGGATTGGAAATGCCGATCGGCGTACCCCGCCGCAGGACGTCCGGCGCGATTCCCAGCGCCGCCAGGCGCTTGCGGGCGAACCGCACCGTGATCGGTTGCCAGATATCGAGCCAGACGAAGACGAGTTGGAGGACCACGTACACCCCAAGGATTGGCGCCAGCACGGACATCGGCTGGCTCAATCCCGCTCGAAGCAAGAACGGCCCGAGGGGTAGCGACAGGAGCAGTCCGACTCCCAGCATGACGGGGAGTGGAACGATGATGTTGGCGGCAACGAGCCGCGGACGGAGTTTGGCCCATGCCGGCCGCCTGAACTCAAACGTGAAGCAATCCGTCAGGATGGTCAGCGCATAAGCGCCGACTCCCGCGGCGAGCGAAAACACGCCGAGGATGGCGCGCAGCACGAAGGCCGTTCGCGGATCGACGGGCGCGACCGGCTGCGTGTCACGGCCGGCCAAGCCCAGCCCGCGCGAGCAGACGAATCCGGCGCCGAGCGCCACGACCATCACGACGATCAGCAGGGCGAACATGCCGATGCGCAGCGGCCACGGCATCGTCGGCTTCGGGGCTTCATCGACCATCTTGCACTCGACGAGGACACGCAGGTACGACGGCCTCAACAATATGAGGCCCGCGGGTGCATCGCAAGATCACTGCCAGGAGATCCGGAACCCGTCAACCTGTGCCCGCACTTGCGGCCGCGAGACGCGCAACCGTCGCGAACCTACGAATCCCCGTCTTGTGGGTCATGGGGTAGAGCCGGAAGTGTCAGCCCCTCGATCTCCTGCAGCGTGCGGCCGGCAATGCCCTGCAGGTCACCGTACATGCCGGCGGTCGATTCGATCACGCCGCGGATCTGCTCCTCGCGCTTGGCCCACAGGCGCGTCATGGTCTTGCGCTCCTTGTCGAGGTCCGCTTGCATATCGGTGAACTTCTCGACGATGGCGTGCACGCGGTGTCGGAAACGCGGGCCGGTCAGATACCGGTAGACCATTTCCATCTTGGTCTGCTGGCCCTCGCTGGCGGTGCGCGTGGCGGCGATCTCGATCAGCGTGTGGCGAAGGGCCACCGCCACGGGCATGGCGCACGCGAACGACGTGACCCACACGCCGTCGATCAGGCTGAAGCTGTCCGTGTCTTTCGGGAGCACCTGCGAGACGACCACGGCCACCTCGGCGCCGGCCGCGCGCATGTCTTCGCGGAGCTTGGGCAGCCAGCCGTCGCTCCAGTTCTTGGTGCGTTTCGACTCCCACAAGATCGTGCCGCAGCGCTGGCCGGACGCGCTGAACACGCGCTGCAACACGTCTCCGCCGTGCTCGCCCTTGGGCACCGGCTCGATGGCGTCGCGCGGAAACTTCTCGCGCAGCAGCGACTCGAGCTCGAGCTCCTGCACTTCGCCCTGAAGCTGCTGCGAGCCCTGCTCGGCCTTGCGGAGCGCTTCCTGGAGCTTGGTCTGCAAATCGCCGATGGTCTTGTCTTTCTCGGCGAGCTTGAGGCGGGCCCGCTCGTCGGCGTCGCGCAGGGCCGCCTCGCGAATCTTGGTCCGCTCGGCGTCGATCGCCCGCTGCTTGTCGAGCTCAAACTGCTCCCTTTCCTCCTCGAGGCGCTGCCGCTGCTGGCGCAGCTCGAGCTCGTTCTTGCGGGCCTCGGCCAGCTTGGCGTCGCGCTCTTTGAGCAGCGCCTCGCTGGCCGACTTCTCCTGACGGGCCCGATCGAGCTCGTCGGCCAGCGCCTCGCGGGCCTTCTTGGCCTCGGCCGCGGCAATACCGGCCCGCTCGGCTTTCAGCTTGACGGCGACCTGCTCATCGATCGACTCGCGGGCCTTGTCCAGCTCGGCACGCTGCTGGCGGATGGCCGCCTCGCGCTGGCTGACTTCGGACTCCTTCAGGGCCAGCCGCTGCTCGTATTGCTGGCGCGTCGATTCGAGCAGCGGCGCGGCCAGCGACTCGGTCAGCTTGATCTCGGTCTTGCACGTCGGGCAGACGATACTCGGCTCGGACATCGCGCATCCTTCGTACGACCCGTCGCCATCTTAGCGAGCCAGCGGTTCGCGGCTACCGGTCGCCGTGGCTACCTCGCCCGGCGCGATCTCGCTAAGTGCATGCGCTCGTAAATGCGATGACGTATACTTCGTGACCGAGCGTCGCTCGGCCGTTAGAGTGGCATGTCGAACCGATGGAGCGATCGACATGCCAAGGAAGAGCCCGTTTGCGAATGTGTTGACGCGGGAAGAGCGTCAGACTCTGGAGCGGCTGGCGCGGAACTATACGCCACCGGCCCGGGAAGGTGCGTCGCGTTGAGTTTGACTACGAGCGACGTGGCGCCCTGGCTTACTTGGCCGCTTGGCACGTGCACCGGGCCAAGGTCTTCGGGCGCTGCGAGCCGACCACCGGCGTTGAAGCTCACCGCGGGTTGGTCGATCAAGTCATGGCTCCGGAGCCGACCGATCCGGCCATCGAGTCTTCTGGATTACCGACAACGGCTCGTCGCACCGAGGCGCGGCCTCGGTCGATCGACTGGCGTCCTGGTATCCCAACGCCGTCCAGGTTCATACGCCGGTTCACGCCAGTTGGCTGAACCGGATCGAGATATACTCTTCCGTGGTCCAGCGCAAGCTGCTCACGCCGAACGAATTCGAGACGTTGACCGCGCTCGAGGAGCAACGACGCCGATTCGAAGCCCGCGACGCCCAGACGGCCAAGCCGTTCGAATGGAACTTCACGCGAGCGCCGCCCCCGGCCGCCTGCGCCAGCTCATCAACTTCCTCAACAGCGCCCCGCCGTCCGCCGACGAAGTCGCGCCGCCATCGCCGAAGCTCCGGTTGGCGAGGCCAGCGGCATTCCGAGTTGACTCCACAGGGTCATGCGAGGTACGCCCGGCGAAGCGCGTCCGACAAGGACCAACCGCCGCGATCACGGCTCCGGATCTTGGTCGGGCTGACCGTCGCCATCGGAACCGATGATCGGAACGGAGCCAAAGGGCGCGGTATACCCGAACTCGATCTCGGTCAGACCACTGCCGGGCGCGCCGAGGCCCCATACGTCCGTCAGCGGGCTACCATCGGGCTGGGCGGAGATGGTCAACCTGTTATCCGTCGCGGCCGCCTGGAAGCCGAGGTTGGTCAGACCTTGGGCAACCTGCCGGGCGGCCAGCTCGGCAGTGGTTGGCGCGAGGAATGGGATGAAGATCGGCTCGTCGTCGGGGCTGAGCCACAACATGAAACTACCACCGGTGACCTCGCCCAGCAGCGTTACGTTGGCGACGACCCCATTCAGCGTCGCCCCGACCGACTGTGAGACTGAAACCGTGGACAGCAGCGCCAGGTCCACCGTGATGCACGTGCAAAAGCGGATGCTTACGTTGACCAGTTGGCAACCATTCTGGGCGAGAACCGGGTTGACGCGCAGGCACTTGTTGGCGTGGGTTGGAGTGTTCGGGACACCTGTTCGGCAGCGCCGATCAAATACCAGGGTGCCGGCGCCCGGTAACCCCGGCGGCACACCGAGGCCGCCGAGCGCGCCGGCGATCGCTTCCGCGGCGGCATTGGCGTCGCCGCAGGGAATCGAGATCGTCATGACCGGAGTCTGCTGCACGGCGCCGCCGTTACATGAGATGCGAGCGCTGACCGAAGCGGTCCAATTCCCCTGCGCGCCGGTAGAGCAGACGCTGATGCGCAAGCCAGCCGGGCCCGCGGCGGCCAGGCCGGCAGCGACCAGCGAACTATTCTGGGATTCCGGAGTCATGTCCTCTTCTGGCGTGGCGCGATGGGGTAGCGAGATGCCCGCACAGCCGGCGCTAGCCAAAAGTCCGGACAGTGATGCCAGCAAGACGACGGTCATCATGGGATGGCGGCGGCTGTGATTGCCAATGGGGGAATCGAAGCGAGTCATCGGAGTCTCCTGGTAGAATGGTCTTCTGTAATCTAGCGGCAAGGCGCATCCAAGGGGCGCCTCCGCAGTCCTGGAATTACTGCGCATCAAGCGTTGCACGGATAGTTGTTCCCTTGTCCGAGGAAAGAACCACATCAGACCTGGACTTGGCGGTTACGGCGCTGGGTTGGTGATCTGGTAGTGAATGAGGAATGGTCCGATCGCCATGGAGGGTGAAAACGAACTTCCACTGGCTGTGACACGAAACGTGCACGAGCCAGCTGTTTTTCCAAATACCTGCACGAAGTAGGCCGTTCCACTTGCGGCGCCGGGGGTCTCTATCGTAGCAATGATCATACTGTCGCTGACGATCAGGGCGTTCTCTAGCGAAACGTCGAGATACACGCCGATGGCATGGTTGTGCGGGCAACAGGTGGGACCCGTTCCGGAAGAAACAACAAACAGCCCTGTAGTTGCGCCCACGGAAATGGTGCCAGCCGGCCGTACGTTCCCGCTTACACGAATAGCGCCGTTCCTGATATCGAGCGCCGCGGCCCGCGGGCTTCCTGGCGAGCTCGTTCCATTTCCTTCCGCCAGCACCGCTGCAGCTCCTGGATTCGTTGAGATTGACTGACCGTGAAGCCCGTGGTTGGTTCCGAGTCCGTTGAATCCGAGGCCAAAAACGCCCGAACCGCTCGGGCTGTCGCTGCGGCCAAACACTCCGTAGCCCGCGCCACCTGTGGCGGTCGCCGATCCAAAGACGCCGTAGCCGCTTGGGCTGTCGCTACGTCCGAAGACGCCGTAATTCGGTCCGCTGGATGAAGGGGCCCAACCCAAGACCCCAACAGCCGAATCGCCAAACGACAGGAACCGACCTCCGTACGTCTGCCCACTCGTAGCCGGAGCGCTTCCAAACACTGCCGTTCCTCCCGGGGCGCTGTTTTCGACGTGGAGTTTGCCGACGACCGGAGTTGCGGTCCCGATCCCGATGTTTCCCTCAGGAATCAGGGCAACGTTGTACCCGGAGGGGCTGGTGAGCTTCAGCGTCTGGTCGATGTCCTCGAAGAGATGCAGGTGAGAGAACTGGATCCCTGTATCCGGGCCGGTTCCAGACGCGAAGATTCGTCCTCCCGCAACCGTCAGCCTCTCGGTGGGCGTGTTTGTGCCGATACCGACGTGTCCGCTGGCACCAATCCGCATACGCTCACGCAGGGGAGGGTCAGCCACGTCTTCGTAGGTGTAGAAAGCCAGCCCAACCTGGCCCGGCGCTGGCGACAAGCTGCTGATACGGCTGTGTACGTTGCCGGCCCAAGCCCAGTCGAGATTGGCCACCGTGTCGGCTTCTGACTCCGCCGTCCGCAGCGTCAAGATCGTGCGTTCGCCGCTGCCGGCATCGCGGACTTCAAGCTTCGAATCGGGAGTGCCGGTGCCGACGCCGACGTTCCCACCGATGTACGATAATCCACCATCTGCAGCGGTTTCCCAGGGTCTGGCCGCGAACAGTGCATAGGGCATCGCGCTTACCTCCTGTCGGGGCAGGAGGGTAACACCCTCAACGCTGATCTGAAGCCAGCGCCGGTCGCCCTCAAAGGCGTCAACACCGAACTGGTCGTCTACGTTGAGCACCACGGTGAACAGCCCCTCAGACATCGGCACGTTCAGCGTCTGGCACTGGCCGATCTGACTGCCCCCCATGGCCGCGTCGAACAAGCAAAAACCGAGCATGAATGGACCAGTTACCGGCTGGCCGTTTTGCCTGAGCCGGCCTTGATAGGTCCAGGTGCTGTCGAGTGGCTGTTGTGCGAGCGAGTTCAGCGTAGCGCATGGAATCAGTCCGATTGTGAGTAGACGGTATGATGGTCTCACACTTCGTCTCCGGAATGAAGGTTATCTCGATTCTTCCGTACGCGCGAGATTGCCTGCGTCGCCGTAGCAGCTCGTCGCTCGTCGCAGGTTCACAATGAAAGAGACACGACTGCGGCGGGTGTGGCGCATCCTAGTTGTCGTCGTGGCCCCCGCGGCAAGGATGACCGCCACCCGAGTCCGCTGGCATCCGCGGGCGCGTCGTCGCGAGGCGTAGGAGGCTATCGTGCGAAATCGTCAGCCGCCGACGCCGAGACGCTGTCAGGCACCCATATACAAAGCCTGGAACTGCGCGAAGTCGGCGATGTCCACGTCGCTGTCCACGTCGAGATCTAGCGGGGCGCAGCCACTCAAATGCACGACGACAGGGCCTTGCATACAGCCAACGAACGTGACAAGGTCAGCTTGACCGACTTGGCAATCTCCGTTGCCGTCACCGGGTACCACACCGGCCGGAGGATACAGAGCGATGTGGTTGGCCATTACCTCGCCTGCATTAGTAAAGACTCCGCCAGCAGCAAGGTGGACCCCTGCAGAGCCGGCGCCATCGGGGTCCCAATTCGTTAGGGCGTGAACATCATCGTCCGTTCCAGAGCCGAAAGGATGCCATAACGAACCGTCGTAGCGGGCGATGTTGTTGACGGTCACACCGTCGGCCGTCAAGAAGCGGCCCGCCGCGATGAGTTCAGGGATCAAGGGGCCTGCTCCGTCCGGGTCCCATGTTGTCAGAGAGAAGACGACAGGGTTTGCGCCTCCCATCCCCGTTCCAAAGGGCTGCCACGCCGAACCGTCCCAGCGGGCGATACGATTGGCAGGTGCGCCGCCGGCCGTGGTGAAGAAACCCCCGGCGACAAGTTCTGGATTTGCGGGACCAACTCCGTCGCGGTCCCATGTGGTCAGGGCCAAGACGGGCGTCGAGGCCCCGGCGCCCATGCCCGTGCCAAAGGCATGCCAGGCCGACCCGTCCCAACCGGCGATACGATTGGCAGGCGCGCCGCCGGCCGTGGTGAAGTAGCCCCCGGCGACGACCTCGGGAATCAGAGGACCTGCCCCGTCCGCATCCCAGGTCGTGACCGCATCGACCTCGCCGTTCATGCCGGCTCCGAAGGGCTGCCACGCCGAGCCGTTCCAGCGGGCGATGTGGTTCACCTGCAGGAGTCCGGCTAAGGCGACGACAAAGCTACCCCCCGCAACGAGCTGCGTTGCGGATGGACCACTGCCGTCGGGATCCCAGGTCGTCAGCCCGCGGACCGCACTGATCATTCCGGAGCCAAAGGGTTGCCATGCAGACCCGTCCCAACGGGCAATGTTGTTGACCGTTATGCCGTCGGCCGTAGTGAAGAAGCCACCGGCAACGATTTGGTCCGCCGAGGGACCAGTGCCATCAGTATCCCATGTTGTGAGGGCGAGAACAACCCCATTCATCCCCGTACCGAAGGGCTGCCACACCGATTGGTCCCAGCGGGCTATTCGGTTCACATTCACCTCTCCGGCGAAGGTAAAGCTACCTCCCGCAACCAACTGCGGTGCGGATGGACCACTGCCGTCGGGATCCCAGGTCGTTAGGGCTAAAACCGCACCGTCTGTACCGAGAACACCCGGCAGCCAGGCCGGCACGGGGCACTGTGCCTGCGAAGGCAACTCTGCACTGAGCGCGAGAATCGGCACCAAGAGCAGCCGAGCGTCACCGCAACGGCCATCGAAAGTGAGAGAAACGAATCGAGTCATCGTTAGGTCTCCACGCATAGAGTTGGTTTGTTGTCCTGCGGCACAGCGCGCCCAAGACGGCGCCAGCCGCAACGCTGTCTGCTCGCCCGAAAAAGCAACGACAATCAGTCGCCACGCGTGGCGCATTCGGGCGGAGCGGATTCTGGCCAACCGTCGCTTACGTCGAAGCCGCTGGCCGAGATCACACCAAGTACTACTCCACCCATGCCGTCGCCACCGGCAAGTCGAATACCGACGACTCCGCCCATTCCCTCGCCGCTGGCTAGGTACAAACCGGTGACGACTCCACCTTGGCCGTCGAGGGGGACGAAGATGATTGATGTGATAACACTACCGCTACCTTCGAGCTGAACGCTGATGACAGTCCCGCCCATTCCTTCGGCCGCTCGAACACTGGTCACCGTTCCACTGCTGTCGTAGTCACCGGTGCGAAAGTGAACGTTGAACTTCGAACCAGGCAGCAAATCGGTGATTTCAAGGTCGCCGCCCACGACGATGCTGTCGTCGGCTGCGGCTCCTTCCTCGATGGTGACCTCACGCTCGCCGGACTGGCCATCAATGAGCAAGCCGTCCTGTGTCGGGTTGGCGCAGGCGTTCGGGCAGCATTGGACGGCAATGACCAGTGCGACGAACGGGTCGTTCTGCGGGTTGAGCAGACCGGCGTACGCGCTACAGTTGATGTTGATCTGCAAGTTCGTGGGCGTGGCGCACATCGGCTGGAGAGACTGATTCAGCACGGTTGCGCGTCCGAGCGTTGCGGCCAGGTTATTGTGGATGAAGACCCGGCTGACGCCCTGCGCGCCGCAGTTGACGGGCACGCAGAACGCTATCAACCCGCCGGCGGCGCAAGCATTGCGAATCTGACCGAGCGTGATGGTCGTCATGTACGCCGGATTGCCGTTCAGGCACACGGGCGCGCCGGGCAACTGAGGGTTCTGTGTCCAGTAGGCTGGAATTTGCGTCCCGATACATGGTCCACTCAGCAAGGTGATGGTCCAGGGTGCGACGGGCATGGCGCCCACAGGCGGCACGAAGTCGGTTGGGCCGATGTAGCCGGGGCCAGAAGCGACCGCGTATGGTCGGGCAATGACCGTGCCGCCACTGCCGTCTTGACCAAGGGCCGCCGGGCTGGTCGCGAGGCAGACGATCAGCGAGCTACGTGCGATGAGTCGTCGAAGCGTGGTCATGTGCGTTCCCTTTCTTAATAAATGCGCCCGCAAGTGAACCCGAAGCCTCCGCACGCTTGCAGTCGGGGCAGCCTCGTCTACCTCTATCAGCGACACGCCTCGCAGTTTTTCTATGGCTCAGCCGTAGGTTTTGACTCGGGTGAGCCATCGGATGCAGACGGGGCAGGTCCATCAGGTTGTGGTGCCGCCGCATCGAGTTTGGCGCGCCACTCGGCGGCCTTGAGGTCGTAGCCTTTCCCGGGCTCGGCGGCGTGCCAGGCTTTGTAGAGCTGGACGAGAGCTTGAGCCGTTTGGCTCGGAGCGCCAGGAGGGGCGCTTGGATTAGTAGTCACGCACTCGTTCGCGCGCGTTAGGTGCATTTCGGCCTCGACAAATCCGTTCCCTTGCAGTAGTAGTGCACGCCCCAACATCCACTCCGTAACGCAGATGTCGATATGATTGCCTTGAAGGCAGCGCCGCCGCATCGCCATGGCTCGTTCAAGCCACACCACGGCTTCGTTACCGCGCTGTAGCTCGAGCAGGCAGGCGCCAACATTGTTGATGGTCTTGGCATAGTCCGCTGTATCCCCAGTCTGGAGACGCTCATACATTTCCTGAGCCTCAACTAACATCGACAGCGCATCTTGCGTCCGACGTAGGGCGTTCAAACATAGCGCGATCTGGTTCAGACTACTAGCAATGTCAGGATGGTCTCCACAGTAAATCCGGCGACGCATGGCTAGGGCCGTCTCGTACTCCGTAAGAGCTTCCTCTCGACGCCCGACCGCCAGCAGGCAGTCTGCGTAATTCACGCCATAGCTTGCGACGTTCGAATGATCTCCAGGGTATATACGCTGCCCCATCCTCAGCGCGCCCTCTGCCAAGGGTAGGGCGTCTTTTGTACGCCCCATCAGCCGCAGGCAGCGCGCGACGTGATGCTGGCCGTCGGCGACATGATGGTGATCCCCTGGGAACAGTCGGCGGCGCATTTCGAGCGATGCTTCGAAGTTCGGCAGCGCTTCGGACGGTCGGTTCAGGCTCAGCAGTGCGGCGCCCAGATTCTCAAGGCTCGTAGCAACGTTGGGATGGTCCCCTTGGAAGAGCCGCCGCGTCAGGTCATACGATTCCTCGAAGAGCGTGAGCGACTCAGCGTGGCGGTCCGCGTATCTTAGACAGTAACCCAAATCGTTGATGCCCGCCGCGAGCTCGGGGTGGTCGTCTGGCAACAGTTTGCGGCGCATGACGAGGCTCGCCTCGAGCATCGACACAGCCGCGTCATATCGGCCGAGCGCACGTTGGCAGTTGCCAATGTTGCCCAAAGTCCGGGCAATAATGGGGTGCTCGCCATCAACGGTGCCTCGATAGATCGCCAATGCCTCCTCGAATCTCACCTGCGCATCTTCAAAGCGGCCGGACGCTTTCAGGCTCAATCCCAACCTGTTGAGGGTATCGGCTATGTGAGAGTCATCAGGCTCACCCAACTGTTCCCACACCTCCAGCGCGGCCTCAAAGTCCGATTGCGCCTCAAATACGCGGTCGAGTACCAGCAGGCATTGCCCGCGGTCAGAGAAGCTCTCAGCTATCGCTGCGTCCACATTTGGCAACATGCGCCGCCGCATCGCCAATGTCTGGTCCGCCAATTCGAGCCCCTCGGTCCAGTCACCGCGATGGAGTGCGAGCAAGCCCAATGCGCGCAGGCACTGTGCAACTACCAAATGGTCCTTGCCATATGTAGACCGCGCCAGCTCAAGTGCCCGTGTGAGCATTTCTGAGGCTTCGTCATACTGCGCGATCGACCGATACGTGTTGCCAATCACAAGTCGGACTTGTATCTGTGACTCAGGTGCCCGGACTAACTCACCTCGGCAAAGTCGAGCTGACGCCTCAGTCAGTATGTCATTCAGAAGCGCCGTGTCACGCCCGTTTGCGACATAGGGGTCTACGCCGGCCAGGATATTCGCCATGAACTGCTCTGCATCCTCGGCCTTCTGGCGTTCACCTTCGGCACGTATGTAGAGCACTGTGCTCAGAATACTTGCCGTAGTCAGCAATGCGCCAAATGCCGCGGCGATGCTCACCGCCACTCGGTGACGCCGGAGCAGCTTGCGCAGCACATACGCGCGCGAGTCGCGCTTCGCGTCAATCGCGTCACCGGCAATGTATCGTCGTACGTCGCTAGCGAGAGCCTCGGCGGTCGCATATCGCCGGTTGGTGTCTTTGCTCAGACACTTGACGATGATTGTCTCGACGTCGTCGTCCATCTGGCGACGAAGCCGACGTGGTCGCACTGGGTCCTCGGAGCGAATGCAGTGTTCGATTTCGGAGCCAGGGCGATCGCCCCAGGGCCATTGCCTCACCAACGTCTCGTAGAAGATGACCCCAAGCGACCAGATGTCAGTGCGCACATCAACCTTGTGCGGTGACCCATCAAACTGCTCGGGCGCGGCATAGCGGCGCGTCCCCAGCAACTCGCCACCCTCGGTGATGTCTGCTTCGGTACCATTCTCCAACAGCTTGGCCAAGCCGAAGTCGAGCACGTGCGGATCGCCCTTCTCGTCAATCAGGATGTTGGCCGGCTTCAAATCGCGATGGATCCAGAGCTTCTGATGAGCCGCTGCCACAGCCTCGCAAATCTTCGCGAACAAGACGCATGTTTCGCGGACGGTCGGCTGGTGCGATTCCACATACTCTCGAAGGGGCTTTGCGCGCAGGTGCTCCATTACGAGGAAAGGGTGGCCAGCGACCTCGCCACCGTCGAATAGTGCGACGATGTAAGGATGATCTAGCGCCGCCAGGCTTTGTGCTTCGCGGCGAAAGCGGCTGCGTTGGGCCGCGTCCGCCAAGAAACCAGCTTTCAGTGTCTTGATCGCAACCGTACGGCCTGTGGAGAGTTGCGTCGCCTCGTAGACGACACCCTGTCCGCCACGGCCGATCAGGCGCGTGACGCGATAGCCGCGGATTCGCTCGCTGGGTAGTGTGCCCAGGAGGCCGGCATTGGCGCTCACTTCGACTTCCGCACGCCCCAACCGCTGTCGGGCCTCAATAATACGCTCGAAGTCAGCTCGAACCCTTGCGATCAGATCCGGGGTCGGGTCCGACGAACTTCCGCCTGGGTCTAGGTCGCCCATGTCGAGTCTCCAGCTTCGTCTAATACTCTCAGCGACGGGGACAGCGGCGATTCTATGATCAGGTTGCGGAGAATCCCGACTCGCCATCGAGGAGTACTCGCAACGCCTCATATGCCCGCGCGAGACGGGCGTAAGTCGTGCCCAGCTTGGCGCCCTCCTCCTGAGCAATTTCCTTGATGCTCTTTTCCTCAAAATAATACTTGCAAATCGCCCGGCGCTCGGGATCGGGCAGCAGATCGATGCGTTCGCGAAGCCGGCGGTGCTTCTCCGCACGCTCAGCCTTACGTCGCGGCGTAGTGCTCGTGCTCTCCAGCATCTCATCTAGGACGTCGAGGCCTTCCTCCTCGCTGTGGGCAGACACGCGTTTAGACGGATCAAGGTCTCTTGCTCGAGTGACATGCTTGATCTCATCCCTGAGATTGTTGTGCGCGACAGTCGTTAGCCACGCTAGGAAGCCGCCGAGCGTCCAAGGGGGCTTCAATGCGCTGATGCCGCCAAAAGCCTCCATCGCAGTCACTTGTCCGACATCCTCCAGATCGACAAGACTGCGCAACTCGGGTCGGATGTCCAGCTTAGCCAAGATGGAGGGTAAGTGCTGTTGTAGGAGCGATTCGAGTGCGTCCTTGTCGCCCTGCGCTGCACGTCGCACGAGTTCGTCATCATCGCTTGACATCGCACGAACCTCCAGAGTAGTAGCCTACTGCACGTTCGAAACCCCATTGGCATGTTCACCCGAATAGCCGTTTGCACTGGCTCGATATCCGACGGTCAGCGTGTGCATCTGGCGTATGCCGGGGTTGCCTGACAGCCTGTTCCGGACCCAACGGCCGATCGAGTACGAGCCGTCGTCGGTGACGATGGTGAACTCCACGTCTCGGTCCGGGGCGCCGTGGAGCATGACCACGTCGGTAACGATCAAGTGCTTGCGGTAATCCGCGTCAGCCTCCAGGCCGGCCAATAGCTCGCCAACGAACCGGTCCATCGGGCCGCGGTCGCGCGAGTCGAGCCGGTGCGAGGGGACTTGCTTCCTGTTCCAGCCGGTCTTTGACTGCGCTAGCGCGCTGTGGTTCAGGGCCATCGAGAGTAGGAACTCGTGGCAATAACGCGTGCGAAACGGATTGACCAGGTAGACATGAGAGATCTGGCCCTTGACTTCGAGGCGGCGAAGCGCCGCCGTCAACGTCGAGTACGGGACCCTGATCGCTTCCGCAATTTCCTTCGGACTCTGCGTTCGATTGAGGCGAAAACTCGACCTGGCCAGATGGTCGATCAGACGTGTGTCGATGAGCGTCTGCCGCTCGCGCTTCGCGCGAGACGGCCGCCACGCGCGCGAGCCACTCTGCACGTTGGACGGATTCATCGCTCTGGGTCCGATCGACGCACCAGTCCGGTGACACTCGCTACCAGTATATACGCCGCTACGGCTACGAGTCAGCCCATCCAAGACACAAACGGCTTGCTGAATGAACCGTTAAGATTCTGATGCTCGCGAACCAGCAGAATACGAGCACAACCTGGCCCGCCCTTGTGTGGTCGTAGGCCGCCGATGCCAAGCAAACTGAGCGAAAGAATCGCGTTTGACGCATGCTCGGCCTATGCACGTGCCGCCGGATTCAGCCCGGGCTCCGCGCATGACGTGCCCAACGTGATTTCGTCGACGGCCGAGACTTCGCCGCCGTCGTGCCGTGCGAGCACGGCACCATCAAATAGCGCGTTCGCCGCCTGATCTTCGCGGCAACGGGCTGCCCGACAGAAGATGCGGGCGCCGATCGCCGCCGGACGAGGGCGCAAGACAAGCCCGCGTGCACGAACGCACGCCAAAATGTCACCCTTATCGTCGAAGCGCCGCGCCGCGGCCCATGACGAGCCACACGAGCGGAGCGCCTGCTGAGATTGAACGAACGCCGGATACTAGGACGCACGCCGAGTCGAAGTCAATTCCGCGGGTCAAACGAATTCGACGGGCATAGATGTCCGTGCGCCGCGGGATGCGCACCGCCCGTTGGCGTAGCGGCGCGTGTCTCCTAGACAAGCCGATGAAGTTCGTCAGAGCGCGAAGCCCCGGTCGGCCACGGGCGACATCCCAGGCGGCATCCCCGTTTGAGCCACCAAACTTCGGGGCTGTGAATGGTTAGGTAGTCACCGAGTTCTTGGCCCGTCTGACTCGCCGGCTGGGAAGCCGTCGTGACAGCCGACAGGGATGTCGGCGGTACGTAAGCCCGGCCTGCGGTACGCGGCTGCTGCGCCGCGCCGACCGGCGGCGCGGCGGCCGGCATTTGACGCCCGAGCACCACGCCTTATAATCTTCTGGGGCGCTGCTTCGCGGTCCGCGTGGCGGCGCTCGGCGCCAGTTTCAGCCGGATCGACGATCGGCACTTTGCGCTGTACGATTCCGTCGCTGACCCGACGGAAAGCTGTCCGGCGTCCGCGAATCTGCCGCTTGGCGATGGCTTTGTTGGCCATCGGGCGTAGAATGTGCCTCGCGGAAGGCGCGTGCAACGCGGCACGGCCTTCGACTGGAGTGACTGACGTGACGCTGACCGTCCGCCAAGCTGAGGTTTCGACCCGTGCACGCTGAACGGGTCCAAACGTTGTCGGCGTGCGGACCGGCCATTTGCCGGGATGGGGAAAGGAGCCGCGCGATGCGCTAGGCCACCGTCCCGTGCGATTGCCGTGCGCCGTCCGCGAGTGGGTCACAGGTCGTGCCCACTTTTTTGTTGTCTGAATCGGCCGTCACCGGACCGGCATGTGCGGGTCCGCGAAACGGTCAGGGTCTCGAGAAACCCGACAATCTGGAGTGTGAGCCATCATGTTGATGAACGCTGATCTGCTGAGGATCGTCGACGCCATCAGCCGCGACAAGAACATCGAAAAGGAGCAGGTCCTTGCCGACCTGGAGATGGCCATGGTCTCGGCCGCCCGCAAGGCGTACGGGCCGACCGACGAGATCGCCGTCCGCATCGATCCGCTGACCGGCGAAATCGCGGCCTTGCGGCAGGGTGCGCCCATCGACATGAAGGAGCTCGGCCGGATCGCCGCACAGACCGCCAAGCAGGTCATGATCCAGAAGTTCCGCGAAGCCGAGCGCGGCAGCATTTTTGACGAGTTCTCGCAGCGCGTCGGCCAGATCGTCACCGGCACGGTGGCCCGCTTCGAAGGCGGTGCACTCGTCGTCAACCTCGGCCGGGCGGAAGGGTTCCTCCCGCGCGGCGAGCAGATACCCGGCGAAGCCCAGCATCCCGGCGAGCGCATCCGGGCCATGATCCTCGACGTCCGTGAGAACCCCCACCAGGTCAAGATCGTGCTGACGCGCACGCACCCCGATTACATCCGCCGCCTGTTCGAGCTCGAGGTGCCCGAAGTGGGCGAGCGCATCATCGAGATCAAGGCCCTGGCCCGCGAGGCCGGCTACCGGACCAAGGTGGCCGTTTCGAGCATCGACAGCAAGGTCGACGCGGTCGGCGCCTGCGTCGGCGTGCGCGGCAGCCGCATCCGCAACATCGTCGATGAGCTGGGCGGCGAAAAGATCGACATCGTCCGCTGGAACGAGTCTTCGCAGATCCTCATCTCCAACGCGCTGAAACCGGCCGAGGTGCAGGAGATTGCCCTGTGCTTCGAGCTGGGCCGCGCCACGGTCATCGTCGCCGAAGACCAGCTCTCGTTGGCCATCGGCAAGCGCGGCCAGAACGTGCGGCTGGCGGCGAGGCTGACGGGTTGGGACATCGATATTTTGACGCCGGCCGAATACAACAAGGGCCTCGACGAAATGGAGAAGGCCCTCAAGAGCATCGCGGGCGTCGAGGATGTGTTCCTCGACAAGCTGCTGGCGATGGGCATCATCTCGCTGGCCGATCTCGAGGAGGTCGGCATCGAGCCGTTGATCAATGACCTGGGCCTGACTGAAGAGAAGGCCAAGGAAATCGTCGAAGTCGCTGCGCGAGAGGCCAAGCGCCTGGCGGAGGAAGCCGCGGCGGCGAAGGCTGCCGCAGAGGCCGCCGCGGCGGCCGCGGCCGCGGAAGCGAGTGCGTCGGCCGAAGGGACGGAAGCGCTCGCCGCAAGCGAAGGCTCAGCGTCAGCAGCGGAGGCGGTCGCAGAACCGGCTGAGGGCGAGTCAGCCGGGTCTGAGGCCGGTGAAGTGCTTAAACAAGGGGCCGACGAGGCAGCCGGCGCGGTCGAGCAGACCTCGCCGCCCGTCAACCATCCGCCCGAGCGGGCCGCGTAGCCGGTCGGGCGAGCCGGCGGCCGCCGCTGGTGGTCGATCCGGTGGGACGGGTTTGCACGCGGCCTGAGAGGACCGTAGTGGGTGCAACCGGGTGGGGCAGTCGGATTCTCAGCGGGCTGCGCCGTCTGTCGCACGCGGTAGGAGCGCCGGGACGCAGGAGATCACCTTTGTCGGAGAAGATGCGAGTCCACATTCTCGCGAAGCAGCTCGAGGTTGACAGCAAGGTCATCCTCGAAAAGTGCCGCGCTGAGGGTCTGACGATTCGAAACCACATGTCGACCCTGACGGCCGGGCAAGAAGCCACGATTCGCGAGTGGTTCTCCGCCGGGGCGCACGAGTCGGCCGTCGAAACGAGCGCGCCGGTCGACCTGAAGAAGGTGCGGGCGCCCGCGAAGCGGCGGAGTCGGTCCGCTCAGGACGTATCGTCAGGCGGCGTCGCGGTGGCAGAAGCGCCGCCGGCCGACCTTATTGAGCCGGTCGAATCTCCCGACGTTGCACCCGTGGGCGTGGATGAGCCCACCGCACTCGAGGTCGAAACACCGATCGAAGTGACACCGCCCGAGCAAGCGCGGCCGACGGTGGTCGAGGTCGAACCGCCCGTCGCGGCCCCATCGCCAGCGATCGTCACAGAACCTCCGGCCCCGCCGCTCCCCGCCGTCGAGCCGCCGCCGGCGCCGCCGATCGCACCGTTCGAGCGGGCTGTTGCCGCGGCGCCTGCAGCGCCCGCGTTGCCGGTCTCGCCGGCCGGACCGCAAAACGTCCCCGCGCCGGCCCAGCTTCGCGGCCCGCGCGTCGTCCGTTACGAAAATCCCGATTACGACGTCCGGCCCGTGCCGCGCCCCGCCGCGCGGCGGCCCGGCGCTGCGCCCGACTCTGGCGGTGTGCGCGACGCCGGGCCGATGGCCCCCGGCATTGGCGCGCGGCGCCGCGGCGTCGGCAGCGTGGCCACGGACGAGGACGTGCGACGCGCCAAGGTCCGCCTCCATCCACGCCGGGCCGTGCGCGGCTCCGATGCCGGCGCGAAGATCAAGGAGTGGCGCGAGCAGGACCTGCTCGAGCGCGAGGAGCGCATCAGCGACGCGACCGGCCGAAAAATCCACACGCGCCGCGCCATCGAGCGCGAGGCCGCCCTGCAACACGCGCCCGCCGGTGGCCGCAAGGTCCAGGCCGAAGTGCACGAACCCGTCCGCGTCCGCGAGTTCTGCTCGGCCGTTGGCGTACCGTTTTCGCGAGTCTTTCCGATTCTGAAGCGCGATCATAATATCCTGGCGCTGGTCACCAGCACGATACCCAAGGACGTCGCTCAATTCGTAGCGCTCGAGTTCGGCGTGGAGCTGAAGGTGGTCGAGGCCCGCACGGCGCTCGACGAGCTGCGCAGCGAGTTCACATCGCGCGAGCGCCATAACTTGCAACGCCGCCCGCCGGTTGTGACGATGCTGGGGCACGTCGACCACGGCAAGACCAGCCTGCTCGATGCCATCCGCAGCAGCCGGGTCGCTTCGGGCGAAGACGGCGGCATTACTCAGCACATCGGCGCCTCGTACGTCACCGACGGCGACCGGGCGGTCACGTTCCTCGATACACCGGGCCACAAGGCCTTCACCGCCATGCGCTCGCGCGGCGCGCAGTTGACCGACGTGGTGGTCCTGGTCGTGGCGGTCGACGACGGCTTGATGCCGCAGACCATCGAGGCCATCAGCCACGCCAAGGCCGCCAACGTGCCGATCGTCATTGCCTTGAACAAGATCGATCTCGGCGAGGCCAACGTGACCAAAATCTACGGCCAACTCGCCGAGCACGACCTGACGCCGACCGAATGGGGCGGGCACACCGACGTGATCAAGACCGCGGCCACCAAACGAGTGGGCATCTCCGAGCTGATCGGGCATCTGGCGGAGTTCACCGAGTTGCTGGAGCTGAAGGCTGATCCAACCGTTCCAGCCACCGGGACCGTCATCGAAGCGCAAGTCAAGGAAGGCGTCGGTCCGGTCGTCCGTGCGCTGGTGCAGGAGGGCACGCTCGCCACCGGGCAGATGCTCGCCTGCGGAACGGCGCACGGAAAAGTCCGCGCCCTGCTGAACGACCGCGGCCAGCGCATCAACGAGGCCGGACCGGCCATGCCGGTCGAGATCTGGGGGCTGGACGACGTGCCCGTGGCCGGCGACAAGTTTTACCAGGTCGACAGCTTGCAGCGGGCCGCGGAGGTGGCGGAAGTCGCCCGGCAGAAGCGGGCCGTCGATTCGCGCCTGCAGACCCAGAAAGCCCGCACGCTCGAGGACTTGTTCAAGCGGCGAGAAACGGGCGAGGTCCCCGAGCTGAACGTGATTATCAAGGCCGACGTCGACGGATCGGTCGACGTGCTCAAGCACGCCCTGCGCGAGCTGCCGACCGACGAAGTGCGGTTGACCATCCGGCACGCGGGCATCGGCCCCGTCAACGACAGCGACGTGCTGCTGGCCGACGCCTCGAATGCGATCATCGTCGCGTTCCGCGTGGTCCCGATGGCTGGGGCCCGAAAGCTGGCCGACGAGAAGGGCGTCGATATCCGCCAATACCGCGTGATTTACGAAGTCACCGACGAGGTCAAGAAAGCCCTGGAAGGACTGCTGGCGCCGGATGAGCGCCGCGAGACGCGGGCCACGGCCGACGTGCGCGAAGTCTTCCGCATCACCAAGGTGGGTGTTGTGGCGGGTTGCTACCTGACCGACGGCGTGGCCCAGCGAAGCCACCTGGCCCGGTTGATCCGCGATGGCGTGGTCGTACGCGACGATTGCAAGATCGCCTCGCTGCGTCGATTCAAGGACGACGTCAAGGAAGTCCGCGCCGGCATGGAGTGCGGCATTCGTCTGGATGGTTTCGACGACATCAAGGTGGGCGACACGATCGAGCTGTTCGAGATCGTCAAGGTCGCCCGCACACTGTAGCGGAGCCGTTAGCCATTTGCCCTTAGCCTTTAGCCTGTGCGCTGGTCGCCAAGTGGCGAACCGCTCCGAAGTCACAGCGAAGAGCTAATGGCTAACGGCTAATGGCTCATGGCTAAGAGCTCAAGGCTCTCACATGATCGAGTTCAAGGCAGACTGCGGACACACCATCCGCGCCAAGGATGAAGACGCGGGCAAGGCGGTGCGCTGCGCCTACTGCGGCAAGGATGCGCAGGTCCCGCAGGACGAGGACGATAGCCTTGACTTCCTGTTCAACGAAGTCGCCCGCAACACCATGCGCGTGGACGAAGCGCCGGCTGTGCCGGCCGGCCGCAGGCGGCGCCGTCGACGATCGGCCGGCCGGTCCGCGGATTCCGACTTCGACGTCTTGGACATCGCCAAGAAGCTGGCCTTCTTCGCGGTTCTCATCATTGCGGTGGTGGTCATCTGGAAGAAGGTCGTTCCGGCCGTGACCAGCGCCTCGCGTCAGACATCGGCCTCCGACCTGCCCCCGCCTGAGCCCGAAGCGGAGCCGCAGCCCAGCGCGAGCAAGGGCTTGACCGCACTCTCGCTCGATTCCAACCGCGGTGGACTTTACGTGAACTCTGTTCCGCCCGAGGCCCGCGTGCTGGTCCGAAAGAAGAGCGGGTCCAAAGATTATATCTGGTTGGATGGGAGCATCGATCGATCGGTTCGCACCGAGCGTGCCATCCCGCTCGAATCGGGCGACTACGAAGTCGGCGTGGCGATGGTGATCAGCGATCCCGCGCTCATGCGCTATCCCGGTTACACCGACGTACGCCGGGCCATCGAGGCGGGCGACGGCTCCAAGGAAGACAGGATAGCGAAGTTCTTCCTGCCTGACGGCGCCCGAGAGACTCGCTCGGCCGAGGTACCCGGTTGGCCGCGGCTGCTGATTCGCCTGTACGACGTCAAGATCAGCGAGAAACAGTGGACTCCGCTGGTCGCACTGTTCCTGCCGGATGGTTCGATCGACGAGCTGATCAAGTATCTGCCGCAGCGCAGCGCATTCCGGTTCGACACGAACCACGTGCAGGACGAACTGACGTACTATGAAGTCCCCAAGACCGACCAGCGCTATCTGATTGATGCGCTCGAGCGGATTGGTTCCGTTGTATACCGCAAGACGGACGGAGGATACTCGCAGTTCTCGATCCACCTGACGGAGGGCTGGATCACGCGCGACGTCATCAATCAGAGCCGGGTGAGCGGGAGCGATGGCCGCTCGAATTCGCGGAATTGAGCCATGGTGGTGGGAATGCTGCGGCTCGACCTGGCGGTGTTCGGCTCAACCTCGCTGAAGGACAAGCGCCGGGCCATCCGGAGCCTGAAGGACCGGCTCGCTAGCCGATTCAATGCGTCCGTGGCTGAGGTAGACGGGTTGGACTCGCACCAGCGGGCGGTCCTGGGCGTGGCGCTGGTCGCCAACGACGCGGCATTCGTCCATGGGTGCCTGGACAAGATGGTGGATTTCGCCCGGATGGACCGCGAGGCCCACCTGGTCAAACACGAGAAGCAGACCTGGGACTGGTAACCCGATGCGTGCGCACCGCCTCGAGAGAATCGCCAGCACGGTCCGGTGGGTGGTGAGCGATGCGATCGCTAACCGGCTCAACGATCCGCGCGTCTCGCATTTCACCAGCGTGACGCGGGTCGAGGTGGCCGGCGACCTGAGCGTGGCCAAGGTGCACGTCAGCGTGATGGGCACGCCGGCTGAGGAGCGGCGCACGCTGCATGCCCTGCGGCACGCCGCCGGCCACGTGCAGAGGCTGCTGGCCCGGCGACTCGAGACGCGGCAGTGCCCGCAGCTCGCGTTCGAGATCGATCCTTCGTTGAAGGGAACGGCCGAGACGCTCCGGCTGCTGAATGAGTTGATTCCGCCGGCAACCGACGAGGCCGCCTCGCCGGACGCGGCCGACGGGCAGGATGAGGCGGTGGATCCCGAGGTCGCGAGGGGGTCGCACGGAACGTCAGCATGAAGAACGGTACGCTGTACGCCAAGCGTGTCAAAGACTTGTACCACAAACTCAAGGCACAGGCGGAAAAGACCGAGCCTGAAGCGCCAACCGAGCCGACCGAGCAGCTCGTCGTGGCCCTGCTTGGGGAGACCACTTCGCTCGAGAGCGGCCGGCGAGCCCTCGGCCGGCTGCTGGAACGGATGATCGATCTGAACGAGATCCGCGTGTCGTCGGTTAACGAGGTGGCCGCCGCACTGGGCGATTGCGTGCCCGACCCGGAGGCGCGGGCCGATGCACTCATCCGTGCGCTCAACGCGGTCTTCCGCAAGGAGCACGCCGTCTCGCTGGCCAAGCTGGCCGGCAAGGGGATGCGCGAGGCCCGCGCATACCTGGAGTCCCTGGATGGGATGAGCCCCTTCGCAGCCGCTGCGGTCGTACACTGGAGTCTGCACGGCCACGCGATTCCCGTCAGCGTGCCGATGCTGTCCGCCCTGAAGGCCGCGCAGTTGGCTCATCCCGATGCGAGGCTGGACGAAGTGCAGGCGTTCCTGGAGCGCAACATCAGCGCCGGCGAGGCCCATCAGTTTGTCGTCACCATGGAGCCGTTCGCGCACGCGCGGCCGGCGAGCCGCGTACCCAATGCTGAAGGCGCGGGCAAGCCGACAAGATCCCGTGCGGGCCGACCGCCGGCCCAGCGCCAGGCGGCCAAGCGGAAGGGCCACTCGGGCGCGAAATGAGCCGACAAGCTTTTTCCGGACTACAATCAGGCATCGGTGTTCGATCGGCTGGGCGATCAGGCCGATGCACATCGGCGGGTGCAATCTTTGGGAGTGTGCGTGTTGACGACTGCAACGGGACAATCGGTTCGGGCCAAACAAGCGGCGCGGCTACCGGCCAGTTGGTTGCTGGTGGGGTTTGCGCTGATGGCGGTCGGTGGCGCGGGGAGTGTTTCATTCGCGCAATCCACCGAGCCTCACGTTGCCGAGCAGCCCGAGCATTCGACGCCGCCCGTCGATCCGGCCAGAGCCTCGTTGCGCTTGGAAGACATCGAGCCGCGCCCGGAGGCGCCGGCGGCAACGCCCGCCATTCCGCCACTGTCCAAACGAGCCGCCACACAGCTCGATGACGCCCGGCGTTTGCTGCACGAAAGCCGCTTCGCCGAAGCGAGTCAGGAGATTGAGAAAGCGCTGCGCTACGATCCGAACCACCCGTTGGTTCACCGCGCCATGGCGCTTGTTTCGTGGGAGAGCGGCAGCACGGAGCTGGCCCGCACGCACGCACGCCGCGCTGTCGAGCTCGATCCGAACGACCGGGTCGCGCACTATCTGATGGGTCGTCTGGCTGTCGCTTCGGCCGAACCGGACGAAGCGTTGCGATCATATCGGCTGGCGCTCTTGTCGCAGCCGGTCGATCCGGCTCCAGACTACGTGGCCTTGACGCATTATCACCTCGCCAGCTTGCTGGCAGCCTCGGGTTACTTGTCGGCGGCGCTGGCCGAGTACGAGGCATACGAACACGCCGTGGCCGCACTGCCGGCGGACGCGCCGCGCTGCCAGGACCTGGTCACGCTCGTGGCCACGAACAATGGCCGGGCCGGCGAGCAGATGGCAGCCATCTACGAGAGGCTCGGCAAGTTCGCGGAGGCCGCGGACAAGCTCCGGCCCATCGCGACGCACGCCGGCGCAAGCCCCGCCGTCCGCGCCCGATTCGCTCGGCTGCTCAGCCACGCCGGCCTGCACGACGAAGCGCTGGCCGAAGCCCGCAAGCTGCTCGATTCGGACGAGAAAGCGGTGGACTTGTTGCTCGAGCTGCACGAGCGGGCGGGCGACCGCGATGGCGCCATTGCCGACTTGCGGGCGGTGTTGGCTGAGCAGCCGCACCGCGTGAACGTGGCGACCGCTTTGGTCGGCGCCCTGCTGAAGGCAGGCGACCAGCACAAGGCCGACGAGCTACTGACCGAGATCCTGACGCGCAACCCGAAACAGTCCGAATTGTGGTGGGAGAAGCACCGGCTGGCGGTCGAGCGCGAGGACTGGCGGGCGGCGTTTGCGGCTGCCGTGTCGGCGCTGGCTGCCGCGCCGGACCGGTTCTCGGACGCCGCATCGCACGTGCGGGCGCTCGCCAAGCAGGCGGGCGCCGTCGACGCGATCAAATCGGCTGAGGGGCCGCCCGCGGACGCCGAGCGCGGATCGGCTGCCCATTATCTGTACGGAGTGCTTTTCGAGGCCGTCGGCGACGCGGCTGCGGCCGAACGATCGTGGCGCGCCGCACTGAGCGGGCAGCCCGAGTGGCTCGCTCCTCGGCTGGCGCTCGGTGAGCTCTGCCTGGCTCAGTTCCGCTGGGAAGACGCGATCCAATTGGCGGCGCCGGCCGACGTGAACGTGCCGCCGCACAACCGGCTCGAGTGGATGCTTGGCCGGGCGTACGCCGGCCTCGATCGCCACGAGGAGGCCGCCGCACATTTCAACCAGGCCATCAGCCTGAACCGGGCCGACACCGACTCGATGTATCGATTGGCCATCGTCTACCAGGACACCGGCAAGGTGCTTCGTGCGCAGCGGCAGCTCGAGTCGATTCTCGAGTCGCAGCCGCTGCACGAAGCTTCGCGCGAGGAGCTGGTGCGGATCTATCTGTCGGCCGGCCGCTTCACGGACGCGGCCGATCAGGTCGAGAGGCTGCGCGCCCAGGGCGCATCGCCGACTCGGATTGCGCGGTGTGCGGCCGCGGTCGAGCAGAACCCTCGCTCGCCCGATTTCGCTCGCTTTCGGGAGAAGTTGGAGGCCGGGATCAAGCTGGGCGGGCCGGACGCCCGCACACTGACGCTGGTGGCCGAGACGTATCGTCGCGAGCAGGATTACGAGGCGGCGCGCACCGCGCTCGAGCAGGCCCGGCAGCTCGACGATTCGTACGAACCGGCGGTTCAACTTCTGGCCGAGACGTGCGGGTTGCTGCTCGACTACGAGCGGGCCGAGTCGCTGTGTCGCGAGCTGGTTCGGCGCTATCCCAACCGGATGGCCTATTACGCCGACCTGAGCGAGCTGTTGCTGAACAAACAGGACTTTGAAGACTGCCTGGCGGTCGCCGATCAGGTGCTCGCTCGCGAGGATCTCTCGCCCGAGCTCAGACGAGTCTTTGACGCCAACGCGCTGGAGTCGCTCCGCCTGCTGGGCCGCGACGACGAGTTGATCGAGCGACTTCGCGCGCGGGCGGACGATCCGGCCGACGGCGGGCCGTTCCGGCCTGTGCTGCTGGCAACGCTCGTTCGGGTCAAGCGAACGCAGGCGGCGCTCGAACTGGTCCGGACTTGGTACGAGGCTGACCCGGCCAACCCCGGGACGCGAACGGCCCTGGTCGGCGTGCTGCTCTCGGCCGACCAACCCGTTCGTGCACAGCAACGGGTGCTCGACTGGCTGGCCGAGGACCCGCAAAACCAGGACCTCCAGCGGGAGCTGATCGCAGCGCTGGCCGGCGCCAAACAGTTTGACGCGGCCCTCGAGCTGATTCGCAGTCTTCAGGCGCGGGAGCTGCCCCCGTCGGGCGAGCGGTTGGCCAACACCGCGCTCGTGCCGCTCTATGATCTCGAGTATCGCGTCTTAGCAACGGCCGAGCGTCATGACGCCGCGGTCGAGCTCCTGACGGACATGCTGCGGACCGTTGAGAGCCGTGGCCCCGGCCTCGAGCACGAGTTCAACCGTCACGACCTGCAGCGTCGGCTGGCGCTCGAGCTGATCCGCGCCGAAAAACTTGAGCAAGCGTCGGTTCGCCTTACACGCTGGATGTCCGAGGCCGAGAACGACCGCTACCGATATGTGTATCTGAACCTGCTTCGTCTCGTCAACGACCGTCGCGGCCAACTCGCTCAGGCGACGGAACTGCTCGAGATGGCCTACAAGCTCCAGCCTAACGACGAAAGTGTGAACAATGACCTGGGCTACACCTGGGCGGACGCCGGGATCCGGCTGGACGAAGCGGAAAAGATGATTCGATACGCCGTTTCGCGCAGGCCACGCGAGGCAGCGTATCTCGATAGTCTCGGCTGGGTGCTGTACAAGCGCGGCGATTTTGCTGCGGCCGTCACCTGGATCGAGCGGGCCGTCCGGATGGATGAGAACGGCGATCCGGTTCTGTTCGATCATTTGGGCGACGCCCGATGGCGCGCCGGGCAGCGCGAGCAGGCCACCGCCGCCTGGCGGCAGTCGATGGAGTCGCTCGAGAAGCATCCCGACGACGAGGGCGACCGGACGCGAATCGCGCTGCGCGAGTCGCTGCCCAGGAAACTTGCCGCAGTCGAGGCCGGCGACGAGCCGGAGCTCGCACCGCTGGCGCCGTAGTCTTGGCAAGCGTGTTGCGAATGCGTGATGGACGCAGAGGCGCAGAGCGCGCAGAGAGAACAGGTGTAAGTGGCGCAGGTTACGCTCCCATTTCTCACTTTTCCTCAGATTCTCAGCGCCTCTGAGTCAATAAGCGCGGCATATTGAGCAGGGTCAGGAACGCATGGCAGGGCATTCCCATTGGGCGAAGATCAAGCGCGGCAAGGCAGTCGTTGATGCTCGCCGCGGGCGACTGTGGAGCAAGCTGGCGCGCGACATCATCATGGCCGCGCGCCTCGGTGGTGGCGACCCGGACATGAACGCCCGGCTGCGGCTGGCGATCGACAAGGGCAAAGCCGCCAACATGCCCAAAGACACGATCGACAACGCCATCAAGAAGGGCACCGGCGAGCTCGGCGGCGAGGCGCTCGAGGAAGTGCTCTACGAAGGATACGGGCCGGGCGGCGTCGCCATCATGTGCCAGGCCGTGACCGACAACCGCACGCGCACCGCGCCGGAGATCAAGAAAATCTTCGAGCGGCACGCGGGTAACTTCGGCTCGACCAACTGCGTGGCCTGGATGTTCAGACAGAAAGGCCTGCTCACGGTCGCGACCGACAAGATCGACGAGGACCGCCTGATCGAAGTCTCGCTGGAGAATGGCGCCGAGGACGTGCAACGGGCCGGCGACGTCTTTGAAGTGACCTGCGCTCCTGACGCCTTCGGCACCGTGAAATCGGGCCTGGAAGGGGCGGGCATTGCCATCGCCTCAGCGGACATCCAGCAAATCGCCGCCAGCATGGTCTCGCTCGACGCCGAAAAAACCCGCGCCGCCATGAAGCTGCTCGAAGCGCTCGACGACCACGACGACGTGCAGAACGTCTCGTCGAATCTCGACATACCCGAAGAGCTGATGGCCGAGCTGTGAGCTGACTTACCAGGGCGGGCGAAGCCCCAGCAGAACGTCGGACACCGTGAGCATGCCCATCAAGACGCTCACGACGCCGTTGATGGTGAAGAAGGCCAAGTTGACTCTCGAAAAGTCGTTGGCCCGAACGAGACTGTTCTCGATCACCAGCAGCAGGGCCACGCCGGCTACGCCCACGAAGTACAACCAACCCAACTGAGCCTCCACGCCCAGGATCGCCAACAGCGCCACCGTGGCGGCGTGGCTGATTCGAGCGATGGTCAGCGCGCGAGCAGGCCCCAGGCGCGACGGGAGGCTGTGCAGGCCGTCGCGGCGGTCGACGTCGATGTCCTGGCAGGCGTAGATGATGTCGAAACCGCCGATCCAGGTCGTGACCGCGGCCGCCAGAAGCAGCGCGGGCAGGCCCACGCTGTCCGGATGGACGGCCAGCCACGCGGCCGGAGGCGACAGGGCGATCGCGCTGCCCAGGTAGAAGTGCGACCAGCGCGTGAAGCGCTTCATGTACGAGTAGCCGCACAGATAGAGCAGCACCGGACCGCCCAGCAGCATCGGCCATGGGTTGCCGTACGCCAGCCGAAAGGCGAAGCAGGCCAGCGCGAAGACCAGCGTCCAAAACAGCAGGAACAGCGTGGCGGCCTTACGAGTGAGCCGGCCGGCCGGCAGCGGCCGGCCCGCCGTACGCGGGTTGCGGGCGTCGATCTGGGCGTCGACGATCCGATTGAACGTCATGGCCACGCTTCGTGCCGCCACCATGCACACCAGGATCAAGGCCAGATGGCCGACGGGCGGGTGCGGCGGGTTGAGGTGCCGGGCGGCCAGGAAGGCCGCCATGACCGCAAAGGGCAGCGCGAAGACCGAGTGCGACAGCTTGATCATCTCGGACCACGTGCGGATGTCGCGAACGAATCCGTTCATCCTGCCGGCTTCCAGCGCGTGTTGAGGTTGTGCGGCACGTCGAGCAGGTCGAGGACTTTACCGACGACGAAATCGACCAGGTCGTCGATGGTTTGCGGCCGCATGTAGAAGCCGGGCGCAGCCGGGCAGATCACAGCCCCTGCCTCGCTGAGCCGCAGCGCGTTCAGCAGGTCGATGCGGCTCATCGGCATTTCGCGCGTGACCAGGATCAGCCGCCGCATCTCCTTGAGCGTGACGGCCGCGGCCCGGTTGATCAGGTTCTGGCCGAGCCCGGCCGCCACCGCGCCGAGCGTGTTGCTGCTGCACGGGCAGATGACCATTCCGTCGGTCCGGAAGGAGCCGCTGCCCAGCGTGCTGCCGACGTCCCTGTAGGGGTGTTGCACGACGCGCGGCTCGGCCCGGCCGAGCAGGCCCTCGACGCCGGGGGTTTCGATGTCCAGCTCGTCAGCCAGCAGGCGCTGCCCGAGCGGAGAGATGATCAGGTGAACTTCGACATCCGCCTCAAGCAGAATGCCAACCAGGCGGCGGGCATAGACGGCGCCGCTCGCTCCAGTAATCGCCAACACGACTCGCCGTTGTTGAGTCATTTCACCTGCGGTCAGGGAGCGTTCTGCGGCTCGGCCGGCAGCGTCGCCGGCGGCAACAGCCGCAGCCGCGTGCCAGCCTGTGACGCCCAGACGGATTCGGGTCGCGCGGTCCTGGCGCGCTCCAGCGCCTTCCGGGCGTCGTCGAGCCGGCCGGCCTCCTGATACGCCAATCCCAGCCGATACAGGCACTCAGGCAGGGCATCGCCCTCGGGGAACTCGGCCGCCGCCGCTTCCAGCGCCGCGATGCGCTCCGCCGGCGACTCTCGCCGGTCGGCTAGAGCCACGCGTACGTTGTCCAGCAGCCGCATGTTCGGGTAGCGCTGCTCGAGTGCGGCCAGGTTCTGGGCATAGTTCGCGTGACGCGGGTCGAATGCCATCAGACCCAGTCCGTCGCCAGAGTGCTCATCGCCGCATAGCGGAGCGTCGCCATACAGCCCGTCGCGGCGGTTGTGTTCGAGCAGCTCGAGCAGGCGGCGGGCGGCTTGAACGGTCGGCTCGACCTGAATGCGCAGGTTGGCCTCGGGCGGGCGCGGCACAAGCAGGCCGTTGGGCCGCGGCGCCCCGCTATCGCCGGCCGGCTTGGGGGAAAACTGCGCCAGAACTTCGCGCAGTCCGGCGACGGCGCTTTCAATGTCGCAGGCGCGGGCGTCGAGCTGAGCCAGGCGATATCCGGCCACGGCCCGCAGCGGCGATTGACCGGCGTTGACCCAGATACTCGCCCACGACTTGCGCGACAGCTCACTGGGAAAATCGTCGTAGAAGTTCGGCCTTTTCTCTGTTGCGAAAGCCGACGGGTCCAGACGCGTGTCCAGCGACGTGGCCTTGATGAACAGCGCGTTCAGATGATAGCGGCTGTCGGGAAAGTTTCGGATGAAGACGTCGCACGCGTTGGCCGCCTCAGCCTGCTGCCGGTGGAACCAGGCGCTCAAGCGCAGCTCCCACCACAGGCCGCGGACCTCGCGGACGCCGGCCAGGCTCGGCCGCGGCGCCGGCCGGGCGGCGAAGCTGGCTTGTACGTCGCGCTCGAACTCCTCTTGGGCGTCGGGGAAGCTCAAGTAGTGCGAGGCGGGGCCGAACTCGCGCTCGAGCAGGCGGTAGTACAGCTCGTCGCGTCCCACGTAGAACTCGAACAACAGGGCCGGAGCCAGCAACAACACCGCCAGCAGCGGCGCGATGGCCCCGGGCCGGTAGTTGACTTTCTCGGCAATCAGGAGGCAGAGAATGATGACCAGGAACCCGGCCACGACCGCCAGAATCCACGGCGCCAGGTACTTGATCTGCTCACCCGGCGTGGCCAGGGCTTCCACCGGCTGAGTCGACGTGCGCGAGGCCCCAAAGATCCACAGGATGATGGGGACCATGCCGAGCGATGCCGACGCCCAGCGCGAGCGCAATCTCGGCCAGACGGAAGCCAGCACACACGAAATGAACAACATGAGGGCCAGCCACGGCATCATGGCAAGAAATGCAATCGCCAAGAGAAACGGCAGACAGGCCGGAAACCGGTAGAGGATCGAGATCAGGATCGGAATCGAAACGACGGCTGCCAGCAGCAGGCCGTGCACGACGATCTGCATCGGCACGTCGTCCTGGTCGATCGGGTAGCGCAGCAGCTTGTCGAGGGCCACGTCGGTGTCGGCCGACACTCGGAAGGTCTGGGCGAGCTCGCGTCCGTAGCCGTCCATGCCCGGTGCGAACGGTTCGCCGCTGCGCAGCCAGTACGCAAAGCACGCCAGGATCGCAAACATGACCACGTCGACGATCAGCAGCACGGTTGCACGCACCCGATACTTGCGACTGGTGCGCGACCAGACATCGACGATGGGCGACGGGTCGGACATCGCTACGACCGAACTGCTCCTATTTCGCGGCCAGGTAAATCGTGACGGCCCCAAACGTGAGCGGCCGGCAATCAACGCTGGCGAATCCGGCCTGCCGCAGCTTGGCGGCCATCTGGGCCGCGTCGAGAAAGGATACTACCGATCGAGGCAGATAGCGATACGCGCCGGTGCGGTCGCGGCTGACCAGCGCCGCGCCCCACGGCATGATGCGCGACGTGTAGAGCTCGTAGACCGCCCGGACGAGGCGGTTAGCCGGACGGGTGAATTCGAGGATCACGCATCGGCCACCCGGCGCCATGACGCGATGCATCTCGGCCAGGCCGACCCCCAGATCCTGGAAGTTGCGCACGCCAAACGCACAGCTTGTGACGCTGAAGCTCCCGTCGGCAAAAGGCAGCCGCAGGGCGTCGGCCTCGCACCAGGCCAGCGGCCCGGCTGCTGGGCGATCGACCGCATGACGCAGCATCTCGTGGGCGAAATCGCAGCCGACGACGCGCCGCGGCGCAGGCACGGCGGCAGCGAATGCCCGAGCGAGGTCGCCGGTGCCGCAGGCAATGTCAAGCACGGTGTCCTGGCCGCCGACGTGCGCCATCCGAACGACGGCACGGCGCCAGCCCGCGTCCCGCCCAGCGCTGAAGAGTGTGTTGACGCGCTCGTAGGTCGGCGCGATGGCGTCGAACATGCGCCGCACGCGCTGCGACTTGTCCGGCTGTTGGTGCGGGTCGGCCAGCCGGTCGCCGTCCCACAGCGCGGGCGCTTGGTTGTTGTCCGTCACGGCTACTTGGGAATCTTGACGTTGACCGCCTCGGCAAATCGGCGCTCGGCATCCTTCCAGTTGGCGACGTTCCAGAAGGCGTTGACGTAGTCGGCCCGCTTGTTCTGGTACTTCAGGTAGTAGGCGTGCTCCCAGACGTCAAGCATGAGCAGCGGGATCGAACCGATCACCGTCAGGTTCTGCTGGTTCATCATCGTCTCGATGTAGAGCTTGCCCAGCAGCGGATGCCAGGCCAGCACGCCCCAGCCGTTGCCTTCGACCGCCGTGGCGGCGGCGCTGAAATGCTTCTTGAACTTGTCGAACCCGCCAAAATCGCGGTTGATGGCTTCGGCCAGGTCGCCCGACGGCTCACCGCCGCCGCCCTTGCCCGCAGGTGCCAGGTTGTTCCAGAAAATGGTGTGATTCGCGTGCCCGCCGCCATGGAACGCGACCAATCGAGACAGTTGCTGGACGGCGGCGAAGTCGCCCGATTCGCGGGCCTTCATCAGGCCCTCTTCGGCCTTGTTCAACCCATCCACGTACGCCTGATGGTGCTTGCCGTGATGGATCGTCATCGTCGTCGCGTCAATGTGCGGCTCGAGCGCCGCGTAGTCGTAGGCCAGCTTCGGAAGTTCGTGCGGCATGGATCGTTCTCCTGGCGGTGCGGCAGGATAGCTGGGGCGCCCCGCGCGAACCGCGTTCACTGCGACTGATTCTCGCCAATACGTCCCTATTGGAACGGTAGACGGACGGTCGCGGGGCGTCAAGCGGCAGCAGCCATTGTGGTGCAGGTGTCTCGCCCGCACCGTGCAGCCGAGACGGCTGCACCACATCTTTGTGCGGTCAGAAAGCCGAAGCGGCGAAGGCGTTCTGGAACGAGGCCCAGTCGAACAAATCGACGTCGTCGTCCTGATTAATGTCGGCCACGGCGCACGCGTGATCGGGGTTGTAGGCCGGCATCGGACCGGAAACGCAGACGCTCAGTGCCGCTACGTCGCCCAGATTCACGGCGTTGTCGCCACTGTGATCGAACTCCGCCCTACCCAGCGAGTCCAGGAAGGCAATGACGGCCGCCTTCTGCTCGGGCAGGAGCGCATCATAGGCCCCGGCCGACGCGGCGGCCTCGCTCAGAAACGCGTTGTGTGCCGCAATGGCTGCGGCGACGCGATCGGCAAACGTCCCGCCGGTGACGCTCGCGTTGTGCAGGAGCGGGTCGCGAATACGCAGGCCCCACAGCGAGGGTGTCCGCATCTCGCGATCCGAAGCGTCGCCCTGCACGATCCCGTCGCCGAGCAGACCCATGTCGTGCAGCAGGAAGTCGGAGTACGGTTTGATGACCTTGTTGCGCAGGGCCGGCTCGAGCGTCTCGACGTCAGCCGTTGTAAACGACGGGACATGGCAATCGCCACACTGGACGTTCATGAACAGCGCCTCGCCGCTCATGCCCGCGCGTGGCGTCTGGGGCGGCGCCGCCAGGAACCGCTGAAAATCGGTGACGCGGTCGATGAAATCCAAGCCGTTCTGGTCGGGACCATCCTCCGGGTCGGGGATCGTGTCGCATTGAGCCAGTAGCTCCTCGTTGCCGTTGGGGGCGTTCTCAGTCGGAACGAGCCGGTTCGTGAGGCCCATTTCGTTCAGAGCGGCGTCACCCGAGAACGTCAATGCGGTCGCCACCTGAGCCTTCCAGCCGAAGCGACCCGCGCGTGGCTCAGGCATCGGACTGTCATCCTCAAGCGGGATCACCCAGTGAACGCGCCCACTCACAAACCCGCCCGGCGGGTCTAGCTCGTGGGCCTCGATCGCCGCGTCGGGAATGGCCTCGACCAGACCCATCCCCAACGTCGAGTTCGTTGCCCGCAGCGCCGTGTAGGCACCCGGCGGAATGACTTCCATGCATTCCGGGCTGATGGCCGCGGACTGGAGCAGCGACCCGCCGAGTTCCTCGAGCGGGTCGAACTCATCCTTGATGTACGTGCCGAAGCGCGTGACCGTCACATCGCCCGATCCGCCCAGCGGCGTGATATGGCACGCGCCGCAACTGTTGTTGTTGAAGATCGGCCCGAGCCCGTCGGCGGCGACGAAGTCCGTATCGAAATCGACGCGACCCGCCAGGAATCTGGCCAGCTCTGTTTCGGACAGGCCGGCGAGCGGCTGTCCCATCCGCGGTTGGGCCGGAACCGGCGTGAGCTGCGCCAGCAGCCACGCTGGTTGGGCCAGAATCACGACCACTGCCATCCGTGCGGCCAAACCGCTCGGCTTGATCTTCAACTGCATAACGACCTCACGTTAAAGGCGGCCACGCCGCCGGTTACCCGTCAAAGCCATTCTCAAATCCCGCAAAGTCCGCTAGATCGACGTCGTTGTCGGCTTGTAGGTCGGCGGCCTCGCACCCCATTTGTACAGCCGCGCCGGGCCCGGTCATGCAATCGGTCCACAGTGCATGGTCATCCAGATTCACCAAGCCGTTCACATCCAGATCGCCCGGCACATCACAGAAGACTTCTTCGATCTGGAAGTTGTCGATGCCGGCTTCCGTCGTCGAGTTGTTCCCGGGGTCCGACGTGGTGAACCGGATGCGCACGGTCGCCGTGGGTGTCACGATGTCGCTCACGTCGAACGCCACGGTCTCCCACTGGCTGCCGGTGCCCTGCGTCGAGTGAACCTCGAACCAGGTTACGCCGCCATCGTTTGAGATTTCAGTGCGAAGTGCGTCCCCAAGTGTCGGAATGCTGGCGTTATTGCAGAAGAACCAGCGGGCGTAACTGAGGGTGGCGTCCGTCCCCGCGAGGTTAAAATTCGGCGTAATCAGGTGTGTTGGTCCGCCATCGACGTCAGCCGCGCCAGCTAATCCCCCGGGGACGCCGTTCTGCGTCACGAAGCACTGGACGGCGTCATCCGCTTGCGTGGCATCGTCCTCGGGCGCCGCCATGGCACCGCCGGAGATCGTCCCGTTCGGATCAGCCTGCTGCCACGCTCCACCGGTCAAGCTGGGGTGGTTGACCACGGTCCAAGCTGAAACATCACCCTCGAACTCGTCGCGCAGCAAGACCAGCGAGCCGTCGCCTGCAGTCGTTTCGTTGAACGCCGCAGGCGCCCCGGCTGGTCCGGTGAATGTCGCGCCGGTAGAGAGTTGGGCGCTCACGTAGTAGCCGATGGACGCCGAGCAAGCAGCCGCGGGCAGCGTGGCTGAATATAGGTTCGCTCCGAGCGGATCCAGCGGCGAAACGACGAACGGCGCGCCGTTCACCGAGACGTGCAGCCTTTCCGTTCCGGCCACGACCGTCGCCCCTTGGCCCAGGGCTATCGCATCTAAACCGCGGTTAGTCTTGCCGGACGGTCGCGTTCGGGTTACACTGGCAAACTGAGCGTGTGAGGCCTCACGGAGTTTCTTGAACAAACCCGTGTACGGAGGGGC
>Ga0187892_10002740_pt1 | contig 34223 bp, 36 predicted proteins | sample MA1701073metaG_FD_139345 | JGI IMG/M metagenome (GOLD analysis project Ga0187892, IMG submission 139345) | Bio-ooze microbial communities from a basaltic lava cave in the Kipuka Kanohina Cave System on the Island of Hawaii, USA - MA170107-3 metaG ... | reverse complement strand
CGAGGCGCAGGTCCGGCGGCACGGGCGGCGGCGGCGCGCAGTCCTCGCCGCGCGCGAGCGCGAGCAGGCCGAGCACGCCGGGCCCGAGCCGCGCCGCGAGCGCGCGCGGGGACAGGCGCAGCAGATCCGCCACGCGCCGGAGACCGAAGCGCGAGAGCGCGTCGGCGAGCGCGTCGTCGGGGTTCAGGAGGTCGAGCGGCAGCGGCGCGAGGAAGTCCGCGTCGTTCTCGATGACTACGCTCGCCTCACGCGAGGCGAAGCCTCGCGTGGGCTCGCTGCGCGCTTCGCGGTCCTTGTCTCCGCTCGCCTTCGGCTCGCTGCGCGCTTCGCTTGCTGCCCGCTGGGCGAGGAAGCGCGCCGCGATCCGCGCCACGCTGCGCGACGAGGCCACGGCCACGCAGGCCGGGAGCCCCACCCGCCGCGCGCGCTCGGCGAGCGCCCCGGCGAAGCCCGCCTCCGAGCGGAACAGCGCCGAGACGCCGCGCGCGTCCACGTAGACGGCGGCCTCCGCGGCGAAGACGCCCGCCCCCGGCGGCGCCGGCTCGGCGCGCGGCGAGGCGCCGAGCGCGACGTCGAGGAGCGCCGCGCGCGCCGCCTGCTCGAGCGCGGGCGAGAGCACGCGCACCTCGAGCGCGGCGCAAGCCGCGCGCGCGTGCACCACCGTCCCGAACGGGCGCACGCCGGCGCGCATCGCCTCGGGCGAGACGGCCACGATCTCGGCGCGCGGTCCCGGCCCCGCCGCCACGGCGAAGGGCCGGCCCGCGAGCTCCGGGTGGGCGCGCAGCTCGGCGGCGAGCGGGAGCGCGGGCACGAGCAGGCACGCGATACGCCCGATTCCCACTCTGGGCCGCCCCGCGGCCCCGGCTACGCGGCGCGCCAGCGCACGGCGACATCGGTACCGGCGGGGCCGGCGCGGCTGCGCACGAGCCGCACGCGCGTCTCGAAGCCCGCGAGCCAGTCGGGCCCGCTCTCGAAGCGCGGGCGCGCGGCGTCGAGCTCGAGCGCGAGATCGGCGAAGGGGCCGGCGAGACGCCGGCGGCCGAGCAACACCAGCGCGGAGGCCGTGGCGGCCGCGGCCTTGCGGAGCCGCGGCCAGGCCACGCCCGGGATGCGCGGGTCGCCGGCCTCGCTCGAGAGGTCGAGCAGCACGAGCGGGAAGCCGCCGGCCTGGAGCACGTGCTCCACGCTGCGCAGCGCCTCCGGGACGCCGCGCGGCCGCACCCAGAGCACGCGCTCGAGATCCACGCCGGCGGCCGCGGCCGAGCCGGCGTCGAAGGCGTCGGCCCGGTCCACCACGGCGCCGAGCTCGCCCCGCGCCGTGGTGCGCGCGAGCAGCGCGAGCGCGAGCGAGGTGCGACCGCAGCAGCCGGGGCCCACGACCTCGCTCACGCGCCCGCGCGGGAAGCCGCCGCCGAGCGCGTCGTCGATCGCGGCGAGCCCGGTGGGGAAGCGGCCGCTCGGGAGCGCCACGCCCCCGCCCCGCGCCACGCTCGCCCCGAGCTCGCGGAGCAGGCCCTCGAGGGACTCGCCGGACCGCCCCTCGAGGCGGGCGGACGGGCCCGAGCGCTGGGACCGGGGGGTGGTCATGGAGGAGCGATTTTCGTCTTTTCTTCGCCCCCGTGTCAACGGAAAAGGCGCCGTTCCCCGACGCCTACGGCTGCTCGAGCACGGCCTCGAAGGTCTGGAGCTTCGGGTGCCCGCGCAGCACGCCCTCGGGCATGCGCGCCTGCTGGTGCGCCCGGCGGAAGGCCTCCGAGCGTGTCCACGCCTCGAACGCGGAGCGGCTCTGCCAGGTGGAGTGCGAGAGGTAGCGGCCCGGCTCGTCGCTGCGCAGCAGCGCGAAGCGCACGAAGCCCGGCACCTCCGCGAGGTGGGTCTCGCGCTCGCGCCAGCGCGCCTCGAACTCCGCCCCGCGCGCCGGATCCACCTCGAACTGATTCATCGCAATGAAGAGTGCCATCTCGTTCTCCCTCGGCGCCCCTACACTACCGGCCATGCGACTCCTCCACACCATGCTGCGCGTGAAGGATCTCGATGCGTCGCTCCGCTTCTGGACCGAGCACTTCGGCATGAAGCTCCTGCGTCGCCGCGACTACCCGGAAGGGAAGTTCACGCTCGCCTTCGTGGGCTACGGCGACGAGTCGGACCACACGGTCATCGAGCTCACCCACAACTGGGGCCAGAGCGACTACGTGCTCGGCGACCAGTTCGGGCACGTGGCGATCGGCGTGGACGACATCTACCGCATCTGCGAGCGGCTGCGCGCGGCGGGCGTCGAGGTCACGCGCGAGCCCGGCCCGATGAAGCACGGCACCACCGTGATCGCGTTCGTCGAGGACCCGAACGGCTACAAGGTCGAGCTCATCCAGCAGAAGTGACGGCCTAGGACCGTCCCCCTTCTGACAGGATCCGGACGCGGCGGCCCTCGATGCGGAGGCGGCCGGCCGCGAAGAGGCGCACGGCCTCGGCGACGAGCTCGCGCTCGACGGCGTGGACGCGAGTCGCGAGCGCGTCGGGCGTGTCGTCGTCGAGGACTGCCACCGCGCGCTGGAGCACGATCGGCCCGTGGTCGTACTCCTCGTCCACGAAGTGCACGGTGGCGCCGGAGACCTTCGCACCGGCGGCGAGCACGGCCTCGTGCACGCGCCGCCCGTAGAAGCCCTTGCCCGCGAAGGCCGGGATGAGCGCGGGGTGGACGTTCAGCGCGCGTCCCTCGTAACGCCCGCGCAGCTCGAACGGCGAGAGGAAGCCGAGGAGCAGCACGAGGTCCGGCTCGAAGCGCTCGAGCTCGGCGTGAAGCGCGTCGTTGAACGCCTCCACGTCGCGGTACTGCTTGCGCGGCACCGCGACGGCGGGAACGCCGCGGCGCGCAGCGCGCGCGAGACCGCCCGCCTCGGCCTTCGATGCGAGCACGGCCACCACGCGGCCGGGCACCTCGCCCGCAGCGCAGCGCTCGAGCAGGCTCTCGAGGCTCGTGCCTTCGCCGGAGAGCAGCACGGCGATGCGGAGGGTCACCGGCTCACCAGGTTCTCGTGCACGCGGCGCGTCGCCGGCGACTGGTTCAGCGTGTAGAAGTGGATGCCGGGCGCGCCGCGCGCGAGGAGCTCGCGACACTGGAGCGTCGCCCACTCGACGCCGATCTCGAGCGAGCGCTCCTTGTCGCCCTCGGCGAGGGCGAGCGCCTGCTCGAGCTCGCGCGGCGTCTCGGAGGTCGGCGCGTTGCGGAGCGCGCCGCGCAGGTTCGCGAGGCTCACGATCGGCATGATGCCGGGCACGATCGGCACCGTGATGCCGGCGGCGCGTGCGCGCGCGGCGAAGCGGAAGTAGTGCTCGTTGTTGAGGAACAGCTGCGTGATCAGGAACTCGGCGCCCGCCGCGACCTTGCGCCCGAGGTTCGCGAGGTCGGCTTCCGGGCTCGCGGCCTCGGGGTGCACCTCCGGGTAGCAGCCGCCGCCCACGCAGAACGGGCCCTGCTGCTTCACGAACGCCGCGAGCTCGCTGCCGTAGCGGAAGCCGCCGGGGACGGGACGCCACTCGGGCTGGTCGCCCGGCGGGTCGCCGCGGAGCGCCATCACGTTCTCGATCCCGGCCGCGGCGAGCTGCGCGAGCGTCTCCGACAGCTCGGCTCGGCTCTGTCCGGCACAGGTCATGTGCGCCATCGCGGTGATGCCGAGCTCGCTCTGGATGCGGATCGTGAGCTCCGCGGTCTTCGAGCGGTTCTCGCCGCGCGCGTGGCTGGTCACGGACACGAAGGCGGGATCGAGCTCCTTGAGCTCCTCGATCACGCGGTAGAGCGCGCGGTAGCCGCCGTCGGTCTTCGGCGGAAAGAACTCGAACGAGAACACGGGACGCCGTGTCGCGTACAGCTCGGAGATCCGCATCCGTCGCATTCTAATCGGAGGTCATCGGAGAATCGAACTCGAGCATTGACCGGCCGAAACACCCCGCCCTAGACTGGGCGGCCCTCGTGAGGGAGGCGGGAGCGCGTGGCGATTCTCTGCACGGGGTCCGTGGCGGTGGACCACATCATGGTCTTCCGCGGGCGCTTCCGTGACGTGATCCTCCCCGATCGCATCCACATGCTGAACGTGGCATTCCACGTGCCGGAGCTGCGCCGCAGCTTCGGCGGCTGCGCGGGAAACATCGCCTGGAACCTGCGCCTCCTCGGCGACGACCCGATCGTGCTGGCGACGGTCGGCGGGGACGACTTCGACGCGTACGCCGCCTGGCTCGACCGCCACGGGATTCGCCGCGACCACATCGTCGGCATCGCGGGCGAGGCGACCGCGGGCGCGTACATCACCACCGACCTCGAGGACAACCAGATCGTGGGCTTCCACCCGGGCGCGATGGACCGCGCCCACGAGGCGCCCCTCGAGCGCATCCGCGAGCCGATCGACCTCGCGATCGTCTCGCCGAACGGCAAGCGCGCCATGCAGGAGCATGCGCGCGGGCTCAAGGAGCGGGGCGTCGCGACCGTGATCGATCCCGGCCAGGGTCTGCCGCTCTTCGAGCGCGACGAGCTCGTCGAGCTGATCGACGGTGCAGACCTCTACATCGTGAACGACTACGAGTGGTCGCTGACGCTCTCGCGGAGCGAGCTCTCCGAGGCGGACCTCGCCCGCCGCGTGGGCGCGGTGGTGGTTACGCGCGGCGAGAAGGGCTCGAGCCTGCGCCGCGGCGCCGACACGCTGGACGTGCCGCCCGTCGCCGCGGCGCGCGTGGTGGACCCGACCGGCTGCGGCGACGCCTACCGCGCGGCCTTCCTGCACGGCCTCCGGCGCGGGCTCCCGCTCGAGACGTGCGCGCGCATGGGGAGCGTGCTCGGCTCGCTCAAGGTCGCCGAGCACGGCACCCAGGGGCTCGTGATCACGCCGGAGACGTTCCGGGCGCGCTATGCGGAAGCCTTCCGGGCCGAGCTCCCGTGACGAAGAAGCCCGCACCGGCGACGAACGGGCGCGAGCTCTTCTGGCTCCTGGCCGCGCTCTTGATGCCCGTGCCCTGGCTCCAGGCCGCGCTCCGCGACGGCGCCGGCCTCTCGCACGAGGCGACCTCCCTCCTCGCCGGCATCGCGATCGTGGGCGCTGCCTTCCTGCTCTCCTGGGCGGTCGAGCTCGCGGAGCGCGACATCCCGCAGTCGCTCGCGATCCTGGTGCTCGCGCTGATCAGCGTGCTGCCGGAATACGCGGTCGATCTCCACTTCGCGATCCGCGCGGCATCGGACCCGAGCTACGCGCACTATGCGGTCGCGAACATGACCGGCGCGAATCGGCTGCTGATCGGCCTCGGCTGGGCATCGGTGGTGCTGCTCGCCTGCTGGCGCAACCACACCACCCACATGGTGATTCCGGCGACGCAGCGCCTCGAGATGCGCTTCCTGGTGCTCGCGACGCTCTACTCCTTCCTGATCCCGCTGAACGGCGCCATCGACCTGATCGACGCCGCGGTGCTGATCGGGCTCTTCCTCTGGTACGTGGTCGCGGCGACGAAGGGGCACCGCGAGGAGGCGCCGCTCGTCGGCCCGGCGGCCTGGATCGAGGCGCGCGTGGGCGATGGGCTCCGGCGTGTGATCGTCGGGGTCTTCCTGGTCTACGCCGCCGTCGGGATCTTCGTCTCCGCCGAGCCCTTCGCGGAGGGCCTCGTCCACATCGGCAAGAACTACGACATCGACGAGTTCCTGCTCGTGCAGTGGGTGGCGCCGCTCGCCTCGGAGTCGCCCGAGTTCGTGATCGCGCTGCTCTTCGCCTGGCGGCGCCGCGGCACGCTCGGGCTCTCCGCGCTGATCTCGTCGAAGGTGAACCAGTGGACGCTGCTGGTCGGAGCGCTCCCGATCGCGTTCGTGATCGCGGGCGGCGCGTCCGGCGGGCTCCCGCTCGACGAGCGGCAGACCGAAGAGCTCCTCCTCACCTCGGCCCAATCCCTCCTCGCGGCGCTCCTGATCTGCGACCTCGACTTCAGCCGCGTCGAGGCCGTGCTGCTCGCCGCGCTCTTCGGCGTCCAGCTCTTCTTCCCGAGCACCGACGTCCGCTACGCCTTCTCGGTGCTCTACATCGTGATCTTCGTGGGTCTGCTGTTCTATTCGCCCGAGCGCCGCGCCGGCTTCATCTCCCTGCTGCGCCCGAAGAAGTGAGCGCCGAGGTCGACGTCCTCGTCGTCGGCGCGGGCGTGGCGGGCCTCGCTTGCGGCGCCGCGCTGGTGCGGCGCGGGCGCCGCGTCGTCGTGCTGGAGCGCCACGGCGGCCTCGCCCACGAGACGACCAGTCGCAACAGCGGCGTGATCCACGCGGGCATCTACTACCCGGCCGGCTCCTGGAAGGCGCGTCTCTGCGTCGAGGGGCGCGAGCGCCTCTACGCGCGCTGCGAGCAGGAGGGGATCCCGCACCGCCAGTTCGGGAAGCTGATCGTGGCGACGAGCGACGCCGAGGTGCGCGTGCTCGAGGACCTCCGCGCGCGTGGCACCGCGAATGGTGCCCCTGGCCTCGCGCTGATCGACGGCGCCGAGGTGACGCGGCGGGGGCCCGCCGTGCGCGCGGTGGCGGGCCTCGTCTCGCCGCGTACCGGCATCGTGGATCCGCACGCGCTCTGCCTGTCGCTCGCGGCCGAGCTCGAGAGTGCGGGCGGCGTGCTGCTGCTCCGGAACGAGCTTCTCGCGATCGAGCGCACGGGCGGAGCCTGGCGCGTGACGGCCCGGGCGACGGGCGAGGCGCCGGAGAGCGTCGAGGCGGCGGCGCTCGTCAACGCCGCGGGTCTCCACGCCGACCGCGTCGCGGCGCTCGCGGGCGTGGACGTCGAGGCGGCCGGCTACCGCCAGCATCCCTGCAAGGGCGACTACTTCGCGCTCGCGCCGGGCGCACCCCTCCGCTTCGGCGGCCTCGTCTACCCGGTCCACGGCACGGCGGGCCTCGGCGTTCACGTGACCCTCGACCTCGGCGGACGCGTGAAGTTCGGCCCCGACGCGGAGTACGTGGACGCGCTCGACTACGCGGTGGATCCGGGCAAGGCCGAGGCGTTCGCGGAGGCGGCGGGGCTCTACCTGCCGGGCCTGCGCGCGGAGTGGCTCTCGCCCGACCAGGCGGGGATCCGCCCGAAGCTCCAGGGTCCGGGCGAGACCTTCCGCGACTTCGTCGTGGCGGAGGAGAGCGCTCGCGGGCTCCCGGGGCTCGTGAACCTGGTCGGCATCGAGTCGCCGGGGCTCACGGCTGCGCTCGCGATCGGCGAGCGCGTGGCCGAGCTCCTCCGCTCACTCTGAGAGCCAGGCCGCCGCGACCGCGACGTTGTCGCCCGAGCGCCGGCGGCGGTGCTCGGCGAGCGCCGTTTCGACGAGCCCGCGCGCGAGCTCGAGGGCCTTCGAGCCGCCACGCGCGCGCTCGGCGCGGCGCACGGCGTCGGCCACCGCGGCCGCCGGGTCGGAGACGCCGACGCCCTCCTCGCTGAGGCCGTCGGTCACGAGCACGACGGCGCGGAGCCCGGCGAGGGGCTCCTCGCCGATCCGCGCGAGCGGCGCGAGGGCCTCGGGCGTCTCGAGCTTCGTGCCGAGGAAGCCGGTGCGTTCGCCCGCGGGCGCGACCTCGCGCACTCCCGCCGTGCCGGCGAGGAAGAGGTGGCTGTCGCCGACGGCGGCATGGAGGAGGCGGGGCGGATCGCGGAGCAGGACCCCGAAGGAGATCGTGGTGCGCGAGCGGCGGCCGCCGCTCTCGCGCCGCACCGCGCGGTTCGCGTCGAAGAGAGCGGCGAGCGCCTGGCGGCGGAAGCCCTCGGCGTCGAGGCCGGCCGGCGCCTCGGTCCACTGCGCTGCGGCGCCGGCGAGGAGCTGCTCGAGCGCAACCTCGGACGCCTCGAAGCCGCCGTGCCCGTCCGCCACCGCGAGGAACGCGCCCTCGGCGCCGAGCGCGAAGCCTGCGGCGTCCTCGTTGGGCTCGGTGTGCGGGTAGCGCTTCTCCGCGCCGCCCCGCGAGAGCGCGATCGCGAGGTTCGCCTCCGCGACCGCATCCACCGCCTCGAGCAGCGCGTGCTCGCGGCCGCGCAGGACGGCGCTCCTCACGCGGGCAGCGGATTCGTCGCGAACGCGAGCTCCCGGACGGGGCGTCCGCCGATCAGGTGCTCCTGGATGATGCGCTCTAGCGCCTCGGGCGTGCAGCCGCGGTACCAGGTGCCGTCGGGGTAGACCACAGCGATCGGCCCCTCGCGGCAGATCCGGAAGCAGTACGCCTGCGTGCGGTAGACGCCGCCCTCGGCGTCGGCGAGGCCGAGCTGGCGCAGGCGCTTCTTCAGGAACGCCCAGCTCTCCTGGGCGCGCTCGGAGGGCGCGCAGTCGCCGTGCGTGCAGAGGAAGATGTGGCGCCGGTAGCTCCCGATCTTGAGGGAGCGGCGCAATAGCTCGAGGTCGGCGCTGGGATCGGGCCCGGGCTCCGGCATGGAGCCGCAGTATACGAGCGGCGCGCGGGCCCGCCTACGCGGCTTCCTGCATGCGGCCGATGCGGCGCGAGCCGCCGTCCACGATCGCCTCGGTGGGCAGGCGCAGCTCCCACACGATGCCGAGCGCCGCGAGCGCGCGCAGCACGTAGTAGGTCACGTCGATCTCCCACCAGAAGAAGCCCTGGCGCACCGAGGCCATGTAGTAGTGGTGGTTGTTGTGCCAGCCCTCGCCGAAGGTGAGGAGCGCGACGAGCCAGTTGTTGCGGCTGGTGTCGTTGGTCTCGTAGCGGCGGCGGCCGAAGATGTGCGCGAACGAGTTCACCGAGTAGGTGGCGTGCCAGAGCAGCGTGGTGGAGACGGCGAAGCCCCAGACGAGGCCGGCGAAGCCGCCGATCAGGTAGCAGACGACGGCGAGCACGAGCGGCGGCACCCAGTGGTACTTGTTCAGCCAGACCAGCTCGGGATACGCCGCGAAGTCGCGCATGGCGTCGGCGGGAGTTCCCTCCCAGCGCGAGTCGAACACCCAGCCCTGGTGCGCGTAGTAGAAGCCCTGGCGCGGCGAGTGCGGGTCGCCCGGGGCGTCGGCGTAGCGGTGGTGGCGGCGATGCGTGCCCGCCCACCAGAGCGGGCCCTTCTGGGTGGCCGAGCACGCGAGCCAGGCGAGCACGAACTGGAAGACGCGGCTCGTCTTGAAGCTCTTGTGCGCGAAGTAGCGGTGGTAGCCGCCCGTGATGCCGAAGACGCGGATCGCGTAGGTGGCGGCGCAGAGCAGCACCGCCTCGAGCGGCGCGCCCACGTAGAACACCAGCAGGGTCGCGGCGTGGATGCCCCAGTAGACCGTGTGTGACAGGGCGTGGGTCCGCGTCAGCCAACCATCCTTGTCGGTGAACTCCTGGCGGTGGGTGCTGGGCTGCGGCGCCTGGCTGATCTCGGCGTTCGACATCGCTCCTCCTCCGGGCAATGCGGATCCTACGGGAGCTTCGGCGCCGCACCCCGTTCGGCCGGTGAAACTTGCGTAAAAGCGAGCGGCCACGGGGCTTTGTAACGATTCGGTAAAGCTGGCAGTGCGCTGCGTCATGACCGACACTGCGGCGCTCCGGAGGCGCGTTGGCGGCAGCCGAGCTCGCGAGCGGCAAGGGTCTCTCGATCCACGAACGGAAGGCGTGGGCGGAGGACGGCTTCTTCTTCCGCCCGGCCGCCTTCTCGCCGCCCGAGCTCGCCGCCCTCCGCGAGGCCGCCGAGATCGTGGTGCGCGCGGCCGAGGCCGCCGTTCCGGAGAGCGACGAGCGCTACGCGATCGACGGCAATCGCTACGTCGAGGTGCGGATCCACGGTGTGCCCGCCACGGTGCAGCTCGAGCACGAGGCGGCCTCCGGCACGCTCCGCGTGATCGAGCCCTTCCACAGGCTCCATCCCGCGTTCGAGCGGCTGGTGGACGATCCGCGCATCGTGGATCCGATGCGCGAGCTGGTCGGTGCCGACCGCGTCGCCCTCTTCACCGACAAGCTGAACCTCAAGCGCCCGCGCGAGGGCTCGCGCTTCGACTGGCACCAGGACTCGCCCTACTGGGCCCACTTCTGCGCGCACCTCGACCGCCTCCCGAACGTGCTCTTCGCGCTCGACGACGCCGACCTCGGCAACGGCTGCTTCCGGCTGATCGCCGGTAGCCACCGGCGTGGCATGCTGCCGGGCCGCGCCGGCGAGGGCGTGCTCGGCCCGCTCTTCACGCGCCTCGACCAGTTCGACGAGCGCGACGCGGTCGCGGCCGAGCTGCCGGCCGGGAGCCTCGTGTTCTTCAGCCCGCACAGCGTGCACGGCTCGCTGCCGAACCGTTCGGAGCGCGCGCGCCGCGCGCTCGTGCTCACCTACCAGCCGCCCGATCTACGCCTGTTCAAGGTGGAGCGCGTGCGGAACGCCGGCTGCTAGCTCCCGCACGGGGGAGTGCCGTTCAGGTACTCCTCGAGGTTGGTGTAGCCGTCCGAATCGGCGTCGAGCGCGTGGTCGGTGCGCCTGGCGTCGAGGCAGCCGAAGCGGTCCTCGAAGGCGTTGGGCATGCCGTCCAGGTCGCGATCGGCGGGCGGCGTGCCGGTCGAAAGGCCCGGCCAACCCGGGAACGCCGCGCGTGAGTCGATGATGCGACCGGTACCGCGGCTCGCATCGGTCACGATGCGCTCGTCGGCGGTGTCGCGCGCCGGAACGAAGACGCCCCTCGTATCGAGGCGGGCGCTGGCGCCGGCTTGGGCCAGCACCTGGTCGCGCGCCGTGACGGCGTCCGTTGTCGTGAGGGGCGTCGTGGCGTAGCGCGGCCGGCTGTACGTCAGGGGGTCGCAAGGATCGAAGCGGCCGAGAGTGCCGTTCCAGCGAGCGCAGGAAGGCTGGACCGTACTGCTGACGCCCTGCGACACCTGGATGCGATTCCCCGACTGATGCACGCCCAGCGTGGCTCCGGGAACCACCGCGCTCGAACTCGTTCCCCAATCGGTCATCAAGAACGCCCGCTGTACGGTCCGCGTGTCGCCGCCGGGGCGGAAGTAGTTCCCCACGACGTTCACGAAGCTGTGTCCGCTCGTGTTCGCGACGGAGGCGCCGTAGTCATCCCAGTCGTACACGTAGTTGTTCACCACGTCCGAGGCACAGGTGAGGGGCTGCGTGGAGAACGGGCAGTTCGGGATCATCTGCGGCGCGCGCGCCATCAGCTGGCTGAAGAGGTTGTGGTGGAAGGCGAGCCGGCCGGTCACCTCGCCCGCGCGGGCGCTCGCGACGTTGCCGGTGATCGTCCCCTGCCCGTGGTAGGACGCGCGCGTGCCGAAGAAGCCCTCGTAGAGCACGAGGTCCATGGCCTCGGCGAGGATCGACCACTGGAGCGTGACCCGACTGGCTCCGATCACTGCGAGGAGCTTGTCGACGGCCCAGGAGAGTGAGAGATGATCCAGCATGACGAGCCGGGCACCGGGCTGGATCTCGATCGCCCGGATGTCGTTCGCGTCCACGCAGGTGGAGACGCCCTCGGGATGGGGCACGGCGTTCGGGCCGGTGCAGGCCGGGTTCGGGTCGAGGGGGCCCGGGCGGATGCGCAGGTAGCGGATCACCACGTTGTGGGTGGCGATCACGAGCGAGGCGAAGGAATCGGCGGCGAGTCCGTACGGGGCGCTGGGGTTGTTGCGGATCTGGATGCCACCGCCGGGAGCCGTCTGGCCGGCCACCGTGACGTAGGGCTCCGAGATCACGAGCGGTGATTCCAGGGTGATCGTGCCGCCCACGCGGAAGATCACGGTGCGGGGCCCGGGCCTCTCGAGCGCCGCGCGCAGCGTCCCGGGCCCGCTGTCCGCGCGGCTCGTCACGAAGACGACCGCGCCACCGCGGCCGCCCACGCTCAGCCGACCCGGGCCTTCGGCGCCGGGAAACGCGAGGCCCTCGGCACCGACGAGCAGAGCGATCCCGAGTGCGAGGCCGTGCCTCGCGGTCGCACGCCGCATTCCCACCCCCCTCGAACGCGCGGCACCCTGACGCGCGCGCCATGTTAGCGGGGTCGGGGGCCGCGAGCTTCGCTAGAGCCCTTTCGCCGCGCGTTCGAAGGCCAGCCGGAGCTCTTCGTAGCTCCGCGTGACCGGGAACTGCGGGAACTCCCGCACCACGTTGTCCGGCGGCCGGAACAGGATTCCGGCGTCCGCCTCGGCGAGCATGGCGGTGTCGTTGTAGGAGTCGCCCGTGGCGATCGTGGCGAAGCGGAGGCTCCGGAGGGCCTGCACCGCGCAGCGCTTGCCGTCGGGCTGGCGCAGGCGGTAGCCGACCACGCGGTCGCCCGCGAGCTCGAGGTCGTTGCAGAAGAGCGTTGGCTCGCCGAGCTGGCGCATCAGCGGCTTCGCGAACTGGTAGAAGGTGTCGGACAGGATCACGACCTGGAAGCGCTCGCGGAGCCACGCGAGCATCTCGTTCGCTCCGGGGAGCGGCGCCATGCCGCCGATCACACGCTGGATGTCGGAGAGCCCGAGGCCGCGCTCGGCGAGGATCTGGAGCCGCCCGCGCATCAGCTTGTCGTAGTCGGGCTCGTCGCGCGTGGTGCGCCGCAGCTCGGCGATGCCGGTGCGCTCGGCGACGTTGATCCAGATCTCGGGGACCAGTACGCCTTCGAGGTCGAGACAGGCCACGATCATGGCGGCGCGCATCCTACCTTCGCGCGCGCTGGCCCGCCTCCGGCCGGAGAGCTACATCCGGGCGCGTTCCGGGGGGAGGGCATGCCGCTCTGGCAAGCGGTCTTGCTCGGGATCGTGCAAGGTGTCACCGAGTTCCTGCCGATCTCGAGCGACGGCCATCTGGTGATCGTGCAGACGCTGCTCGGCGGCGAGGCGCAGGGGCTGCTGTTCGTGATCGGGGTGCACGTGGGCTCCCTGCTCGCGCTCCTCGTCTTCTACCGCGCGCGCGTTCTCGAGCTCGTCCGCGGCGTGCTCGGGCGCGACGGCGGCTCGTTCCGCTACGCCGGGAAGCTTGCGCTCGCCACGCTCCCGGCCGTGATCGTCGGTCTCTTCTTCAAGGACGCGGTCGAGGCGGTCTTCGCGGCGCCCTGGGTCGCGGGCGCTGGCTTGCTCGTGACCGGCGCCTTCCTGATCACGACGCGTACGACGCAGGGCCGCGCTCAGGGCCGCGAGCCCGGCTTCGCGCAGGCGCTCTGGATCGGCTGCGCGCAGGCGCTCGCGATCCTGCCCGGCGTCTCGCGCAGCGGCAGCACGATCGCGTTGGCACTCGCGTTCGGCGTGGCGCCGCTCGCCGCCGCCGAGTTCTCGTTCCTGCTCGGGATCGTCGCGATCACGGGTGCCGCTGTCCTCGAGCTGCCCGACCTCCTCGAGACGCCCGCGGCTTCGCTGCTCCCGCTCTGGGTCGGCGCGCTGGCCGCGGCGCTCTCCGGGCTCGCCGCGCTCGGCGTCCTGGTGCGGCTCCTCCGCGCCCAGCGCTTCCACTGGTTCGCCGGCTACACCTGGGCCGCGGGCCTCGCGTTCCTGGTGTATCTGGCGCTGCGCTGAGCGCACGACGCTATGAGCGCGGCAGTGAGAACCGGCCGAGGAAGGCCCAGACCTCCTCGGCGGCCGAGATCACGTCGGTGCGCGGGCCCATCACGCGCTCGGGCAGCACGGGGTCGGCGCCCGGCCAGCCGTGGCCGCCGCCAGTGAGCTTCCAGAGCCGCACCTCGCTGCCCGCGGCGCACGGTGCCCAGACGAGGAGCGTCGCGGTGTGGACCGTGCCGTCCGCCGCGGGGCGCTGCCGGCGGTCTCGCTCCTCTGCCGCAGCCGGGCACGCGTCGGCCGCCCGCCAGCGCAAAAGCGCGCCCTCGACGGAGCGATGGCGGATCTCGCGGCCGGCCCTCTGCGTGACGCCGCCGGCAAAGGGCGCGCGCGGGTCGTCGACGCTGTGGATGTGGAGGACCGGCACCGGCCGCCGCGGCGCGAAGGGCTCGAGCGTCATGGCGCCCGCCACCGGAGCGATTGCCGCCACCCGGTCCGCTGCCTCCGCCCCGAGCCGGTAGGCGAGCATCGCTCCGTTCGAGTGGCCGGTGGCGTAGATGCGGCTGCGATCGACCGCCGCGCGTCGCGCCACGTCCTCGACCACCGCGAGCGCGAAGCCGACGTCGTCGACGGCGGCCTCCTGCGCGTAGGCGCAGCAGCCGCCGGCGTTCCAGGTGAGGAGGCGGCCTGCGAAGACGTGGTGCGTGCCGTTCGGGTAGGCGACGAGCCAGCCGTCGCGGTCGGCGAGCGGATCGAGACCCGCGTAGCGTTGGAAGCCCGCTCCGTTGCCGCCGCCGCCATGGAAGGCGAGCAGCAGCGGACGCGGCGTCGCGCTCGCGCCGGGCGGGACGTGCAGCACGTAGCTCCGCTCGCGCCCGCCGTGCGCGAGCGCGCGCTCGTGATCGCCGGGCACGAGCGCCGACGGCTCGGGGGCCTGCGCGCAGGCCAACGCGAGCCCCAGCGCGAGCGAGGCGACCCGGCTCACGCTCCCGCCGTCGCTACGGCTCCAGGATCGGGTAGAGCCGCTGCGCGGGCAGCGTGTCGCGGAGCTTGCGGAGCGCGCGCGCCTCGAGCTGCCGCACGCGCTCGCGCGAGAGGCCGAGCGACTGCCCGATCTGCTCGAGCGTGTGCTCCTCCTCGCCGCCGAGGCCGTAGCGGAGTCTCAGGATCAGCTGCTCGCGGTCGGTCAGGTTCCCGATCAGCGAGCCCACGCCCATCCGCATGCGGTCGTCGTCGATGCCGCCGTCCGGCTGGAGGGCGAGCGCGTCGGCGACGAAGTCCTCGAGCCGCTTCTCGGTGCCGGCCACCGAGCTCTCGAGCGAGATCGCCTCGCGGGAGAGACGGTCGAGCGCCTCGAGCGAATCGGTGTCCGTGCCGAGCGCAGGCGCCAGCTCGGCCGGCGTGGGCTCGCGCCCGAGCTTGCCGGTGAGCTCAGCCTTCACGCGCTGGCTGCGCTGGAGGCGATCGTGCACGTGCGAGGGCAGTCGGATGGTGCGCGAGTGATTCTGGATCGCGCGCACGAGCGCCTGCCGGATCCACCAGACCGCGTAGGTCGAGAACTTGAACCCGCGCCGGTGGTCGAACTTCTCGACCGCGCGGATCAGGCCCAGGTTGCCCTCCTGGATCAGGTCGGGGAAGGAGAGGCCGAGGTTCCGGTAGTCCTTCGCGATCGCGACGACCAGCTTCAGGTTGTGCTCGATGAAGCGGTTCTTGACGATTGTCATGCGCTCCTGCGCGCCCTCGACCAGCAGGGAGCGCTCGGCCACGATCTCGCGCGAGACACCGGCGCGCTCCTCGAGCTCGCGCAGGCGCTTCGAGCCCCGGCGCGCGAGCCGGAGGTCGCGGGCGAGGCGCCGGACCTGCTCACGCAGCTCGGCGAGCATCGCGAGCGAGAGCTGAGCGGCGTGCATCTCGCGCGCGATGGCGCGGTCCACGCTGGCGAGCTGGGGCGGGCGCGTGGTCTTGCGCGCCGCCAGCGCGTCGCGCCGGCGGAGCTCGCGGCGGAGCCTTCCGACGGCCTTCTCGACGCGCGCCGCGATCTCGCCCGTCTCCTCGTCGCCCATCGACTCGGACAGCTTGGCGCCGGTGTGGGACAGCGCGCGGAGCCCGTCCCAGCGGTCGATCACGTAGCGGGCGGAGAAGGGGATCGAGTAGAGCGAGGTGCGCAGGCTGGCGGTCGCCGACTCCAGCTCCTTCGCGAGCACCACCTCTTCCTCGCGCTTGAGCGTGCGGGTCCCGCCGATCTCCTGGAAGTACGACTCGAGCGGCCGGCGCTCCCGGCTGATCGAGACGTCCTCGGCGGGGAGCGGGGGCGCCGCCGCCTGGACGAGCTTGCGGGGGGTGGTGTCGGGGGCGGTCAGGGGAGCCGCTTGGCGTTCGTCCAGCTTCACTCGTTCCTCATGGGGCAGGTCCCGCGAGGGATTTCGTGGGACGCGATTTCCGGGGCTTTCGATCTCCAGCGACACCCGCGCCCCTTCGGGGGGCCACTCGGGAAACGGCGGTTGGGCCGATGTCTGCCGGGATGGGTGCAAGGGCGTCCGGGCTTCGGGGCGCTGCGAGGACGGGTCATCTTCCAACGTCCGACACCGATTTTCCAGGGAAATCGTCCGAGTCTCGCCTCCGAGGCCCCGAGGGGGCTACTCCTGCGCCCAGATCAGCTCGAGCTGGGCTTCTTCCACCTCGAAGCCCGGTGGACCCACGTGCGCCTGGATCCGCTTGGTGGAGCGCGCGGCGAGGGGACCGACCGGGTAGCGGACGGTCGCGAGCCCCCGGTTGGGGCCGCGGAGGATCAGGCGGAGCATCACGTTGAAGTAGTCGCGGCTCGTCCCGTTCAGCAGTGTGAACTCGACCCGGAACCCGTCCGGGGTCTTCTCGATGGGGCCCGGGCGCCAGCTGATCTCACCGGTTTGCGGGTTCGCAGCCTGCGTGAGCGGGCGCCCGCCGGTCCGCTCCTCGGGAGTCTCGAAGGGGGGAGGGCCGCCCGTGCAGGCGCGCGCGAGCAGGGCCGCGAGGGCCGCGCGCCTCACCTGCGCACCGCGTCCACGATGAAGCGGATCGCGCCGTCGATGATCGCCGGCGAGTCCGGGTAGCGGGGGTCGCGCCGATAGGCGCGGGCGGAGTAGTCGGCCTGGAGCTGGCAGATCACGTCGGCGGCGGACGCGACCTCGAGGTCCGCCTTGAACTCGCCGGCCTCGATGCCGCGCCGCAGGAGCGAGGCGACCAGGTCGCGGTGCGGCTGCACGCGATCCCGCCCCGCCTCGCGGATGCGCGAGAGCTCGAGTCCCGCGTCGCCGCGCAGCAGCGCGGGCAAGAGCGGGTGCGCCCGGCAGAACTCGACGGAGCGCCGGAACATCCCCTCGAGGGCCTGGCTCGGCGTCTCGCCTGCCGCGTCGCGCGGCACCATGGCGCGCACCCAGTCCACGATCACCTCGCGGAGCACGACCTCGAAGAGGTGCTCCTTGTTGCGGAAGAACTGGTAGAGGAGACCGTTCGAGACGCCCGCGCGCTCGGCGATGGCGCCCACCGTGGCGCCGGCGAAGCCGGCTTCGCCGAAGCAGGCGCGCGCGGCGCCCAGGATGCGCCGGCGCCGCTCCTGGCTCCCGGCCTGCCGCCCGGCCGGTTCTGTTTTCTCTACGGATACGGACACTTGGCGGAAGCCCCCTTTGATGAATCAGAGTCTGAACTATTTCATTGAATTTTTCAATATGATTGTTCATACTGAGCTCCGCCGGGACCCATCGGCCCGGACCCAGGAGGAGCTCAGGATGGCCGCTCTCGACTTCCGCGCCTTCGACGCCGACCACCACTACTACGAGGCCGAGGACGCATTCATCCGCCACGTCGATCCGCGGCTCCGGAGCCGCGCCATGCAGTGGGCGGAGATCGACGGCCGGAAGCGCCTGCTGGTCGGCGGCAGGATCAACCGCTTCATCCCGAATCCGACGTTCGATCCGGTCGCGAAGCCCGGCATCCTCGACGAGTACTTCCGCGGCCGAAACCCACGCCAGCAGGATGTTCGCACGCTCTTCGGCGCGCTCGACCCGATCTCACCCGCCTATCGCGACCGCAAGGCGCGGCTCCGCCTCCTCGATCAGCAGGGCCTCGACGGCTGCTTCCTGTTTCCGACGCTCGGCGTCGGCATGGAGGAGAGCCTGAAGCACGACCCCCCGGCCGCGGTGGCCGCGTTCCGCGGCTTCAACCGCTGGCTCGCGGAGGACTGGGGCTTCGCCCACGAGGGGCGCCTCTTCGCCGCGCCGTACTTCACGCTGCTCGACGTGGACGCCGCCGTCGCCGAGCTCGACTGGGCGCTCGGGCAGGGCGTGCGCCTGATCTGCATGCGCGCCGGCCCGGTCGCGCACCCGCACGGCAGCCGCTCGCCGGCGGACCGGATGTTCGACCCGTTCTGGGCACGCCTGAACGAGGCCGGCGTGACGCTCACCTACCACTCCGCCGACAACGGCTACAACAAGTTCGCGAACGACTGGGGCGTGGGCGGCGACTTCAAGTCCTTCGAGTACGACCCGCTTCGCATCTGCCTCTCGCCGAGCCCGACGCTCGACACGCTTGCGGCGCTCGCCTGCCACGGTCTCTTCGACCGCTTCCCGCGCCTGCGCGTCGCCACGATCGAGTCGGGGAGCGACTGGATGGCGCCGCTCCTGAAGAAGCTCCAGAAGGCCTACGGCCAGATGCCGATGCAGTTCCAGAGCGACCCAGCGGAGAAGATCCGGCGCCACGTCTGGGTCTCGCCGTACTACGAGGACGACCTCGAGCGGCTCAAGCTCACGCTCGGCGCTGACCACATCCTGTTCGGCTCCGACTACCCCCACGCCGAGGGGCTCGCCGAGCCCACCGACTTCCTCTACGACCTCAAGGGCTACGACGCGGACGAGGTGCGACTGGTGATGCGCGAGAACGCGCGCGGCCTCGTCGCGCCCTGGCGGGGGTAGAGCGGAGTCTTCATCCTCTGCGCCCCGACAGGGGACGCATGGGACGCTACGAGCGGGAGCTCTCGGCCGGCATCGAGGCGGTGCGCGCGGCGTCGCGCATCTGCCGGGCCGTGGCCGAGCGTCTCGTCACCGCCGACACGCTCGAGAAGAAGGACCAGAGCCCCGTCACCGTCGCGGACTTCGCCTCGCAGGCGGTGGTGTGCCAGCGCCTCGAGCGCGCGTTCCCGGGCGATCCCGTGGTGGGAGAGGAGGACGCCCACGAGCTCCGCGCGTCGGCGTCGCCGCTCCGCGCCGCAGTGGTGCGGGCGGTCGCGAGCGAGGTGGGCGGCGACCCGGGTGTCGCGCCCGTGCTGTCGTGGATCGACCGCGGGCGGGCGCACGCCGACGGCGCGCGCTTCTGGACGCTCGACCCGATCGACGGCACCAAGGGCTTCCTGCGCGGCGAGCAGTACGCGGTCGCGCTCGCACTGATCGAGGACGGCGACGTGGTGGTCGGCCTGCTCGGCTGCCCGAACCTGCCCGACGGCGCAGGCGGCCACGGCGCGCTCTTCGCGGCCGTGCGCGGGGAGGGCGCGCGCCGGTTCCCGCTCTGGGACGCGGCCGACGCCGCGGGCCGCCCGATCGAGGTGGCGCACCCCGCCTCGCCCGCCGAGGCCCGCTTCTGCGAGTCCGTCGAGTCCGCGCACTCGGACCAGGACCACTCGGCGAAGATCGCCGCGCTGCTCGGCATCACGCAGGAGCCCTACCGGATCGACAGCCAGTGCAAGTACGCCGCAGTGGCCGAGGGCGACGCCTCGATCTACCTCCGACTCCCGACCCGGAAGGACTACCGCGAGAAGATCTGGGACCACGCGGCGGGCAAGCTGGTGGTGGAGGAGGCTGGCGGCCGTGTCAGCGACGTCGACGGCGCCTCGCTCGACTTCCGCCGCGGCCGCACGCTCGCCGCGAACCGGGGCGTCGTCGCCACGAGCGGCGGCTCCCTCCACGATCTCGTGATCGAAGCGATCCGGCAGGTGCGCGGCGGGTGAGCGGGCCGGGCGCGTCGCGGGAGACGTTCTCCGAGCGCGAGTTCTACCAGCGCGAGTTCCGCGGCCGTACGCTCGCCATCATCGTCTCGCGCGCGGAGTTCGCGGAGCCCGTGGCGCCGGTGCTCGCCGAGCTGGCCGGGGCCGGAGCGCGCGCGATCGTGATCGCGCGGGAGGCGCGCGTGCTGGAGCTGCTCGGCACGCAGTCCGTGCTGCGGGCGAGCGACCCGCGGCTCGAAGGCAACGTGTGGCGCGCGCTCCACGCGAGCCCGCTCGTCGGTGTGATCGTGGCGCGCGCCGAGGACTTCGGCGATCACGCGCGCGAGCTCGCGCGGAAGCTCGGTGTCTTCAAGCTCGTCTGGCTCGATCCCGACGGCGGGCTCCGCGCGAAGGGCGGTGAGCGCCTCGCCTTCGTCCACCGCGAGGAGCTGGCCGAGCTGCTCGCCGATCCGCGCAAGCTCTCGACCACGCAGCGCTTGCGCCTCTGGCGCGAAGTGGCCGACATGCTCGACGCCGGCCTGCCGGCGATCAACGTGTGCGCGCCGGACGGTCTCGGCGACGAGCTCTTCAGCTACGCGGGCTCGGGCACGCTCTTCACGCGCGAGCGCTACGTGAACGTGCACCCGCTCGGTGTGGACGACTTCGACGCGGCCTGCGACCTGCTGCGGCGCGGCGTCGACGAGGGCTTCCTCGCGCCCCGCGACGAGGTGGAGGTGGACGCGCTCCTCGCCGCCGGCTTCGGCGCCTTCATCGAGGGCCGGGACCTGGCCGGCATCGGCTCGCTGCTCGCGAGCCCCGACGGCAAGGGCGCGGAGCTCGCGGGTCTCTACACGCTGACGCGCTTCCTCGGCGAAGGCGTGGGATTCTCGCTCGTCGCCTTTGCCGTGGCCGAGGCCCGCGCGCGCGGCCTCGCCTACGTCTTCGCGTGCACGATCTCCGAGCGCGTGGGCGCGTTCTTCGAGCGCAACCACTTCCGTCCCGTCTCGCCGGACGAGGTGCCCGCCGGCAAGTGGGAGGGCTACGACCCCGAGCGCCGCGCGCGCGTGCGCTGTTACCGGCGCGAGCTCTCGGACGTCTAGCGGGCGCTTCACCCCTCGCGCGCGAAGTCTCCCTTGGCGGGGCCCTCCTCAGGCCGCGCGTGCGGCGTAGCGCTCGAACACGCGGTCGCGCGCGGCGGGGTCGAGGTTCACGCGCTCGAGGTCGCCCTCCACCAGCGCGAGGACGCGCGGGTTCATCACGCGGAACCAGAGCGGCGGCAGGTACGCGAGCAGGAACATGGCGGAGTACCCGCCCGGCAGCGTCGGCAGGTCGTCGAAGTGCCGGAGGGCCTGGTAACGGCGCGTCGGGTGCGCGTGATGGTCGGAGTGCCGCTCGAGCTGGAACGAGATGAGGTTCGAGACGACGTGATTGCTGTTCCACGAGTGATGAGGCTTCGGGTTTTCGTACTTCCCGTCGGCGCTCTTCCGGCGCAGCAGGCCGTAGTGCTCGATGTAGTTCGCGCTGGTGAGGCCCCACCAGGACAGGAAGTCGTGGACCAGCAGGAACGGGATCACGATCGGACCGAAGGCGACGACCAGGCCGACACGCAGCACGGCCGCGATCGCCCAGGAGTGCAGGATCTCGTTCTCGTGGGAGAAGGCGCTCTTGCCGGCGCGCGCGAGGCGCTCCGCTTCGAGCGTCCAGGCGCGGCGAAGCGCACCCGGCATCTCGCGGAGCGCGAAGCGGTAGATGTTCTCGCCGAAGCGCGAGCTAGCCGGATCTTCGGGCGTCGCCACGTCGCGGTGGTGGCCGCGGTTGTGCTCCACCCAGAAGTGCCCGTAGGCCGGCACCGCGAGCACGATCTTCGCGAGCCAGCGCTCGAGCTTCTCCTTCTTGTGCCCGAGCTCGTGGCCGACGGTGATCGCGGTGCCGCTGTAGAAGCCGACCGAGAGCGCGACGGCCAGGATCCCGAACCCCGAGAGCGACTGCGTCCCCACGAACCAGGCGGCGCCGATCAGAGTCACGAAGTAGAGCGGCACCGTGGCCCAGGTGAGGAGGCGGTAGTAGCGGTCGGCGGAGAGCTCTACGACCAGCTCCTCGGGCGGGTTGCTCGTGTCTTCGCCGACCAGCACGTCGAGGAGCGGGACGATCCCATAGAAGAAGGCGAGCGGCGCGAGCAGGAGCCACTCGCTGCCGGTGGCGAGCGTGGCGGCCATGGCGCCGAGCGGGAGCGCCGGCATCGCGAGGGACGCGAGCCAGAGCCAGCGCTTCTTGTCGGTGTACGTGATGGGCGCCTCGCCTGCGTGCTCGAGCGAGTAGACCTTCATGACCGGACCTCCTGGCCGCCGCGCGGCCGGTGTTGCGATGACGAGAGCAGCATCGCCGCGGGGGGCTCGCGCGAGGAGCGGAGCCTGCGCCAAGCTCCGGTCATTTCGCGCCACCCGAGCGAGCGGAGGCGGCATGGCGGAGCGTTCGTTCGAGAGCCTGCCCATGCCGCTCGCCTACTTCTGGCTGCTGCTACGGGAGTTCGCGGGCTCGCCCGAGGCCGAGGCGGCGCTGCTCGAGGGCACGGGAGTCGCACCCGGCGCGCAGGCCGACCCCGCCGCGGAAGGAACGCTCGGCCAGACGCTCGCGCTGATCCGGAACCTCGCGGCCCGCCTGCCGCCCGGCTGGGCGCTCACCGGTGGCAGCGCGTTCCACGCCTCGACGCACGGCCCGCTCGGCTTCGCCGCGGTGAGCGCGCCGAGCCTCGGCGCCGCGCTCGAGGTGATCGAGCGCCTCGGCTGGGTGCGCGCGCCCTACTACCGCACCCGCTCCGAGCAGAGCGGGCGCTGGTACTCGCTCACGGTCGAGGAGCGCGTGCCGCTCGGCGACGTGGAGCGCATTCCGTTGCTGGAGGCGCTCTGGCTGAGCCTCCAGGCGTTGGTGGAGTCCGTGCGCGGCCGACCCGTGCGCGAGGCGCGCTTCGAGTTCGCGTATCCGGAGCCGGGCCACGCGGCGCGCTACGCGGAGCACTTCCACGGCGAGGTGCGCTTCGACCGGCCCGAGACGCGTGCGACGCTCCCCGCCGCCTGGCTCGCGTTGCCCTCGCCGATGGCGGACGCCGCCGCCTTCGCGAGCGCCGTCGCGAAGCTCGAGGCGCAGGCGCGCCGGCTCGAGGGCGAAGATTTCTTGCTGGCGCGGATCGAGCAGCTCCTCGAGGCCTCCGGCGACGCCGGCCTCCCGCTCGCCGCGGCGGCGAAGCAGCTCCACCTCTCGCGCCGCACGCTGAACCGGCGCCTCGCGGAGTGCGGCACGGCCTACCGGGAGCTGCACGAGCACCACCTGCGCGAGCGAGCGCAGCGACTCCTCGCCGACCTGAGCCTCGGCGTGGCCGAGGTGGCTTGGCGGCTCGGCTACCAGGACGCTTCGAACTTCGGACGCGCCTGCCGGCGCTGGTTCGGGATGCCGCCAGCGAAGCTCCGCGAGACGCTCCGCGCGAAGCCATAGTCGCCGATCTTCGCAAGCTCGACGAGGAAGGAACGAAGCGACCGATCCGCCAGCGCGCAGCGAAGCAGAAGTTGGCCGAAGGTGGACTGTAAGCCGGGTTCTGTCCCGCCGTCCGGTCACCCGGGCGGCGGCAGGGATCATTCGTCTAGGCGACACATTGCTGTGTCGCTCGAGCGCTCTCACCCGGACGTCGGGCCACCGTTTCCGGCAGCGCGCGAGCGGGCCACCCGCGGCGGCGTCCCTATTCGAGCTTGCTCCGGGAGGGGTTTACCCCGCCGCCGGTCACCCGGTCGGCGCGTGGGCTCTTACCCCACGATTTCACCCTTGCCTGTGCCGGTCGCCCGGCCATCGGCGGTGTGGTTTCTGTGGCACTTTCCCTCGGGTCACCCCGGGTCGCCGTTAGCGACCTCCCTTGCCCTCTGGAGCCCGGACTTTCCTCCCGTGGGCGGTCGTGCCCACCGGCGATCCCCCGTCCACCTTCGGCCGGGCGAGAGCCTAACCCGTCGCCGCGGCCGGTTGCAGGCGTATGAGTATCTGCTAGATACTCAACTCGATGGCCACGATGCCCTCGAACCTGGAGGCCGGCGCCAACTCGCGGGAGCGGGCCGCGATCCCCCGGCCGGGGGAGGTGTTCGACCCGGTGGCGCGGGCCCTCGACCGGATCGGCGACAAGTGGACGCTCGTGCTGGTGCGCCACCTGCTCGGCGGGCCGGTCGGCTTCCAGCACCTGCGCGCCCGCACCGGCATCACGGCGCGTGTGCTCTCGGCGCGGCTGCGCCAACTCCAGGCCGCCGGCCTCATCGAGACGGTGGCCGGCGAGAACGGGCGCTCCCGCTACGCCGTCACGGCCAAGGGCCGCGAGCTCGAGCCGATCATCGCGGCGCTCGCGCGCTGGTACGTCCACCACGCCGTCGAGGACCTCGGCCCCGACGTGAAGCGCTTCACGGCCACCTCGCCGCTCTCGATCCTCGAGTCGCTGCCCTTCCTGCTGCGCGAGGACCGCGCGAAGGGCGCGGACCTCACCTTCGAGATCCGGCTCACCGGCGAGGGTGGCGGCGTCTGGAGCGTGCACATCCAGGACGGGGCCTGCCGCGTCGAGCCCGGCTTCGCCGCGCGCGCGGACGTCCGCTACACGGCCGACGCGCGCGCCTGGTGCGCCGTCGCGCTCGGTCTCGTCGATCCGCGCGAAGCGCTCGCGAACGGCCAGCTCGCCAAGGAAGGTGGCCGCGAGGCGATGGACCACTACTTCCACCAGATCGCGCACCGCTCGCGCTCCGAGCGGCGCCGAGGAGGAGCCCGATGATCTCGTTCGGACCGACCGAAGAGCAGGAGCTCGTGCGGACGACGCTCCGTGAGTTCGCGAAGGACGTGCTGCGGCCTGCCGCGCGCGAGGCGGACGAGGCGAGCCGGCTGCCCGACGGCCTCCTCGACCAGGCGTGGCAGCTCGGGCTCACCAGCACGCAGCTGCCCGGCGCGGTCGGCGGCGGCGACGAGCCGCGCTCGCCCGTCACGAACGCACTCGTGCTCGAGGAGCTGGGTTGCGGGGACGCCGCGCTCGGGCTCGCGGTGGCGCAGCCCAGCCTGTTCGCGTTCGCGGTGGCCGACCTCGCGACGCCCGAGCAGAAGAAGCGCTGGCTCCCGCTCTTCACGGGCGCCAGCTTCCCCCAGGCGGCCGTCGCGTGGATCGAGCCCTCGCCGGTCTTCGACGCGCTCGCGCTCCAGACCCAGGCGGAGCCGAAGCACGGCAGCTTCGTGCTGACGGGCCGGAAGCGCTGCGTGGTGCTCGGCGACCGCGCCGAGCACTTCCTGGTGATCGCGCGGAACGCGCAGAGCGCGGAGACGGGCTTCGGCGCGCTCGACGCCTTCGTGGTGCCGCGCTCGGCGAAGGGCGTCACGGTCGGCGCCGTCGAGAAGAACCTCGGGCTCAAGGGCGTGCCGACCACGAGCCTGGTCCTCGACAAGGTGGAGGTCCCGGCCGCCGACCGGCTCGGCGGCGAGGCGGGCGGCGACGCGCGCCGCCTGCTCGCGCTCTCGCGCACCGGCGGCGCGGCGCTCCTCCTCGGCCTGGCGCGGGCGACCCTGGAGTACGCGATCCCGTACGCCAAGGACCGCGTGGCCTTCGACGAGGCCATCGCCCAGAAGCAGGCCATCGCGTTCATGCTCTCCGACATGCAGGTGGAGACGGACGCGCTCCGCTGGCTGGTGTGGAAGGCGGCGCACCGGCTCGAGCAGGGTCTCGACGCGACCCGCGAGGCCGCGTTCGCGTGGACCACGGCCGCGGAGCAGGGGATGAAGATCGCCGACAACGGCGTCCAGGTGCTCGGGGGGCACGGCTTCATCCGCGAGCACCCCGTGGAGATGTGGTACCGCCACGCGCGCACGCTCTCGGTCCTCGAGGGCGTGGCGGGCGTCTGAAGGAGCTTCGACATGATCGACTTCACGCTCACGTCGAACGACCAGAAGGTCGTCGACCATCTGAAGGCCGAGGGGCTCATCGCGCGGCGGTACGCGCGCCAGTACGACGAGAACGAGCACGAGTTCCCGCCGGACGAGCTGCCCGAGGCGAAGGACTGGCCCGACGTCTGGTCCTTCCTGAAGGGGCGCACGAAGGAGGACACGGGCCTCGCCGTGATGGGGATGCTGGTGAGCCACTGGCAGACCTGGGGCGACTACTCGGTCCGCATGCGCCGCTCGGAGAGCGGGCTCGGGAATGCGGCGCTGAACGCCGCGGGCACGAAGGAGCAGGTCGCGAAGTGGGGCCACCTGATCCTCGCGATGGCGATCACGGAGCCCGGCTGCGGCTCGGATCCGTCGCGCGTGCAGACCACGGCCGTGCTCGACCCGAAGACCAACGAGTGGGTGCTGAACGGCGAGAAGATCTTCGTGACCACGGGCTGCCGCGCGCAGGGCGTCGTGGTGTGGGCGACGCTCGAACGCTCGGCCGGCCGCGCCGGCATCAAGTCCTTCCTCGTCGAGAAGGGCACGCCCGGATTCGTCGTCGCGCACAAGGAGAAGAAGCTCGGGATCCGCGCGGACGACACCGCCGCCTACGTGTTCCAGGACTGCCGCATCCCGCGCGAGAACCTGCTCGGCGGGAACGAGGAGATTCCGAAGGAGAGCTCGGGTGGCTTCCGCGGCGTGATGAAGACCTTCAACATGACGCGGCCTGCCGTCGCGGCGCTCGGCCTCGGCATGTCGCAGGCCGCTCTCGACTTCACGCGCGAGCAGCTCACCGAAGCGGGCGTGGACCTCGCGTACGGGCCCGGCGTCCACGGCCTCTCGGCGGCCGCGCGGCGCTTCCAGCAGCTCGAGGCGCTCCAGGAGGCGGCGCTCCTCACCGTGCTGCGCGCGGCGTGGCTCTCCGACCAGGGCCAGCCGAACAACCTCGAGGCCTCGATCGCGAAGGCCAAGGGCGGCGCGGCGGTGCGTCAGATCACGCAGGGCTGCATCGAGCTGCTCGGCCCGCTCGGGATCTCGCGCGAGCACCTGCTCGAGAAGTGGTTCCGCGACGTGCGCATCACCGACATCTACGAGGGCACGGGCCAGATCCAGCACCTGATCATCGCGCGCACGATCCTCGGGTACGGAAGGAACGAGCTGAAGTAAGCTGGGTCGCGTGACCCAGCGACTCGACGTGCCGTTCGATCTCGCCGAGACCGTGGTCGGGCTCTCGCGGGACGGCGCGGCTCGCGCGCTCCCGCAGGCGGCGGGCCCGCCGCGGCGCATCGATGGCCTCACCGTCGGCGCGCCGCGCATGAGCCGGGCCGCGCCGCACAACGGGGAGATGCACCCCGACGGCGATGAGCTCCTGTTCCTCGTTTCGGGCGCGGTGGAGGTGATCTTCGTAAAGCCGGAGCGGGTCGCGACGCTCGCGGCGGGGCAGGCGCTCGTCGTCCCGAAGGGCGTCTGGCACCGCGTCGTCCCGAAGGAGCCGAGCCAGATCCTGCACATCACGCCCGGTCCGGGCGGCGCGTGGCGGCCGCTCCTGCAGGGCGCCCAGGAGGAGAGACCCACATGTGCCGGAACATCAAGACGCTCTTCAACTTCGAGCCGCCGGTGACCGACGACGAGATCCGGGCCGCCTCGCTCCAGTTCGTCCGCAAGCTGAGCGGCTTCAACGGCCCGTCGAAGACGAACGCAGCCGCCTTCGAGCTTGCGGTCGAGCGCACCACGGAGGTGGCGCGCGCTCTGTTGCACTCGCTCGTCACCACGGCAGCGCCTCGCGATCGCGAGGTCGAAGCCGCGCGGGCGCGAATGCGGGCGGCCGCTCGCTTCGGCGGGCCCACGGCGAGCTGACGCCATGCGCGCCGTCGTCTTCGACCAGCCCGGCGAAGAGTCCGTGCTGCACGTCGCCGAGGTGGACGCGCCGCCGCTCGGACCGAACGAGCTCCGCATCCGCGTCGCGGCCGCGGGCGTGAATCGTGCGGACCTGCTCCAGCGCCGCGGCATGTATCCGCCGCCGCCCGGCGCCTCGCCGATCCTCGGGCTCGAGTGCGCGGGTGAGGTCGTCGAGCTGGGTGCCAGCGTGCGCGGCTGGAAGCGGGGCGAGCGCGTCATGGCCCTCCTCGCGGGCGGCGGCTACGCGGAAGACGTCGTGGTGGACGCGGGCTCCGCGCTGCGCGTGCCGGACGCGCTCGCGCTCGAGGAGGCCGCGGCGCTGCCCGAGGTCTATCTCACCGTGTTCCTGAACGTGTTCGAGCTCGGCGCGCTCCCGGAGCACGGCCGGCTCCTCGTCCACGGCGGCGGGAGCGGCATCGGCACGGCCGCGATCCAGCTCGGCAAGCTCGCGGGCGCGAACGTGATCGTGACGGCCGGCTCCGACGAGAAGTGCGCGCGCTGCCGCGCGCTCGGAGCGGACGTCGCGGTGAACTACCGGACGGAGAAGTTCCTCGACGCGGTCCGTGCCGCGACGGACGGTGCCGGCGTCCACGTCGTCCTGGACTCGATCGGTGCGCCGTACCTCGCGGACAACGTGGCAGCCCTCGCAGTCGGCGGCCGGCTGGTGCTGATCGGCCTCATGGGCGGAGCCTCCGCCGAGCTGAACCTGGCGGCGCTTCTCGCGCGCCGGCTCTCGTTGATCGGCTCGACCCTCCGCGCGCGCCCGCTAGACGAGAAGGCGAGGCTCGTCGCCGCGTTCCAGAGCCGCTTCGGCGCCGCGCTCGCCGCCGGCCGGATCCGGCCCGTCGTCGATTCCGTGCTGCCGTTCGCGCGGGCGGCCGAGGCCCATCGCCGGGTCCAGGCGAGCGAGCACTTCGGCAAGGTGGTGCTCAGCCCCGGGTAAAGGCAGCGCGGCCGGAATCCGATGCGCCGGGGGTGCAGCGCTACGACCGCCGTGCGCTCGTGCTCGACACCTCGGCGTCCGCGCTCGGGACGGCCGCGCTCGCGCTCGTCAGCCAGGGCATCGACCCGCTCTACGCGAGCGACACGGACGAGGCGTTCCTGCTCGCGTGCGAGTACCGCGAACGCGTGGCGGCCCTGGTCGTGCCCGGGGCGCTCCCGCTCGCGGCCCTCGACGCCGCGCTCGTGCGCATCGGGCCGCGGCTCCCGTTCGGCCGCGAGGCGGTCCTGATCGTGGCTCCACCCCGCCAGCGCGCCCACGTCGGCGCCCTCCGCGAGCGCGGCATCCGCTGGGTGCTGTGGGAGCCCTACGACGCGAGCGAGCTCCGCTTCGTGGTGGCGGCGGCGCTCGCGACGAGCGACGCGCTCGAGCCGCGGCGCGGGCTGCGCGTTCCGATCCACCTGCCCGTCTCCGTGCGCCACGAGCGCACCACGCGCGAGGGCGAGATCCGGAACCTGTCGGTCGGGGGCGCCTTCGTGGCGCTCGACGCGCCGCCCGAGGTCGGGGCGTCCGCGCTGCTCGAGTTCCCGATCGGGGAGCGCCTGCTGCGCACCTCGGCGCAGGTGGCGCACCGCCGGGAGGGGCCGCCGGCGAGCGCCGCAGTCTCGGGCGTCGGGATGGGCGTCGCGTTCGCCCCCCTGCCGGAGCTCGAGTCCCGCTTCCTGGAGGGCTTCGTCCGCGAGCGGATCGACTCCTTCCGCATCTGACACCCGTGTGAGCCGGATCACGCTTCAGTGCGCGGCGGGATCGGTCGAAGCTTGCCGGATGCACGACTCGTTCGCAGTCGAGCCGGAGCGCGAGGGTCCCGCCCTCGTGCGGGAGTTCGTCCCGCTGAACCGCCGCCACATGCGCGGTGAGCCGCTCAGCGCGGAGGAGCTCGCGCGCTGGTTGGAGCTCCGCGAGCGCCTGGAGGAGCTCCTCGGCTGCGCGCCGCCCCGCCACGGGCAGCGCCGCCGCGCGCTCCGCGTGCGCACGCATCTCAAGCTGCTCGTCACCACGACCATCGCGCAGGAGCTCCTGCACGCACACGAGCTCGGTGAGGGCGGCCTCTTCGTCCGCACACAGCGGCCGCTCCGGACGGGGACGCCGCTTCAGATCGAGCTCCAGGACCGCTGCGGCCGCTCGATCGACCTCGAGGGCAGCGTGGTGTGGGTGCGCGCCGAGCCCGACGGGCTGGGCCCCGCCGGCATGGGCGTCGCGTTCCACGCGCTCTCCGACTGGGACCGCACGCTCCTCGCGGAGCTCGTCGAGTCCGCGCTCGCCACGCTCTAGCCACGACAGCGCGCGCGCTTCCGCTAGTCTCCGCGCCCCGAAAGCGGAGGGAGCATGGCCAGCGAGAGGACGCTCGCGATCGTCAAGCCCGACGGTGTCGCGAAGGGCGCCACCGGGGAGATCCTGAAGCGCATCGAGGCGGCCGGGCTCCGCATCGTGGCGCTCAAGAAGGTGCAGCTCTCCGAGCAGCTCGCGCGGGGCTTCTACGCCGTGCACCGCGAGCGGCCCTTCTACAAAGACCTAGTCGCCTTCATGACCTCGGGCCCCGTGGTGATCGCCGTGCTCGAGGGCGAGGACGCGATCGCGCGCTGGCGCCAGCTGATGGGCGCCACGGACTCGAAGAAGGCGGCGGCGGGCACGATCCGCCGCGAGTTCGGCGACGACATCGAGCGCAATGCGGTTCACGGCTCCGACGCTTCCGCGACCGCGAAGGTCGAGATCGCGTACTTCTTCGGCGCGAGCGAGATCCTCGGCCCGGTCGAGGCGCTCTAGCTGCCGTCGAAGCGCGGCGCGCGGCGCGCGCGTGCCGCGGCGAGGCCTTCGAGCAGATCCGCCGTCTCGTAACCGAGCGCCTGCGCGCGCGCCTCCTGGTCGAGCTGCTCCTCGAGCGTGGCCACCGCGGATAGCGCGAGCGAGCGCTTCGTGGCGCGCACCGCGAGCGGCGCATTCTCGGCGATCGCCTGCGCGAGCGCCAGCGTCTCGTCCAGGAGCGACTCGCCCGGGAGCGCGTGGTTCACGAGCCCGATGCGCTCGGCCTCGACGCCGTCGACGAGCCGGCCGCCGTAGAGGAGCTCGGCCGCGTGCGCCGGGCCGACCAGGCGGGGGAGGGTCCACGTCGCGGCCATCCCGGGGTGGAGACCGAGGCGCACGAAGTTGAGGCCGAGCTTCGCGTCGCGCGCGGCGAGGCGGACGTCGCACGCGAGCGCCACGCAGCAGCCGGCGCCGATCGCGGGGCCGTTCACCGCCGCGAGGGTCGGCTGCGGGAGCGCGCGGAGCGTCAGGAACAGGCGGTAGAAGCGGCCCATGAACGCCTCGTTGCGGCGGCGCACCTCGCCGCCCGGCGAGGCGGAGCCGGCGCGCGCCATGCCCTCGATGAGATCGAGGTCGCCGCCCGCCGAGAACGCCCGCCCCGCGCCCGTCACGACGACCGCGCGCACCGCGCCGTCGTGCGCGAGCGCGGCGACGGCGGCGGCGAGCGCCTGGCCCATCGCCTCGCTCATCGCGTTCAGCCGCTCGGGGTCGTGGAGCGTGGCGATGGCGACGCCGTCGCGGCGTTCGAGGCGGACGAGGTCGGCCATCGCCGCACGATACCCCGGAAGCGAAGAGGGCCGCCCCCACGACGTGGGAGCGGCCCTCCGAGACGGAGCCTGCCTGTTAGTCTGCGGAGCGGCGCAGGAAGGCCGGCACCTCGCGGTCGTCCGTCGCTCCCTCGTCGCGGCGGCGGCGCAGGAAGGTCGGGACGTCGAGCTCGTCCTCGAAGGGCGAGACGAAGCCCTCGCTGGGCTCGGCCGCACGCGCCTGGCGCGTGTCCTGCGCCTGCGCCTGCGGCGCAGCGTCCCGCGTGGACGCGGCCGGCGGCGCGGATGCCTCGCGGCGGAGCGGTCGCACCTCGGCCACGCTGCCGCGCTCGCTCGGGCGCTCGCGGTCGCGATCCCGATGGTCGCGGTCCCCGATGCGGGAGCGCTCGCCGTCGAGGCCGGTCGCGATCACGGTGACGCGGATCTCACCCTGCGGCGCCTTCTCGTCGATCACGGCGCCGAAGATGATGTTCGCGTCCTCGTGTGCGGCCTCCTGCACCAGGCTGCTCGCCTCGTTCACCTCCCAGAGGGTCATGTCGGCGCCACCCGTGATGTTGATCAGCACGCCGCGCGCGCCGTCGATCGAGACGTCCTCGAGCAGCGGGCTCGAGATCGCCGCGTAGGCGGCGTCCTTGGCCCGGCTCTCGCCGACGCCCACGCCCGTGCCCATCAGGGCGAGGCCCATCTCGTTCATGATGGTTCGCACGTCGGCGAAGTCGAGGTTGATGAGGCCGTGCACGGTGATCAGATCGCTGATGCCGCGCACCGCGTTCAGCAGCACCTCGTCCGCGAGGCGGAACGAGTCCATCATCGGCGTGTCCTTGCCGGCGAGGGCGAGGAGTCGCTGGTTCGGGATCGTGATCAGCGTGTCCACCACGCGGTGGAGCTCTTCGAGCCCGCGCTCCGCGTGCTTCTGGCGGTGTCGGCCCTCGAACGGGAACGGCTTGGTCACGACGCCCACGGTGAGCGCGCCGAGCTCGCGCGCGACCTCCGCGATCACGGGCGCCGCGCCGGTGCCGGTGCCGCCGCCCATGCCGGCTGTCACGAACACCATGTCGGAGCCCTGGATCAGGCTCCGGATCCGGTCGCGGTCCTCCATCGCCGCGGCGCGGCCGCGGTCCGGGTTCGCGCCGCAGCCGAGCCCGCGCGTCACGCCGACGCCGAGCTGCACCTTGACCGGCGCGAGCTTGTGCCCGAGCGCCTGCGCGTCGGTGTTGGCCACGATGAACTCGCAGCCGCCGAGGCCGGAGCGGATCATGGTGTCGAGCGCGTTGCCGCCGGCGCCGCCGACCCCGATCACCCGGATGCGGGCCTTGAGCTCGCCCGCGTCCTCGAACTCGAGCAGGTCGTCCCCCTCCGGGATCCTGACCTCGAGCTCCTTCTTCTCGCGCTCCGACCCTCCGGCGCGGTGGCCGCGCCGTTCGTCTCGATGTTCCGGCATCACTCACCCCCCTGGATGCCCGTCTTGGGCGCCCACTCTAACAACTTTTTCCTTCGGTCCAGCGGCCGGTTGCGAGAAAAGCTGCGGTTAAGCCCCTGGCCGAACGGCGTTCTACTCGAACTCCCCGTAGAACCAGTCGCGCATGCGCTGGCGGACCCGGCGGAAGATCGACTCGTCGCGGATCCGGAAGCGCGAGACCCCGCGCCCGGTGGCCTGCGCCTGGCCATAGAGGACGAGGCCGACGCCTGTCGCGTACATCGGGCTCTTCACCACGTCCTGGAGGCCGCCGACCCGCCAGGGCTGCCCGATGCGCACGGGCGCCTCGAAGATCTCCTCGGCGAGCTCGCCGATGCCCGCGAGCGCCGCGCAGCCGCCGGTGAGCGCGAGGCCGGACGGGATCTTGTCCTCGAGCCCGGCCTTCACGAGCTCCTGGCGCGACAGCGTCAGGATCTCGTCGATCCGCGGCTCGATGATTTCGCAGAGGATCTTCCGCGAGACTTCGCGCGGCCGCCGGCCGCCGACGCTCGGCACCGTGATCACGTCGTCGCTGCCGAGCAGCCGCGCCGAGGCGGCGCCGAAGCGCTTCTTGATGCGCTCGGCCTCCTCGAACGGCGTGCGGAGCCCGACCGCGATGTCGTTGGTGACGTGGTAGCCGCCGAGGCCGAGCACGCAGGTGTGCTTGATCGCGCCGTCGGCGAAGACCGCGATGTCGGTCGTGCCGCCGCCGATGTCGATCAGGCACACGCCGAGGTCGCGCTCGTCGTCGGCCAGCACGGCCTCCGCCGAGGCCAACGGCTCGAGCACGATGTCCACCACGTTGAGGCCGGCCTTGTTCGCGCACTTCACGATGTTCTGTGCGCTGGTCACCGCCGCCGTCACGATGTGGATCTTCGCCTCGAGCCGCACGCCGCTCATGCCGAGCGGCTCGCGGATTCCGTCCTGGTCGTCGATGATGTACTCCTGCGGGATCACGTGGATGACCTCGCGGTCCATCGGGATCGCGACGGCCTTCGCCGCGTCGATCACGCGGCGCACGTCGTTCTCGGTGACCTCGCGGTCCTTCACCGCGACGATGCCGTGCGAGTTGAAGCCCTCGATGTGGCCGCCCGCGATGCCGGCGTACACCGATGAGATCTCGCAGTCGGCCATCAGCTCGGCCTCTTCGACCGCGTGCTTGATCGAATCGACGGTGGCGTCGATGTCCACCACCACGCCCTTCCGGAGCCCGCGCGAGGCGTGCGTGCCGATGCCGATCACGTCCACGCCGTTCGCGGTGGGCTCCGCCACCACGGCGCAGATCTTGGTGGTCCCGATGTCGAGACCGACGATCAGATCTTCCTTGCGTGCCATCTCCCTCTCACCCCCTTCCGGTTCTTCGAGACGAAACTTGCTAGCTCGCCCGACCGCTCTTCGCGGAGCTTCCCACGACGTCGGGCGGAGGCTTCGGCCGGAGCACCACGTCCTCCCCGAAGCGCAGGTCGATCTCGGCGGCCGAGCCCAGCTCGGGCGGGTCGGCGCGGAGCAGCTCGGCGAGCCGCGCGAGCTTCCCGGCGTGGTCGTCGCGGCCGAGCAGCACGCGCGCGCTCGGCGCGGCAGCGTCGCTCCCGAGCTCGAGGGCAGGAACTGCGCCCGGCTCCTCGCCGCCGAGGATCAGGGCGCGGGGCGCCGCGAGACCCTCGGCCTCGAGCGCCGCGAGCAGCGCCACGCCCTCCGCGAGCGGCGCCCCGCCCGGCGCGCCGCCGCCGCGTAGCTCGGGGAGGTCCGTGCCCTCGCTCGCCGGCGCGAACGCCGTGCCGTCGCGGTCGACGAGGAGCGTTCCGTTCGCGAGCCGCGCCACGGCCACCGGCTCGCGCTCTTCCACCGCGAGGATCAGGCGATCGGGCGGGAGTGCCGCGACGCGCACCTTCCGCACCCAGGGATGACCGCCGACCGCGGCCTCGACCGCGACGAGGTCGAGCGCGCCGAGCCCCGTCCCGGGCGGTATGCCCGCGGCCGCGGCCAGCTCCTCCGCGCTCGTGCGCTCG
>Ga0187892_10002739_pt1 | contig 34225 bp, 26 predicted proteins | sample MA1701073metaG_FD_139345 | JGI IMG/M metagenome (GOLD analysis project Ga0187892, IMG submission 139345) | Bio-ooze microbial communities from a basaltic lava cave in the Kipuka Kanohina Cave System on the Island of Hawaii, USA - MA170107-3 metaG ... | reverse complement strand
CGATGATATCAACCGTTATAAAGACGCTACGTGGCACCATGTTTCAGTGCCATCTTAAAAACAGCCACTGAATTTATTGAAGTTTTTACCTGCCCCAGCCTCTCAACTGTCGAAGATGGGTCAGGGATGCCGTCCGATCAGGAAATGTTGACCGAAGGATTGAAGGCACCCTGCGTAGGAGCGTAGATCCTTATCTTAATGACATCAATGGCTATGGGCCGGGAGGTGCCGGAGTCACGAACGATGCCGCAAGGGCAATCCTTAATGGAACCTTGGATCCTGCGACGGCGGCATGCCAAGCTAGGGGTGGGTGTCGTTAAAGGAGCCTCGCCTCACATCCGCCGGCGATAGCGCCCGCCGACTTCATAGAGCGCCTGGGTGATCTGGCCGAGCGAACAGTCACGCACGGTATCCATCAGCTCGGCAAAGGTATTGCCACCCGCATCGACCACCTCCTGCAGGCGTTTTAACGCTTGTGGGGCCTTATCGGCGTGCTGTCGTTTGAAGCATGCGACGGCTTCGATCTGCGCCCGCTTCTCCTCCTCGCTCGCGCGTACTAGACGGCCTGCCGCTGCGTGTGGCTCGGCGTCCTCGCGCACGAAGGTATTGACCCCGACGATCGCTAAATCGCCGTTCTGTTTGCGGGCCTCGTAGTACAGGCTTTCTTCTTGGATCTTCATGCGCTGATAAAGGGTTTCCATGGCCCCGAGCACGCCGCCGCGCTGAGACAAACGCGTAAACTCCTCGTAGACCGCCTCTTCGAGGCGATCGCTCAGCTCCTCGATGATAAAGGAGCCTTGCAAGGGATTCTCGTTGTAGTTGAGACCGAGCTCGCGGTTGATGATCAGTTGAATCGCGAGCGCCCGGCGGGCCGACTCCTCGGTCGGGGTCGTCACCGCCTCGTCGTAGGCATTCGTGTGCAGGCTATTGCAGTTATCGTAAATGGCATAGAGCGCTTGTAAGCTGGTGCGGATATCGTTGAACTCGATCTCGCGCGCATGCAGGCTGCGTCCCGAGGTTTGAACGTGGTATTTGAGCATTTGGCTGCGCGGACCCGCTCGGTAAATCTCCCGCAACGCCCGCGCCCAGATGCGCCGCGCGACCCGCCCGAGCACGGCATATTCCGGGTCCATGCCGTTACTGAAGAAGAAGCTGAGGTGGGGCGCGAATTGGTCGATCGCCATGCCCCGACTCAGGTAATACTCGACCAAGGTAAAGCCGTTCGCGAGCGTGAAGGCAAGTTGGGTAAGGGGATTGGCGCCGGCCTCGGCGATGTGGTAGCCGGAGACCGAGACGCTATAGTAATTGCGCACCCGGTTCGTGATAAAGAATTCCTGGATATCGCCCATCATGCGCAGCGCGAACTCGATGGCGAAGATGCACTCGTTTTGCGCCTGGTCTTCCTTCAAGATATCGGCCTGCACGGTGCCGCGTACTCTAGCCAAGGTGTCGGCCCGGATGCGCGCGTAGGTCTCGGGGTCCAGCCATTGCCCGCCGCTCACCCCCAAAAGCCCGAGGCCCAAGCCGTCGTGCCCTTGGGGCAGCGGGCCGCGATATTGCGGCCGCGGTAGATCCTGGTATAAGGCCGCGATCCGCGGCTCGACTTCCTGCCAGCCGCCGGACTCGCGCAGGTATTTTTCCACCTGTTGATCGATAGCGGCGTTCATGAAGCAGGCGAGCAGGATGGGCGCGGGACCGTTGATGGTCATCGATACCGATGTCGCGGGTGCGCACAGATCGAAGCCCGAGTATAGCTTTTTCACATCGTCCAAGGTCGCGACCGAAACCCCCGACATGCCCAGGCGCCCGTAGATATCGGGGCGCGTGTCCGGGTCTTCGCCGTAAAGCACGATCGGATCGAAGGCGGTGGAGAGGCGCGTCGCTTTTTGGCCGGCGGCCAGATAGTGGAAGCGCCGGTTGGTGCGCTCGGGGCCGCCCTCGCCCGCGAACATGCGCGTGGGCTCCTCGGTGCCGCGGCGATAGGGATAGACGCCGGCGGTGTAGGGGTAACGGCCCGGCAGGTTTTCCTTGAGCAAAAAGCGCAGCAGGCTGCCCCAGTCTTGGTAATGAGGCAGCGCCAACCTCGGAATACGCAGATGGCTCAGGCTCTCGGTGGCGTTATCGCCGCAGATCTCGGCTCCACGCACACGATAGGCATAGCGATCCTGCTCGGCCTGGGCGCGCACTTGGGGCCACTCTTCGAGTGCGACGAGAGCCTCGGGGCTTAAGGTCGCCAAGGCCTCTTGGTAACAGCGGCGCAGCCGCACGAGCGCATCATGACCACCGATCCCCGTTGGATCACTGCCATAAGGCTTAAGCGGCGGCGGCAACTCCGGATCGGCCAGCGCTTGCAAGCCAGTATAATAACCATGGGCCTGGGAAGCGGCCCGGACCTGCTGTTCGATCGCCGCGGTCTCGGCCCGGCCCTGCTCGGCGATCTCCCCGAGATAGCGGCGCCGCCGTGGCGGGATGAGCGGTTGGGTCCCGCGCGCCGCCGCGCGCTCACCGGCGAGCGGCGTCCACGGCTCGCGATCCCGGGATCGAAGGCGATCGAGCCGCTCGCAAAGCGCATAAAACAAACGCGCGATACCCGGATCACGGACCCGGCTCGCGACCGTGGGGTAGACCGGGACTTGGGCGTCTGGCAGAGTAAAGGCATTGCGATTGCGCCGCCATTGTTTGCGCACGTCCCGCAAAGCGTCTTGCGACTCGCGCGCGTCGCATTTATTGAGCGCGATGAGATCGGCGTAGTCCAGCATTTGGATCTTCTCGAGCTGCGTGGGCCCGCCATAATCGGCGGTCATGACGTAGAGCGAGACATCGGCGAGCCCCACAAGCTCGGTGCCCCCTTGCCCCGCGCCGGCGGTCTCGATGAGGATGAGATCGAAGTCCAAGGACTTGAGAAAATCGACGCAATCGCCGAGGACTTCGTTAGTGGCCAGGTCCCGCCGTCGGGTGGCCATGGAGCGCATAAAGACGCGGGGATCGGCGGCGAAGTTCATACGCAGGCGATCACCGAGCAAGGCCCCGCCGCTCTTTTGGCGCGTGGGATCGATCGCGATGACCGCAAACGCGCGTGTCGGGAAGCTGCGCAAGCAGTCACCGAGCAGCTCGTCGATCACCGTGCTCTTGCCTGATCCGCCGCTGCCCGTGACGCCCACGACCGGGACGGTCCGATCTTTCCGCTTGCGCCGCGCGGGGATGAAGGGCAAGCCGGTCTCGATGAGCGAGAGCCGGCGGCCGACCGCGCGGATGTCTTCCCGGCCAAAGCGGCGCGGCGCGGCATAAGCGGATTTCAGCTCGCGCGCACGGGCGATGATGTCCTTGGCCATGCCTTCGAGACCGAGCCGCTGGCCGTCCTCGGGCAGATAGATCTTCTCCACCCCGTAGGCCTCGAGGGTCTTTGCCTCCTCCTCCGTGATGGTTCCTCCGCCCCCGGCAAACACCCGGATCTCACCGGCGCCCGCGGCTTTCAGGGAATCCAGCAAATAACGAAAAAACTCCAGATGTCCGCCCTGATAGGAGCTGACCGCGATCCCGTCGACATCCTCTTGCAACGCCGCGCGCACGATGTCCTCGACCCCCCGGTTGTGGCCGAGATGCACCACTTCCGCCCCTTGGGCTTGCAACAAACGCCGGATGATGTTGATCGCGGCATCATGGCCATCGAAAATGGACGTCGCGGTGACGAAGCGCAGCGGCCCTTGGGCCACGAGCCGCGGGGAGGAGGGTTGAGTCATGCTTGCCATCGCACCTACCTGTCGGGAACGGCCTAGTTGGGGAGCGGCCTGGTTTGCAAGATGAGACCCCTCATTCCCCGCAGCGTTCCGGCAGACGGCGACCCAGGTTCCCTAATTTCTGCTAGGTACATGGCGGCAAACAGCAAGGCCTGACGCCCAAAGCTGACCCTTAACGACCGGTACCGGCGAAAGGTCATCTTGCCATGCTCTCCTCGACCAGTTTGATTTCGTCAGGGGTCAGGCCATAGAGGCGATAGACGCGCTCGTCGATTTCGCGCTCCAGCGCGGAGGTGTCGGTCCTCGGGCCGGTCCGTTTCGCCGCCAGGATGCGTTCCACCAACTTCACCAGCGCGTCGTGCTCCGCCCGCTCCGACGCGTCCGCAAAGTTGATCGGATGGATGGGGAGTTGCCGGATGAATCTCGCTTCGTAGCTATACCAGCCGCCACGCATCTGTGTGGCAATCTTGTGGTGGAAGAAGTCCAGCAGTGGGCTATTTACCAAAGCCAGAATGAACTCAAACCGGTAAGGTGTCTCGACCAAAATGCCATAGCCGCCAGCCACGCCGCCCGTGAAGAACGATTCGCCGGTGGAGTCGAAGGAAAACGCCGCAACGGGCGCGATGTCCGGCGTGAACAGCTTCGGTAGCGGCATGACGTCGAGGGCTTGGCTGCGACCATACGCATACCATTGTTCCCCCTTCATCGCCCCGTCCTCGCGGTCTTCGAGGTAGCTCTTGTTTGCGTTCAAGTATTCCCACGTTAGGGGATACGACTTGGAGAACTGGGATTGGGGAATCAGCCTCGTTTTGCCGTGATCGGTTTCGGCGTAAGGAAAAATGATGAGCCGATTCGTGTGCGTGAGAACAAAACGTTTGCTGTCGCCACCTTTGACGAGTGGGTGTAGCAAGTCTGACTCAAGATCGAACTCTGCATCAAGCTCGCGCGAAAAGACGCGAACGCGTGTCTTGCTTCGCTTCACTTCTTCGACGATGTAGATCTTATCCGCGCTCGTCTTAATGCCTTGGAAAATGCGGCTTGTCACTTTCTCCAGCTTCACTGGCATCCGCTGCAGCTTCTCAAACAACCCGGCACCTTTGCCCACCGCAAAATTCCACTGGGCATCTGTAACGCGGTCGGCGGGGATTGTGCCTTCCGTGCCCTGCAAGGTGGCAAACCACGATTCGAGGTTTTCGACGCGAACGAACCGGCAGGAGTCGGCACCGGCTTTATCGAGGAACAGCAGGCAGACGTAGTTGGTGGCGCCGGGGAAAATCTGCTGGTCGCCGTAGTGGACGACGTGGCGCAGATGATTGCCCTTCTTGATGAGGGCGCGGAGCGGCTGGCCATATTGGGCGTTAAAAAACTTGTGCGGGAGGATGAACGAAAAATGGCCGTGTGGCTGTAGCAGCTGGAGGCTGCGCTCGACGAAGACTACATAGAGATCGTAGTTCCCTTTCTTTGCAGAGGCATAGTGTCTCTTGAAGTAGACGACGTGACCGGGCGCGGATTGGTTCAGCACCTGGATGCGGACGTAAGGCGGGTTCGCTATCACGACATCGAACCCACCGTTTGAATGAAAGACCTCCGAGAAAACCACCTCAAAGTCAAAAGTCACCTGGTATCCCAAGCTTTTCTTTGACGCTTCGAAACACTCCTTTAGTTTCTCGTCAATCCTCAGCCTCAGCTCGGACTTTGCTTTATGGTCGTTTTCGTCGAAGAATTGCCGTTTCAAGCTTTCGATCTCTGCCAGCCCTCGCGACTTGAACGGAAAACCTATCAGTGAGTTTCCACCCACAACCTTGTAATCCAAATTCGGCAGCGGCTTGATCTGCTTCACGGCCTCCTCGTCAACGACGAGGGAGAGCCACAGGCGGAGCTTGGCAATCTCGACGGCACCAGGGTCAACGTCCACACCGTAGAGGCAGTTCTGGATGGCGTGGCGCTTGAAGTGATAGGGCGTGCGTTCGTAAACGTCATTGAAATAGGGCGTGAGGGAGGAACGGGCGCGGACGATCTCGGTCATCATCCCGACCGGGAACGCACCCGATCCGACGGCGGGATCGCAGATGGTGATGTCGGCCAGCTTTTCGTCAATCAGCCGAGCATGTTTTTGGATGCTTTTGGGCAGGTGAAGGGGGTAGCTCTTCGTGCCGGACAGGCGCGCGGCTTCGTACAGCGCCGCCTGATCGCCCAGGTGGATGAATGTTTCGATATCGGCGCGTGGAACAATTTCCACGTATTCTACCGCTTCGAGCGCGGTCTGAACCGGCTCCGGTTCGCCAAAGAGTCTTGCCTGTGTCAGTTTCTCCAACGTGAGTGATTTCTGACGCGCGTTGATCGCCGTGTCGAGATAGTTGATGAGGCTTTCCTGGCACATGTAGTGGACGATCTCGCGCGGGGTGTAGTATGCGCCGAGACCCTTGCGCCGATTTTCTTCGATGAGATTCTCGAAGACTTTGCCGAGCATTTCGGGGTCAATAGCGACTTCCTTCTCCAGCGGCTCGGCTTCATTGACGGTGAAGTTGTAGCGATCGAAGACATCGAGCACGCCGGTGCCGGTGATCCCTTCCTCGACCCGGTCGGAATTGGTGAACAGCGGATTGGGCAAGATGACGTCAGTTTTGCGCCAGTCGTAGTCGCCGAGCGGCTCGAACAGGCCGCCGTTGAGGAACGGGATGCGGCACTCGAACCGGTCGCACCATGCGTCGTGGCCGCGGTCAGTAGCCAGCGTGTCATAGAAGAGCGGTTCGAGGATGTCATTGAAAAGGTTTTCGTACTTGCCGTATTCCCCGTTGGCAAGCTTACGTAGGAAGTCTCGCGGGCCGGTGCCCCAGTCCTCGCCCTTGGCAACGCCGAGCCAGCCTTTTTTCTGGAGGAAGTAGAGGAACACGATCTGGCCCATGAGCTTCTTGGCAAAGTCCACGCTGTTCACGTTCTTCGCCTTGAATCCTTCGCGCACGGCCTTGTCCTCCTCGACCAGCTTTTCCAGCGCCTTGTGAATGTCCCCGAACAGCTGGGCGTACTTGGTGAAGAATTCCTTGGTGACGGCTTCGACGCTGAAGGCTTGCTCGATGTCGGCCAGCGCGGGGTCGCTGTCGGTGTCCTGAAGCAGGCTGAGAAAGCGGGTCTGCGCGGTGTGGCAGCTTTCGCCTTCGCCGACGAGGTAGGAGAAGCGTCGGGCGGGCGTGAGCCGCGCCTCGACGCCGACCTTGCCGGCCTTTTCGACGGTCGCGTATTCCATCTTGACGTAGGAGAACCGCCACTGTTGTTCCGTAGGTGAGACGAAGGCGACGAGCGCGGCGTCCTTTTCGTCGCGGGTCTTGAGATGATCGGCGACGAAGTTGCGGATCGCGGTGCGGGCGCGTTCGAGCTTCGACTCTTTCGTGAGGTGGACGATCAGGACGTCGAGTTTCTCGTTGTCGGGAGATGTGTACGTACCGAGCCGTTCGTAGCGATGGACCTGGTCCTTGAAGGCGTCCTTGACGTACTGGCTGTTCCAAGCCTGCGCCTTGGAATGGTCAATGCGATTGAGCAGGTTGATGGCGAAGTTGCCGAACCGGAGTTTGTCGAACGCCTGACCTAACGTTTGGCTGATGAGACCACGCGCCTGGTCGCGGTTCATTTTGCTTCCAACAAGTAGGATGAGAGGATCACTTCCCGCGGGCTGAAGGCGTGCGCGGTCTGTTGGGCGCGCGTGGCTTGGAAAAACAGCGAGGGAATGTCCCGGCGTAGAACGCCCAGGACTTTCAACGGCGCGATCTCCTTCTTCAGTGCTTCCGCCACCTTCTTTGTCGTCGGCCGTGGGAGTGCGCCGTCAGTCAGAAGCTGCATGACTCGGTGTATGTAAACTTCATCGTCTTCGGTGAAGCCGTGATAGCGCTGGATTTCTTTCGCTTTGAGTCGCTTCAACATGTAGGCGTCGTTCGCACCGCCCTTGTACTTGGGGATGGCGTCGTCCAGTTCCGGGCTGGTCGCCGCCTCGAAGGCAGCCTTGTTCTTGCCGAGTAAGGTATAGCAATCATGCGCAATGGTCTGGCGTTTCTCCGAAGATCCGGTCGGCCTGAGAATCTTGGCCGAGACGAAGAAGTCGAGTTCCAAAGGTGTGTTCGGGCCTGGTGGGGCGAGAAAGAACTTGTCGAGTCGCCCCTGGCGAAAATACGTGAGCAGTGACGGGAATTCTTTCGGGGTTGGGTCGGGTCCAGGGGCCACAAGCTTGGTCGAGCGCGCTTTCTTGGGCAGCCGTTTGATCCGAGCGAAAAGTTCGGGTTGCGTGTCCCGCACCTCGCGGATTTCCGTGAGATACTCCAACTCGCTTTCCTCCTCCTCGTCCTCGCCGGTGATCGTTTCTTTGGAGGTCAACTTCGCGAAGAGGTCATGCGACTTGATCTCTTCGCCCTCGGTGAGCAGACGGGCATCGGCGCCGAGCATTTCGATGAACGCATGGATTTTAGCCTCGGCGGCTTCCTTTAGCTTGATGAGATCATTGCTCTCTTCGGTCGGGAAGAAGTTATAGGTGTGGATAATGTCAAAGGTCGTATCCACACGGTTCACGCGCCCGACCCGCTGGATCAGGCGGGTCGGATTCCAAGGGATGTCGTAGTTGATGACGATGTTGGAGCGATGAAGGTTGACGCCTTCGGAAAGCACCTCGGTGGCAACAAGTATTCGGTATTGGTCTCTGGATTGAAACGCTCGCGCGTCAAAGTTATTGATAACTTCCTTGCGGGTGGATTCGTCGGAATCGCCGCTAAACAGAAGCACGTCCGTCTCGACTTCGTCAGCGATCCGTTCCGCGAGGTATTCGGCGGTCTCTTTCGATTCGGTGAAGATGATAAGTTTGCCTTTCTTCAACTTTGGCTCACCGCGCAGCATCTCGCGGAAAGATTCCCATTTGGGGTCGCGTTTGATGCGTTTCCAAGGTCCCTGAATCTTGCGCAGGATTTCTCGGTCGCTCTCCAGGTCATTAATGAAGTCGGCGTTGAAATCCTTGGCGTCTAACCGATCTGCCTTGTCCGCTTCAAGCAAGCGGTCGATGGCCTCCTGGTTGTCTGTCTCCAGTAGGTCGAAGATTTTGTTGATGTGCTTCTTGCTGATGTAAACGTGGCCTTTGTCGAACTCCTCGATAACCCGCTCATACGAACGGATGAAGCGGTCGAGGGTCAGACGGAACGCGTGGAAGCTGCTCTCAAGACGTTTTATCAGCAAAATCTTCATGAACTTGGCGAGGTTGCGCTGGCTCTGCCGTTGTTGTTCCTCGACATCACCCTCGTAATAGGTCAGCGGTTCGTAGCGCGCATAGGTAAAGTCTTTCGTCAACAGTCGAACTGTCTCGTTGAAGACTTCGTTCTCGGTTTCGGTGAACTTGTAGAACAGCGGCTGCGGCTTGGCAACGTCGGGGAATTTCAAGCCCTGGAGGCGCAGGTCATCGCCGTAATATTTCACGATCTCGTTTCGCGTGCGGCGGATCATGAGGTGCTTGAGGATTTGCTCGCGGGTGGCCTTGGCGTTGGCTTGGACCGCCTTGAGATACCTCTCGCGGTCGCGTTGGCGGTCCAGACCCTGAAGGTTTTTCTCAAGCCGCGCGAAGAAGGCTTCGAGATTCCGGACGTTGGGAATGGTGCTGTTCTTGCCATTTTGAAACAACTTCACTTGACTGAGGATGTCACGTGGTGTGTTGTTTAGCGGAGTCGCGGACACCAGAATCACCCGCTTGCCACGGCAGATTTGGGCAAGCATTTCGTACGTCAGGTTTGTCTCGGTGCGGAAGCGGTGCGACTCATCGATGAACACGTTTGTGTATTTGGACAGGTCACGCTGGAGCAAGTCCTCCAGTTTGCCAACGGATTCGAAGTCGGTATGCGGAACTCGGAAATCGCCAAAGACATTGGGCCATGATCCGCGGTTGTGTTTATCCAGCAGGTGCGGCGGCGCGATGACTAGAGAGCGACCGTCGAGTTGCTGTGCGAGCAGGGCTGCCATGTAGGTCTTGCCGAGTCCAACCACGTCGGATAGGAACAAGCCGCCGTACTCTTGCAGAACCTTCCGGGCACTGATAACGGCCTCTTCTTGGTATTTCAATTTCTTGAAGCCGTCTGGCACGTAGATATCTTCCAGTTCATCAGGACGGTTCAGTTCGTCCTGGAAGTATTCGTAGAGAAACTTGAGGTAAAGCTCCTGTGGCGTGAAATGAGCGAAGGGTGACCGGTTGACGACGGTGTCTTCGTAGGGCTTACGAACGTCCACGGCAACCGCCCAGAGTTCATTAAACTTGTTGATGGCGAAGTCGTAGTCAGCAGGGTTTTTTAGCTCGACGTTGAATTCGAGATTGGCCTGCAGGCCGGATTGGGTGAGATTGCTAGAGCCGGTGATGACGCGTCCCCTGTCCCGATCGCCTTCATGGAACGTCATGATATAGACCTTCGCGTGGAGGTTTTCAGCCGGATGGGCTTTGATCTCCAGCTTACCCGACCGAACCCACTCGACAAACTTGTGAACGCCGGTTTCGATCTCGGCGCTATCGGGAGATTTTTCGAGTTCGCCCAGCACATCTTTGGCGACTTGCTCTTTCGTGGACGCGTGGGACTTGAGAATCAGTTCGTCTTGCTCTTTGGCTTTTTGCAGGAGTTCGTATGCGGTGCGATCTGTTTGGAGGCCGATCAAAATGCGAATCTTCTCAACCTTCTCTAAGGCCGGGTACAGCTTGTAAAAGCCGCTGATAAAAAAGTACCCAACGAGGCAGTTGAAACAGCGCGTGTCGTCTCCAAGCAATACGGCAAACCGCTCGCGCAAAGTCTTGCCGGGCTCGTTGGTAAGAAAGGTAAGGTCAGATGACATGGACGCGATGCTGCCTATTGTTTCAACTCGCTAACGAAATCATAGCGGATCTATCGTTCTCCGCGTCTGTTCGAGGACATCGAGCCAAGCATGAAACCTGTTGTATCCTCTCAGGATTCGGGACGAATTTTGCCTCTACGAATTGATGGAGAGCCGCACAGGTCTTGCCTTCTCCGATCGAGATCAAGACCCCGTTGGTGCGCTGGTCAAACTCGCCGGGCTTCATCGGCTCGTAGCTCTCGAAGGTGTGATACAAGAGGCCGGTCTTCTATCTAACCTTTAACGTGCCTTATTTCGGTTGTGCACGATAGGGTCGTCCCGCGGTATGTGGTGAACCCTCCCCGCATCGCTACGAGTGGTCCAGAACCTATCTACGCTGACAGTTTCCGAAGTCTGGGACTGCCGCCGCCATGCTGCTCACTTTCCGGATAATCCAACAGCCATCGGTCACCAGTACCGTCGTCTATATACTCGATTTCCCATCGGTCCGCATCAACACCAACTTTTCGCAGGCGTTTCGCATACTCCAAAGCTTCTGCTCCGCGACACATAGCAGTTAAAAGCTCTCAGGAATTAGGAAGCTGTTTTTTTGCGTAATCAAGTTTCCTGTTTTCTGTCTCAGTGAGCATATCCTTAATCGTTTCGTACAGACTTACAACAGTACCATAGTCCTTTCTGTTCCAAGCTGACAGGACCTTTTTTCTAATACCGTTCACTCTCTCCTGCTCATGCCACACTTTGACGGCACTGTCGCGCCTTGCTTTCATTTCTTCAAACGTTGCCTGATCGCCTGTTAAACAAGCCGCCCCGCATTCTCGCAATACCTGAGCAAGCCCTGAAATAAGCTCAACCAAGACCGCATTGTTTGGATTAGCCGGATCCCATTTCCAGCCAGCGGAACTGTTTAGCTGAACCAAGTCACCCTGATCAAAGCTATGCGACCCAGGCACATCATCAATACCAATCCGTCCGAAAGATATTGCAGGTTCATATGCTGGCGGCCCGTAAAACAAGTTGACATAGATCAATGGTGATTCAAATCTGATTACTTTCGCATAACCGACTTGCTGGATCGGGGTACGTCGAAACCCGTACTGCTGTTCGAGGAAGTAAAAATTACTTTTTACTTCATCTTCAAACACAGCATAGTTGTCCGGCGTAGATGAGTTCATGTTCATTATCTCTCTGGAGGATTCCAATATTCCCCATCGAACGTCGAACCTTTATTCGTTAGCTGGTTTCGCTCGGCGCCAGTGAACGTCTGCCTAATAGTTCGTTCAGGATTTAGCTTCGTTGGGGCAAGAGCAGTATCAGGTTTCGATAAATCTCGAATAGGAACGCCTTTACGCATTTCTTCGCGCAAAACCGACATGTTTTGGTAGTAGTTGGCTCTTGGATTGCCCAGATTTGGCAAACGATCCAACAACGTGTACTCGCCAGGCTTAATTGCGCCAGGCGCAGTCAGATCATCCATCCTGCCAATAACCGGCCCTCCCTTCGCCACCTCCGAGCTAGGCACGGTACCACGATTTCCCCCGCCCGCCTCCGCTGCCCCCTCACCGGTGGTACGAGTGGGAACATGCGCACGAGAAGTACGGCCATACCCCATGCCATAACTCCCTCCTCCGATGCCGAGATCAAAATTCAACTGGTAGGGGACTTTTGGCGCTCTTCCATCTGGATCCACGTACCTGTACGGTTTGTTGTTCGCATACGCATACCGGTTGAAGCTCTGGGGGTTCTGGGGATCGAACCCGGCGGGGTCGATGGCGAGGAAGCGGCCTATCCGGGGGTCGTACCAGCGGGCACCGAAGTTCTGGATCCCGAGGTCGGACTCCTCGAACTTGCCGGTGTAACCGGGCTCGTTCGGGGCGCTCTGGCCAATCGGCTGACCGTAAGGCGCATACGACTTGCGCCACACCACACGCCCTTCTTGATCGGTCGCGACGATCGGCGAGCCAAGCGCGTCGTTGTGGTAGTGGATGACCTTCTCGACGCCCTGAGCCATGAGGCTCAGGCACGCGAGGAACAGGGTGGCGATAAAGCGTATCATTCCGTGATTCATCTGGGTCTCCTTGCGATTTGGCACTTGACAGCCTCGACATCCCCCGGTCCATCGGCGGCGCAGAACGCCACCGCGGTTCGCCTCGGGCCAGCCGGCGAAGGACCTGCTGTACGCGCGCGGGACGAGGGGTTGTCCTTGAGGAATGTCACGTTACCGGCGCGCCCTTGTTTCGGTACAGCGTACTTGTTCATCCGCAACCCGGTAGGCGCTCCTGACCGACACACAAGTTCCCGTAGCGTTCAGGAAGCCGTGCACGCCCATACTATATAGCTTGATGCACACGTTAACAGCACGAGACCTCGCGTGATCGACAACTCACAGGTCCATCAGTACTGGTCCCCTCGACCAAAGATCCCCCTGCGCTGGGGTCACGTAGCGCCGCAGGCATTCGTGAACCTTCAGCGGCGCGTTCGAGCACCCTCTCCTCATCGCATCGATCTGCAAAGGCTGCCGCCCGCCCGGACCAAACCACCGCTTTATGCATCGTGCGCCGAAGAAGGATCCCGCCACAGGCTATTCGCTGTGGCGAAGTGCCTATCGCTGACTACCGAGATACTGTGTCAGGCCCTCGGTCAGCGCGGCATCGGCGCGGAAGATTTCCTGTCCGCTCGCGTTGGACGGGGTGCGTTCGGTCATGGGCTGCCAGAGCCGATCGGGAAGCGCGTCTTGCGCGTGATAGCGAATTTCGGCGGCGAAGATGCTGCGCTCGCCCGGCAGCGACGGCCGAACCAAACTGGCATAGCCCCATAACACACCAAGCTTGAAGAGGTGGCAGGCCTCGCTCGAATGCTCGAGCGCAAGCGAGCGAGCGGTTTCGTTGGAGTTGGACTCGACGAACGCGACGAACTCGCTATTGGCATTGGCAACCTGGCGCGGTACGAATGCCTGCGGCGGTGGAACGCTCAGCATGTTCGCGAGCGTCTCGACATCCTTCAGTGCCTGCGCCAGCGTATTCGGATCGACGGAGGCGTACTGGCGCGCGAGCGCGTCGCGACCGATCTTGAGCCCCAGCACCCACGCCGCCACGCGTACTTCCGCCGGATTCGTCTCGACAGGGACAGCACGCTCGCCGGGCGCGGGCGAGCACGTCTTCGAGTCGCGCGTCGCGTTCGAGAGAACCAGGCCACCGGAGAGCGCGGGCTTCGACATCAGGACGCCCATCCCACCGAGAGCCGCGATCTCGATCGCGATGAAGCTGCCGGCGACCGACCAGACGATGGCGATGAAGAGCAGCACCCGGCCAAGCCGGGAGTGGAAGAAACCTCGTCGCTGAGCTTGCTCCATGTTGTCGGGTGCGGTGCGCCAGCGAGTATACTCGCGCGGCAATGGACGGACTACTCTCCGGCAAGCTCACCTACGTCTTCCTCGTGTCCATTTTCGACGCGACGGTCCTCGCGCTCGCCGCGCTTCTATGGTTTCGCCGCTCGGTGCAGACGCTGATGCGCCGCCGCGGGGCGAGCGGCACCGAGGCCGCAGGGATGCACCCGGAGGAATCGAGCGTGGATCGTGCGGAACCGAGCACATCCACGGACCTAGCGTTCGCTTTGTTCGAGTCCGCAGACGACCAGCGCAGCGCGCAATCCCGTTCGATAGAGCTGGAACTGCCCATGCGCCGGCGCCTTCTGGCCGCTTACGGGCTCGGCGCTGCAGGCTACTCGCTTGTCATCACCGCATTGCAGTTGGGCGGGGAGGAACCGAGCCTTCCGTGGGTTGCCTGGCTCGGGCGTTGGTGGGAAAACGCATGGCCGGTGATACCGACGCTGGTCGCGCTGCTCGTACTGGATCGCCGCGCGATGGTTCGTCTCGTGGGCTGGTACCTTTTGATCGGCGTCGCGGCGGTGTCTTTCTTCACGCTCGCCGGCCAGGTGATTCGGGGCACATTCAACGCCGCGCCCATCACTAACATGTATTGGCTGCTGGTGAGCCTGGCCTGGACGGTCTGGGCGCCGCTCACCCTCATTATGATCTCCGGTTGGCGGCGCGTCCGGGCGGTCATGCCGCTCGCGCTCGCCGGCACGCTCGCGTTCGGCTTTGCGCTGATGCTCTTCCGCGAAGGCATGGTATGGGTGTTCGACTTCGGTGCTTTGCGCTCCGCCATCCTCGACCTATCCGTGCTTACGTCCGTGAATGTGGTGTACTACGGGCTCTTCCTGCTGATGAGCCTTCCCGTGGGTGTGCTCGCGTGGATGCTGTTACGCATGCTGGCCGGTCGTTTCGAGCGCAAGCGCTTCAGCGACGTGCAACTGATCGTCGATTGCTGGTGGGCGATAGTCGCGGCCGAGCAAGCGGCCCTGCTCTCCAACAAGCTCGGGCTGGGCGCGGTCGCCGGCGCAGTGGCAGCCTTCGTGGCCTACCGCATCATCGTTGCCCTCGCGCTTCGTTCGCGTAATCGCGCCGGGTTCGGGAAGCGCTTGCTGCTCTTGCGCGTGTTCGGCTACCAATCGCGCACCGAGTCGCTGTTCGACAAGCTCGCGCAAGCGTGGCGATTCCACGGGCCGGTGCAGCTCATCGCCGGCGTCGATCTCGCGAGCCGCACCGCGGACCCGGGCGATATATTGAGGCTGCTGAGCGGCGGCCTGGACATGCAGTACGTCGCGAGCGTCGAGGACGTCGGCGCGCGCATGGCGCGGCTCGATTACGAGCGCGACCCGGATGGGCGCTTTCGCGTGAACGGCGTGTACTGCCACAACGACACCTGGCGGCCCGCGGTGCAGGCCCTGCTCGACTCGAGCGATTCTGTGCTGATGGACGTGCGCAGCTTCGCGCAGCAAAACCAGGGATGCGTCTTCGAGCTGGAGCAGCTTCTACTGCGGATGCCGACCGAGTCGATCGTGCTGGTCGTCGACAAGTCGACTGATCTGCGGCTTCTCGGCGCCACGCTGGAGCGCTCGTGGCGGGACGCGCTGCAAGCGGGACGCGCGCGCGGCGACGGTAAGCTTGCGCTCGTGCGCGTGGAGCGCAACAGCGCAAGCGAGCTTTCGGTGCTGATGCGGCGGCTTTGGGGCCTCGGCGAGCCGCGACGCGTGCTAAGCGCGCAGGAGCTTTCGACAGCGGCATAACCCCAGCTCAAATCCACGGCAGGCTCGCCGGATGTCATCGACATTACTGTAACGCGGTCATGTCGACTATTTCTGTATGTAAGTCTGTGGTCAACCTGACCTGAGCGAACGCATGACGGGCGTCTGAGCCTGACGGGCCAAGCCGCGGGCAATTGGCTAACGTCCCTCGGTTTCCCGCCGCCGATCAGTCTCCCCTTGCACCCCGGGGACAAAACCTTAACTCAGGTTCCACCCTTTCTCCGTGAACCGCTCCGTTCAGGGCAATTCTTGCACCTTTGGCTAAAGCATTAAACTGTGCTTATGATCGGTTTCAAGTCCGGTTAACAGCCGTGGCGTACCGTAAGACCAGAAACGTTTTCATCGGACAACGGCCCAGGAACCGCTACTAAAGCTTCAGAAGCGAGCGCCGATAGATTCGCGTTCGAGCGATGTTTCTCGCGAGGTGGATCAACACCTCAAGAGATATAGACAGCACTGAAAAAGGCAAACCATCCGAAAGGGTGGGACGCAAAACTACTGGCCTAACCCCTCCATGGATGAGGGCATGGTCGCAGGGTTGCCAGGCGATCCAACAGTACTTCCTGTGTGCTGGGCGTTTCGTCAGGCACCTATCAGCAAACAAGGAGGTACTGGAAATGTTTGATATTACATCACGCCTCAACGTCACCAAGACTTTAGGTTCAACGGTGATGTTGGGAATCATATTATTTCTCTCTTTACCGGCGGCTACCTATGCAGCGCCGTCTCCCGCTTTATCATTGAAAGCGAACCCCGTAAAGGTAGGCAAAGGCGGCAACGCAACGTTATCGTGGGCCTCTCAAAATACCAAATCATGTACGGCGAGCGGCGGATGGTCGGGAAGCAAAGGCACGTCGGGTAGCCAGACCGTTAAGAATATCACCTCCAGCCAAACCTATAAATTGACTTGTGCCGGGACTACTAAGAACGTCTCGGCGGCGGTCAAGGTGGCGGTGATAGCCACTCCACCGCCTCCACCCCCTGGGCCACTTGTCGTCGGCCTCAATGTCCAACAGCACATGAGGACCTTTGACGCCGCCGGTCAAGCATTCACCCGAGAGCTTGGCGCTCACTCTATACGGTTGGCGCATGATACCAGGGATCACGATTTCGGCGTCAACTGGGCCGATCAAAACGGCGTGGGGGTCATTTTCATGCTCGGTTACGGCGGAGGTGTCAATGTCAAGACCGCCAGCGGCCGGCAAGCGTACGCGGATCGATCCGCCGATCTCGCTTGGAAATATGGCAGCAAAATAGAGTATTACCAAGTCTGGAACGAATGGAATGGGGGGTTCGGTCTCGCTTGCGACTGGAAACAGCCTCCCTGCAATGATGCCGCCATGTATACCGATCTGCTCTGCAAGACCTATGAGGCGATAAAGGCGGTTCGACCGAATGCCAAAGTGGCCGGCGGTGTGGTGGCGGGAGCGAACGAAAAGTTTATTACCGGCATGCTCGATGCCGGCGCGGGAGACTGCATGGACGTGCTTGATCTGCACCTCTACGTCTACCGACAAGGCTGGCCGGGCCATGTCGCGGCCAACGCGCCCGCATCGGTCGGCGTTGATAAGTTTATTGAAGTTATCAACGCCAGAGAGAACCTCGTCAGAGCAAAGACAGGGAGAACTATACCCATCCTGGTGAGTGAAGCCGGGTTCCACGGCGCAAATGAGCAGCTCGGGGCCGATTATATCACTGAACTCTACAGGCGATCATCGACGGTGCCGTTTCTTGAAGGCATCTGGTGGTATCAGTTAGAAGATGCAGGGAAAGGGGGTTTCGGCCTGCTACGGAGCAACAATACCAAGAAGCCGGCCTTTGCGGCATATAAGGCAGCGGCAGAATAAGACTGCGTTTTGCTTATGCTTGAAAGGCAAATACTGGGTCTAGCGGCGGGGGTCTGCTAGACCCTTTTTTACGCCCCTTGTGACATGATCAAGGCAGTGGCAGGCAGAAGTTATCATCCATTGATAATAGGGTGGCTATCCTGCTGTGAGGATGCGTTTATGGGGCGATTATCGGAGTCGATCGCAAACCTGGTGACGCATTACAACCTGTCAGCGGTTAACTCAGTGAGGTAAGCCCCCGGCTTTTGCCGGGGCACTCGCTGTGGTTCGACCTGTATTACGGTCAGTGTGAATCTCCAATTTCCGCAAGAGCAAGGAATTCACGGATGAAAGAATATCAGAGTTTCAGTCATACGAGATGGGACTACAAATAATCAGTGTGCCGCAGAGGCACAGGAAGAAGGCCCATGGAGAGACGAGCTTTCTTGTGGGAAGCTGCATAGGAGATGGAGGCTGCGTTTTGCCCTCCGAGGCTTGCCTGTACGGGCTGGCTTCAAACCCCACCGTAAGCGGCACGGGTTAAGTGGAGTTACCCCCGCTTCGTGGACGGTTTACGGCTTGGGATGCAAGCCTGGGATTGGAGCGGTTGTGCGCGTCTTGGACATATCCTCCTCTCGTAGTTGACGGGTGACAAGTAGCCAGTGCCGGCGATGCGGGTTGTACCAGCCCTCGATGAACTCGAAGATGGCCATCTTCGTTTCGGCCTGGCTCTCGAAGCGCCGGCGATCCAGCAGCTCGCATTCCAGCCTGGCGAAGAAGCTCTCGCACATGGCGTACGCGCAGGTCTTTCAGGAGCTCGGGCGGCTTTCTTGCTGTGCTGACTGCGTGAGCGCTTATCATAGCGGTTGATTCACGTCTACCCTTGGCCTTGCCTTTGTAGATCACCAATTGATAGACATGGGCTTGGCTGCGCGCCAGCTGCACTTCGCTCAAGACCCTGGGCGTGGCACTCGCCTGTGGGTGCAGCGAGCTGACCGATATCCAGTCGCTCTCGCTACCGAGCTTGACATAGCGCCGGTCACGCACCCGCGACACCCAGTACCATCCCAACGCCTCCACGGCCTGAAACCAAGGCGTCTTGAAGCCGGCGTCTGTCACCAAGATCGCCGGCATCCGACCGGCAGCACAGCCTGGAGCCGATGCAGAAACTGCACGGTGCATCTCCCCGGATGTATGAATCAGCAATTCGTGTAATACTTCTCGCGCCTGCATGGTGTGACCTCCTGTAAGCTTCGAACACCTCCTTGAGATCATCAGACACCATGCAGGTTCCTCATCAATTCGACTTTATCTCATTGTTTGAACAACTATTTTCTAGGGGATACCTCGGGGTTTACGCTAAGATATGTAAGGCTCCTCAGCAGAATCTATGGGAGAACTGCGGTTCGGATAAGGCACCAAGTGTTACCATTTATTATGGAGATTAAACCATTGACTAATATTTTAAGGAAGTGCCTTACGAAAGGGGAGTCTATTCAGTCCGAGAGCTCTCGATGGACCGTTTTGGGGTTGATCTTGAGCATGACTGCATGCACATCATCAACACCCCGTCTACCCCCTGGGCAACCTGTCGTCGGCCTCAATGTCCAACAGCACGCAGGCACCTTTGACGCGGCAGGCCAGGCATTCACGAAAGAGCTCGGCGCTCACTCTATACGGCTAGGGTACAACCACGGGAACCACAATTTCGGCATCAATTGGGCTGCTCAAAACGGCAAGTCGGTTGTTTTTATGCTCGGTTACGGCGTTGGATGCAACGCGAAAACGGCAAGCGGAAGGCAGTGTTACGCTGACCGCTCTGCTCAACTCGTTCAAACATACGGTAGCAAAGTCAAATATTACGAAGTCTGGAACGAATGGAATGGAGGGTTCGGTCTCGGTTGCAATTGGAAGGAGCCCCCCTGCAACGATGCCGCCATGTATACCGACCTGCTCTGCAGGACCTACAATGCAATCAAGGCGGTTCGGCCGAGTGCCATAGTTGTCGGCGGTTCCGTGGCGGGAGCGAACGAACGTTTTGTTAGAGGAATGCTCGACGCTGGTGCGGGGGATTGCATGGATATGTTGTCCGTGCACCTCTATATCTACAGGCAAGGCTGGCCAGGCCATGTTCCATCCGATGCACCCGCATCGGTCGGCGTTGATAGGTTTATTGAAGTTATCAACGCCAGAGAGAACCTCGTCAGAGCAAAGACAGGGAGGACTATACCCATCTTGGTGAGTGAAGCCGGGTTCCACGGCGCAAATGAGCAGCTCGGGGCCGACTATATCACCGAGCTCTACAAGCGAGCGCAAACGGTGCCGTTTCTGGAAGGGATCTGGTGGTTTCAGTTAGCAGATGCACGGAAAGGGAAGTTTGGCCTGCTACGGAACAACAATATCAAGAAGCCGAGCTTTGCAGCGTTTCAGGTGGCGGCGAAGAGGCTATTAATATCGCAACCCCTGCGGTCTCCCTCTCCGCCACCCCCTCCCGCCTCGTCTCCCCGGCAGACCAGATCGAGCGATCCCGGGGCATTGGGAAGGTGATCTGATGACCGGTTCGAACAACACCCATATTGCCACCCTCGTGGAACGTCATTCTCGCTTCACGATGCTTGTAAAGGTGCGAGGCAAAGACACCGCTAGCGTCGTAGGAGCACTGAGCAAACAGGTCCAGAAGTTCCCGTCCGAACTGCGCCTTGACATGGGACCGCGGTATGGAGATGCCGCACCACAAAGCATTCACGCTTGCCACCGATGTTCAGGTCCACTTTTGCGATCCGCAAAGTCCATGGCAACGTGGAACCAACAAAAACACGAACCGATTAACTCTCTCTCTCGTTACTCGCATACAGGCTTGAATAAGGTGGCAAGACCCAGGCCGCTTAAAAGTTATGGCCTCCATTATTCACGACCGACCTCAGGGTCTGGCGACTAAACTTCCATGCCGTGTATCATAGGCGACAAATCGACAAGCTCGCGACCTGAACACGGGTTCTCCACCGGCGCCTGCCTGTCAGCGGTGGAGGCGCGCTGGCGGTCGCCCGTGGATACCCCCGGGCAACGGTTCGCTGTTCGCCGTTCAAAGAACGGGAGCCGGCTCAGGTATCGAGGCTGTAGAAAAAGTCCCAGGCCTGGTTGACACGAGCTGTTTTCGGAGGTCAATTGACCCCTCCAGGAGAATGAGCAACGATGGATCTTAGCAGAACGCTTTTTAAATTTTCGATCATTTTTTTTTCCCTGCTCGCGTTTATAGTGGTCTTTTTATACGGAATATTTGTTGGCACTTATCAAGTATTTCCTTTCTTTTTGATCAGGGAAACCACTCACCAGCTTCGGGATCAGTTCGCACATCTCAAGAATGATTTTGGTGGTCGCCCAACGCGCCACTTAGTGTTACCTCACCGCCAAGAAAGAATACGCCTTAAAGCCTCCAAAGGGCATCAGGAAGAGGGTTTTCGTATCATCGCAGGTCTAACCCCCACAGAATCCGCCCTTAACGGCGCCTACCTCATGGACCATGCGGGTAAGGTCTTGCATTACTGGCCGATCAGTTATGAAACACTTGATCATAGCGGAAGGCCGGCTACAAATGTGTTTTTACATGGGTTCCAGGCGTTCCCTAACGGCTCCATCATTGTTACCTTTGACGGCGGAAATGTTCTGGCACACTTGGATGCGTGCGGAAAAATCATCTGGAATATTCCAGGGCAGTATCACCATATTGTTTCGGTAGGACTGAACGGCACTGTCTGGGCATGGCGAAGCAACGAAGAGCGATACTTGGGCGAACCCAAAAACTTCCTGGTCAATGTGGATCTTGCCACGGGGAAGGTGTTGAAAGAACTATCCCTGTTTGATGACATTATTCTTAAACATGACGCATGGGGGATATACGGTGCGCGTAAGTCGGATGAAAGTGCGAGTGCCCCCATGCTGGAAGGCGCATTCCACCCCAATGACATTGATGTGTTGACCCCCGAATTGGCCGGGGCGTTCCCGATGTTTAACGTTGGTGATCTGATGATCAGTATCAGAAATATCAACCTCGTAAGCGTAATTGATGCTGAGACAGGCGTCACGAAATGGTGGCAGGCTGGTCCCTGGCATCGCCAGCATGATCCGGTTTTTCTGGCAACCGGGGTAATCTCCGTATTCGACAACAACATGTATGGAAAACATTCCAAAATTGTGACGGTTGATCCTAAAACAAGGGCAATCGAAACCGTGTTTACAGGAACGGATGAACAGCCTTTTTATACTTATATGCGTGGGGTACATGAATATCTTCCTAACGGGAATATTTTTATTACGGAGCCCCAGGATGGTCGTGCGTTTGAGGTCAATGGCAATTCACGGATTGTCTGGGAATATCAAAATATCTATGATGAACAGAATAATGCCGTGATAAACAAGGCTACGTGGGTGGCGGATGATTTTTTTGAAAGAGAACTGCCGGATTGTGCAAATACTGCAAAATAGGAAACAGCCATGACAGGACAATTAACATCTCTATTTTTATGCTCTTTACTATTGTCACTCGTAACCGCGGAACCAGCGTTGGCATATGTTGGGCCAGGCGCAGGCCTCACCGTCATCGGCAGTATCCTTGCGTTTCTTGGCCTGATCTTTCTCGCCATCTTCGGCTTCCTTTGGTATCCCATAAAACGGATGATCACTAAACGCAAACAATCAGCGCCCGTCGGAACTGCGCCGCGTGAGAAACACGCTCGAAAAGGAGACAACACCACGTAGAACCTGCCCAAGAATAATGACACTCGCTCTTTGCACTCTTGTCGTTCTGTCCTTCTCTCTCCTCTTGCGTTATTTTAAGATCCTTGCGGCGGTATCCACGATGTTTCAGGTCATGAACGCCTCCCTAGCCTGCATACGGGATCATAACCTTACTGACGAACAGAAAGAAAAAGCCGTCCAGGCCTTTCTTCTCAAACTTTTCCGGGCCCTGCTCAACGTTCTAGGAGTGTTCGTCTTATCCGCATTGCTCGCGAGCCTCCCCCTCATCATTATCCATTTGTTGGAGCTACCTTACACTCAGCACGTCATCGACTATTTTCAAACATGGGAGGGAATCGTTATCTCATCATTATTGACGCTTGTAATCTTTTATCCGTGGCGCAAAGGATGAGTGCCGGCAGCAACTATTCAACGCTTGATAAACTCATCCACGGTCTGGCGTTTCACAAAGTGGCGCTGCAACGCAGGCTCTCGGAAATCGAAGATACGCTCTACAAGAAAGACCTTGAGTCCATCGATCCATCCAAGCCCATATTCATTACCTCCCTGCCACGGGCGGGCACTACAATTCTGCTCGAAGCACTCTATAAATCTGGACTGTTTGCTACCCACACCTACCGCAATATGCCTTTCGTGTTATGTCCAATACTGTGGCAAAAAATATCCCGCAACTTTCGGAAAAATAGCGATATGCACGAGCGCGCCCACGGCGATGGCATCTTTATTGGGTTCGACAGTCCGGAGGCGTTTGAGGAAATGATATGGAAGTATTTCTGGAAGGGAAAATTCCCCCCAGAAAACATTCACCTCATAACTGGGCAGGAACACAACGCTGATTTTGAAGACTTTTTCATGCAGCACATGAAGAAAATAATTTTCTCTGAAACAGCTAAAGGCTGTGCGAAGCGTTACATCTCTAAGAATAATGCGAATATTAGTCGGATAGCCTACCTCTCCAACCTACTGCCAGAGAGCGTGATTTTCATTCCAGTCAGAAGCCCCATCAGCCACGCGTTGTCCCTGCACAGGCAGCATTTGAATTTTACCGAGTTGCATGCCAAAAACCGTTTCGTCAAGACATACATGGAAAATATTGGACATCTAGAATTCGGTGATCTGCATCGCCCCTTGATGTTTCCGGGCAGTGAATCCCTGAAGGCATTTGATCCCCTAACGCCGACCTACTGGCTGAAATACTGGCTGATTGCCTTCACGCATCTTGCACAGCAATCCTTTGGAAACGTCCATTTTATTTCTATTGAACGCCTATGCGCTTTCCCTGACAAATCATTACGCAGGATTTTCGAAGAGATTGGTGGGCATACTCCCGACCTGAAACCAAGCATACACCTCTTCAAAGAGGCAAAAGAGCCTACCAAAACGGACATGTTTCCTGATGTGTTGGTTGCCGAAGCGACCGACCTGCATGTCACTTTACTCAAACGCGACATCCACGCGCATTAATAGTTGAGCTAAAGGCGTTAACTGGCTTGTAGGTCAGGTGCGTGCGCGGAGCTCTGTACTTTGATGCGGTGGTATATAGAAAATGGCTGTGTTCAGACGACAATGAAAGGCCGGATTTCGGTTCGCAAAACGGATTGACCGGCCATTTTCATCATGTGGGTACCATACGCATGGCGGACGATCAGAGCAAAGACGTCGTCGACCGTAGATTACACGGGATCTCCAACTTGTTTATTGCCGGAAGTTCCGTATTTCCCGCGCGCAGTTACGCTAACCCGATTCTTACGCTCATAGCCCTTACCTGAGAACACAGCATTCTTGAAGGATAATCTATGTCTCGACATGATATTTATTTTGCTGCCTGGGCATTAGTGCTACCAATAGCGTCAGTAGTGCTATTACCCACTATGCAAGGGACGACGCCCGGTAATTTATTCGCGCTCGCCGCTATGGCTCCGCCGGTAAGTCTGCTCATCATTCCTAAAGAGAAGATATTACCGTTCTATTATGATTTAGCTTTAGCTTCCTTTGGGTTTTTGGCCCTTAATGCACTCGCGCAATTAAGCCTAGCATTTTCAACCATCACCTATTTTCCGCTCAGCTTACCGCTAGTGGATTCATTGGATATTGATAACAGTATATTAATGAGAAAAACGATGTTCACCCAGTCTCTGTATTTGCTGGCAGGTGCATCGACTTTTTTTTTCGTAAAACACTTATATTGCGAAAAATGGGACAAATATTTTTTTGTCGGGGCTATAGTCTTGGGTTTGTATGGTGTTTATGAATGTGTTTATTTCTTCGCGACTGGAGCCAGCGGCGACTTTCTTAGTAACCGAGCTTTTGAGAGCGGAACGTTATTCGCTGACCCGCATACTGGCAGCTGGTTTCAGACGATCCATCTGGGACCATTAACGCTCCAGAGGCTCAAGAGTCTAACGGGAGAACCTTCAATGTATGCATTCACAATTCTCCCTTTTTGGATATATGCCTTGCATACGAAACGAACCGCTGCCCAGGGGTTTTTATTGATTACCTTGGTAATGAGCACTACAACAACAGCGGTTCTGGGGATTTGCACTTATCTGCTCATCAGACTTGTATACTATGGCTTGGCAGATAGATTCGTCTGTGTCGTAGGTGGTATTTTACTCTTCTTGTTGGCTATGGGATTATTTGGTAATGAGTATATTTTGAGTGCTTTTAAACAATTAATCGAGGACAAAGTAACTGCGGAAAATCCATCTGGGGCTGGGAGATTCGCATCCTTTCTGACGTCATGGGAGTACTTTCTTGACTTGCCTCTTGCAAATCAATTATTCGGTATAGGATACGGCTACATTCGGTCCACCGATTTATTGTCAACGTCGCTTGTTAATCTTGGCATCATAGGCTTCCTCTTGACCACCTGTATCTTTATATACCCAGTAGTCAAGCTGGGCCGTACCGAGAGGGAGGTTGGAATCAAAGCTTCACTGATCGTGATCTTTGTCACGATGATATTTTCCAAGCCAAATTTCGCATTTTTATCCATTTGGCTCTTTTTGGGTATTGCATACAATGAGGTCAAGAAACGCACTGAGAGGCGGACCCCAACCTTTGGACCATAAGGCGCGATTTTAAGTGAAAACTTCTACTTTATATTGGAATCAAATTAAGGGGAGAAATAAGATAAAAAAAAGCGTCGTAATCGCCTCCCGGGGTTTAGGGCCAACGTGACCCTGGAAACACTGCCTATTCCCGCAACTAAGAGGAAGAAGACGAGCGGTACGAGCGATGAAGCTTGGAATGTAGGCCCGCGCCGCCTTGGGCGGCTCATGCTGTTATGGCACCTTTGAGGCGCTCACCCAATAAGCCCCTACCACCACAACATCAAATCGCTGGTTTGTCATTGTTTGCTCGCTCCGAGTCGGAAGTCTTTCTTATTTCGCCCAATCCCCTGGAGCATCGTGCCGCCAATCTTCCAGGGCCTGGTCGAGGGTATACTGATATGGATATCCGGCATGGTAAAGAACGCTCGGAACAATGTTGTTTGATTGCACCAACTTGCGGATACGAACTGGGCTAATTGGTTGGTTAATGCCCAGAGGACGGCCCACCGCTTCTATCGCATAAGATGCCGCGAGCAACAGATGGTAGGGAACCGAAGGCACAAACCGCGCTACACCAGCCACACGGCAGATAGCCTGAACATACTCCTCGACGGTAGGAGTCGGGTCCATTGAAAAATTGAACAACTCGACATTAATCCCTTGCGTTTCTAGCCGTGCCAATGCCCACGTGAGAGCATGGCAGAGCTCCTTTACATAGCCGCCCGCCTTCCGGGTCTGACGGTTCCCTATATAGAAAAGGTACCGTCCTAATAACGCTCGTATCATGCGGGTCATGTTGCCGTGTTCCCCCGCTCCAAAAACCACTCCCGGGCGGACGATTATGAGACCGCGACCTTTACCTGCAAGCTGCCAGGCAATATGAATCTTTTCGGCCACCAACTTTGATGCTCCATATGGAGAAATTGGAACGGGCAAGGATCGTTCGTCTTTATTCTCCTCAGTTGGGCCATACGGCGCGATGCTACTCGTGAAAATAATGCGCTGGCAGCAAATGTGCTCGGCCCAGGCACAAACGTTTTCCGCGCCAGGCAGGTTGGTGGCATAGTATTCGTGCGCTTCATGGCCTGGTTCTCGATGCACGGCGGCGAAGTTTCCAATCAGATCAACCCGCTCGGATAGAGCAGGATGTTGGATGGGGCAACGCACATCAATCGGCACATGTTCGATCTGCCCGCTCTTACATAGGTCTAGTAGACCTTGTGGCCAAGCCCCATGCTCGATCGGTTGGAGGTCCGCGAGAAAGACCTTCTCAGCAATCTCATTCTTTAACAGATAGCGCGCGAAATGAGTGCCGATAAAACCAGTACCTCCGAATAGTACACAGATCTTATATACGCTCACGTTCCTCTTAGATTCTCCGATCAAGGTTTTCCATGGGCATCGCATTAAGCGCTGCGTATAGCAAAACAAACGGAATCAAGGCATAGTAAAGATGTAAGAGCATGTCTTTAGGAATCGCCAGCACACTTATCGGCGGACGTGCCGGCGGACTGGGTTAGCGGATTTGCGAGGTCACGATCTGCGGCACACGACGGGAAGCTTATTGATCAGCGCAGGATATCCTGCTCAAGGTTATACAGGACGTACTCGGCCACCGCTCCGTCCAGGCCGCCAACCGCTACGCCCACCTCTCGGTCAAGACAAAGCGCGCGGCCCTTGAGTGCGTTTTCTCCGAGGCGGGCTAGGCGGCTCGCGACGATGGGCGATTGCGAGCTGGGCGACCACGCGGGAGCAATCGAGTGGGCTTACGGGATGCTGCGCGTCGTTATCCAACCAGCCCGGCGGTAAGCCGATCGCCTGTTCGTGGCGATCGGCAACCCGATTGCCTATGGGCGCCGCCCGCGTATTCACTGATAGCGGTGCGCGAGAAGCCGAGGGCTTTCGTGAAGGCGGACCGATTCCGCTCGTAACGCTCCTCGATTATCTGGCGCCGGTGCTCGCAAATGTCTATCATAGTGCGACGATGATTGTACACCATAAGCACAGCCCTCATCCATCTGTTGGTGGGCCGTGCAGGAGTCGAACCTGCGACCAACGGATTAAAAGTCCGCTGCTCTACCGACTGAGCTAACGGCCCCAGTATCGAGGGGAGGAGATGATACCGAATACGCAGCGTAGAAAAAAGCGAATATCCGGTTTCAAGGATACGTGCAGCGAGGGCGGCGCCCTTGATTTTTCAGCCGTAGCCGTTATGTTGGTATAACGGATCTTCAAGACGAGTAGTTTCTCATGCCTTTCTATGAGTATGAATGCGCCGATTGTGGGCAGCGTATTGAGGTCTTACAGCAGATCACCGATGAGCCGCTGTCGCAATGTCCCGCCTGCGAAGCTCAAAGCATAAGAAGATTAGTTTCCGCGGCCGGGTTCCGGCTCAAGGGCTCGGGCTGGTACGCTACGGACTTCAAGAATCAGGGCACGCAAGCCGGCGGCAAAGGAGAGGATAAGACCGAAAAAGCCGCTGCCCCAAAGGAAGAGACCGGAAACGGATCCGGCACGAGTGCATCAGCCGAGTCAAAATCGCCAACCACAACGGCCGATTAATAGCGGCCGCACACTCGTTTGGCTTTGACGGCCCTCAAGGGATTGCTACCTGCTACCCGCATTGCGCTCGTCTGAGGCAGCCCGTACCATTGCCATTTTCGTTGCAAAGCGAGCGTCGGGGGTACGGTGCGCAGTCACTACTGCGGGCAATTGAATCTCGCGCATATAGACAAAGTGGTCGAGGTTTGCGGGTGGGTGCACCATCAGCGTGACCATGGCGGTGTGATTTTTATCGATCTTCGCGACCGCGAGGGGCTCGTACAAATCGTCTTTGACCCGAGTACCCCTGCAAGCTTTAGCGTCGCCGAGCGTGTCCGTAGCGAGTATGTCTTGGGGGTGAAGGGGCGCGTGCGGCGGCGCCCCCCCGGCACCGAGAATCCCAGCTTGAGCACCGGGGCTGTGGAAATCCTCGCGCAGGGCATACAAATCCTCAATAGCGCCGAGCCGCCGCCGTTCCCGCTCGAGGAAGAGGGCGTCCAGGAGGAAACGCGGCTCCGGTTTCGCTATATGGATCTGCGGCGTCCCGAGATGCAGCGAAACATCCGCTTGCGCGCCCAGGTCTGCCGCATTCTGCGGTGCTTCCTCGACGAGCACGGTTTCCTGGAAATCGAGACCCCGATGCTGACGCGGGCGACCCCGGAAGGGGCTCGCGATTACCTGGTTCCAAGCCGCACCCATCCCGGAAAGTTCTTCGCACTCCCGCAATCCCCGCAAATCTTCAAGCAGTTGCTCATGATGTCGGGGATGGATCGCTATTACCAGATCGTGCGCTGCTTCCGCGACGAGGACCTGCGCGCCGACCGTCAACCGGAGTTTACACAGATCGATATCGAGACTTCCTTCATGGACGAGACCGCGATCACCGCTCTCATGGAGGACATGATCAGGAAACTGTTTCAAGACGCCCTCGGCGTAGCGCTTCCCGCCGAGTTCCCGCGCATGAGCTACCATGAGGCGATGCGCCGCTTTGGAACCGACCGGCCCGATCTGCGCGTCCCCTTGGAGTTGGTCGATGTGGGCGATCTCGTTAAATCGGTCGAGCTCAAGGTTTTCTCCGCTCCGGCGAATCGATCGAGCGGGCGCGTGGCCGCCCTGCGGGCTCCGCACGGGGGGGAACTGACGCGTAAGACGATCGACGGCTACGCGGATTTCGTGGCCATCTACGGGGCGCAAGGCCTCGCTTATATCAAGGTCAATGAGCGCGAACGCGGCCGCGACGGGTTGCAATCGCCCATCTTGAAATTTCTCCCCGATGAGGTTATCCATGGCATCCTTGATCGCACACGGGCGGAGAATGGCGATCTCGTTTTCTTCGGCGCCGATGAAGCCAAGATCGTGAATGAGGCGCTGGGCGCCTTGCGCCTAAAGCTCGGACAGGATTTATCCGTCGCCGTGAGTGACTGGAAACCGCTGTGGGTGGTTGATTTCCCGATGTTCGAGCGTAACCAGGAAGAGCGGCGCTGGGAAGCGCTGCATCATCCTTTCACCGCACCCAAGATCGGCGAGGCGTCGCAATTGGATACCTCGCCGGGCGATTGTCTTTCCCGCGCCTACGATCTGGTCTTAAACGGCACCGAGGTCGGAGGCGGGTCCATCCGAATCCACCGCCGAGAGACGCAACAAGCGGTGTTCCGGCTGCTCGGGATCGGTGAGGAGGAAGCGCAAGAGAAATTCGGCTTCCTCCTCGAAGCACTGCGCTTTGGGTGTCCGCCCCACGGAGGGATCGCGTTCGGCTTGGATCGCCTCGTTATGCTGATGGCGGGCGCGTCCTCGATTCGCGATGTCATCGCCTTCCCGAAGACGCAATCGGCTGCCTGTCCGCTCACGGCCGCTCCCGCGGCTGTCCCCGATTCGCAACTGCGTGAGTTATCGATTGCCGTGCGAGGTACGGCACGCGGTGATTAGCACTGGATGCCCCTACGACCATCCTCAGCCCACGCTCACCACGGACGTCTTGCTGTTCACCATTGAGGATCACAAGCTGCGATTGCTACTTATTCGCCGTGAGGTAGTGGAAATTATCACGGAGTTTGCGGGTCAAATGGCACAGTGGCGCGCGCCGGCACGGAATATCATTGAGTTTTCACTCGAACCCTAGAGACATGATCAGTTTTAGTCCGATTCGAGAACGTCACCCGGTAAAAACACGTTCGTACGAGGTACCGGAAACGGTGACCGAGCAGCTCGAACCTGAGGAGCGCGTGCGTCTCGTGGGCAAGATTAAGCGCCTGCTGAGGAAAAGAAAAGCGGTGATCGTTGCGCATTATTACACCGACTCGGCGCTGCAGCAGCTCGCCGACGAGACCGGAGGTCATGTTTCCGACTCCCTCGATATGGCCCGTTTCGGTTATGAGCACCCAGCATCGACTTTGGTCGTCGCCGGCGTGCGCTTCATGGGCGAGACCGCGAAGATCCTGAATCCCGAGAAGCGCGTGCTGATGCCGGATCTGAAGGCGACTTGCTCGCTCGATCTCGGCTGTCCGGCCGACGAGTTTTCGGTCTTTTGCGATGCCCACCCCGATCGCACCGTAGTCGTGTATGCCAACACCAGCGCCAGGGTCAAGGCGCGGGCCGACTGGGTCGTCACCTCGAGCAGCGCGGTCGAGATCGTCGGGCATCTGGCGGCGCGCGGGGAGAAAGTCCTCTGGGCGCCGGATAAGTACTTGGGCGGATATATCCGTGAGCAGACGGGCGCCGATATGGTCCTTTGGAACGCGGCCTGTGTCGTGCATGAGGAATTTAAAGGACTCGAGCTCGAAGAGCTCCGCAGGCAGCACCCCGATGCCAAGGTCTTGGTGCATCCGGAATCCCCCGCGTCGGTCGTAACGCAGGCGGACGCGGTCGGCTCGACGAGCGCACTCATCAAGGCGGCGCGCGAGCTCGATGCTTCCAAATTCATTGTGGCCACTGACAGAGGCATCTTTTACAAGATGCAGCAGGCTGCTCCGGGCAAACAGTTCATCGAGGCGCCCACGGCCGGCCGCAGCGCCACCTGCAAGAGCTGTGGACACTGCCCCTGGATGGCGATGAATGGGCTTGGAAAACTCGCCGCCTGCCTCGAAAACGGAGACAATGAAATCCTGCTGGACCCTCAGATCGCCGCTCGGGCACGGGTGCCGATCATGCGTCTGCTCGACTTTACCAAGGCGCGCGGTAAGGCCGTTTTCGGTACGAACGACGCCTAGTTCGCGTAAGCGCTTCCGCTCACGGGATAATCGTTTTACGCCGAGTGTGGCTGGCGACTGCGTAATCGTCTAAGGGACCGAGAGTGATGAAGCCAATGCTCACGGTTTTGCGGTGGTCGGTCATTGGTGCGCTCACGAGCGCCGCGATCGTGGCCCTATACCGCGCCGCTCGCGTGGCGAATCCCGATCACCCGAGCGCGGATTTGGGGTAGACTTTCTTGATTCGGAAACAATGGATACTGCATCATCATGGCGGGCCACAGTAAATGGGCGAATATCCAGCATCGCAAGGGCGCGCAGGACGCAAAGCGCGGTAAGTTATTCACGAAACTTATCCGCGAGATCACGGTCGCCGCCCGCATGGGTGGCGGTGACGCCGGAAGCAACCCACGCCTGCGCGCTGCCATGGATGCTGGTCTCTCCAATAACATGTCCAAGGACACCGTCGAGCGGGCGATCAAACGCGGAACGGGAGATGTCGAAGGCGAGCAGTTCGAAGAAATCCGCTATGAAGGCTACGGCCCGGGCGGGATCGCGATCCTGGTTGATTGTATGACCAATAACCGCAACCGCACGGTGGCGGAGGTCCGCCATGTCTTTTCCAAAGCCGACGGCAGCATGGGCACCGATGGCTCCGTCGCGTATCTGTTTAAAAAACAAGGGGTACTGTCCTACCCTAAGGGCAGCGACGAAGACCAAATCATGGAGATTGCGCTCGATGCCGGTGCCGACGACGTCGTGGTAAACGACGATGGCTCGATTGACGTGGTCACGGTCCCCGAGGACTTCGGGAAGGTCAAAGACGCGATGCTTGCCCACGGGGTAACCCCGGAAAACGCCGAAATCACGATGCGCGCCCCGGGCAGCGCGCCCCTCGACTTGGAGAACGCCCGGAAAATGACGCGTTTGATCGAAGCGTTGGAGGACCTCGATGACGTTCAGAACGTCTATTCGAATGCCGAGATGAGCGAAGAGATCTTGGCACAGTTGTAGAGGAGGACTCCACCTACGCACAAGATTGGTAGTGTCTCAGTTTGAATTTCGGCTTCCGATCCACAGCCCTCATTAACGGTTCGGCGTGTGCGAACTGTTAGGTGTAGCCTTTACCTTGGCTATATATACTCGACACCCTTGCAGTGGCCGGCCGTAGCAGGACTCGGCGATTCCTATATCTACCGGATCCAGCGCGGCAAACTGGCCGCTATTTATGAGCGGTCGCTTATGAATTATCCGATCAAGTTTTATGAGGTGGCGGAACCTTCGGCTTAGCCTACCAGCCCCGCCACCCGTCGTCCCTGATCCAGACTATTCGGCTTACCCATCCGTGCGAGGCCTGGAAGCGGACTCATGGACGCCTGTTGCCACGCCCGTCGCATCCGTAAATGCGGCGGCTCCTGGCTCTGACAGGCGGAATGGACGAGACGGAAGCCGAGGTTGTTGTTCCGGTTGTCCGGGTTGTTCCTGTTGCGGTTAGCCGAGCGGAGGTTCGCCGGTTTGTTGTTCCAGGAACCGCCGCGGATCACCCGCTGGCGACCGTATGGCCCGCTCCCCGGATAAAGATGGTTCGCGAAAAGATATTCTTGCGCAAGGCCAAGGTATCGGCATGGCATGCATGGCCGATCCAACTCTGCACCGAAAGATCAAAATCCTGCCAATGCAGCAAGCCCATCGCGTAGGCCGCGGCAAATTTACGCAGCCTCCGGATGAAGCGCCAGCCATTGTCATTGCGCAATCGGCGGTGATCGGGAAAAACCCGATATCCAAGGAGATCGAGGCCGCAGCGAACAGGAACGATGTGGGCTTTATTCGGGTGTAGGCGAAGACGGTCCCGGACTAATTGTTCGCGTGCTCGCAAGCGCAGTTCGGCCAGCCGATTCTTGTCGTCGCCCAGGATCACCATATCGTCCACATAGCGGAGGTACGCACCCACGCGCAGTTCTTCTTTCACGAGGTGGTCGAAATCGTTTAGGTAGAGATTGGCGAAAAATTGACTGGTGAGATTGCCGATGGGGATGCCGATGCGGCGCTCCATCGGCGTAAACAAATCGTCGCCTGGAAAATAAACCAGCGGCATATTGTCCGGTGCAGACGGACTGAAATCGATGATCCGATCCAGTAGATCCAAGACCCTGCGATCTTTGATATACCGGCGGAGCTTTTCCTTAAGCAGAGCGTGGTCGATGGATGGGAAATACCGGGCGATGTCCATCTTCAGCGCGAAATGATACCGCCGCGACCAGCCCTGGTAACGCGATACCGCGGCATGGGCGCCCTTTCCGGCCCGGCAGGCATAGGAGTCGTGAAAGAAACGACGGTCAATGGGCGGCTCGATAATATTCAAGAGCGCATGATGCACCACCCGGTCCCGGAACGGCGCGGCGGCGATGAAGCGCGGTTTGCGTTCGTAGATGGTGAAAAGACGGTAGGCGCCGGGGACGTATTCCCTGGATTGCAACTCCCGCTGCAATGCGAGCGATTCCTTTTCCAGATTCAGTTCAAAGCCGGCGACCGGCGGTCGGCGGCGTTTGCCGCGCCGGGCCTTGCGGAAGGCCAGCAGGAGATTGTCAAACCCGACGACCCGCTCCCAGAGTCCGCCGAGCCGTTTCATGGTGCCGCGTTCCGCGCTTCGAGGCTGCGTAGCCAGCCGCCCAGTTGCCGGCCCAATTCATCCATCAACCGGGCGCCGTGTTCGTACTGGCGGAGGGCGACCGATTTGAGCTCCAGGGCCAACCGCCAGAGATGCTTGGCCACCTCGAGCCGCAGATTGGCCCGTTGCAGGGCGGCCCGTTTGTTACGGGTGAAAGCCGCTTCCACGGTCAGCTCCAACACTTCCAGTAGCGCGCTCTCCAGCCGCTCGCCCAGCGTGAACCGGCGTACTCGGGGAAATTTGTCGATCTGGGGCATTAGCCAGAGCAGTAACTCATGTCCTGCCTGCACAGCCTGTGGTGTCGTGTCTTTCATCTCCTACCGCTTAGGTCAATGCTGTTGACCTTGCAGTTGCATTAATTAAGTTGTTCAGTAAACCACCGGCTCTGCCGGTGAGACTTGAAAAGGCTATGCCGTTCGTGCGGTAGAAAAGAGACGATTCCTCCCGAGGTAAGCCCCGAGGGGTAAGGAGGAATCGT
>Ga0187892_10002738_pt1 | contig 34232 bp, 37 predicted proteins | sample MA1701073metaG_FD_139345 | JGI IMG/M metagenome (GOLD analysis project Ga0187892, IMG submission 139345) | Bio-ooze microbial communities from a basaltic lava cave in the Kipuka Kanohina Cave System on the Island of Hawaii, USA - MA170107-3 metaG ... | reverse complement strand
CGCGCGACACCGTGCGCCGCATGGGCGAGCTCGGGCTGATGGGCATCGCGATCCCGGAGGCCTACGGGGGCAGCGGCGGCGACACGGTCGCGTACGCGTTGGCCCTGGAAGAGGTCGCCCGGGGGTGTGCCTCTCACGGTGTCATCATGTCCGTCAACAACTCGCTGTACTGCGATCCCGTGTCGAAGTTCGGTACCGAGGAGCAGAAGCAGCGGTTCCTGGTGCCGTACGCCTCGGGCCGGAAGCTCGGCTGCTTCTCGCTGACCGAGCCCGAGGCGGGCTCGGACGCGACCAATCAGAACACGCTGGCCACGCGCGACGGCGACGGCTACCGCCTCGAGGGGCGGAAGATCTTCGTCACGAACGGCCGGGAGGCCGACGCGACGCTGGTATTCGCCCAGACGGATCGCGAGCGCCAGCATCGCGGCATCAGCGCGTTCATCGTGGAGAAGGGCACGCCGGGGTTCACGGTGGTCAAGACCGAGGACAAGCTCGGCATTCGCGCGTCCGACACGGCCGAGTTCCTGTTCGAGCGGTGTCGGGTCGGCGCGGACAACCGGCTCGGCGCGGAAGGGCAAGGCTTCAAGATCGCGATGAGCGCGCTCGACGGGGGGCGCATCGGCATCGCCGCCCAGGCGCTCGGCATCGCGACGGCGGCCTACGAGGCCTCGATCGGCTACGCGCGCGAGCGCAAGAGCTTCGGGGTGCCGATCGGCCAGCACCAGATGGTGCAATGGATGCTGGCCGACATGGCGACCGCGCTCGAGGCGGCGCGCCTGTTGACCTGGCGCGCGGCCTGGATGAAGGACACCGGCGTCCCGTTCGGCGCCGAGGCGAGCATGGCCAAGCTCCTCGCATCCGAGACGGCGATGCGCGTGACCACGGACGCCATCCAGGTGCACGGCGGCTACGGGTTCATCAAGGAATATCCGGTGGAGCGCCACTTCCGCGACGCCAAGATCACGCAGATCTACGAGGGCACCTCCCAGATCCAGAAGCTCGTGATCGCGCGCCAGCTCCTGGGCGCGACGGCGGAGGCATGATCCAGGATGACCAAGGAGGAGGGCATGGACGAAGGCACGCGCGGGAAGCGGAGCAGGGCCCAGTGGGAGGCCGAGAGCTACCGGCCCTTCATCGCGAACGCGCCGGAGCGTGAGGTCCGATACGAATCCCTGTCCGGCATCCCGATCCAGCCCCTCTACACGCCGGAGGATTTGGCCGGGTGGCGCTACGACGAGAAGCTCGGGTATCCGGGCGAGTTCCCCTACACGCGCGGGCCGTACCCGTCCATGTACCGCGGCCGCCTGTGGACGATGCGGATGTTCGCCGGATTCGGGCGTCCCGAGGACACGAACGCGCGCTTCAAGTACCTCCTCGAGCAGGGGCAGACCGGCCTCTCCACCGCCTTCGACATGCCCGCGCTGATGGGCTACGACGCCGACCATGGACGCGCGCGGGGAGAGGTGGGGCGTGAGGGCGTCTCGGTCTCCACGCTGGCCGACTTCGAGCTCCTGTTCCGCGACATCCCGCTGGATCGCGTCACGACGTCCATGACGATCAACTGCACGGCCTCGGTGGCGCTGGCGATGTATCTCGCCCTCGCCGACAAGCAGGGCGTGTCCTGGAGCGAGATCGGCGGCACCATGCAGAACGACATGCTCAAGGAGTTCATCGCCCAGAAGGAGTGGATCTCGCCGCCCGGCTCGGCCGTGAAGATCGTCGTGGACACCATCGAGTTCTGCTCACAGCACGTGCCGCGCTTCAACCCGGTGTCGATCTCCGGCTACCACATCCGCGAGGCCGGCTCCACGGCGGTGCAAGAGCTGGCCTTCACGCTGGCCGACGGCTTCGGGTACGTGGACGCCTGCGTCAAGCGCGGGCTCGACGTCGACCGCTTCGCCCCGCGCCTGTCCTTCTTCTTCGACATCCACAACGACTTCTTCGAGGAGGTCGCCAAGCTGCGCGCGGCGCGGCGGATCTGGGCGACGGTCCTGCGCGACCGGTTCGGCGCCCGGAGGCCGGAGTCGATGCGGCTGCGCACCCACACCCAGACGGCGGGCGTCTCGGCGACCGCGCAGCAGCCGCTGAACAACGTGGCCCGGGTCGCGCTCCAGGCCCTGGCGGCCGTGCTGGGCGGGGCCCAGTCGCTCCACACCAACTCGTACGACGAGGTGCTGGCGCTGCCCACCGAGGAGGCCGTGACCGTCGCGCTGCGGACCCAGCAGATCATCGCCGAGGAGACCGGGGTGCCGCTCACCATCGACCCGCTCGGCGGCTCGTACTTCGTCGAGACGCTGACCGACCGGATGGAAGCGCGGGCCATGGAGTACATCCGGCGCATCGACGAGCTCGGCGGCATCGTGCGGGCCATCGATCTCGGCTACCCGCAGAAGGAGATCGCCGACGCGGCGTACCGCTACCAGCTTCTGGACGATCGCCGCGAGAAGGTCGTCGTGGGCGTCAACAAGTACGTCATGCCCGACGAGAAGCCCGTGGAGTACCTGCGCATCGACGAGGGCATCGAGCGCGAGCAGATCGAGCGCGTGAAGCGCGTGAAGGCCTCGCGCGACCTGTCCCGCGTCGAGAAGCGGCTCAAGCAGCTCGCCGAGACGTGCCGCAACGGCCAGAACGTGATGCCGGTGCTGGTGGACGCCGTGAAGGACTATGTATCCCTCGGCGAGATCTCGGACGTCTATCGCCAGGTGTACGGCCTGTACCGGGAGCCGATCATTTTTTAGACGACAAGCCAAGGGGAGAACCTAACGATGTCTGAGGCGATCAGGATCACCAAGGCGGCCACGCTCAAGCAGAAGCCGAAGGATTCCGAGCTCGGGTTCGGGCAGATCTTCACCGACCACATGTTCGTGGCCGATTTCCAGGAGGAGAAGGGGTGGTACGACCCGCGGATCGAGCCCTACGGGCCGCTTCCGCTCGACCCGGCCGCCGCCGTCTTGCACTATGCGCAAGCCGTGTTCGACGGGCTCAAGGCCTTTCGCGGCGTCGACGGCAAGGTGCGCCTGTTCCGTCCGCAGAAGCACGTCGAGCGGATCAACAACTCCGCCCGGCAGATGTGCATCCCGCCGCTGGATCCCGGGCTCGCGCTCCAGTCGATCGTCACGCTGGTCGGGATGGAGCGGGACTGGGTGCCCCGCACCGTCGGCACCTCGCTCTACGTCCGTCCGACCATCATCGCGAACGAGCCCTTTCTGGGGGTGCGGCCGGCGAAGTCCTACATCTACTTCGTGATCCTCTCGCCGGTCGGCGCGTACTACGCGGAGGGCATGGCGCCGGTCAAGATCCGGGTCGAGGAGCGGCACGTGCGCGCGGTGGAGGGCGGCCTGGGCGGCGCCAAGACCGGCGCCAACTACGCCGCCAGCCTGCGGGCGGGGGAGGAGGCCAAGCACGAAGGCTACACCCAGGTGCTCTACCTCGACGGCAAGCACCGGAAGTACATCGACGAAGTGGGCACGATGAACATCATGGCCCGCATCGGCGACGAGGTCGTGACGCCGCCGCTCGGGGGGACGATCCTGCCGGGCGTGACCCGCGACTCCGTGCTGGCGCTCCTGCACAAGTGGGGGCTCCCCGTGCACGAGCGGCAGATCTCGATCGACGACCTGGTGCACGCCCACCGCCGGGGGAATTTGAGGGAAGTGTTCGGCACTGGAACCGCGGCGGTGATCTCGCCCGTGGGAGAGCTGGCGTACCGCGACAACCGGATGGTGATCGGCGAGGGCAAGATCGGGCCGCTGACGCAGCGGCTCTACGACGCGATCGTGGGCATCCAGTACGCCCAGGCGCCGGATCCGGACGGCTGGACCGTCGAGGTGTAGCCGTGGACTGCGTGTTCTGCAAGATCCGCGACGGCCAGATCCCAGCCGCCAAGATCTACGAGGACGCGAGCACGCTGGTGTTCATGGACATCAATCCGCTGAACTCCGGTCACTGCCTGGTGATGACGAAGAATCACGCCGCCACGCTGTTCGAGTCGGAGGTCGAGGATCTCAAGGCCGCGATCGCGGCCGCCAGGAAGGTGGCGATCGCGCTCCGGGAGGCCCTCAAGCCCGACGGGCTCAACATGCTGCAGGCCAACGGCGCCGCCGCGTTCCAGTCGGTGCCGCACTTCCATCTCCACCTGATCCCCCGCTGGACCGGCGACGGCAAGGGTTTCGACTGGAAGCTCGTGCCAGGCGATCGCGAGGTGATCAGCAAGACGGCGGAGCGGCTCCGCGCGCTTCTCGGCTGACCGGCGATGGGCGAGCGCAAGATTCGGGTGGTGGTCGCCAAGCCCGGGCTGGACGGACACGACCGCGGCGCGAAGATCGTCGCGCGCGCGCTGAGAGACGCGGGGTTCGAGGTCATCTACACGGGTCTCCATCAGACGCCGGAGCAGATCGTGGCCACCTCGATCCAGGAGGACGTGGACGCCATCGGGCTGTCGGTGCTCTCGGGCGCGCACAACTACCTGTTCGCGCGCGTGCTGGAGCTGCTCAAGGAAAAGGGCGCGGACGACGTCGCGGTATTCGGCGGCGGCATCATTCCCGCCGAGGACAGCCAGCGCCTGAAGGCCCTCGGCGTGAAGGAGATCTTCACCCCCGGCACCTCCACCCAGGACATCGTCCGCTTCGTGCGTGAGCACATCCGGGCGACGGTGTGAACCGATGCTGACAGCGCGACCGCTTCGGTCCCGTCCTCTGAGACCCTCACCCCGCTCCTCTCCCTGGAAGGGAGAGGGAGCGAGGTTGACGGCTCTACCACTCCTCACCCCGGCCCTCTCCCTAGGAGGGAGAGGGAGCGAGGCTGACGGCTCTACCACTCCTCACCCCGGCCCTCTCCCTAGGAGGGAGAGGGAGCGAGGCTGACGGCTCTACCACTTGAACTTCGAGCTGACGCGCGAGCAGCAGGCGGTGCGCGAGCTGGCGCGGGAGTTCGCGGTGGGTGAGATCGCGCCGGTGATCCGGCGCTACGACGAGGCGCACGAGTTTCCTCACGAGATCCTGGACAAGCTCGGGAAGACGGGGCTGCTGGGCGCGCTGGTGCCGGAAGAGTATGGCGGTGCCGCGCTCGACTACGTCTCCTACGCGCTCGCGGTAGAGGAGCTGAACCGGGTCGACGCGTCGGTCGGTATCACGATGTGGGCGCACAACTCGCTCTGCACCAACCACATCACGCTGTTCGGCTCGACGGAGCAAAAGGGCCGATACCTGCCCCAGCTGGCGCGGGGTGAGACCCTGGGCGCGTGGGGCCTCACCGAGCCCGGCTCGGGCTCGGATGCCGCCGCGATGAAGTCGAGGGCCGTGCGGGACGGGGACCAGTTCATCCTGAACGGGACCAAGGCCTTCATCACCAACGCCGGCGTCGGCCGGGTCGCGGTCGTCATGGCCGTCACCGCTCCCGCGCTCGGCAACCGAGGGATCTCGGCCTTCATCCTGGACAAGGGGATGACGGGATTCAGTGCCGGGCCGCCGTACCGGAAGCTGGGGCTGCACGCCTCGAACACGGCCGAGCTCGTGCTCGACAACGTGCGTGTTCCGGCCGGGCAGCTGTGCGGCGAGCTCAACCAGGGCTTCGTCAACACCATGCAGGTGCTGGAGGGCGGGCGCATCGCGATGGCGGCCATGGCGGTCGGCATCGCCCAGGGTGCCCTGGACCAGGCCCTCATGTACATGAAGCAGCGGAGCGCGTTCGGCAAGACGCTGGCGGAGTTCAACGGGCTGCAGGGGATTATCGCGGACATGGGCACGGAGGTCGAGGCCGCGCGGTTGCTGACACTGCGCGCGGCTGTCCTGAAGGACCGCGGGCGGCCAGCCAAGGTGGCCGCCTCCATGGCCAAGGTGTTCGCCTCGGAAGTCGCCATGAAGGCCGCGACCAAGTCGCTGCAGATCCACGGCGGCGCCGGGTACATCACCGAGTTCCCCATCGAGCGCATGTTCCGTGACGCCAAGCTGACGGAGATCGGCGAGGGTACCTCCGAGGTCCAGCGCATGGTGATCGCGCGCGAGATCCTGGGCTACCGCGGCTACTGAGCGATGGCGGACAGCCCCGTGCTGTACGAGCTGAAGGACGGCGTCGGTACCATCACGCTCAACCGGCCGCGCGTGCTCAACGCGCTGGACGCGCCGCTGGCGGCCGAGCTGGCCGAGGCCGCCGAGCAGGCCGGCAAGGATCCCGACGCGTGGGTCGTGATCGTGCGGGGCGCGGGCCGCGCGTTCTCGTCCGGCATGGATCGCAACGCGCTGTCCGCCGGGGCGATCGGCGAGACGTTCTACCGAAACTGGATCCGGGCGCTCAACTGCCTCGAGGACATGGACAAGCTCGTGGTCGGCGTCCTTCACGGCTACTGCATCGGCGGCGGCCTGCAGCTGGCGGTGGCCTGCGACGTGCGGCTGGCCGCAGAAGACACGGTTCTCGGACTCGGGGCCACGCGGCACGGGCTGATTCCCGACGGCTCGATCCTGCGGCTCGCCCGCATCGTCGGCCTCGGGCGGGCCAAGGAGTTGACGCTGCTCAACGAGCAGATCCGCGCCGCCGAGGCGCTCGCCATGGGGCTGGTCAACTGGGTGGCCGCCCCGGTCGATCTGGAGACCCGCCTGAAGCTCGTCATCGAGCAGGCCTTTCATGCCTCGCGAACCGCGACCGGGCACGCCAAGCGGCTCCTGCACCAGTCCTTCCACACCGACCCGCGGGCGCTGATCGAGGAGGTCGTCCGTGCCCAAAACGCGTGCATGGACTCCTGGGAGATCCGCGAGGCGAACGCCGCCTGGGACGAGAAGCGCGAGCCGCGCTTCTACCCGCCGCCGGCCCGCGCCTAGCACGCGCTTGCGTTGGCGGGAGCCTCTCGTTAACATCGGACGCTACCATGGCGGGTGATGTCATCCTCGAGACCGACGGACTCACCAAGGAGTTTCGAGGCTTCGTCGCCGTCAAGGACGTCGCGCTCCGTGTACAGCGCGGCACGATTCACGCGCTGATCGGCCCGAACGGCGCCGGCAAGACCACCTGCTTCAACCTGCTGACGCACTTCCTGGTGCCGACGCGCGGGCGCATCCGCTACAACGGGCGGGACATCACCGGCTCGAGACCGGCCGAGATCGCGCGCCTGGGGCTGGTTCGCTCGTTCCAGATCTCCGCGGTGTTTCCGCATCTGTCCGTGCTCGAGAACGTGCGCATCGCGCTGCAGCGCAAGCGGGGCCGCTCGTTCGATTTCTGGCGCTCGGAGACGATGCTCGATCAGCTGAACGAGCGCGCGCTCGAGCTGATCGAGGCCGTCGGGCTCGGCGCGTTCACGTCGACGCCCGCGGTGGAGCTCCCGTACGGACGGAAACGCGCCCTCGAGATCGCGACCACGCTGGCGCTCGACCCCGAGATGATGCTGCTGGACGAGCCCACCGCCGGGATGGGGCACGAGGATGTGGACCGCATCTCCGCGCTGATCAAGAAGGTCGCCGCCAGCCGCACGGTGCTGATGGTCGAGCACAACCTGAGCGTGGTGGAGAATCTCTCGCAGACCATCACCGTGCTCGCGCGGGGCGAGGTCCTCGCCGAGGGCGACTACGCGAGCGTCTCGCGCAATCCCGACGTGATCCAGGCGTACATGGGCTCGGGCGCATGAGCCGCAGCGCGCCGGGGGCCACGCCCACGGTGGGCGAGACGGCGCCGAGCGCGCCGCTGCTCGCCGTCCAGGGGCTCCACGCCTGGTACGATGAGTCGCATATCCTGCATGGTGTCGACTTCGAGGTGCGTCAGGGCGAGGTGGTGACGTTGCTCGGGCGCAACGGGGCGGGGAAGACCACGACGCTGAAGTCGATCATGGGGATCGTGACCAAGCGGCAGGGCTCGGTGCGGCTGGGCGCCGAGGAGGTGATCGGCCGCCCCTCCAATCACATCGCGCGGCTCGGCATCGCGTTCTGTCCGGAGGAGCGCGGGATCTTCGCCAGCCTGAACGTCCAGGAGAACCTTTTGCTGCCGCCGACGGTTGCTCCGGGTGGGCTGCCGGTGGACACCATCTTCGAGCTGTTTCCGAACCTGAAGGAGCGCCTGCGGAGCCAGGGCACGCGGCTCTCGGGCGGGGAGCAGCAGATGCTGGCGATCGCGCGGATCCTGCGCACAGGCGCGCGGCTGCTGTTGCTCGACGAGCCCACGGAGGGCCTGGCTCCCGTCATCGTCCAGCAGATCGGGATGACCATCCGGCGCCTCAAGGCCGAGGGTTTCACGATCGTGCTGGTGGAGCAGAACTTCCGCTTCGCGTCCACCGTCGCGGACCGCTACTACGTCGTGGAGCGCGGCCGGGTCGTCGACATGATCCCGAACGCCCAGCTCGCGGCGAGCATGGACAAGCTACACGAGTATCTCGGTGTTTAATCGGCGGCCCGAGCCGCCTCTCTCGATGAAAGGAGTCGAAGCCATGGGGAAGAAGCTTCTCATCGGCCTGGCCGCGCTCGCCCTGACGGCGGGCCCGGCTCACGCGCAGATCTCCGATGGCGTGATCAAGATCGGCGTCCTCAACGATCAGTCGAGTCTGTACGCGGACCTCACCGGGCAGGGATCGGTGCTGGCGGCCCGCATGGCCGTCGAGGACTACGGCGCGGCCACCAAGGGCATGAAGGTGGAGGTCATCTTCGCGGATCACCAGAACAAGGCCGACGTCGGGGCCAACATCGCCCGCCAGTGGTACGACGCGGACAAGGTGGACGCGATCGTGGACGTACCGAACTCGGCGGTGGCGCTCGCGGTCAACCAGATCACGCGCGAAAAGGGTCGGGCGCTGCTGGTCTCCGGAGCGGCCAGCTCGGACCTGACGAGCAAGGCGTGCTCGCCCAACACGATCCACTGGACGTACGACACGTGGGCCCTGGCCAACGGGACCGGCAACGCCATCGTGAAGACCGGTGGTGACACCTGGTTCTTCATCACCGCGGACTACGCCTTCGGCCATGCGCTCGAGCGGGACACCGAGGCCGTCGTCGTGAAGAACAGCGGCAAGGTGCTCGGCAAGGTCCGGCACCCGCTCAACACCGCCGATTTTTCGTCCTTCCTGCTGCAGGCGCAGGCGTCGAAGGCCAAGATCATCGGCCTGGCCAACGCCGGCGGGGACACGACCAACGCGATCAAGCAGGCCGCTGAGTTCGGCATCGTCCGAGGTGGCCAGAACCTGGCCGGGCTCCTGGTGTTCCTGACCGACGTGCACGGGCTCGGGCTCCAGACCGCCCAGGGCCTGATCTTCACCGAATCGTTCTACTGGGACATGAACGACAAGACGCGGGCCTGGGGGAAGAAGTTCGCGGAGCGCAACCGCGGCATCCATCCCACGATGATCCACGCCGGCGTGTACTCGGCGGTGACGCACTACTTGAAGACGATCGACGCGCTCAAGACCGACGACGGGAGCAAGGTCATCGCCAAGATGAAGGAGACGCCGACCGACGACCCGCTGTTCGGCAAGGGCACCATCCGCGCCGACGGCCGGAAGATCCACCCCGTGTACCTCGTCGAGGTGAAGAAGCCGGCCGAGTCCAAGTACGCCTGGGACTACTACAAGATCCGCGCGACCATTCCCGCCAGCGAGGCGTTCCGCCCGATCGAGCAGGGCGAGTGCCCGCTCGTCAAGAAGTAGCGCCCGACCTCCCTCTCCCCCGCCTCGGGGGAGAGGGTGAGGGGGAGGTGGGCAGCACGTGACCACCGTCTTCGGGATTCCGACCCAGGCGCTGTTCGGTCAGCTCTTGATCGGGCTGATCAACGGCTCGTTCTACGCCATCCTGAGCCTCGGCCTGGCGGTGATCTTCGGCCTCCTCAACATCATCAACTTCACGCACGGCGCCCAGTACATGATGGGCGCCTTCGTCGCGTATTTCCTGCTGCAGTGGGCCGGGCTCGGCTACTGGTGGGCGCTCCTGATCGCCCCGCTGGTCGTCGGCCTGATCGGCATCGTGCTGGAGCGGACCATGCTGCAGCGGCTCTACAAGCTCGATCATCTGTACGGCCTCCTGCTGACCTTCGGGCTGGCGCTGATCATCCAGGGGCTGTTCCGCAACGAGTTCGGCTCCTCCGGGCTGCCGTACTCGATCCCGCCGCAGCTCACCGGCGGCCAGAACCTGGGCTTCATGGTCCTGCCCAACTACCGCGCGTGGGTGGTCGCCTTCTCGCTCGTGGTGTGTCTGGGGACGTGGTACGTGATCGAGCGCACCAAGCTCGGCTCGTACCTGCGCGCCGCGACCGAGAACCCGACGCTGGTGCGCGCCTTCGGCGTCAACGTGCCGCGCATGATCACGCTGACCTACGGCTTCGGCGTGGGGCTGGCGGCGCTCGCCGGCGTGCTGGCGGCGCCGATCTACCAGGTGAACCCGCTGATGGGCGCCGACCTCATCATCGTGGTCTTCGCCGTCGTGGTCATCGGCGGCATGGGCTCCATCATGGGCTCGATCGTCACCGGGTTCGCGCTCGGTGTCATCGAGGGGCTGACGAAGGTCTTCTACCCCGAGGCCTCGAACACGGTGATCTTCGTCATCATGGCGCTCGTGCTGCTGGTCAAGCCGGCCGGGCTGTTCGGACGCGAGCGCTGATGGCGATCACCCGCGAATCGGTCACGCTGCCCGCTGTCTCGACGACGCCGCGACATCAGTACGTCGCGTTCGGGGTAATGCTCGCGTTCTTCGTGGTCGCGCCGTTCTTCGTCTATCCGCTCTTCCTCATGAAGGCGCTCTGCTTCGCGCTCTTCGCCTGCGCCTTCAACCTGCTGATCGGCTATGCCGGATTACTTTCGTTCGGGCATGCGGCCTTCCTCGGCTCAGCCGGCTACTTGACCGCGCACTCGGCCAAGGTGTGGGGCTTCCCGCCCGAGCTGGCCATCTTGACCGGTACCGCCACCGCCGGCGTGCTCGGCATCGTGATCGGCGCGCTGGCGATCCGGCGGCAGGGCATCTACTTCGCCATGATCACGCTGGCGCTCGCGCAGATGATCTACTTCTTCTCGCTGCAGGCCCCCTTCACCCACGGGGAGGACGGCATCCAGGCCGTGCCCCGCGGCGTGCTGTTCGGCCTGCTCGACCTGCGCCAGCCCATGACGATGTACTTCGTGGTCCTGGCCATCTTCGTGGGCGGCTTCCTGCTGATCTACCGGACGATCCACTCCCCCTTCGGGCAGGTGCTCAAGGCCATCCGCGAGAACGAGCCGCGCGCCGTCTCGCTCGGCTACACGGCGGACCAGTACAAGCTGATCGCGTTCGTGCTCTCGGCGACGCTCTCGGGGCTGGCGGGTGGCACCAAGGCCATGGTCTTCCAGCTCGCCTCGCTCACCGACGTGCACTGGACGATGTCCGGCGAGGTGGTGTTGATGACGCTGCTGGGCGGATTGGGCACCGTGTTCGGCCCGGTGGCCGGCGCGCTGGTGGTGGTCGCGCTCGAGAACTATCTGGCCCAGCTCGGGGCGTGGGTCACCATCGTGCAGGGCGTGATCTTCGTGGTCTGCGTGCTGACCTTCCGGCGCGGCATCATCGGCGAGCTCGCCCGCATCCTCAGAAAGCCGCTGTAACGGACCCCTAGGCTAGCCGTTCACAAGCGCGTTCGCAGGAGCAAGCGCTCAGGGAGAGACAGGCGGCGCTGGAAAACTCCACAACCAGGGCGTCATCGTTCGATGAGATGATCGCGATGAGTGGCGCGACAGGCACCGATCCCACCGGCGACCTGTTCTCGCGGCTCAGGCGTTGGCCTCGCTCCTGCTCGCTTTCGCCGGCTGCGCCATGGTGAGACCAGAGTCGGCCACGCTGGTGATCTCGCCCGCCGACGCGGCGGCGATCGATGGGCTGTTCGGTCAGTACGACCGCGCAGATGTGCCCGGCGCCGCGGTCGTGGTCATCAAGAACGGCCGCGTGGCCTACATTCGAGGCTACGGGCTGGCCGAGCTCGAGACGAACACCCCCGTCACGGAACGCACGAAACTTCCGCCTGGCCTCGCTCACCAAGGCCTTCACGGCGATGGCCGTCATGTTGCTGGTCAACGACGGCCGGTTGCAGTTCGATGACGCGCATGGACTGGCTCACCAGACACGGTCACCCCCGGTGGAAGCGGTCGACCTCGACGCCCCGGTACGGGGCTGGGAGCAGTACGACTGCGTCCGGAAGCACCTGTCGAGGTAGTCCCGCGCGGCGTCGAGGACAGCCTCGGCTCCGAAACGGGGCAGCGGACTGAGAGGGTCGGTGGCGCCGGGATACGCGCAACGACGATCCCGAGGACAGGGATCGTCGACTTGACAGCACGGGGTCGATCTTCCTATAAGGAGAGCGCCCATGAGAGCGCAGCCCGCGTGAGCCCCGACAACGCGACCGGCCTCGTCGTCGGTACCGGCGAGTTCCTTTACGATGTCTTCCGCCCGTGGGGAGTGCTGCCCGCCGGCTGGAGCCTCGGACTCGTCAGCCACGTGGCGGTGACTCGAAGGATCGAGTGTACTTCTACCAGCGAAAGGATCCTCCGATCCTGGTGTTCGACCGGGACGGCAACTTTCTCACGGGCTGGGGCGACGGCCGGCTGCGCGACGCGCACGGCATCTACGCCGGCGGCGACGATCACCTCTACGTATGCAATCGGGACGAGCACGAGGTGCTCAAGGTGACTCCGGAGGGGAAGATCGTCTTGACGCTCGGTCAGCGCGGCCGGCCGGCGCTGCAAGCGCCCTTCAACCATCCCGCCGACGTGGCCCTGGCGCCGAACGGAGACATCTACGTGGCCGACGGCTACGGCAACTCGGCGATCCATCGGTTCTCCGCCGAGGGCAAGCATCTCGGCTCGTGAACGAGGCCGCGTTCAAGCGGCTGCCGGCCGACGGGCAGGCGGCTGTTCTCGACGCGGCGGCCAAGGCCGAGGCGCGCGGCTGGAAGATGGCGGAGGAGCTCACGGGCAAGCAGATCCAGACCCTCAAGGACAAGGGGATGACCGTCACCACGCCGTCACCCGAGTTCCGCGCTCAGCTCGAGAGGATCGGCGCCACGCTCACCGAGGAGTGGGTGAAGAAGGCGGGGGACGTGGGCCAGGGTGTCATCAAGAAGATGAGGGAGTAACGGATCCCGGCGCGGGCGGGCAGGGCGACGACCGGCTCCGCATGCGCCCGGTTCTGGACGGCCTCTACCGGGTGTCGGGAGGCATGGCGGCGTTCTGCCTGGCCGCCATCGCCGCCCTCGTCGTCATCCAGGTAACGGGCCGCCTGTTCGGGGTGCTGGTGCCCGGGGCCGACGATCTGGCCGGCTACGCGCTGATGGCCTCGACGTTCCTGGCGCTGGCGTCCACGCTCCGCGCGGGCGTGCACATCCGCGTGACCCTGCTCCTGCGTCGCGCCTCACCCGTTCGACGCCGGGCGGTCGAGCTCTGGTGCCTGGGGCTCGGGGCCGCCATCTGCGCCTATCTGACCTGGCACGTCGGGGACATGGCCTGGGACGCCTGGCATTTCGGGGAGAGGTCGACCGGCAACCTGAGTGTGCCGCTCTGGATGCCCCAGAGCATCATGGCGGTCGGGGTCCTGATCCTGGCCATCGCGTTCCTCGATGACTTCGTTCGCGTCGTCCGCGGCGGCTCGCCGAGCTATCCCGACGACGCGGCCCCGCTCGACGCGTCGCCCTCGGACGTCATCGCCGACCGCGAGCGCTGACCTCGGCATGGACATCACCTTCGTCGCCCTCGTGCTGCTCGCGGTGATGGTCGCACTGCTGTCCTCGGGCCTCTGGGTGGCCATCTCGCTGATGGGGGTGGGGCTGCTCGGTCTCGTGCTCTTCACCTCGGTGCCGGCCGGGAAGGTCATGGCCACCACCATCTGGGGCGGCAGCGACAGCTGGCCCCTGACGGCGCTGCCGCTCTTCATCTGGATGGCGGAGATCCTGTTCCGCACGCGGATGTCCGACGACATCTTCAAGACGATCGCCGACGCCTGCGGCGTGCGCCCGATCGGGTGGCACACGCGCTCCCCGCACACGCCGAATACTCGGCGGCTTCTGATCGCGGAGGGCGGGTTCCTCTACGACAGCGACGCGTACGATGACGACCTGCCGTATCTCCTCGACGTCGGTGGCGGCCGGCAGCACGTGGTGCTGCCCTACAGCCTCGATACCAACGACATGCGATGCCAGCGCCCGGAAGCGGGATTCGTCCGGGCCCAGGACTTCGCCGACTACGTGATCGACGCCTTCGACTGGCTCTGGGACGAGGGAGCGACCTCACCGAGGATGATGACGGTCGGGCTTCACCTCCGTACCATCGGGCGCCCCGGCCGCATCGCGGGCCTCGACCGGGTGCTGCGCCACATCCGCGGCAAGGGCGGCGCGTGGATCGCGCGGCGCGACGAGATCGCGCGGCACTGGCTGCGCGTACACGGCCGGGCGAGCGCCACTCCTGCCTGAGACGACCCTGCCGACCGGCATCCGCCTGCACTGGCGCGAGGCCGGTGACGCCGCGCGGCCCGCCGTGGTCTGGATTCATGGCGGGTCCGTGGAAGACTCGTCGGTCATGCTGCCCGACCTGGAGCCGTTCTTGGGGCGGATCCGTGCGCTGTTCCCGGACACGCGGGGTCACGGGCTCTCGCAGAAGTTCGAGCGGAGCGAGGACTACACGTACGCGGCGAAGTGCGGCGACCTCCTGCTCTGGCTCGACGGGCTCGGCATCGAGCGCCCGATCTGGGGCGGCGCCTCCATGGGCGGCGCGCTGGCTCTGTGGGCGGCGGTTCACCACCCGGAGCGGGTGCGGGCCGTGATCTCGATCAGCGGGCCGCCGTACGAGCCGACCGAGTCCGACAAGCTGTGGTGGGCCCGCCATCGTCCGCTGGTCGCCGCCGGCCGCTTCGACGAGTACTTCGACGCCAACATCCGGTTGCGCATGGGCCAGGACGCGCTCCGGCGTCTGAAGTCACGGCCGGAGCGCTATGCCGAGGTCATCGCCCGGCTGCGCTCGCACTCGGTGGCGTCGCTGCTGGCGCTGCTGGACGAGACCTATTCGCGCACGGAGTGGCTCGCCGAGTGCGCGCGCATCCGCTGTCCCGTGCTCGTCGTCGCCGGCGCCGAGGACAGCTTCCCGACCGCGCAGATGTCGCGGCGCGTGGCCGACATCATCCCCGACGCCCGGCTGTACGTCGTCGCCGGCGGCCCGCATTTTCCGAACCGCACGCATCGCGCCGAGGTCCAGCGGGTCATCGGCGACTTTCTCACCGAGCGGGTCCTCTGAGCTCGCTCAGCGGCGGTGGCGTCCCGGGGCCGCCATCAACCGCCAGACACGCTGCGCCGACGGGTCGCGAGAAGCGGGCCGGCGTATGTCATGATCTTGCCGTTCAGGGCGCTGTTCATGAAGCATCCGCCGGCGACGCAGAGGCGCGTCTTGCCCGTCCGCCTCCACACCGCGTGGAGACTATTCTGTGACGCCGGTCAGTCGGCGCGCGGGCCGCGGGCGGCGTACCGGTCGATGCCGATGGGCGTGGCGACAGCGGCCCGGCACGCCGCGGCGACATAGGGCGCGAGCTGGTCGGCCAGCGCCCGCGCCTCGGCGCTCTGGGCGCGCTGCCGCTCGGCGGCCTGCTCGGTCCGCGCGTAGATGCGCTCCTCGTCGACCGTCGTCACTCGTCCACGCTCCATCAGCACGCGGCCATCCACCAGGACGGTCTCCACGCCGGCCCCGGTCTCGGCGTACACGAGCGCGTTCAGCGGGTTGCCGAGCGGCTTCAGGAACACCGAGTCGGCCCGCAGCAGCACGAGGTCCGCCTTGCGCCCGGGCGCCACCTCGCCGAGGTCGTCCGCCATCCCGAGCACGCGGGCGCTCCCGCTGGTGGCCAGGTTCCACACGGTGGCGGCGTCCAGCCAGCGGCTCGTCTCGTGAGGGAACCGGATCGTGCTGACCACGGAGGCGATGCGGACGGCCTCGAACAGGTTCTGATTGTCCGCGCACACCGAGCCGTCCGTCCCGAGCCCCACCGACACGCCCGCATCCAGCATCTCCCGGACGGGCGCGATCCCGCAGCCGAGCCGCAGATTACTGCCCGGGTTGTGCGCGATGGCGCCGCCCGCGTCCGCGATCATCCGGATGTCGTCCCCGGTGAGCCAGACGCCGTGCGCGCCGACGAAGCCGGGGCCGAGCACGCCCCGCTCGGCCAGGCGGGCCACGATGCTCTTGCCCCACCGCCGCCGGCTCTCGACCACCTGGACTTTCGATTCGGCGAGGTGAGTGTGCAGCCCGACGCCGTGCTCGCGCGCCAGGCCGGCGCAGCCGTCGAGGAACTCGTCCGTCGCCTGGTTGGGAATGGTGGGGGAGACGGCGATCCGGACGCGGCCGCCGGCCCCGCCGTGCCAGCGCCGGATCAGCCGCTCGGTGAGCTCGAGCAGACCCTTGGTCGGCGCCGGTTGCATCGCCTGGACCATCCGGCGCAGATCGGGCGGCAGGAGCTCCAGCAGCCCCGGGACCGTCTCGAAGAAGACCACGTCGGCCACCGCTGGGGCCAGGACCACGCGCAGTCCGACGTCCGTGTATGCACGCACGACGGCCTCGAAGCTCTCGTCGGTGATCGCCGGCACCGCCATGTACAGGTCGTACGCCGACGTGCAACCCGTCTTGAGCATCTCGATCGCCCCCAGCGCAGCGGAGACGTACTCGTCCTCGGGCGTGCGAAAGCCGTAGTTCGCCGGCGCATGGGTCAAGAGGTCCTCGAGCGTCCAGTTGCCGGCCCGGCCGCGGATCAGATGGCTGGCCGCATGGGTGTGCGCGTTGCCGAGGCCGGGCAGCACGAGCTTGCCGGCCCCGTCGACCTGGCGAGCGCCGGCCGGTGCGGCGAGCCCGGCGCCGACGGCGGCGATCCGGTCCGCCTCGATGAGCACGTCAGCCCGGCGCAGCGCGGGCGGGGTACCCGTCAGGACCTGGCCGTCGCGGATCAGGACAGGCATGGGCCCCGGCGACGCTACGCGGGATCCAGCCCCACGATCGCGTTGAACCGTCCGAACCCGATGTAGAGCGTGGTGTGGGCGACCAGCTCGATGATCTCGGCCTCCGAGAAGTGGCTGCGCAACTGCGACCAGAGGGCCTCGTCGACCTTCTGGTGGTCGACGGCGAGCTTCTCGGCGAACCGGATGGCCACCCGCTCGCGCGCCGTCAGCAGGTCGGAGCTCTCGTCGTCGATCGCGGCGATCTTCGCTTCGGTTGCCCCCGCATGCCGGGCCCCGGCATAGCGCATCGTCAGTCAGTACCGGCACGCGTTGAGGGCGGCGATCTTCAGCCGCACCAGCTCGCGGAGCACCGGGTCGATGCTGCCCTCGCGGACGAGCGTCGCGCGGAAGGCGGCGAGCGCCTTGAGCACGGCAGGACTCCTGGCGTAGATTCGCGTGCTCGTGGAGGTGCCGGATTGGCGCTCGGCCTCCTCGCAGAGACACCGGACATCGTCGTCCACCTGGTGAATGCTCAGCGGCTCGATCCTCGCCATCATCGTCCTCCTGGGTCGGTGTCGCTCAGCGATGCACTCGACGACTGCCACGAATCGTCCCTGGCCCAGCAATACACGAAGCGCCGGTCATCGGCAATCCAGACGAAGACGAGCTGCTCGGGGGGTGACGGTCACCCTCAGGTACTCGTTCTCGGCGGTAGCTGCCCCGCCCATCGGGCGGAGAACGATGAATGCCTCCTTCCAGCGTTCTTTGGTAGGACGCCGCCAACTTCCTCGAGCCCGAATCGACTGGGGCCGCCGGCCCGCACCAGTGAGTGCCAACTCCTGAGAGGGTGCACCATCGCAGATAGCTCGCCGACGTGAGCTGATCCTCGAAGGTGACCGTGTGTGAATGGTCCGGGCTACTTCCAGTGGTTGTTGTGGGATGGGCTGAATTCGGGGCGGCGGGCCCGCGTGATGGTCGAGGTGCGAGCAGCGCGGACCGCTCGATCGCGGACCCGGCCGCCTGCCAGCGCAAGCTGCTGGCCTCGAGCGGCTGGCCGAGGTCATCGGCCCGGCCGGCGTGGAGGCGCTCGTTCTTCGAGCCCTGAAGCTCCAGACGCGCGAGTTCCCGTTCCTCGACGAGCGCATCATTCCCCGAGACCAGGACGACAGCCCGGGCGAGAGGCTTCGCGCCTGCCTCCACCCGCAGGAGCCGCACGTCATCACGGACGTCTCGACGGCCCTGTTCGCCACCGTCATGGGCTTGCTGGTCACCATCATCGGCGAGAGACTCGGGGGGAGTCTGTTGCGCGAGGTGTGGCCTGAGACCGGATCTGACGCCGAGCTCCAGGCCACACGCGTCGCCATCGATTCGCTCTCGGGCCTGGAATTGGCCGTCTCCCGACTACTTCCCTCGGCCGATCGAGGCCAAGGGCGACGTGGAGTCGCAGATCGTGCGCAGCTCGCCCGCGGGCGGGAGCGTGGAGATGTACACCATGTTCCTGCTCGCGATGGCCTCGGCGCGCCGAACGATCTACATCACCAATCCCTACTTCGTGCCCGACGGCAAGATGATCGAGACGCTGATCCGGGCCCGGCAGCGGGGCGTGCGGATCGTGCTGCTCCTGCCCGGCGCGATCGACCACAACATCGTCCGGCAGGCGAGTCGGTCCCAGCTCGGCGGCCTGCTCAAGGCGGGCGTTCAGGTCTACGAGTATCGAGCAGCGCTGCTTCATTCCAAGACGATGGTGATCGGACTCCGTCTGGGCCACCGTCGGCAGCACCAATCTCGACCGCCGCTCGTTCGAGCTGAACGAGGAGCTGAACGTGGTCGTCTACAACGGAGATATCGCGCGCCGCCTCGAACACGTGTTCATGGATGATCTCGAACGGTCCCGCCAGGTCACCTACGAGGCGTGGAAGAAGCGCGGGATCGTGAGCCGGATACTCGAGATCCTCTCCCTGCCCGTCCGCGGTCAGCTCTGATCGGGTTCCCGCGTCGCCCCGGCGCCGACGGCGTCAGCTTTCCAGACCTCGTACTCGCCGGCGTGGTGCCGGACGAAGCGGCGCGCGGAGTCGGCTACTTGCCGGTCCAGCGCGGCTTGCGCTTCTCGAGAAAGGCGCGGACGCCCTCCTTGAAGTCGGCGCTGGTGTAGGTGAGCGCGATCAGGTCGTCGCCGCCCTCGCCGCGGCGCTGCTCCTGGATGCGACGGATCATCTCCTTGGTCACCCGCATCGTGATCGGCGCGTGCTCGACGAGCTGCTCGGCCAGCCCGCGCACACGCGCCTGGATCTCGTCGGCCGGCACGATCTCGTGGACGAAGCCGGCCGCGTGCGCCTCCTGCGCGGTGATGAGGCGCGCCGTGAAGATCATCTCCTTGAGGCGGGACGGGCCGAAGAGATCCAGGAAGCTCGAGTAGGCGCGCATCGAGAGGCAGTTGCCCAGCGTGCGGGCGATGGGCAGGCCGAACTTCGACTCCGGGGTGGCGATGCGGATGTCGCAACCGGCCGCGATCCCGAAGCCACCACCGACCGCGACGCCCTGGATCTCGGCGATGACGGGCTTGCCGACCCGCGCGAGTCGGTCGGCGCGACGGTCGCCGTCGCGCTCGTACTCGAGGCCTTCCTCCGCCGTCTCGAACATCTTGAACTGGCTGATGTCGGTGCCGGCCACGAAGGCCCGGCCGCCGGCGCCTCGCAGAATCAGCACACGCACCGAGTCGTCGGCGTCGACCTCGTCGCACGTCTGCCCCAACCGCTCGTACATGGTCCAGGTCATCGCGTTGCGCGCTTCGGGTCGATTGAAGGTGAGCGTCACGATGGGGCCGTCGCGGTCGACGAGCACCTCGCTCGGCTTGGCCTCGGAAGTGTCCACGGTCTCGCCTCCGGTCGGAATGGTGCCGGGATGGTACCATTCGGGCGACCGTTCATGCTAGCCTACGACGGTTTGCGATGACCACCGGGGCGCTCGATGGCGTGCGCGTGATCGACCTCACCCAGGTCATGGCCGGACCGTTTTGCTGCATGTTGCTCGGCGACATGGGCGCGGACGTGATCAAGATCGAGCCGCTCGGCGGTGAGACCACGCGCCAGATGGAGCTCGAGGTCGGCCCGGGCGTCTCCGGCCCGTTCCTCGCCGTCAACCGCAACAAGCGCGGCGTCACGCTGGATCTCAAGCGACCCGAAGGCGTGGCCGTGCTCGAGCGCCTCGTCGAGACCGCCGACGTGCTGGTGGAGAACTACCGGACCGGCGTCACGCAGCGCCTCGGGATCGGCTACGAGCGGCTCAGCCGCATCAACCCCCGGCTCGTCTACTGCTCGATCTCCGGCTTCGGCCAGACCGGGCCGTATGCCGATCGGGGCGGCTACGACCTGATCGCGCAGGGCATGAGCGGCATCATGAGCGCCACCGGCGCCGAGGACGGCCCGCCCGTGAAGGTCGGCGTGCCCGTCACGGATCTCGGGGCCGCCCTGTTCGCGGTGGTCGGAATCCTCTGCGCGCTGCGCGCCCGCCGCATCACGGGACGGGGGCAGCTCGTCGACACCTCGCTCTACGAGGCCGGACTCGCGCTGTCGGCGTGGGAGACGACCGAGTACTGGTACACGGGACGGATCCCGCAGCGGCTCGGGACCGCGCATCGTCTCAACGCGCCATACCAGGCGTTCCGGGCGAGCGACGGCCACTTCACCGTCGGCGCGGCGAACAGCAAGCTCTGGCCCGCGTTCTGCCGCCTGCTCGGGCTCGAGCCCCTGACTGAGGACGCGCGGTTCAAGAGCGTCGGCGACCGCGTGAAGAACCGGCGCGAGCTCGAGCCGTTGATCGAGGCCGTGACGACCAGGCAGCCGCGCGAGTACTGGCTGGCCCGCTGCGAGGAGGCGGGGATTCCGGCCGGCCCGATCTACAGCGTGGCCGAGGCGCTCGCCGACGCGCACGCTCAGAGCCGCGCCATGGTGCAGGAGTACGAGTATCCGGGGCTCGGGCGCGTGAAGGCGCTCGGCAATCCCGTCAAGCTGTCCAGGACGCCGGCGCGGCTCCGCAAGGGGGCGCCGCGCCTCGGTGAGGACACCGGTGAGGTGCTCGGTGAGCTCGGGTACGGGCGCGACGAGATCGCGGCGCTGCGGGCGCAGGGGGCCATCTGATGCGCGAGCGCCGTCCCGAGCCCGGGGTGTCGCCGGAAGGCGGTCGGGGCGGCCCGATGATCCGCGAGGTGCCGGGGCGCAAGCCCCAGATCCACCCGGGGGCCTACGTCGATCCGGCGGCGCAGGTGATCGGCGACGTGACGATCGAAGAGGGCGCGAGCGTGTGGCCGTTCACGGTCCTCCGCGGCGACCAGGACAACTACGTGAGGCTCGGCCGCAACTCGAACGTGCAGGACAACTCCGTCCTTCACGTCACGCCCCAGTTTCCGTGCGTCGTCGGCGCCGGCGTGACGATCGGCCATCGCTGCGTCGTCCACGCCTGCACCATCATGGACAACGTCCGGATCGGGATCGGCGCGGTGGTGCTGACCGGCGCGGTGGTCGAGGAAGGCGCGCAGGTCGGCGCCGGCGCGCTCGTGCCCCCGGGCAAGGTGGTGCCCGCGGGCTGGCTCGTGATGGGCGTGCCGGCCAAGCCCGTGCGTCAGATGGGCCCCGACGAGCTCGCGGACATCCGGCGCAACGCGGTCGAGTACCTCGCGCTCTGGCACCGCGACTACCGCGGCAACCCGAGCGGCTGGAGGTGACCGCGCGATGAAGCCGCTGGCCGGCATCCGTGTCATCGACTTCACGCAGGCCATGGCCGCGCCGTTCGGCACCATGAATCTCGCCGACATGGGCGCCGACGTGATCAAGATCGAGCCGCCCGTGACGGGGGAGCCGACGCGCGAGCTCTCGTCCGTGCAGCAGAACGGGCACAGCGCGACGTTCATGACGATGAACCGCGGCAAGCGCGGGCTCACGGCCGATCTCAAGCGGCCCGAAGGCGTCGAGATCGTGAAGCGGCTCGCGCTGACGGCGGACGTCTTCGTGCAGAACTACCGTCCCGGCGTCGCCGAGCGGCTGGGCCTCGGGTACGAGGCGCTGCGGGAGCTGAATCCTCGACTGATCTATTGCTCCGTCAGCGGCTTCGGGGCGACCGGCCCCTACGCCTCGCGAGGCGGCTACGACCTGATCGCGCAGGGCATGAGCGGTATCATCAGCGTCACCGGCGAGGAGGGCGCGCCGGCCAAGTCCGGCGTGCCGCTCTCGGACCTCAGCGCGGGCCTCTTCGCGGCGTACGGCATTCTGTGCGCGCTCGAGCACCGAGAGCGGACCGGCGAGGGACAGTTCGTCGACACCTCGCTCCTGGAAGCCGCGATGGCGCTCACCGTCTGGGAAGCGACCGAGTACTGGGTGACCGGTCGCGCGCCGAAGCCGCTCGGCTCGGCCCACCGGCTCACCGCGCCCTACCAGGCGATCCGGGCCTCGGACGGCTACTTCACGGTGGGGGCGAACACGGACAAGCTCTTCCAGGGACTGTGCCGGGCGATCAGCCGGCCGGACCTGGCGGACGACGCCCGCTTCTCGGGTCGCGGTCAGCGGATGGAGCATCGCGCGGCGCTCATCGAGGCGATCGAGAAGATGACGCTGGGCGACACGCGCGCCCACTGGCTGGCGCGGCTGGACCGGGAAGGCGTGCCCTCCGGCCCCATCAACGACTACGCCGAGGCCGTCGCCGATCCGCACACGCTGGCGCGCCAGATGGTCGTGGAGCTCGTGCATCCCGGGGCAGGGACGATCAAGGCCCTCGGCGTGCCGGTGAAGCTCTCTGACACGCCCGGCGCGGTGGACCGGCCGGCCCCCCTTCTGGGCGAGCACACCCGCGAGATCTTGACCGAGCTCGGCTACTCGGAGGACGAGCAGCGCCGGCTGGCCGAGCGCGGCATCACGTGAGGCAGCTCAGCCGATGCGCGACCAGTAGGCGATGCTGCCGAAGATCGAGTCCCAGCCGTTCGGCTCGATACCGCTCAGCGAGTTGCCCGCGGCATGCATCACGTTGCGCAACGTGATCGGGATCACCACCGCGTTCTGGACGACGAGGTCGTTCATCTTGATGAATAGCGCCGCGCGCTTGACCGGGTCCATCTCGGCGTCGGCCTTGCGCCACAACCGATCGTACTCGGCGTTCTTCCAGCGCGCGATGTTCCGGCCGGTCCACTTGTTCTCCCGCGTGGGGAGCTCCCAGGAGACCAGCTGCGCCATGAAGGACTGCGGATCGAGGCCGGTGAAGCTCGTGAACGTTTGCAGATCCGCCAGGAAGCGCACGTTGGTGTCCGCGTTGTTCACGTCCGCGGAGAAGAACACCGACGCCTGGATCGCCTTCACCTCGATCTCGATCCCGGCCCGCGCCGCGGCCTGCTTCACGACCGCCTGCACCTTCTGAACGGTCGCGTTCGCCGCGGCCTGATACAGCATCTTCAGGCGCCTGCCGTCCTTGGCGCGTATGCCATCGGCCCCGCGCGCCCAGCCCGCCTGATCGAGGAGCTGGTTGGCCTTGTCGACGTTGAACTCCCAGCTCGTGTTGCGCGACCGGAAGCGCTCCGGCGCATTCAGGAAGTTGGCCGTGATCTGGCCGGTCCGGCCCATCAGGTGCTCCTGGATGGAGGCGCGGTCGACGAGCAGGCTCAGGGCCGTCCGCACCGCCTGCTCGCTCAAGAACGGGTGAGAGGTCGTGGGGTTCGATCGCTCGCCGTCCACGTCGCGCCACGGATCGCTCTGGTTCAGCTGGATGAAGCTGACGCCGCTCGAGGCAATGGCCATGACGCGGCCCTTCCCACCCTGCTCGATGCGCTTGAGCATGTCCTCTTCCACGAGCAGGTAGTACGCGAAGTCGTACTCGCCGGTCTGGAGCACCGCGCGCGCCGCGCCGACCGAGTCGCCGCCGCACTTGATCTCCAGGCGATCGAAGAAGGGGCGATTCGCGACGTGGTAGCTCGGATTGATCTCCGCGCGGATCAGGTCGCCCGGCTTGAACTCGACCAGCTTGTAGGGCCCGGTGCCGACCGCGTGGACCATGCCGATCGCGTCGCGCGCGCCGGCGCCCTTCAGGGGCTCGAAGACGTGGCGCGGGAGCAGCCCGCCGCTGGTGAAGACCGAGGCCCAGAACGGCTGCGGCTTCTTGAACACGACCTTGACCGTGTGGGAGTCCAGCTTGTCGATCCGGGCGACCTCCTCGAAGGCCGCCCGCGAGCTGGTCGCGTTCGCAGGATCGATCGAGAAGGTCCAGTTGAAGATCACGTCGCTCGTGGTGAACGGGTGGCCGTCGTGCCACACGACGTTGCGCTTGAGCTTCCAGATGACCCACTGGCCATCCTTGGCCAGGCTGCCGTTCTTCGCGGTCGGGATCTCCTCGGCCAGTACCGGCACGAAGGTGCCGTCGGCCGCCGGGGCGGCCAGGGGCTCGTAGAAGATCCGCGAAGCGGTGAAGTCGCGAAGACCCCGCCCGAAGTGGGGATGCAGGAGCGTCGGCGCGTCCCACATCAGGATCCGGAGGTCTCCCCCGCCGCCACGCCTGGTCGGTGCGGGCCCCGCCGAGCGCGGCTGAGCCGCGGCGAGGCCGGCCGAGGCGAGCATGTGGGCGGCCATCGAGGCGGTGAGTCCGAGGCCCAGCATGGCCTGCACGAAGCTCCGGCGCGTCAGGGAGCCCCGTCGGACCTGCTCGATCAGCTCTCGCAGCGCTGTCTCATCCATGCGGGATCTCTTTTCGGGCGACCGTTGGTCCGGGGGTACGCCTTCCGGTCGCGGTGTGTCGTGCGCGTGGCACTGGTCCGAATTGAATAGCCCGGAGTCGCCTTCCGAGTCAAGGTCTGCCTGATACCGCTTTGGAAAGAGCCCGCACCCACGTAGAATACCACTCCGTGCCGTCGCGCGGCGGCGGCGTGGTCAGCCCCGGCGCAGGGAGTCGAGCCTCGAGGAGGGAGCAATGACCCACATCAGAACCATGGTAGCTCGCCGGACCAGACTCGGCTGGGGACTCGCGGTGTGGGTCGTGCTCGCTGTATTGACCTCCGCGCCTGCCCCGAGGGCGCACGCCCAGCGACAGGCGTCCATCCAGCTGGTGGTGGACACGGCGGTGCGAAACAGCTGGGATGCGGCAGAGCTGCGGCGGCTGGCCGAGGCAAGCCCCGATCCCAAGTGGATCAACACCAAGAGGCAGGAAGTCGCGACGATCTCGATCTGGAGCCTGATCAAGGAAGGATCGGTGTCTCGCGACGCGATCAGCAAGGTGGAGATCCGCAGCCGGAACAAGCTGCTCGCGAGCTTCGAGGGGCCGCGGATCGCCAGGCTCGATCCGCTCGTGCTCCGCAGCGGCAAGGTCGGTCGGCCATGGCGACTCAGCTCGCTCGATCCGGGAAATCCCAGCCCGTATGGGCAGCCGGTGGTGCAACGGATCGAGGTGACCACGACACAGACCACGACACAGACCGCGAAGTGAGCGCGGGTGTGACCCGAACGAAGGGCGAACATGGAGGATAGGCGCAAACACATCGACTCCAAGCTCGCCGGCGAATCACTGGTCGCCACCAGTATCCGGCGGCAATCGGAAGGCGCGATCCGCCCCGTGCTTCCCGATGTCTGGTTCATCCTGATCGGCGGCTCGCTGTTCGATCGCGGCCGGACCGCCCTGCTCCCGCTCGCCGACAGGATCGCCGCCCTGCGCACGAGACACCAGCTCGCCGTGTTCGTCGGCGGCGGGGTGCGCGAGCGGCACACGTACAAGATCGGAATCGATCTCGGGCTCCCCCTGGGCGGTCTGGCCATGATCGCGGGCGCGATCCCGGAGCAGAACGCGCTCATGATATGGGCGGTGCTGGCATCCCGGGGCGCGGTGCGACTCTCGAAGGAGGAGATCGGGATGATGCCCGTCGCGCTCTCGATGGGGCAGATCCCGATCCTCGTCGGTCAGCCCCCGTATCACTACTGGGAGCACCCGTCGGCCGAGAGCCTGGTGCCCAGTCACGGCGCGGATTGCGGCACCGCACTCCTGGCCGACAACTTCGGTTGCCGGTGCGTGCTCCTCAAGGACGTGGACGGCATCTACGACGCGGATCCGGCCCTGCATCCGGGAGCACGGCTCATCCGGCGCGCGCGCGCCGAGGATCTCCTGCGGAACGGTCCCAAGACGTTGCCGGTAGAGCGCGCCCTGCTCGAGATCATGTGCGACACCAGGAGTCTCACCTCCCTTCACGTCGCGTCCGGACTCGAGCCGGACATGCTGGAGCGGATCCTCGACGGCGACCAGGCGGGCACGCGGCTGGACGGTGCTCATGCTTGACCGCAAGCTCCTCACCGATGCCGACCTGGCGACGCTCTCGGCCAAGACGTTTCAACGGCTCTTGCCCGACGTGACCGTGCTCAAGGTCGGCGGCCAAAGCGTGATGGACCGGGGGGCCGAGGCTGTCTTCCCGGTCGTGGAGCAGATCGTGGCCGCCAAGGGCCGCGTGCCCATGATCGTGTGCACCGGCGCGGGCACGCGCGCGCGGCACGCATACCAGATCGCGCTCGATCTCGGGCTCTCGGCCGGGATCCTGGCCAAGGTCGGCGGCTCGGTCGCGCGGCAGAACGCCCGCATGCTCCAGATGCTGCTGAGCCGCTCCGGCGCCGTGCTCGTCTCGCCCGAGCACTTCGAGCAGCTCCCGGCCTTCCTGGCGGCCGGCCAGCTCCCGGTCATGAGCGGCATGCCGCCGTTCGAGCTCTGGATGCGCCCGCCGGCGGTCGGCCGGATCCCGGAGGCGCGCAGCGACGCCGGCGTGTACCTGCTGGCGGAGACGATCGGGGCGCGTCGGTTGATTTTCGTGAAGGACGAGGACACACTCTACGACAATGATCCGAAAAAACACCCGGAGGCCCGCCCGATCGGCACCGGTGACATCGACGAGATCCGGAAGATGAACCTGCCGGACTGTCTGGTGGAACCGATCATCTTCGACTTCTTCGCGAAGGCGCGGTTCGTTCGCGAGTGCACGATCGTGAGCGCGCTGGTGCCCGGCCAGCTCGCCGCCGTGCTCGATGGCAAGGACGTCGGCGCGCGTCTGTACCTCAAGGCCTGAGCCGCCGCCGGCAGGGAGGTCACGCGCAGGGGAGTGGTTGATCCGAGACTCCAGATCCTCTATCTGCTCGCGGTCGGTGTCGCCGCCTTCGCGAGCTCGGACCTGTGGTGGCTGTGCGGGTTGCTCGGCATTCAGCTGGCGCTGTGGTTCTGGCGGCGACTGCCCGTCGCCGGTCTCCTCGCGATCGTTCGTCGGCTCCAGTGGTTCGTCGTCATCGTCGTGCTCTCCTTCGCGCTGTTCGACTTCGAGCCCGGCGACCGGCTCCTCTCGCTGCCGCTCTGGCGCTGGGCGCTGGATCTCAACCTCTCCGGCATCGTCCGCGGGCTCCTGCTGTCCAGCCGCATCGTCACCGTGATCTGCGCCGCCCAGCTGATCCAGCGCGCGGCTGACCGCGAGACCATCGTCAAGGGACTACGCGGCCTGTTCGTGCCCGCGTCCGTCGCGTACAGCCTCGACCTGGTGCTGAGCCTGCTGGGCGCCGACGGGCCCCGCCGGGAGCGTCGCCGCCGGGCCGAGACCGGGGCCAAGACCGGCGCGCCGTCGGACCCCGAGGGCGCGAGCACCTTCCGGATGATCCGCCAGCTCCTCAAGGGTGACGTCGGCTTCCTGGTGGAGCTGATGCGCCGCAGCATCGCGACCGCGCGCGAGCGCGCGGAGGGCTACGGGCTCAAGCCCGAGGCGGTCTCGGACCTGGCCGTGATCACCGGGCTCGGCGTGCTGACGATGACGGTGCGCTTCCTCAAGGTGCTGCCCGGCGTGCCGTTCGCCCCTGGGCACAAGGGCATCATCCTGCTGCCGTTCTACATCATCGCGTACGACCTCACCGCGTCCCGCTGGGGCGCCACCCAGCTCGGCGTGGTGATCGGGGTCACCAGCTTTCTGATGGGCGAAGGCAAGTTCGGCCCGTTCGAGATCATCCGGCACATCGCGCCGGGCGTGTTCGTGGATCTCGTCATGCCCGCGGTGCGCGGTCTGGTGCGGGAGCCCGGGGCGTTCCTGTACGGACTGGTGGGAACCGGCGCGGCCATCATGCGCGTGACGACGGTGCTGGCCGTGGCCTACTTCGTGGAGGCTCCAAAGGCCTTCTATGCGTTGCTGGTGCCGATGATGGTCACGAACACGGTCTTCGGCTTCCTGAGCGGCTTCGTGACGTTCCACCTGATGAAGTCGCTGCAGAAGTTGCGGACCGCGCTCTGATGCCACGCCGCGCGCGCTGCGCGCTCCTCCTGATCCTGCTGGCGACGCCCGTCGCCGCCGGCGCGCAGGCGAGCGGCGGGGCGCGCGAAATGAGACTCGCCGTGGAGCCGGTCCTGGAGCGTTCCGGGCTCCTCGAGCGCCTGCTCCCCGCCTTCGAAGCCGCGCATGGCGTGCGCGTCGTCGTTCGCGTGCTCGCCGCCAAGGACGCGCTCGAGCTCGGGGCGAGCGGCGGGACGGACCTCGTCTGGGTCAGCGCCCCACGCGCGCAGGTGCAGTACCTCAACCAGGGCTTCTACCTCGACCGCCGCCTGGTGGTCTCCACCGATCACGTGCTCGTGGGACCACCCGGCGATCCGGCCGGCGTGCGGGGCAGCCCGGACACCGCCACCGCATTCCGGCGCATCGGACAGAAGAAGGCCGCGTACGTGTCGTGCCGCGCGCCCATGGCCAGCTACGCGGTCGAGCAGGAGATCTGGAAGCGGACGCGGCTCACCCCGACCCCGCCGTGGTACGTTCGCGTCGAGTCCGGCCACGATGCAGTCGTGCTGGCTGCCGATCGGGGCGGTTACACGCTCGTCGACCGCTCGACGGCGCAACCGCTCATCGATCAGGGTCGGCTGCAGATCGTGCTGGCGAATATGCAGCCGCTGCGGCGCGGCTTTCACGTGATGGAGGTCAACCCGAACCGGTTTCCCGGGGCGAACTACCGGGATGCCAAGGCGCTCGCCGACTATCTGGTCTCGCCGGCGGCCCAGGAAATCATTCATGGGCTGGCGGCGAGCCGGCCGGGCACGCCCGACTTGCTGCCGGGCGCTGGGCCGCGCGCGCCGCACTCGTAAGAGCCGAGCACACTCGAGATGGCGAGAGGAGAGTTGCCGATGACGCGGAGCCGGATGATCGCGTGGACGTGGATGGCGGCGCTGCTCGTGGGGCTGAGCGGCGGGCTGGCCGGGGTCCAGGCCCAGTCCAAGGGTGACGTCATCCTCGCGACGACGACCAGCACCCAGGACTCCGGGCTCCTGGACGTGCTGGTCCCGATGTTCGAGAAGCAGTCGGGCTACCGCGTCAAGACGATCGCGGTGGGCACCGGTCAGTCGCTCGCGATGGGAGCCCGGGGGGACGCCGACGTGGTCCTGGTCCACGCCCCGACGCTCGAGAAGAAGTACGTGGCCGAGGGCGCCTTCGTGAATCGGCGGCTGGTGATGTACAACGACTTCGTCGTGGTCGGCCCGCCCGCTGACCCGGCCAAGGTCAAGGGCATGCGCCAGCTCGCGAAGGCGTTTCGCCAGATCGCCGAGAGCAAGGTGCTCTTCGCGTCGCGGGGGGACAACTCCGGGACGCACCTGCTCGAGAAGCAGCTCTGGGACAAGGCCGGTGCGCAGCCCGCCCCCGCCAACTACCTCCAGCTGGGACAGGGCATGGGCGCGGTGCTCACGGTGGCCTCCGAGAAGGGCGCCTACACGCTCACCGATCGCGGCACCTACCTGGCCCTGCAGAAGCGGCTCACGCTGGACATCGTGTTCGAGAAAGCCAAGCCGCTGCAGAACATCTATCACGTGATGGAGCTGAACCCCACGCGGTTCCCGAAGGTCAACCACGCCGGCGGCAAGGCCTTCGCGGATTTCCTCGTGTCCTCCGCCGCCCAGAACAGGATTCGCACGTTCGGCGTCGACCGGTTCGGTCAGCCGCTCTTCTTCCCCGCCGCCGACAAGCGGGAGGAGGAGCTGATCGGCGCCGACGACTGATCCGGAGCGCGCTCGGTGGAGCTGATCTGGCAGGGAATCGTCCAGGCCTTCTGGCTGATCCTGCGGGGCGACCCGGAGGTGATGCGAATCATGTGGCTGTCCCTGTCGGTATCCGGCATCGCCACCCTGCTCAGTCTCGTGCTCGGGATCCCGATCGGGACCGCGATCGGCCTCACCCGGTTCCCCGGACGCTCGCTGGTGCTGAGCCTGGTGAACACGGGCATGGGGCTGCCCCCGGTGGTGGTGGGGCTGTTCGTCAGCATCTTTCTCTGGCGGAGCGGACCGCTCGGTTTCCTGCGCCTGCTCTACACCCCGAGCGCGATCGTGATCGCCCAGTTCATCCTGGCCTTCCCGGTCGTGACGGGGCTCACCGTCGCCGCCATGCAGCAGATCGATCCGCGGCTCCGCATGCAGCTGCAGGGGCTCGGCGCGTCCCGTCTCCAGGTGCTGCGACAGCTACTCTGGGAGGCGCGGCTGGCGATGCTGGCGGCGGTGATGGGCGGCTTCGGCGCGGTGATCTCCGAGATCGGCGCCTCGATGATGGTCGGCGGAAACATCCTGGGCTATACCCGGGTGCTGACCACGGCCACCGTGCTCGAGACGGCCAAGGGCAACTTCGACGTGGCGATCGCGCTCAGCGTGATCCTGCTCGCCATCACCTTCCTGATCAACTGGGGGCTGACCGAGCTCCAGCAGCTGGGCGCCCGCCGGTGACCCCCGACGTGCTGGTCGCGCACGACGTCACGGTCGCCTATGGCGCCCGGACGGTCCTCCAGGTGAGCCATCTCGGCGTGCGCGCGGGCGAGGTGCTGACCATCGTCGGGCCGAACGGCGCGGGAAAGTCCACCTTGCTCCGTGTGCTGGCGCTCCTCGAAGCACCCACGCGGGGCACGCTCACGTTCGGCGGCGCGGTGGTCGAGTACCGTCCGGCCAGGTTGCTCGCCCTGCGCCGCCGGATGTCCAGCGTGTTCCAGGCCCCGCTACTGTGCGACACGACCGTGTTCGGGAACGTCGCGCTCGGGCTGCGCTTCCGCCATCTCCCCGCCCGGGAGATCGAGCGGCGCGTCCAGCCCTGGCTCGAGCGGTTCGGCATCGCGCACATGGCCGGGCGCGCGGCGAACACCTTGTCGGGGGGCGAGGCCCAGCGGACCAGCCTCGCCCGCGCCTTCGTGCTCGAGCCGGAAGTGCTGTTCCTGGACGAGCCGTTCGGGGCGCTGGACGCGCCGACGCGCGAGGGGTTGCTCCTCGATCTGGCCTCGGTGCTGCGCGAGGCCGCGGTCACCACCATCTTCGTCACCCACGACCGCGGGGAGGCGCTGCTGCTGGGCGACCGGGTGGCGGTCGTGATGGGCGGACGGGTGATCCAGGTGGATGAGCCGGATCGCGTGTTCTCCTCACCGGCCACCGAGGAGGTGGCCCGATTCGTCGGGGCTGACACCATCGTCGCCGGCGAGGTGCGGGAGCGGCACGGCGAGCTCTGCGTCGTCGCCGTGGGCAACGGGCAGATCGAGGTGCAGAACGACGCCGTCCCCGGCGAGCGGCTCCTCCTCTGCGTGCGTCCCGAGACGGTCGCGCTGGCGCCGGCGGGCGCGCCGAGCGTGCAAAGCAGCGTGCGCAACAGCCTGCTCGGAAAGATCAAGCGGATCGTTCCGCTGGACGTGATCGTGCGCGTCGACATCGACGCGGGGTTCGAGCTGCGCGCGTACATCAGCAAGCAGTCCTGGCACGAGAGCCGGCTGAGCGAGGGCGAGGAGGTGCGGGCCTCGTTCAAGACGACGGCCGTGCACGTGATCCGCCGCCAGGCGCCGCACGAACCCCGATGACCAATCGGAGAGGGCCTCGGTGGCCCCCTCCCATACCCAAGGAATGGGTTGCGCACGCGCAAAGCCGTTATCTCACGCCAGCTTCGTCGACCATGCGGCCGGGGCGCCGTCAGTGGCGGACGTCGACGAGGAAGGCGCGGTAGCCCTTCGACTTCAGCTCGCGGAGCGTCGCCGCCGCCTGGTCGCGGGCCGGCAGCGGACCCACACGTACGCGGATCAGGTTCGCGTCGCGCTCCTCCCGAACCGGGAAATTCTGCTGGCGCAGGCGTGCCACGACCTGCCGCGCGGTCTGCAGGCTCTTGAAGGCGCCCACCTGGATCCAGTACGAGCCGCCGCGGGCCGCGACCGGCGCGCGCGGCGCGCGCACCAGGCCCGGCCCCCCGTCGGCCGCCGGCGGCGGCGTCGCCGGGGCGGTCGGCGTGATCGGGCCGGCCGCGACGGATGGGCGATCCGCCACGTCCGGTGGCGCGACGCTCGGCACCGAGGCCGGCATCGCGGGGGGCGTGGCCGCCGGCATCGCGACCGGCTCCGGGGCGCGCGCGCCGGGCGCCGCCGGTCGCTCCGGCTCCGGCCCCGCGTGTGGCCCCGCCGACGTCAGCGTGGCGCCGTCCTCGGCGGCCGCGAGCCGACCGCCGCCCGGCCCGGCCAGGAGGTCGGCGAACAACGACGCGTCACCGATCATCACGGAAGCAAGCATGCGCTCCGCGGCTCCGGCCTCGAGAGAGGCCTTGGCCCGCATGCGCTCGACGAGCTCCCCGTACGAGGCCGTCTGGATGACGCGCGTGAACTGCGCCTTGTAGTTCGCGATGAGGCTGACGCCGTCCGCGACGACGTCGGTGATGACCCAGCGGGGGCCGCGGCTCGCCATGCGGTAGTCGAACTCCATCGTGCCGCGCCGTCGGCTCTGCATCGTGGTAGAGACGACCGCGCGCTCGCCTGCGATCGCCTCGCCCACGTAGGCGACCGTGTCCTGGCCGTCGAAGGAGATGGCGGCCGCCACGCGTGAGAGATAGGCGCGCTCGAGCAGCGCGGTGAACAGCTGGACGAATTCGTGTCGCTCTCGCACGGTGCGCAGATGCCACTGCTCGCCGAGCGCGAGCTGCGCCGCCTCGCTGAAATCGAAGAGTCGTCGCACGATCTGCCGGATCGCCGCCAGCCGCTCCTCGAGCGGGCCCTCCAGCTCGGGGTCGACGAGGATCCGGTTGACTTCGGCGAACGCCAGGCGCAGCTCGTCGGTCGGCGAGACCGCGCCGGCGACTCGAGGGCCGACCAGCAGGAGGCTCAGGCTCAGGAGCAGTGCGCAGCCACAGCGTGTCACGAGGCGGTGCCGGTGCTCGGTACCCAACAGCCCCACCATAAGCCTGCCCCCCAGCACGGCCGGCGCTTTTTGTCGGCAACCATCGGGCCGCGACGCCGCCACGGCGTGGAGTCTGTCCGACCAATCCGCGGCGCTGGTTCTGGGGGAGGTCTCGGAGGGGCCGTCGAGGCCCCCTCCGATTCTCTGGACGGGCGGGCCAGGATCCGGCGCGCCGGGGATCAGAGCGCGACCGACCGCCGGGCGGCGGCCGTGTGCCTGCTCTCCGCCGACCAGTCGAGCCACGGCGGCGAGATGCCGGCTCGCTCGAGGCTCTGGATGACCCGGCCTGGAGTACCCCAGTCGGACCAGATGAGCCCGGGCAGCCGGGAAACGGCGAGCCTCGGCGAGCCCTCCAGGATCGCTCGCGAGAAGTTGGCGGTCGGGGCGAGTGCGTAGGCTTGCCTGACCGCCCACGGCTCGTGCTCGGTGCCCGCGAACGGGGCGATGCGACCGAGCCGGTCGTTGAGCTCGGGCACCGCCCGTTGCCCTTCGGCGAGCAGGGTGGCCGTCTTCGTGACGAACACGAACGTGTTCCAGAGACACCCGACCGAGAGCGCCGTACGGGCAAGCTCCAGCGAGGGCTTCTCCCAGAATCGCCGGACCCGGCAGATGGGCTCCGTGCCGATCCGTCCGATCGCCGGCCCGGGCTCGATCCAGCCGTATTCCGTCTCCGGCTCCGTCGGCCGGGCGCCCAGCAGCACCAGCAGCTCAGGCCGCTGATCCACGAACCCGGCGACGTCGCGTACGTGCCCCATGAACGTGACGCTGTCGGGGATGTAGTGGTCGGAGGGGAAGATGGCGACGGTGGCGTCCGGGTCCCGCCAGTGGATCCAGTGAGCGGGGAAGAGAATGCCGGCGGCGGTGCCCCGCGTCTCGGGCTGGATCAGCACGCGCGGCGTGCGGGCGCCGGAGAGATCGGCCGCCAGGTAGCGCGCGTGACGCTGCTGGCTGACGATCACCGTCCGCTCGGTCGGGATGCCGAGCCCGACGCGCTCGAGAGTCTGCCGCAACAGCGATCGGGAGCCCAGCAGCGGCACGTACTGCTTCGGCCGTTCGTCGCCACAGAGGTGTCGGGTCAGGGGCCGCAGGCGCACCCCATCGCCGCCGGCCAGCACGATGGCCCAGAGATGTCCGCCCGAGCGCGGAGCCGAAACACCGTGCTCCGG
>Ga0187892_10002736_pt1 | contig 34243 bp, 34 predicted proteins | sample MA1701073metaG_FD_139345 | JGI IMG/M metagenome (GOLD analysis project Ga0187892, IMG submission 139345) | Bio-ooze microbial communities from a basaltic lava cave in the Kipuka Kanohina Cave System on the Island of Hawaii, USA - MA170107-3 metaG ... | reverse complement strand
TCGTCGGCATGAGCTGCCACCACGAGGTGGGTCACCCGCGCGGAAGCCGCTTCCCAGGATGTACCGTCGGGAATGAAGACCTCCGCGGCGGGGAGGCTCAGCTTCAGCATGCAATGAGTTTAGTGTCTCCGCGTCCGTGAATCGACGGCGAGGCAGTTAGATGACTGCTTCGGCCGATTCGCGACGTGGCAGTTAGCGACCCCACAAAGAGTCAGTCCAAAGCCAGCATCATGCTCGCTTGGATCAGGCTCCGCCAGCCCCTGCCGGTCGTTGATCAGCGGTTCGGGCCGATCCGCTGCGCGCCGACGAGGTGATGTGCTGACGGGCCATGAATGTCAGCTAATCGAGACAGCTGGACCCCAAGACTGAACCTCCCCTCATGGCCGAATGCGGCCTTTTGTCCGATGGCAAGCGCAGCAACGCGCAATTTTCACTACGAATGAGGCGTCCTGGATCCGTGTCCCTATCCCCGCCGCAGCCGGTCCGCCCAGAATACCCCGAGGATGGTCTTCATCTCGGTGATCTCGCGCACTAGGATCTTCGCCAGCGCGGCGTCGATCGACATGGTCACCGTCTCGATGAACTCGTCGTCCTCGCCGGGATGGCCGGCGAAGGTCAGGCCGCGCGCGACGAACAGCTCGATGCGCTCGTCGGAATAGCCGACGCAAGGGTGCAGCGTGGTGAGGAAGCGCCAGTCGCGCGCCACGTAACCGGTTTCCTCCAGCAGCTCGCGGCGCGCGGTCTCCTCGGCCGGCTCGTCGGCCTCGATCTTGCCGGCGGGCAGCTCGAGGAAATGGCTGCGCACTGCATAGCGGTACTGGTGCTCGAGCAGCAGGGTGCTGTCGTCGATCAGCGGGATGATCACCACCGCGCCCGGATGCTGGATGTACTCGCGCGTGGCATTGCTGCCGTCAGGCAGCTCGACCACGTCCTCCTTCACCGTGAGCAGCTTGCCGGCGTAGACCGTCCTGCTGGAACGGGGCTTCTCGCTGAAGTCGGAGCTCATGGTTGCGTGCGGCGCGTCACAGCGAGACCAGCACCGCCCGCTGGCACAGCGTCAGCAGCCAGCCGGGCGCCAGGCCGAGCGCCAGCACGGCGAGCCCGTTCACCGCCATCACCGCGCGCTGTTCCGCGGTAGCGACGATCGGTGCTTGGTCCACCGCTTCGTCGAAGTACATCAGCTTGACCACCCGCAGGTAGTAGTAGGCGCCGACCAGGGAGAACAGCACCGCTGCGACCACCAGCACGCGATAGCCGGCCGCGAACGCGGCCTGTAGCACGGCGAGCTTGGCCCAGAAGCCGACCATCACCGGAATGCCGGCCAGCGAGAACAGGATCAGCAGCATCAGGAAGGCGTACCAGCGGTTGCGCTGGTTCAGCCCGCGGAAGTCCTCCAGGTTCTCGGCCTCGAAACCCTCGCGCGACAGCAGCAGCACCATGCCGAACGCGCCCAGGCTCATCAGCACGTACACCACCGCATAGAACATCGCGGAGCCGTAGCCGTCGGGCGTGCCGGCCAGCACGCCGAGGAGCAGGAAGCCCATGTGCGCGATGGTCGAGTAGGCCAGCATGCGCTTGATGTTGGACTGCGCGATGGCGGTGATGTTGCCCAGCGCCATCGACAGGAAGGCGAGGATCGCCAGCATGCTCTGCCACTCGCCGATCACCTGCGGCGCGCCCAGCGCGTCGGCGAGCAGCCGCAGGATGAACGCCAGCGCCGCCAGCTTGGGCGCCGAGCCGATCAGCACGGTCACCGCGGTGGGCGCCCCGTGATACACGTCCGGCACCCACATGTGGAACGGCACGGCGCCGATCTTGAAGCCGACGCCGGCTACCACGAACACCATCCCGAACACCAGCAGCGGCCCCTGCGCCATGCCGCCGGCGATGCGCTGCCCGACCTCGGCGATCTGCAGGCTGCCGGTCGCGCCGTAGATCATGGACATGCCGTACAGCAGCATGCCGGAGGCCAGCGCCCCCAGCACGAAGTACTTCATCGCCGCCTCGGTGGAGGTCGCCGAATCGCGCTGTAACGCGACCATCGAGTACAGGCTCAGCGACATCAGCTCCAGCCCCAGGTACAGCGTGAGGAAGTGCGAGGCCGAGATCATCACCATCATGCCGAGCGTGGCGAACAGGGCCAGCGCGAAGAACTCCCCGCGCATCAGCTGCCGGCTGCGCGCGTACACGCGCGAGTAGACCAGCACGCCCGCCACCGCGAGGTACACGCACACCTTCAACGCGTCGGACATGCGATCGTCCACGAACAGGCCGTTGAACGCGTACGCGGTCTGCGGTCCGGCGGTGGCGACCTGGACGATGGCGCCGCCGGCCAGCGTGAACAGCGTCAAGCCGTAGGTCCACTGCCGCCGCTCCTCCTCCAGGAACAGGTCGATCAGCAGGATCGCCGACACGGCGCACAGCAGGAAGATCTCGGGCAGCGCGGGCAGCAGGTTCAGTCCGGCGACGGTCATGTCAAGAGTCACGAATCACGGCTGTCATAGCTTGCTCTGCGCGACGTGCGCCAGCAGATCCCCCACCGAGATGTGCAGCACCTCGCTCATCGGCTTGGGGTACAGGCCCATGGCGAGCACGGCCACGGCCAGCAACCCCAGCACCAGCCCCTCGCGCACGCCGATGTCCTTGAGCCCGGCCACATGGTGGTTGGCTACGGGCCCGAACACCACGCGCTTGTACATCCACAAGGTGTAGGCGGCGCCGAAGATCAGCGTGCTGCCGGCGAGCGCCGCGTACCAGAAGTTGACCTTCATCGCACCCAAGGTCACCAGGAACTCGCCGACGAAACCGCTGGTCCCGGGCAGGCCCGCGTTGGCCATCGCGAACAGCATGAACAGCGATGCAAACACCGGCATCGTGTTCACCACCCCGCCGTAGTCGGCGATGCGGCGCGAGTGCATGCGGTCGTAGAGCACCCCCACGCACAGGAACAGGGCCCCCGACACGAAGCCGTGCGAGACCATCTGCAATACCGCACCCTGCATCCCGATCGCCTCGAAGATGAAGATGCCGAGCGTCACGAAGCCCATGTGCGAGATCGACGAGTAGGCGATCAGCTTCTTCATGTCGTTCTGCACCAGCGCCACCAGCCCGATGTAGGCCACGGCAATCAGCGACAGCGCGATGATGAAACCATCGAGCGCGCGGCTCGCGTCGGGCACGATCGGCAGCGACAGCCGGATGAAGCCGTAGGCGCCCAGTTTCAGCATGATCGCCGCCAGCACCACGGAGCCGCCGGTGGGCGCCTCCACGTGCGCATCCGGCAGCCAGGTGTGCACCGGCCACATCGGCACCTTCACCGCGAAGGCCAGGAAGAAGGCCAGGAATACCAGGATCTGGGGCGTCATCCCGATCCTGAGCTTGTAGAACTCGAGCAGAGAGAAGCTGCCCCCCGAGGCGTGGTACAGGTAGATGAGCGCCACCAGGCTGAGCAGCGAGCCGATCAGGGTGTAGAGCACGAACTTGACCGCGGCGTACACCCGGTTCGGCCCGCCCCACACCCCGATGATGATGAACATCGGGATCAGCGTGGCCTCGAAGAACACGTAGAACAGCGCCGCGTCCAGCGCGCTGAACACGCCGTTCGTCAGCCCGGACAGGATCAGCAGCGCGGCCATGTATTGCGCCACGCGCGTGTCGATCACCTTCCACCCGGCCACCACCACCAGCACCGTGGTGAAGCTGTTGAGCAGGATCAGCAGCAGCGAGACCCCGTCGATGCCGAGGTGGTAGTTGATGCTGAAGCGCTCGATCCAGCGCCTGAACTCCTGGAACTGGAAGCCGTGCGCGGTGGCGTCGAACTGCGACCATAGCGGCAGCACTACCAGCAGGCCGAGTAGCGCCCCGGCGAGCGCCAGCCGGCGCGCCAGGGCGGCGTTGCGGTCGGACCCGGTGGCCAGCACCGCCAGGCCGCCCAGGATCGGCACCCAGATCCCGAGGCTCAGCAGCGGCAGTCCGAACAGCATGTGCGGTCGTTTCCGGGCGGGCTGGTCACGCGGCGCGGGCGAGCCAGAGGGTCAGCAGGACGAACACCCCGATGATCATCATGAAGGCGTAGTGGTACACGAACCCCGACTGGAAATGCCGGATCACCCCGGCGAACCAGCCGATCACGCGCGCCGGGCCGTTGACGAAGAAGCCGTCGATCACGCGCTCCTCGCCGATCCTCCACAGGCCGCCGCCGAGCAGCCGGGCGCCGCCCGCGAACACGGCCTGGTACAGATCGTCGAAGTAGTACTTGTTGACCAGCACCCGGTGAACGCCGGCCAGGCGCCGCGCGATCGCCTCGGGCAGCTCCGGCCTCCTGATGTACAGGTACCAGGCGCTCGCGATACCCGCCAGCGCCAGCCAGAACGGCGCCGCCGCGAGCCCGTGCACGGCGAAAGCCGCCGGCGAATGAAACAGCTCCTTCAACCTGGCGAGCGGATCGTGCCCCGCATCCACCGCGATAGCGCCGCCGAAGAACCCGCCGAACAGCAGCGGTTCGACGTATGCCCAGCCGGCGTAGATCGAGGGGATCGCCAGGGCGATCAGCGGTACGGTCACCACCCAGGGCGACTCGCGCGGCGGCCCGGGATGGGCGCCTTCTCCGTGCGAATCGGGGCCGTGCGCGCCATTTCCGTGTGAGTGGGACCCGAGCGAATCGTGCCCGGCCCCGGCGTGCGCCGCGAAGCGCTTCTCGCCGTGGAAGGTCATGAACAGCATGCGGAAGGTGTACAGCGCCGTGACGAACACGCCCGACAGCACCGCGACGTAGGCGATGCCCTGTCCCGGCGTGCTGGACAGATGCACCGCTTCGATGATCGCGTCCTTGGAGAAGAACCCGGCGAACGGCGGGATGCCCGCCAGCGCCAGCGCCCCGATCAGCGCCGTCCAGTAGGTGACGGGCATGTGCTTGCGCAATCCGCCCATGCGCCGCATGTCCTGCTCGTGATTGAGCGCGATGATCACCGAGCCCGCGGCCAGGAACAGCAGCGCCTTGAAGAAGGCATGGGTGAACAGGTGGAAGATGCCCGCGGCGTAGGCCGAGGCGCCGAGCGCCACCGCCATGTAGCCGAGCTGGGACAGCGTCGAGTAGGCCACCACGCGCTTGATGTCGTTCATCACCAGGCCCAGCAGCCCCATGAACAAGGCGGTGACGGCCCCGACGATCAGGACCACCGACAGCGCGGTGCTGGACAGCTCGAACAGCGGCGACATGCGCGCCACCATGAAGATGCCGGCGGTCACCATGGTGGCCGCGTGGATCAGGGCCGAGATCGGAGTCGGGCCCTCCATCGAATCGGGCAGCCACACGTGCAGCGGAAACTGCGCCGACTTGCCCATCGCGCCGACGAACAGCAGGATGCAGATCAGCGTCATCAGCGACCACTGCACGCCGGGCACCGGCTCGACGGTGCTGTCCTTCAAGGCCGGGGCGCCCTGGAACACCTGCACGTAGTCCAGGCTGCCCAGGTGCACGAACAGCAACGCGATCCCGAGCAGGAAGCCGAGGTCGCCCACGCGGTTCACCAGGAAGGCCTTGAGGCCGGCGAAGATGGCGCTCTCGCGCGTGTACCAGAAGCCGATGAGCAGGTAGGACACCAGGCCGACCGCTTCCCAGCCGAAGAACAGCTGCAGGAAGTTGTCCGCCATCACCAGCATCAGCATCGAGAACGTGAACAGCGAGATGTAGGCGAAAAATCGCTGGTAGCCGGGATCGCCGTGCATGTAGCCGATGGTGTACACGTGCACCGCCAGCGACACGAAGGTCACCACCACCATCATCAGAGCGCTGAGCGGATCGATCAGGAACCCGATCTCGAACGTCGGCCCCATGGTGGTGATCCAGGTGTACAGCGGCCCGTTGAAGGTATTGCCGGCGAGCACGTCCTGCAGCACCAGGCAGGCGGCCGCGAACGAGACCACCATGCCGAGGATGGTGACGCGGTGCGTGTTCTTCGGTCCGATCAGCCAGCCCAGGAAGCCGGCGACCACCGCACCCGCCAGCGGCGCGAAGGGGACGAGGAGGTAGAGCGTCTTCATCGGCTGGCGCGCAACAGCGGATTCCCCTCCTCGTCGAGGAGGGGTGGCACGCGAAGCGTGACGGGGTGGTCCAACCTTCTCCTCCACACCGCCCCGCCCGCTACGCGGGCACCCCGCCTCGTGAGAGGCGGGAAGCAGAAGAGCAGCGGCGCCTCGTGCCTGTTTTCCTTCGTCATCCCTTCAAACTCCCCAAATCGTCGACGTTGATGGTGCGCAGGTTGCGGAACAAGCACACCAGGATCGCCAGCCCGATGGCCGATTCGGCCGCGGCCACGGTCAGGATGAAGAACACGAACACCTGCCCGGCGATGTCCTGCAGCCAGTGCGAAAAGGCGATGAAGTTCATGTTCACCGCCAGCAGGTTGAGTTCGATCGCCATCAGCAGGATGATGACGTTCTTGCGGTTGAGGAAGATCCCCACCACGCTGATGGCGAACAGGATCGCGCCGAGCACCAGATAGTGGGACAGGGTGATCATGGCTCGCGCGCCTTCTCCGCCGGCATCGTGACGAGGCGAACGCGGTCCTGCTTGCGCACCGCCACCTGGCGCGCCGGATCCTGATAGCGCGAGTCCTTGCGCCGGCGCAGCGTCAGCGCGATGGCCGCCACGATCGCTACCAGCAGGATCACCGCCGCGATCTCGAACGGATACACGTAATGGGTGTAGAGCACCTTGCCCAGCTCCTCGGTATTGCTGTAGCCCGCGCGCTTGGGCACCGGCGCCTGCGCCAGCAGGCCGAAGTGGCGGCCGCCGAGTACCACGATCATCTCCGCGACCATGATCCCCGCCACCGCCAGCCCGGGCACCAGGTAGTCCCAGTAGCCCTCGCGCAGGCGGTCGATGTTGATGTCCAGCATCATCACCACGAACAGGAACAGCACCATCACCGCTCCCACGTACACCAGGATCAGCGCGATGGCCAGGAACTCCGCCTCCAGCAGCATCCACAGGCCGGAGGCGGTGGCGAAGGCCAGCACCAGATTGAGCGCGGCGTGCACCGGGTTGCGTGCGGTGATCACCCGCAGCGCCGCGAACAGCATGATCGCGGCGAAGACGTAGAACACTGCGCTCTGGAACGTCATCGGTAGCGCGCGTCTTCGGCCCGATCGGCGGCGATCTGCGCCTCGTAGCGGTCGCCGATGGCGAGCAGCATCTCCTTGGTGTACAGCAGGTCGCCGCGCTTCTCGCCGTGGTACTCGAGGATGCGCGTCTCGACGATCGAGTCCACCGGGCAGCTCTCCTCGCACAAGCCGCAGAAGATGCACTTGGTGAGGTCGATGTCGTAGCGCGTGGTGCGGCGGGTGCCGTCCTCGCGCTGTTCGGATTCGATGGTGATGGCCAGCGCCGGGCACACCGCCTCGCACAGCTTGCAGGCGATGCAGCGCTCCTCGCCGTTGGGATAGCGGCGCAGCGCGTGCAGCCCGCGGAAGCGCGGCGACTGCGGCGTCTTCTCCTCGGGGAACTGGATCGTGATCTTGCGCGCGAACAGGTGCCGGCCGGTGAGCATCAGGCCGCGCACCAGCTCGAACAGCAGAAAGGTGCGGAAGAACTCGCGCAGCCGTCCGATCATGACCGCCCCCACGGCCACCCCATTGCATTCATTAGATGGGGCGTCTGGATCCACGCGCCGACCAGCACCAGCCACACCAGGGTGATCGGGATGAACACCTTCCAGCCGAGCCGCATGATCTGGTCGTAGCGGTAGCGCGGGAAGGTGGCGCGGAACCACAGGAACAGGAACAGCACACCGGATATCTTGGCCGCCAGCCAGGGAAAGCCGTCCGGCAGGAACGGCACCGGCGACAGCCAGCCGCCCAGGAACATGACCGAGCAAAGCGCCGAGACCAGGATCATGTTGGCGTACTCGGCCAGGAAGAACACGGCGAAGGCCATGCCCGAATACTCGACGTGGAAGCCGGCCACGATCTCCGATTCGCCTTCGGCCACGTCGAACGGCGACCGGTTGGTCTCGGCCACGCCGGCGATCAGGTACACCAGGAACATCGGGAACAGCGGGATGAAATTCCAGGACAGCAATCCCCACCCGCTCGCCTGCCGCTCGACGATTGCCGACAGATTCAGGCTGCCGGCCATCATCAGCACGGTCACCAGCGCGAATCCCATGGCGATCTCGTAGGCCACGATCTGCGCCGCGGAGCGCAGGCTTCCCAGGAAGGCGTACTTGGAATTCGACGCCCAGCCGGCGATGATCACGCCGTACACACCCATGGAGGTGATGGCCAGCACGTACAGCAGCCCGGCATCGATGTCGGCGAGCACCAGCTCGGGCCCGAACGGGATCACCGCCCAGGCGGCGAGCGCCGGCATGATCGCCATCACCGGCGCGAACACGAACAGGAACTTGTTCGCCCCGGAAGGGATGATGACTTCCTTGGTGAGCAGCTTGATGGCGTCGGCGATCGGCTGCAACAGGCCGCGCGGACCGACGCGGTTGGGGCCGATGCGCACTTGCATGTAGCCGATCACCTTGCGCTCGGCGAGCGTCAGGTACGCCACGGCGAGCAGCAGCGGCACCACGATCACGACGATCTTGATCAGCGTCCACACCGCCGGCCAGGCCGGCCCGAGCATCTGCTGGAAGAAGTCCATCTAGACGGGAGCCTTCTGCGGCGCGCTCACGCGCTCCAGCGTCACCGCGCCGAACATGTCGCCCAGCCCCGCGGTGAGCGGATGTGCCGCCGCGATGCGCACGCAGCCCGGCGGCACACCGGCGTCGGCTTGCACCGGCAGTGTCGCCTCGCCGCCGTCCTGCGCCACGCGCACCCGATCGCCCTCGGCGAGCCCGAGCCGATCCATCAGCGCGGGCGCCATGCGGGCCGCCGGCGGCCGCGCATCACGGGTCTTCTGCAGGGGCTCGGAGCGCCGCACCAGGGCGTCCGCGGAGTAGCTCGGGACCTCGGCGATGCGCTGGATGCCGGTCGACGCCGGCACGGCGGCGAGCGCACTCGCCGGCGCATTCGACAGCGCCGCGGCGATGTCGCGACCGTCGAGCGCCGCGTCCTTCACCTGGTCCGGGCTGTCGTACTCGAAGCCTTGCAGGCCGAGCAAGCCGCCCAGCACGCGCAACACCTTCCAGCCGGGCCGCGTCTCCGCCGGCGGTTTCACGGCGGCCTGGAAGCTCTGCGCGCGGCCTTCCATGCTGACGAACGTTCCGGCGGTCTCGGCGAACGCCGCGATCGGCAGCAGCACGTGCGCGTACTCGGTGGCACGATGCCGGAACGGCGACAGCGCTACCACGAACTGCGCCGCCCGCATCGCCGCGAGCGCCTGCCGCGGGTTGTGACAGTCGAGCTCGGGTTCGGTGTTCCACAGCAGATAGGCGCGTCGGGGCTCGGCCAGCATACGGCGGGCGTCCAGGCCCGTCGGCGTGCCGAACGGCACCGCGCCGGCGAGATAGCCGCCGACGCTGTTGGCGGCCTCGCCCAGAAAGCCCAGGCGCGCACCGAGGATCTGCGCCAGCTCGGCTGCCAGGCGGTGCAGGGCCGCGCCCTGTGGATGGTGCTGCGCGAAGTTGCCAAGGAGCACGCCGACGTCCTTCCCCGAGGCGAGGCTCTCCAGGATGGCGCCCGTTTGCCCGCCGGCACCGCCCTCCCCGGCCATTGCGCGCGCGGCTTCCGGCACCGCCACCCCCTTGAACTGCGCGGCCGCGCGCACCAGCTGCGCCAGCTCGTGCACGAACGCGGCGGGCGACACCGCGAGCCTGACCTGGAACGGCAGCAGTTGATCGTCGTCCAGGCAGTGCAGCAAGCAAATCCCCGTGCCCTTGCGCGCCGCGACGCGCAGCCGTGCGGCGATCAGCGGCTGCTCCTTGCGCAGCTGGCTGCCGATCAGCAGCACGCGATCGAGCGCGCCGATCTCGACGATCGGCATGCCGAGCCAGGGCGCGCCGGCGGCCTCGCCGTCGGCGGAGAAATCGCTCTGGCGCAGCCGGAAGTCGACGTTGCCGCTGCCCAGCCCGCGCGTCAACCTGGCCAGCAGATGCAGCTCTTCCAGCGTCGAGTGCGGTGTGGCGAGCGCGCCGATCGACTGCGCTCCGTGCTCCGCGCGCACGCGCTGCAGCCCTTGCGCGACCTGGTCGAGCGCAGCCGGCCATTCCACCTCTTCCCAGCGGCCGTCGCGCTTGACCATCGGACGGGCGAGCCGCTGCGGCGAGTCGAGGCCCTCGTAGCTGAAGCGGTCCTTGTCGGACAGCCAGACCTGGTTGATCTCCTCGTTCTCGAGCGGCAGCACCCGCATCACGCGGTCGAGCTTGACCTGCAGGATCAGGTTCGAGCCCAGCCCGTCGTGCGGGCTGATCGACCTGCGGCGCGCGAGCTCCCAGCTGCGCGCGGCGAAGCGGAACGGCTTGGAGGTGAGCGCGCCCACCGGGCACAGGTCGATCATGTTGCCGGACAGCTCCGAGTCCACGCTGCGACCGACGAAGCTCAGGATCTCGGCGTGCTCGCCGCGCCCGGCCAGGCCCAGCTCCATGACGCCGGCGATCTCCTGCCCGAAGCGCACGCAGCGCGTGCAGTGGATGCAGCGGGTCATCTCCTCGGCGGCCACCAGCGGTCCGATGTCCTTCGCCATCACCACCCGCTTCGGCTCGCTGTAGCGCGAGGCGCCGGGGCCGTAGCCGACCGCCAGATCCTGCAGCTGGCACTCGCCGCCCTGATCGCAGATCGGGCAGTCGAGCGGATGGTTGATCAGCAGAAGCTCCATCACCCCCTTCTGCGCCTGCACCGCCGCCGGCGAGTGGGTGTGGACCTTCATGCCCTCGGTCACCGGTGTGGCGCAGGCCGGCAGCGGCTTGGGCGCCTTCTCCACCTGCACCAGGCACATGCGGCAGTTGGCCGCGATCGTCAGCTTCTTGTGATAGCAGAAGTGGGGGATGTAGATGCCGAGCCTGTTGGCCGCCTCGATCACCGTGCAGTGGGCCGGCACCGCGATGGGTTTGCCGTCGATCTCGAGGTTGACGTCAGCCATGGTCGCTCAAGGGTAAGCCGGTTCCGGGACGAGGCACTTGCGCTGCTCGATGTGGTAGGCGAACTCGTCGCGGAAGTGCTTGATGAAGGCGCGCACCGGCATCGCCGCCGCGTCGCCGAGCGCGCAGATGGTACGGCCCTGGATGTTGTCGGCCACCGAGTTGAGCAGGTCGAGATCCTCGGGCCGGCCCTTGCCGTGCTCGATGCGCTCGAGCACGCGGTACAGCCAGCCGGTACCCTCGCGGCACGGCGTGCATTGGCCGCAGGACTCCTCGAAGTAGAACCAGGCCAGCCGCAGCAGCGCGCGCACCATGCAGGTGCTCTCGTCCATGCAGATCACGGCGCCCGAGCCGAGCATCGAACCGGCCTTGGCGATGGAGTCGTAGTCCATGTCGGTCTGGAGCATGATCTCGCCCGGCAGCACCGGCATCGACGAGCCGCCGGGAATGCAGGCCTTCAGCTTGCGCCCGCCGCGCATGCCGCCCGCCATCTCGAGCAGCGCCGCGAACGGCGTGCCGAGCCTGACCTCGTAGTTGCCCGGCCGGTCGACGTGTCCCGAGACCGAGAAGATCTTGGTGCCGCCGTTGTTCGGCCTGCCCTGCTCGAGGAAAGCCCCGCCGCCGTTCAGCACGATCCAGGGCACCGCGGCGAAGGTCTCGGTGTTGTTGATCGTGGTCGGCTTGCCGTACAGCCCGTAGCTCGCCGGAAACGGGGGTTTGAAGCGCGGCAGGCCTTTCTTGCCCTCGAGCGATTCCAGAAGAGCGGTTTCCTCGCCGCAGATGTACGCGCCCCAGCCGTGATGCGCGTACAGTTCGAAGCTGAAGTCCGAGCCCAGAATGTCGCGGCCGAGATAGCCGCCGGCATAAGCCTCGCGCAGCGCCTCCTCGAAGCGTTGGTACACGTCCCAGATCTCGCCGTGGATGTAGTTGTAGCCGGTGCGGATCCCCATCGCGTAGGCTCCGATCGCCATGCCCTCGATCACGATGTGCGGGTTGTAGCGCAGGATGTCGCGGTCCTTGAAGGTGCCGGGTTCGCCCTCATCGGAGTTGCACACCAGGTACTTCTGCCCGGTGTAGTTCTTCGGCATGAAGCTCCACTTCAGACCGGTGGGGAAGCCGGCGCCGCCGCGCCCGCGCAGGGCGGACTTCTTCACTTCGGCGACCACTGCGTCGGGCGGGATCTTCTCGCTCAGGATCTTGCGCAGCGCCTGATACCCGCCGCGCGCCTCGTAGTCGCGCAGGCGCCAGTTCTCGCCGGTGAGGCCCTTGAGGATGATCGCGTCGGGACCGAACACATCGGGCGCGAACGGAGGGGACGAGGACGGCGTCATCGTTCGCCCTGCGCGTTGCGCGCATCGGCCAGCCAGCGGTCGATGTTCTCGGCCGTCATGCCGGTGAGCATGCGTTTGTTGTCGACCAGCATCACCGGCGCGTCGCCGCACGCGCCGAAGCACTCGCCTTCCTTCAGGGTGAACAGGCCGTCGGCGGTGGTCTCGCCGAAGCCGACACCCAGGCAGCGCTGCAGGTGGCGCGCGGCCTCCGCCGCCCCGGACAGCGCACAGGGCAGATTGGTGCACAGGACGAGCTTGTGCTTCCCGACCGGCTCGAGGTCGTACATCGTGTAGAAGGTCGCCGCCTCGTACACGGCGATCGGCGGCATCTCGAGGTACTGCGCCACGAATTCCATCAGCTCGGGCGACAGATGCCCGTGCTCTTCCTGGGCGATGGTGAGAGCCGCCATCACCGCCGAGCGTTTGCGGTCGGGGGGATACTTGGCGATCTCGCGGTCGATGCGCGCCAACGCTTCTACCGACAACAGCGGCGCCTCCACCGACAGCCGCGGCGGCGCGTTCATCGATCGATCTCGCCGAACACGATGTCCATGGTGCCGATGATGGCGACCGCGTCGGCGATCATGTGGCCGCGGGCGAGCTCGTCCATGGCGGCGAGGTGCGGGAATCCGGCCGCGCGGATCTTCATGCGATACGGCTTGTTGGCGCCGTCGGACACCAGGTAGATGCCGAACTCGCCCTTCGGGTGCTCCACCGCCGCATAGGCCTCGCCGGGCGGCAGGTGCATGCCCTCGGTGAACAGCTTGAAGTGGTGGATCAGCTCCTCCATGTTCGCCTTCATCTCCTCCCGCGAGGGCGGCGCGATCTTGTGATTGCCGGTGATCACCGGGCCGGGATTGCGGCGCAACCAGTCCACGCACTGCTTGACGATGCGGTTGCTCTGGCGCATTTCCTCGACGCGCACCAGGTAGCGGTCGTAGCAGTCGCCGTTCACGCCTACCGGGATGTCGAATTCCAGGCGGTCGTACACCGCGTAGGGTTGCTTCTTGCGCAGGTCCCAGGCCACGCCCGAGCCGCGCAACATCGGGCCGGTGAAGCCGAGCGCCTTGGCCCGTTCCGGCGAGACCACACCGATGCCCACGGTGCGCTGCTTCCAGATGCGGTTGTCGGTCAGCAGGGTCTCGTACTCGTCCACCAGCCTGGGAAACCGGTTGGCGAAGTCCTCGATGAAGTCGAGCACCGAGCCCTGCCGGTTGGCGTTCAGGCGCTTGACGTCCTCCTCGGAGCGCAAGCTCGACCGCTGGTACTGCGGCATGCGCTCGGGCAGGTCGCGATAGACGCCTCCGGGCCGGTAGTAGGCGGCATGCAGGCGGGCGCCCGAAACCGCCTCGTAGCAATCCATCAGGTCCTCGCGCTCCCGGAAGCAGTACAGGAACACGGTCATCGCGCCGATGTCCAGCCCGTGCGCGCCCAGCCACAGCAGGTGGTTGAGGATGCGCGTGATCTCGTCGAACATCACGCGGATGTACTGCGCGCGCAGCGGAACCTCGACCTCCAGCAGCTTCTCGATCGCCAGGCAGTAGGCGTGCTCGTTGGACATCATTGACACGTAATCCAACCGGTCCATGTAAGGCAGGGCCTGCAGGTAGGTCTTGTGCTCGGCCAGCTTCTCGGTAGCGCGGTGCAGCAGCCCGATGTGCGGGTCGGCGCGCTGGATCACCTCGCCGTCGAGCTCCAGCACCAGCCGCAACACCCCGTGCGCCGCCGGGTGCTGGGGGCCAAAGTTCATCGTGTAATTGCGGATTTCAGCCATCGGCTGATGCACGGCGCTGGGCGCCGTCCACGTTACCGTAGTGCTCCTCGCGGATCACCCGCGGCACGATCTCGCGCGGCTCGATCGTCACCGGCTGATAGATCACGCGCTGCTGATCCGGGTCGTAGCGCATCTCCACCGTGCCCGACAGCGGGAAGTCCTTGCGGAACGGATGGCCGACGAACCCGTAGTCGGTCAGGATCCGGCGCAGGTCGGGATGATCGGTGAACACGATGCCCAGCAGGTCGAAAGCCTCGCGCTCGTACCAGTTGGCGGCGGGCCAGACCGCCGTCACCGAGGGCAGCACCGGCAGAGCATCGTCGGGGGCGAACGTGCGCACGCGCAGCCGCTGATTCAGCTCCACCGACAGCAGGTGGTAGACGACGGCGAAGCGCGCGCCGTCCCAGGCACCGTCCGCGTACCGGCTGTAGTCCAGACCGCAGAGATCCACGAGCAGGTCGAAGCGCAACCCCGGCGCCTCGCGCAGCAACGCGCACGCCGGGAGCAGATCATCGGCCTTGACCACGATCGTCAGCTCACCCAGCGCCTCGCTCTCCGAGACGATCCTGCCGCCGAGCAGGGACTTCAACGCTTCAGACAGATGCTGGATCTTGTTCGTCATTTGCCGTTTAAATCGCGCCTTGCTACGCGCACTCGGCCGCCCCTTACACGCGGGCAATCGTCGCGGTGCGCCTGATCTTGTTCTGCAGCTGGATCAATCCGTACAGCAGCGCCTCCGCGGTGGGCGGGCAGCCCGGGACGTACACGTCCACCGGCACGATGCGGTCGCAGCCGCGCACCACGGAGTAGGAGTAGTGGTAATAGCCGCCGCCGTTGGCGCACGAGCCCATGGACACCACCCAGCGCGGCTCGGCCATCTGGTCGTACACCTTGCGCAGTGCCGGCGCCATCTTGTTGCACAGGGTGCCGGCCACGATCATCACGTCCGACTGCCGGGGGCTGGGCCGGAACATGATGCCGAAGCGGTCGAGGTCGTAGCGCGCCGCGCCGGCGTGCATCATCTCCACTGCGCAGCAGGCCAGGCCGAAGGTCATCGGCCACAGCGACCCGGTGCGGGTCCAGTTGATCACGTCGTCGAGCTTGGTGGTGACAAAGCCCCGCTCGAGAATGCCTTCGATGCTCATGTCGGTGAGCCTCTTTGCTCGTCCCTGTGCCTGTGTGGTTCGACTCGGATGAATGCCTGGACTTTAGACCACTATTCCCAATCCAAAGCTCCCTTCCTCCATTCGTAGATGAAACCGACCACCAGGATTCCGACGAACACCATCATGGAGACGAAGCCGAAGATGCCGATCTCGTCCAGCACCACGGCCCAAGGGAACAGGAAGGCGATCTCGAGATCGAACAGGATGAACAGGATCGCGACCAGGTAATAGCGCACGTCGAAGCGCATGCGCGCGTCCTCGAAGGCCTCGAAGCCGCACTCGTAGGGAGACAGCTTCTCGCTGTCGGGCTTGTTGGGACCGATCAGCCAGCCGAGCACGACCGGCACGACGCCGACGGCCATTCCGACCAGGATGAACAGCAGGATCGGGAAGTACTGTTGCAGCATCTCGTGTCGAGGCCCGAACCCTCAAGGGCAGGCGGCTCTCCTGTCAGCGGGCCTCGGCGTTGGAGCCCTCAACCCGGCGCGGCCGTGCCTGAGCGCCTCCGCCGGCAGGCCGGGCCTGCTGCCTGCGCTGCGCGTTCTGGTGCCGATGGTGAGACTCGAACTCACACGGCTTTCGCCACCGCCCCCTCAAGACGGCGTGTCTACCAATTTCACCACATCGGCTCGCCGGTCCCGAACTGAAGCCCCCGGACTGAAGCCCCCATTGAACTGAAAGTTCCGGGCGCCGCAGCCTGTTCGCGCTCGCGGTCAACCGCCCGCGTTCACTTTGGGATCTCCTGCGCTTTCGAGTCGCTCCCCGGTGCACGATCCGGCGGCGGGGCATCCGGCGTCGCCGCCGGCTGCGGCACGTCGCCCGCGGGTGCGGCCGGCGTAGCCGGCTGCTCGACCTTGTGCGCATCCATCACGCTGCCTGCCTCGGGCTTGCGCGCCGCGTACCAGGTGAGCCCCAGGCTGGTCAGGAAAAACACCGTCGCCAGTACGGCTGTGCTGCGGCTCAGGAAGTTGGCCGAGCCGCTGGCGCCGAACAGACTGCCCGATGCGCCGCCGCCGAACGCCGCGCCCATGTCCGCGCCCTTTCCGTGCTGGAGCAGCACCAGCCCGCAGACGGCGACCGCCGCGGCGACGTGCAGCACCAGAATCAGAACCTGCATCATGTCTCACCATCCGTGCGATCCGCCGCACGGCAGATCGCCATGAACTCGTCCAGCACCAGCGAGGCGCCACCGATCAGGCCCCCGTCGATGTCCGGCATCGCGAACAGCTCTCCGGCGTTGGTCCCCTTAACGCTGCCGCCGTAGAGGATCGTGCTGCGGGCCGCCATCTCCCGATCCCGCTCGGCGATGCGCGCGCGAAGGAAAGCGTGCACCGCCTGCGCCTGCTCGGGTGTCGCGGTGCGGCCGGTACCGATGGCCCACACCGGCTCGTAAGCCAGCACCGCTCGTCCCAGCGCCTGCACGCCGTGACGACCGATCACCGCCGCGAGCTGCTCGGCGACCACCGGTTCCGTCTCCCCCGCTTCGCGCTGCGCCAGGGTTTCGCCGACGCACAGGATGGGCGCCAACCCCGCCGCAAGCGCCGCGCCGAACTTGGCCGCGATCGTGACGTCGTCCTCGCCGTACGCGGCGCGCCGCTCCGAGTGACCGACGATCGCGTAGGTGGAGCCGAACTCCTTCACCATCGCCGCGGAGACCTCGCCGGTGTAGGCGCCTTTCGAATGCTGGCTCAGGTTCTGGGCGCCCCACGCGACCGCGCTGCCCGTCAGGGCCTGCTGCGCCTGGAACAGATAAGGAAACGGCACGCAGACGGCAATGCGTGCGCGCCGAAGCGCGCTCGACCCTTGCCGCACACCGCCGAGCAGGGCAACGTTCTCCGGAAGACTGCCGTGCATCTTCCAATTCCCGGCGACCAGCTTGGCGCGCATGCCCGCCTTCCACCCAAATCCACGGAATTTTACTCTGGGCGAGGGGAGGGGTCAAACGTGCAGGATCTAGGAGCTAGGATCTAGAAGCTAGGGAAAAACGGCGCGGCGCATGCGCCGCATCCACGCCCCCTAGATCCTAGCTCCTAGCTCCTAGATCCTAGCTCCTAGCTCCTAGATCCTAGATCCTCGGGCCGCTTTGGCGTCAGCCGAAGCGGCCCGTGATGTAGTCTTCGGTCGCCTTGTTCTTCGGCTTGATGAAGATGGTGTCGGTGGCGTCGAACTCGATCAGCTCGCCCAGGTACATGTAGGCGGTGTAGTCCGACACGCGCGCCGCCTGCTGCATGTTGTGCGTGACGATCAGGATGGTGAGCTTGCTCTTCAGATCGGCGATCAGCTCCTCGATGCTCGCCGTCGCGATCGGGTCCAACGCCGAGGTCGGCTCGTCGAACAGCAGGATCTCGGGGTCGGTGGCGAGCGCACGCGCGATGCACAGGCGCTGCTGCTGACCGCCGGACAGGTTGAAGGCCAGGTGCTTGAGCCGGTCCTTCACCTCGTCCCACAGCGCCGCGCTGCGCAACGCCTGCTCCACTTTCTCGTCGATCGCCGCCACCTTGCGCTCGCCGCGCACGCGCAGTCCATAGGCGACGTTCTCGTAGATCGACTTGGGGAACGGGTTGGGCTTCTGGAACACCATGCTGATGCGCATCCGCACCTCGATCGGATCCACCTGCGAATGCAGCAGATTGGTGTCGTCCGGGTAAAGCTTGATCTCGCCCTCGTAGCGGTTGCCCGGGTACAAGTCGTGCATGCGGTTGAAGCAACGCAGGTAGGTGGACTTGCCGCAGCCCGACGGGCCGATCAGCGCGGTGACCTTCCTCTCGTACAGCGGCATGCTGATGCTCTTCAGGGCATGGAACGGCCCGTAGTGGAAGCTCAGCGCCTTGGTTTCTGCCTTGACCGTTATCGCGCCCGATGCCATCGGCTTCTCCGCGTCGGTGGACATGCTGGTGGTTGCATCCGTCCCGCCCTCACCACTTGATCCGCTTGCGCAGCTGGTAGCGGATGTAGATCGCGAGCGCGTTCATGGACAGGGTCATGAGCAGCAGCACCAGGCCGGCCGCGGCGGCGTTCTGGTGGAAGGCGGCCTCGGGGCGGGAGGTCCAGTTGAACATCTGGATCGGCATCACCGTGAACGGCGCCATCAGCCACTCGAACGACAGGAAGGGAAACTCCGCGGTCAGCGGCGCGGGCGGCAGGAAGGCGATGAAGGTGAGCGCTCCGATGGTGATGATCGGGGCCGTTTCGCCGATGGCGCGCGCCATGCCGATGATCACGCCGGTCATGATGCCGGGCGTCGCATAGGGCAGCACGTGGTTGAACGTGGTCTGCCACTTGGTCGCGCCCACCGCGAACGCCGCCTCGCGGATCATCGACGGGATGGAGCGGATCGCCTCGCGGGTGGCGACGATGACCACCGGCAGGATCAGCAGGCCCAGGGTGAGCCCCGCCGACAGGATGCTCTGGCCGAAGCCGAACGCGTAGACGAACAGCCCCAGCGCGAGCAGGCCATAGACGATGGACGGCACACCGGCCAGGTTGGTGATGTTGATCTCGATCACGGCGGTGAACCAGTTCTTCGGCGCGTACTCTTCCAGATACACCGCGCTCGCCACGCCCACCGGGATCGCCGCCGCCGCCGTGACCAGCATCACCAGCGTGCTGCCGATCCAGGCGGACAGGATGCCGGCCTGCGCCGGGCGCCGCGACGGGAAGCTGGTGAAAAAATCCCACGACAGCCGCGGGGCGCCGTCCAGCACCATGTCCACGACCAGGGCCGTGAACGTGATCGCGGCCACCGCCAGACAGAGCAGGCCCACCGCCGCGAACATCAGGTCCCAGCGCTTGTGCTGGGCGATGAGCTGGCGTATCTCCCGGATGGAGGCGTGATCCATGTGTGCCCGATCAATAGGCCTGGCGGAAACGGCGGGTCATGACGTGGCCGAAGATGTTGAACAGCAGCGTCATCAACATCAGGGTGAGGCCGGCGGCGAAGATGGTCTGATAGCCGATGCTGCCGTGAGGCAGATCGCCGAGCGCCACCTGCACGATGAAGGAGGTGATCGTGGCCGCCGGCTCCATCGGGTTCCAGGTGAGGTTCGGCTGCATGCCCGCGGCCACCGCCAGGATCATGGTCTCGCCCACCGCGCGCGAGATGCCCAGGATGTACGCAGCGGTGATGCCGGACAGGGCTGCGGGTGTGACGACCCGGATGGCGGTCTGGTAGCGCGTAGCGCCCATGGCGTAGCTGCCCTCGCGCATGCTCATCGGCACGGCGCGCATCGCGTCCTCGCTGACCGAGCTCACGTAGGGGATGATCATGATGCCCATCACCAGCCCCGCCGATAGCAGGTTGAAGCCGGGGAGCCCCGGGATGAGCATCTGCAGCAGCGGGGTGACGAACAGCAGCGCGAAGTAACCGTACACCACGGTGGGCACGCCGGAGAGCAGCTCGAGCAGGGGCTTGGCGGCCTCGCGCACGGAGAACGGCGCGAACTCCGACAGATAGATGGCGATGACGGTGCCCAGCGGCACCGCCACCGCGAGCGCGACCGCAGAGCTCACCAGCGTGCCCGACAGCAGCACCATGATGCCGTAGTGCGCGTCGTCGAACAGCGGCGTCCACTGCGTGTCGGTGAGGAAGTCGATGACGCTGACGTGCTGGAAGAACAGCACCGACTCGGACACCAGCACGTACACGATGCCCAGGGTGACCGCCACCGAGAACGCCGCCGCGCAGAACAGGATGAACTCGATCAGGCGCTCGCGCAGATGCCGGGTTTTTTTTCTCGACAGCCGGTCGCTGACGACGTGGTCTGCCACCGCGATGAGCCCTTCTGTGTAGGAGGCGGAGGGAGGGGGCATGGGGCCTTGTTGGGTTCCGAGTTTACACCAGAAGGCGCAGCGGGCAGACGGTCCGCCAAACAGCGAGAGGGGCCCGGTCGCCCCTCTCGCGCGCGCTGAAACAGGGGGACTCTGGGCTGGGCTTAGAGCTTGGCCTCCATCTTCATCAGGTCTTCGATGGTGAGTCCCACCTTCGCTTCACCGCCGAACTTCGTGCCGACCTGTTTCTTGGCCAAGTGCTCCAGGTTGTAGGTATATGCCTTGGCCGGCAGGGGTACGTACTTCACCTCGCGCACCAGCGCATCGGCATTCTTCATATAGAACTCGATGAACTGCTGCACCTCGCGGCGCTCCAGCGACCTGGCGTTGACATAGATGAAGATCGGGCGCGACAACGGCTGGTAGCTGCCGTTGATCACCGAATCGATGGACGGTCCCACGGCGGTCTTGCCGGGCGCGGGGACGATCGGCACCGCCGTCAGCTTGTCCTGGTTCTCGACGTAGTACGCGAAGCCGAAGTAACCGAGCGCGTTGACATCGCGCGACACGCCCTGCACCAGCACGTTGTCGTCTTCGCTGGCGGTGAAATCGCCGCGGCTCGCCTTGGATTTGCCGTTGATCGCTTCGGTGAAGTAGTCGAAGGTGCCCGAGTCGGCACCGGCGCCGAACAGCTTCAGGGGCGCGTCCGGCCAGGCGCCGTTGACCTGCTTCCAGCTCTTGATCTTGCCCTGCGCGGCCGGTTCCCACATCTTCCTCAGCTCGGCCGTGGTCAGGCTCTTGATCCAGGTGTTCTGCGGGTTGATCACCACCGTGAGCGCGTCGTAGGCCACCGGCAGCTCGTAGTACTGCACGCCGGCGGCCTTGCAGGCGTCCATCTCGGACTTGAGGATCGGGCGCGAGGCGTCGGAGATGTCGGTTTCGCCGCGGCAGAATTTCTTGAAGCCGCCACCGGTCCCCGAGATGCCCACCGTCACGCGCACCTTGCCCTTGGTGGACTTCTGGAAGTCCTCGGCCACTGCCTCGGTGATCGGGAACACGGTGCTGGAGCCGTCGATCTTCACCAGCTGCGCCTGAGCCGGCAACGACATGGCGCCGAGCGTCGCGGCGGCGCCGGCGGCCAGAGCGATACGCGAGAGACTGTGCAGCTTCATCGGGGTCCTCCTTGTCGGCGGGATGCGCATAGTCCCGGTCGATTCTAGGCCCCGATTGTGACGCTTTCATTGCGTCCGCTCGGCGCAACCGCCAAGGCGTCAAGCAGGTTCAGAAGCTTACGCCGCGGCTTGCTGGCGGATCGCCTCGGCGATGCTCTGCGCCAGGCCCTGCACCTCGTCGGCCGCCTCGCCTTCGACCATGACGCGGATCACCGGCTCGGTGCCCGAGGGGCGCAGCAGCACGCGGCCGCGGCCCTCGAGCGCCGCCTCCGCGGCACGCACGGCGTCCTGCACCAGCGGGTTCTTGCGGTAGTCCGCCCTGCGCTCCACGCGCACGTTGACCAGCACCTGCGGATACAGCCGCAGACCGGCCAGCAGCTCGGCGAGCGGCTGGCGGCTCGCGCGCATCGCGTGCAGCACCTGCAATGCGGAGACGATGCCGTCGCCGGTGGTGTGCTTGTCCAGGCAGATGATGTGACCGGAGTTCTCCCCGCCCAGCTGCCAGCCGCGCGCGCGCAGCTCCTCCAGCACGTAGCGGTCGCCGACCGGGGCGCGAGCAAAGGGCACCGCCAGGGCGCCGAGCGCCTGCTCCAGGCCGAAGTTGCTCATCAGGGTCCCCACCACGCCGCCGCGCAGCCCGCCGTCCTCGAGGCGGCGGCGCGCGATGGCGTAGAGCAGTTGGTCTCCGTCGTAGGTGCATCCGGCGGCGTCCACCATCAGCAGCCGGTCGCCGTCACCGTCCAGCGCCAGGCCGAGATCGGCGCCGTGCTCCGCCACCGCTGCGATCAGCGCCTGCGGCCGGGTGGCGCCGCAGTCGCGGTTGATGTTGAGCCCGTCGGGCTGGTTGCCGATCGCCACCACGTCTGCGCCCAGCTCGTGGAACACGTGCGGCGCGACGTGATAGCTTGCTCCGTGCGCACAGTCGATCGCCAGCTTCAAGCCGCGCAGGTCGAGATCGGTCGGAAAGGTGCTCTTGCAGAACTCGATGTAGCGCCCGGCGGCGTCGTTGATGCGGCGCGCCTTGCCGAGCTCGGCCGGGGCGGCGGTGACGATGGGGTCGCTCAGGCGCGCCTCGATCTGCTGCTCGGTGGCGTCGGGCAGCTTGTCGCCGGCGGCGGAGAAGAACTTGATGCCGTTGTCCTCGAACGGGTTGTGCGAGGCGCTGATGACGATGCCCGCGGACAGCCGCAGCGCGCGGGTCAGGTACGCCACCGCCGGGGTGGGCATCGGGCCGCACAGGTAGATGTCCACACCGGCGGCCGACAGACCGGCCTGCAACGCGGATTCCAGCATATAGCCCGAGATGCGCGTGTCCTTGCCGATCAGCACCGCCGGCGGCTCGCCGCCGGAGGGGCGGCGGCCGGCGCCGGCCAGCACCTTGCCGGCGGCGTATCCCAGGTGCATCACCAGCTCGGGGGTGATCGGCAGCTCCCCGACCTTGCCGCGCACGCCGTCGGTGCCGAAGTATTTTCTGGTCATCGCCCTGCTCCCCTTGGTCGCGCTGCAACGCCTTTTACCACCGCGCACACCCCGGGCACGAAGAACGCGAAAGAAAAGCAAAACCCCGCGTGTCGTTCGCGATCCCCTCCTGCTCGGCGCTGAAAGCAGGTCAAAGTTCGGCTCCCTGCAAAGCGCTCAGCACCAGCAGCGCGTCGCGCGTAGCGGCCACGTCGTGCACGCGCACGATGGCGGCGCCGCGCTGCACCGCGAGCAGCGCCGCGGCGACGCTCGCCGCCAGGCGATCGCCCGGTGCGCGCCCGGTCATCTCGCCCAGCGTGGTCTTGCGCGACAGCCCGGCGAGGACCGGTACGCCGAGTTGCGCCAGCTCGGCGAGCCGGCGCAGCAGCTCGAGATTGTGCTCGGCGGTCTTGCCGAAGCCGAAACCCGGATCGATCGTGAGGCGCTCACGGTCGATGCCGCTCGCGACGCAGGCGGCGACCCGCTGCGCGAGGAATTCCTTCACTTCCCGCATCACGTCGGTGTAAGCCGGCGCCACCTGCATGGTCTGCGGCTCCCCCTGCTTGTGCATCAGGCACAGACCGCAACCCGAACCGCGCACCGCGTCCAGCGCGCCCGGCGCCCGCAAGGCGTCCACATCGTTGATCATCGAGGCGCCGTGGCTCAACGCCGCGCGCATCGTCTCGGGCTTGCGCGTGTCCACCGAGATCGGCAAGGACAAGCCGCGCACCGCGTCGAGCACCGGCAGCACGCGCGCCGCCTCGGCCTCCGCGGACACCGGGGCGGCGCCGGGCCGCGTCGATTCGGCGCCCAGGTCGAGGATGTCGGCGCCCTCCTCGGCCAGCCGGTTGGCGTGCTCGGCGGCGGCGACCGGATCCAAGAACCGGCCGCCGTCGGAGAACGAATCGGGCGTGATGTTCACCACGCCCATGATGAGCGGGCGGGTCAGCGGCAGCAGAAAGCGGCCGCAGCGCAGCCCGGGCGGCGCCGCGGGAGCGTGCGCCCCCTGCATCACTTCGGTTCGGGGGCCGGCGTCCCGGTCGGCGCGGGCGCGCTGGGCCCGCTGTCGCGCGGGCTCGGCGCCACGCTGGGCGTCGGCTTCGGCGGGCGCGGCGGGCGGCCCTGCATGATGTCTTCGATCTGATCGGCGTCGATGGTTTCCCACTCGAGCAGGGCCTTGGCCATCGTTTCCACCTTGTCGCGGTTGTCCTCGATCAGCTTGCGCGCGAGCTGGTACTGCTGATCGATGATGCGGCGGATCTCCGCATCCACCTGCTGCATCGTGGCCTCGGACACGTTCTTGTGGGTGGTGATCGAGCGGCCCAGGAACACTTCGCCCTCGTTCTCGCCGTACACCATCGGCCCGAGCTTCTCGCTCATCCCCCACTGCGTGACCATGCGCCGCGCCATCTCGGTGGCGCGCTCGAAGTCGTTGGAGGCCCCCGTGGTCATCTGCCCCATGAAGATCTCCTCGGCGATGCGCCCGCCGAACAGCACCGAGATGCTCTGCTGCAGCTGCTCGCGGTCCATGCTGTAGCGGTCCTGTTCGGGCAGCTGCATGGTCACGCCCAGCGCGCGGCCGCGCGGAATGATGGTGACCTTGTGCACCGGGTCGGTCCGCGGCAGCAGCTTCGCCACCACCGCGTGGCCGGATTCGTGGTAGGCGGTGTTGCGCCGCTCGTGCTCGGGCATGACGATGGAGCGCCGCTCCGCGCCCATGATGATCTTGTCCTTGGCGCGCTCGAAATCGTCCATCTCCACCAGGCGCTTGTTGCCGCGGGCGGCGAACAGCGCCGCCTCGTTCACCAGGTTGGCGAGGTCGGCGCCCGAGAAACCCGGCGTGCCGCGCGCGATGATGTCGGCGCGCACGTCGGGAGCCACCGGCACCTTGCGCATGTGCACGTTGAGGATCTGCTCGCGCCCGCGGATGTCGGGCAGCGGCACCACGACCTGGCGGTCGAAACGGCCGGGGCGCAGCAGCGCCGGGTCGAGCACGTCGGGCCGGTTGGTGGCCGCGATCACGATCACCCCCGAATTGCCCTCGAAGCCGTCCATCTCCACCAGCAGCTGGTTCAACGTCTGCTCGCGCTCGTCGTTGCCGCCGCCGAGCCCCGCTCCGCGCTGGCGGCCGACCGCGTCGATCTCGTCGATGAACACGATGCAGGGGGCGTGCTTCTTGGCCTGGTCGAACATGTCGCGCACGCGCGCGGCGCCCACGCCCACGAACATCTCCACGAAATCCGAGCCCGAGATGCTGAAGAACGGCACCTTGGCCTCGCCGGCGATGGCCTTCGCCAGGAGCGTCTTGCCGGTGCCGGGGCTGCCCACCATCAGCACGCCGCGCGGGATGCGCCCGCCCAGCTTCTGGAACTTGCTCGGGTCGCGCAGGAACTCCACCAGCTCCTTCACCTCCTCCTTGGCCTCCTCGCAGCCGGCCACGTCGGCGAAGGTGACGGTGTTGTTGCTCTCGTCCAGCATGCGCGCGCGGCTCTTGCCGAAGGAGAACGCGCCGCCGCGCCCGCCGCCCTGCATCTGGCGCATGAAGAACACCCATACGCCGATCAGCAGCAGCATCGGGAACCAGGACACGAAGATGTTCATCAGCAGCGAAGGCTCTTCCTCGGGCTTCGCTTCGATCTTCACACCGGCCTTGAGCAGGTCGCTCACCAGCCAGGGGTCGGACGGGGAATAAGTGGTGAACTTCTCGCCGTTGGTCTTCAGGCCCTTGAGCACCCGCCCCTCGATGGTGACGCGGTCGACGTTGCCCTGCTTCACCTCTTCGATGAACGCGGAGTAGTCCATCGCGCGCTGCGGCGCCTGCCGGGCGCTGAACTGATTGAAGACGGTCATCAGCACCAGGGCGATGACCAGCCAGATGGCGACGTTCTTGATGAGATTGTTCAAAAATCACTCCTCGCCCATCGGGGCGCTCACCGGCTACCCCGGGCTACGGGGATCATTCTAAAGCCGCCGCCTGCGGCCTGTCAGGCAAAGCGATCAGATCGCGCCCCAGCAGGTAGGTTTCGGCGCTGCGACTGCGGGAGGCCTGCGGCTTGCGCGTGAGCACCCGGCGGAAGTGCCGGCCGATCCGCTCGCGCACCGCCTGCCAGGCCTCGCCCTGGAACGCTTTGACCAGCAGATTCCCGCCGGGTTTCAGCCACTTGAGCGCGAACGTCAGGGCCCGCTCGGCGAGCTCCCCGGCGCGGGCCTGATCGACCATCGCGATGCCACTGATATTGGGTGCCATGTCGCTCACCACAAGGTCCGCCTTGGCGCCCCGCAGCGCGGCCTCCAGCCGGTGCAGGGTCTGCTCCTCCCGGAAGTCGCCCTGGATGAACTCCACCCCGGGAATGGGCCCCATCTCGAGGATATCGACCGCCACCACGCGACCTTTCGGCCCGACGAGCGCGGCGGCGACCTGGGCCCACCCGCCGGGAGCGGCCCCCAGGTCCACCACCAGCATCCCCGGGCGGATCAGGCCCTCCTTGCGCGCCAGCTCCTGCAGCTTGTAGGCCGCGCGCGAACGGTAGCCCTCTCGCTTCGCCTGCCGCACGAACGCATCGGTCACGTGCTCCTGCATCCAGCGCTTGCTGGTCTTGCTTCGCATGAGGATCTAGGATCTGGGGCCTAGCTAGGATCTAGGGGAAAGCCGCGGCTTCGCCGCCCGACACCCCTCGGATCCTAGCTCCTGATCCGAGATCCTAAACCATGCTCTCCGCTGCCCAACGCAAGGCGCTCAAGTCCCAGGCCCATCGCCTGCACCCGGTGGTGACGATCGGCGACAAGGGGTTGACCGACGCGGTGCTGCGCGAGATCGACGCCGGCCTGAACAGCCACGAGTTGATCAAGGTGCGGATGGCGAGCGCGGACCGGGAGCAACGCGAGTCCTGTCTCGCGCGCATCTGCGCGGCGCTCGACGCCGCGCCGGTGCAGCACATCGGCAGGATCCTGGTGATCTGGCGCGAGCGGCCCGCGCCGGAACAATCGGCGCCGGAACAGCCGGCGCCGAAACGAGAGGTCAGCGATCCTGACTCAGCACCAGCACCAGGCCCAGCCCGCACTGGATCAGGTAAACCAGGCTCGTCACGCCGTGCCACACCGCGAAGCGGTCGCGGAACACGCTCTCCATGACCTGCCGCGGCAGCGCCTGGTCCTCGAGGGCGGCGAGGACCGGCTGCACCGCGAACTCGCCGACCGCGCTCAGCAGGACCATCGCCAGCACCACCCAGAAGAACCCCTGCCGGAAGGCGTCGCCGCCGAAGCGCACCAGCCGGAACAGCAACAGATACGCACCGCAGCCGAACCCCAGCACCGCCACGTACAGGAACATCCGGCCGGCCACCAGCCCCGCAATGGAGCGATCGGGCAGCGCCTCGAACAGGGTAGGCGCCGCCAGCAGGCCGATGGCCCACAGCGCGCCGACCCAGGCGGTGACCGCCAGGGCGTGGAGGCGGTCGGTGAATCCGGTCATCGAGATGAACACTTCACCGGAAAGCCTGGCCAGAAAGCGGGACCAGAAGGCATGGCGGGGAGCCCGGTCGTCGGCCGCCCCGGCCTTGTCGCGGGCCTCGGTGACGCCCTTTACCCACGCTTCTCCGTCACGCCCCTTCATGCTGTCCGGCTGCGCCCTTCGGTCGAAGCTCTCGGCTCCGTCACTGCTTACTTCGGCAGGAGCTACACGTACTTGACGTCCAGAATCTCGTACGACCGCACCCCGGCCGGAGCCTGCACCTCGGCGGTGTCGCCGGCGTGCTTGCCGATCAGCGCGCGGCCCATGGGCGAGGTGATGGAGATCTTGCCGCGCTTGATGTCGGCCTCGTCCTCGCCGACGATCTGATAGGTCACCACCTCGCCGCTGCCCGCGTCCTCCAGCTCGACGGTGGCGCCGAACACGCAACGTCCGTCCGCGTCGATGTGCGACGGGTCGATGATCTGCGCCTTGGCCAGCTTGCGCTCGAGCTCGGCGATGCGGCCCTCGATGAAGCCCTGCCGCTCCTTGGCGGCCTCGTACTCGGCGTTCTCGGACAGGTCGCCGTGGGAGCGCGCGTCCTGGATCGCCTGGATCACGCGCGGGCGCTCCACCGTCTTGAGCTGCTGCAGCTCCGCCCGCAGCATCGCAGCGCCTGCGGAGGTCAACGGAATTCTCATCCTCAGCCCTTTCGCAATGCGTTCACGCGGCCAGCCGTCCGTGCAGGTCCTGCACCGAGTAGGCGCGCAGCTCCTGCATCTGCCGCATGCCGATGCAGGCCGCGCGCGCACCGGCGATGGTCGTGTAATAGGTGATGCGCCCCTGCAGCGCCGAACGGCGGATCGAGTAGGAGTCCTGGATCGAAGCACGCCGCTCGTCGGTGGTGTTGACAATCATCGCGACCTCGCCGTTCTTGATCATGTCCACGATGTGCGGCCTGCCCTCCATCACCTTGTTCACCGGCGTCACATCGATGCCGTGTTCGCTCAGGTGCGCCGCGGTGCCGCGCGTGGCGCACAGGCTGAAGCCCAGCTCGATCAGCGCGCGCGCGATCTCCACCGCGCGCGGCTTGTCGGCGTTGCGCACGCTGAGAAACACCTTGCCCGAGGTCGGCAGCTTCACGCCCGCGGCGAGCTGCGACTTCACGAACGCCTCGGCGAAGGTCTCGCCCACGCCCATCACCTCCCCGGTCGATTTCATCTCCGGGCCGAGGATGGTGTCCACCCCCGGGAACTTGATGAACGGAAACACCGCCTCCTTCACCGAGTAGTAGGGCGGGACCACCTCGCCGTGCACGCCCTGCTGCGCCAGGCTGCGGCCGACCATGCAGCGCGCGGCGATCTTGGCCAGCGGCAGCCCGGTGGCCTTGGACACGTACGGCACGGTGCGCGAGGCGCGCGGGTTCACCTCCAGCACGTAGACCACGTCTTCCTGGATCGCATACTGCACGTTCATCAGGCCCACCACGTCCAGGCCCTGGGCCAGCGCTACGGTCTGCCGGCGCAGCTCGGCCTGCAGCGCCGCCGAAAGGCTGTAGGGCGGCAGCGAGCAGGCCGAATCGCCGGAATGCACGCCGGCCTGCTCCACGTGCTCCATGATGCCGCCGATCAGCACCTGCGCGCCGTCGCACACCGCGTCCACATCCACCTCGATGGCGTCGTTGAGGAAGCGGTCGATCAGCACCGGCGAGTCGTTCGACACCTTGACCGCCTCGCGCATGTAGCGCTCGAGATCGCTCTGCTGGTGCACGATCTCCATGGCGCGCCCGCCCAGTACATAGCTCGGCCGCACCACCACCGGATAGCCGATCTCCTGCGCCAGCTCCAGCGCCGACTGCGGGTCGCGCGCGGTCCGGTTCGGCGGCTGCCGCAGATCGAGGCGGTGCAGCAGCCGCTGAAAACGCTCGCGGTCCTCGGCGCAATCGATCATGTCCGGCGAGGTGCCGATGATCGGCACGCCGTTCGCCTCCAGGTCGCGCGCCAGCTTGAGCGGCGTCTGTCCGCCGTACTGCACGACCACGCCCCGGGGCTTCTCCACCGCGACGATCTCGAGCACGTCCTCGAGGGTGAGCGGCTCGAAGTAGAGCCGGTCGGAGGTGTCGTAGTCGGTGGACACGGTCTCCGGATTGCAGTTCACCATGATGGTCTCGAAGCCGTCCTCGCGCAGGCTGAGCGCGGCGTGCACGCAGCAGTAGTCGAACTCGATGCCCTGGCCGATGCGGTTGGGCCCCCCGCCCAGCACCATGATCTTGTCGCGCGCGCTGGGGCGCGCCTCGCACTCCTCCTCGTAGGTCGAGTACATGTAGGCGGTGCGCGTGTCGAACTCGGCGGCGCAGGTGTCCACGCGCTTGAACACCGGCCGCACGCCCAGGGCCCAGCGCCGCTCGCGCACCTGTTTCTGTTCGCAGCCGAGCAGGCGCGCCAGCCGCCGGTCGGAGAAACCGCAGCGCTTCAGCTCGAGCAGCGCCGCGCGCTCGAGCTCGCCGATGCGCACGCCGGCCAGCGCCTGCTCGCGCCGGACGATGTCCTCGATCTGGGCCAGGAACCAGGGGTCGATGTGGGTGAGCGCCCGGACCTCCTCCAGCTCGAGGCCGATGCGAAACGCGTCGGCCACGTACCACAGGCGCTCGGGACCGGGGTGCGCCAGCTCTTGCTCGAGTTCGTCGCGCTCCGTGGTGCGCTCGTCGAAGCCGTCGTCGCCGGTTTCCAGGCCGCGCAGCGCCTTGTGCAGCGACTCCTGCAGCGTGCGGCCGATGGCCATCACCTCGCCCACCGACTTCATCTGGGTGGTGAGGTGCCGGTCCGCCTGCGGGAACTTCTCGAAGGCGAAACGCGGCACCTTGGTCACGACGTAGTCGATGGTGGGTTCGAAGGACGCCGGCGTGGCGCCGCCGGTGATGTCGTTGCGCAGTTCGTCCAGCGTGTAGCCCACGGCGAGCTTGGCCGCCACCTTGGCGATCGGAAAGCCGGTGGCCTTGGAGGCGAGCGCCGAGGAGCGCGACACGCGCGGGTTCATCTCGATGATGACCATTCGGCCGTCGTGCGGGTCGATGGCGAACTGCACGTTGGACCCGCCGGTGTCCACGCCGATCTCGCGCAGCACCGCGATCGAGGCGTCGCGCATGATCTGGTATTCCTTGTCGGTGAGCGTCTGCGCCGGCGCCACCGTGACCGAGTCCCCGGTGTGCACCCCCATCGGGTCGAGGTTCTCGATCGAGCAGACGATGATGCAGTTGTCCTTGCGGTCGCGCACCACCTCCATCTCGAACTCTTTCCAGCCGATCACCGACTCCTCGACCAGCAGCTCGCGGGTGGGCGAGGCCTCGAAGCCGCGCTCGCAGATGGCGGCGAACTCCTCGCGGTTGTAGGCGATGCCCCCGCCGCTGCCGCCGAGCGTGAAGGACGGGCGGATCACCACCGGGAAGCCGAGCGCCGCCTGCACCTGCGTGGCCTCCTCCAGGCTGTGCGCCAGCGCCGAGCGCGGGCTCGCCAGCCCGATGCGGGTCATCGCCGCCTTGAACTTCTCGCGATCCTCGGCCTTGTCGATGGCCTCGCGCGAGGCGCCGATCATCTGCACGCCGTACTTCTCCAGCACGCCGTGCCGCGCCAGGTCGAGCGCGCAATTGAGTCCGGTCTGGCCGCCCATGGTGGGCAGCACCGCGTCCGGGCGCTCGGCCGCGATCACCTTCTCCACCATCTGCCAGGTGACCGGCTCGATGTAGGTCGCGTCCGCCATGCCCGGGTCGGTCATGATGGTGGCCGGGTTCGAGTTCACCAGGATCACCCGGTAGCCCTCCTCGCGCAGCGCCTTGCAGGCCTGCGCGCCGGAGTAGTCGAACTCGCAGGCCTGGCCGATGACGATCGGGCCGGCGCCGATGATCAGGATGCTCTGGATGTCGGTGCGTCTTGGCATGAGGAGGATCTAGGAGCTAGCAGCTGGGATCTAGGGGGTGTTGTGCGGCGAAGCCGCGCTGTTCTTTCAAAACCGGAATGCTGATCTTGCTGTTCCCAGTAAATCGCGCGGCGAAGCCGCTCAACATCCCCTAGCCCCTAGATCCTAGCTCCTAGATCCTAGATCCTAGCGATGCTCCTTCTTCATCAACCCAACAAACCGATCGAACAGATAATCCACATCGTGCGGCCCCGGGCTCGCTTCCGGATGCCCCTGGAAGCAGAAGGCGGGACGGTCGGTGCGGGTGAAGCCCTGCAGCGTGCCGTCGAACAACGACTTGTGCGTGATGCGGCAGTTGTCCGGCAGCGTGTCCACGTCCACCGCGAAGCCGTGGTTCTGGCTGGTGATCATCACCCGCCCGGTGTCGAGGTCCTGCACCGGATGGTTGGCGCCGTGATGCCCGAATTTCATCTTCACGGTGCGCGCGCCGCTCGCCAGTCCGAGCAGCTGGTGGCCGAGGCAGATCCCGAACATGGGCGTGCCCGTGTCCAGCAGCTCGCGGATCGCGCCGATGGCGTAGGTGCACGGCTCGGGGTCGCCCGGGCCGTTGGACAGGAACACGCCATCGGGCCGCTGCGCGAGCGCCTCCTTCGCCGTGGCCTGCGCGGGCAGGACCGTCACGCGGCAGCCGCGGCCCGCCAGCTTGCGCAGGATGTTGCGCTTGACCCCGTAGTCGAACGCCACCACGTGAAATCGGCCATCCTGCCGGCTGCCATAGCCCTTGCCCAGCGACCACTCGGCCTCGTCCCACGCATACGGGGCGGCGCAGCTCACCACCTTCGCGAGATCCATCCCGGCCAGGCCGGGGAACGCGCGCGCCTCGGCGAGCGCGCGGGCTTCATCCACCCGGCCGGCCATCAGGGCGCCGTTCTGGGCGCCTTTCTCGCGCAGGATCCGGGTCAGCTTGCGCGTGTCGATGCCGGCGATGGCCGGAACCCTCTCCGCGCGCAGGTAGTCGCCCAGGTCCCGGGCGCGCCGCCAGCTGCTGGCAAGCAGCGGCAGGTCGCGGATCACCAGGCCGGCGGCGTACACGCGGCCGGACTCGACGTCCTCGGCGTTCACCCCGGTGTTGCCGATATGTGGATAGGTCAGCGTGACGATCTGCCGGCAGTAGGAGGGGTCGGTGAGGATCTCCTGGTAGCCGGTCATGGAAGTGTTGAACACCACCTCCCCCGCGGAGCTGCCCTCGGCCCCGATCGACTCGCCGCGAAACACCGTCCCGTCCGCGAGAGCGAGGATGGCGGGCGGGAAGCTTGGCACGGCTCAACTCCTGGACGTTGCAGGCGGCGGACGTAGAAAAGCGGGACGGCGCGAAAACGCCTCCCGCTTTTGCGAGGGATTATACCCGAGGGGCTGGGATCTAGGAACTGGGATTTAGGGGAAACGAGGCGCGGCTCCGCCGCACAACACCCCCCTAGATCCCAGTTCCTAGATCCTAGCCCCTTGCAGTCCAAGCACGTCCTGCATGTCGTACAGCCCGCGCTTCTTGCCCGCCAGGAAGCGCGCGGCGCGCAGCGCCCCGAGTGCGAAAGTGGCCCGGCTGCTGGCGCGATGGGTGATCTCGATGCGCTCGCCGACGCCGGCGAACAGCGCGGTGTGGTCGCCGACGATATCGCCGCCACGCACGGTGGCAAAGCCGATGGCGGCGGGCGAGCGCTCGCCGGTCGCGCCCTCGCGGCCGTGCACCGCCACCTCGCCCAGGTCGCGGCCCAATGCCTGCGCGATCACCTCGCCCATGCGCAGCGCGGTGCCCGATGGCGCATCGACTTTATGGCGGTGGTGCGCCTCGATGATCTCGACGTCGTAGCCCTCGCGCAGCACGCGCGCGGCGCTGTCCAGGAGCTTCAGCACCAGCGTCACGCCCACGCTCATGTTGGGCGCCATGACGATGGCGACGCGCTGCGCGGTCTCGGCCACGCGCGCCTTGTGTTCGGGGCCCAAGCCGGTGGTGCCGATCACCATCTTCACGCCGCGTTCGCCGCACACCTGCAGATGATGAAGCGTGCCCTCCGGCCGCGTGAAGTCGATCAGCACGTGCGCGCCGGCGAGCGCGCCCGACACGTCGTCGGTGATCCGCACCCCGCACGGGGTGCCGAGCATCTCGCCGGCGTCCTTGCCGAGGTAAGGGCTGTCGTGCCGCTCCAGCGCGGCATGCAGCCGCAGATCGGGGGCCTGGAACAGGCTCTCGAGCAGCGCCCGGCCCATGCGGCCCGAGCTGCCCGCAACGGCGACGTGGAGCAGGCCCATGGCTTCAGCGCGCCTGCGCGCTCTGCTCGGGCCGTCGCCCTTTGGCCGGCGCGTCGGGCTGATCGGCGACAGCGCGGGCCAGTTTGTCGCCCTCGAACCAGACGGTGAGGCGGCGGTCGTGCACCAGCTTGCCCTGGCGGCGGTCGAGCAGCAGGTAGTCCCAGCGCTCCGGGTGAAACGGATCGGCGATCAGCGGCGTGCCCAGGAGGAAACGCACCTGCGAACGCGTCATGCCGGGCTTGAGCTTGGCGATCATCGCCTCGTCCAGGTAGTTGCCCTGCTGGACATCGATCTTGTGCGGCTTCAGGAAACAGGACGACAGCGCGAGGCAGGCGGCGAGCAGAAACAGGCGTAACGGCATCGCGCGATTCGGACCGGGTCGGTTTGCACTGGTGCGGGAAGGGGCTATGATACCCGGCACACCCCCGCCTGTCAGGGTCGCGATGACCAAGCCCCACGACCTGAAGACCATCGGCCTGAAGGCCACGCTGCCGCGCCTGCGCATCCTCAACCTGTTCGAGACCAGCGAAGTGCGCCACATGACGGCCGAGGACGTCTACAAGCTGCTGCTCAAGGAGGAGATGGATATCGGACTCGCCACGATCTACCGGGTGCTGACCCAGTTCGAGCAGGCCGGCATCCTGATCCGCCATCACTTCGAGGCCGGCAAGGCCGTGTTCGAGCTCAACCAGGGCGGCCACCACGATCATCTGGTGTGCGTGCAGTGCGGGCGGGTGGAGGAGTTCTACGACGCGGAGATCGAGCGGCGCCAGGCCAAGATCGCCAAGGAGCGCGGCTTCGAAATCCACGAGCACTCGCTGCAGATCTACGCGGATTGCACCAAGCAGAACTGCCCGCACAAGACGAGGGGCTAGGATCTAG